>Ga0302325_10032607_pt1 | contig 10691 bp, 8 predicted proteins | sample Palsa_T0_2_FD_201948 | JGI IMG/M metagenome (GOLD analysis project Ga0302325, IMG submission 201948) | Peat permafrost microbial communities from Stordalen Mire near Abisko, Sweden - Palsa_T0_2 | ecosystem: Environmental > Terrestrial > Soil > Palsa > Peat permafrost | place: Sweden: Abisko...
CTTATGTTTCCCTAAGTCATGGCTGAATCCGACGCTTTACGCCAGCATCTTCTGGACCTCTTGCGGGGGCGCAACGCGCACGCCGATTTCGACGCGGTGTTGGCGGACTTCCCTTCCCGGCAGCGCGGATTGAAACCACCGGGCGCGCCGCACAGTGCCTGGCAACTGCTGGAGCACATGCGCATCGCGCAATCGGACATTCTGGAATTCAGCCGCGATGGAAAGCACAAGTCGCCGCCTTGGCCGGAGGGCTATTGGCCGAAGGCGGAAACACCGCCCAGCGCAGCGTCCTGGAACAACAGCCTGCGCAGCTTTCGCGCGGATCTGAAAGCCATGGCCAAACTGGTTGGGGATAAGCGGACCGACCTTTTCGCAAAAATTCCGCATGGCACAGGCCAGACCATTCTGCGGGAGGCGCTGCTGATCGCGGATCACAACTCGTATCATTTAGGCCAAATTATTTTATTGCGGCGTTTGTTGGGGAACTGGAAAGCGTAAATCGCTGATCCGCTCAGTTAACAAGCGCAGTTGGGAGTTGTGTTAGAATCGCAGAGATTTACATGGGTACAATTGCCTGCTTTCTTGCGGGATTCCCGTGGCAGAAGCCGCTTGCTTACACGCGTGCGGCTCTGTAACGCGGGGAATCCGGTGAGCCGCCTACGCGGCGAAGGCGTTTTGTACGGTCCCCACGTCGTTGGTGGGCCGCTCACGAATGGAACCTAGTCAAGGAGGAAGCGAATGTTGCCTTCAAGTTCTCCAGTAGTCAACGTCGCGCTCAATCAGGCGCTCAGCACTGCGGACCTCACCGGCTCCAAGCAATACTATTGCGTCGTGTCCGAACCTGGCAAACTCAAACAGATCCAAGACTTTATAGACACGGTGCAACGCTTAATGCGTCACGCGCTCTATGATGTCATGAACGGGCTGGCTGACGAGGGTCGCCGAGCGGCCAACTTCAACAAATATTATGTCGATCCCGAGCAGGCGTTGATTCTCAGTGACGGGCGCAAGAAAGTCTTCCCCATGAAGCTAGGCTATGCCATCGAGAAGCAAACATACCTCTATCTGCGTTTCGAGGCCCCTCGGCTCGGCTTCAGATATCTCGAAGAGACTAAGGGTAGCGACGGAGCGGAGTTTCCCGGCTCATTCATAGGCATCCAAGGCGACGGCAAAGATAGCCGCCCCGATCTCCGCCTCGCGCTCGGCGGCGGTGAAGAAGCCGCGTTCGATCTTACCTCCAAACTGGATGCGATGAAAACCCACACCGCCACTCGAAATTGGGCCGTCGTCCCCAGTGTCAAATACATCGCCGAAATCTGGTACGACATCGACGAGTTCTAGCTAGCATCTAGCAGGCTGTGTCGGAAACCGGCTTCCTTTACCGTCGCGCCTGGAATCAAGAATTTGCGCGACCGCTTTAGCGCCTTGCGCCGCCATGGGCGGCCCTACCGCTTCCTTACGGTCGCGGCTCTGTAACGCGCGGAAGTAAGCGGTCTTGTCGGATTTTCCACACAGCCCGCCTAGCGAGGCCTGGGGAACTCAAGTTGGTCATGAAGCGCGGTCCGCTACTCTTCGCGCAGGATCTCAAGCGGCTTCTGACCCAGGATGGGAAAGCTGGCCATCCAGCCGGCCGCGTTGGCGATGAGCGCGGTAGCGATCACCGACAGCAGGATGGGGAGCACCGGAATGGAAGTCTGCGCGTCGAGCATGCGTTTCAACAACACATTTGAGAATCCCCCGGCCAGCAAGCTTCCCATAAGCCCGGCGACCGCGCCCAGCACCAGGAATTCGACGGAAAAGATGCGGCTGACGCGCCAACGCGTGGCGCCGAGCGTTTTGAGAATCACCACTTCGCGCATGCGGCGGAAGCGCGTGCCGGCCACGCTGGAGGACAGGATCACGGCTCCCGCCAGAATGGCGAACATCGAAATGAAGCGGACCACCTGGGAGATGCGATCCACTACGCTTTGGACGATCAGAAGCACGTCGGCCAGGTTTACCACGGTGACGGTGGGGAAGCGCTCGTAGAGCGCCTCTTGCAAAGCCGGAACGGCCGACGGCTGAGCGCGCAGGCTGCTGTAGTAAACGATCGGGAAGCCGGCCAGCGCGCTGGTGTTGAAGATGAATTCGACGCGGCTGGAAAGATGCACCGAATCGATGCTATCGATGCAGGCGACGCGCGATTGCAATTCCTGGCCCGAAATGCTCCAGCGCAGTTGCGACCCCGGCCCGATATGCAGAATTCTGGCGGCGTCCTCATCCACGCAGACTTGCGGAATGGCTGGGGAAGAACTCCACCAAGCGCCGCGTTTCAGGTTCACGTAGTCCGGCATGATGCCCGCCGACGCCACGGAGCGAGCCGTGCGATAGCGGCGGCCGAAGCCTTTCAAGTCCATGCGGGCGACCTCCTGGCCGTTCACGTCGATCAGTTTGGCGGCCACGGTGCCGATCACTTCCGGCGTCCCCTCCACACCTTGCTGCCCCTTGACCAGATTGAGCACCGCGTCGCGGTCCTTGGGCGCGATGTCGATCAGGAACACGTTGGGCATTCCGGGCGGCGAGGTTCGATTCATCTCGGCGATCATGCCATGCTGGACCAGATAAACCGTCAGCGTAAACATCACGCCGACGCCGAGGGCCACCAATACCGATTGCGCGTGAGCGCCGGGACGATACAGATTCGCAATGCCGTGGCGCACGCTGGCGGGCAGCTTAGCCCGGCTCAAAATTTTCAATAGGCGGAGCAGCAGCCACGCGACAGCGGATAGCGCCGTGAAGCTGATGACCAGCGCGCCCGCGAAATATTCGCCCGTTCTCCAGATGTCTTTCGGAGTACCAGTGGCGAAGGACATCGCGATGCCGGAGAATCCAATGAGAATGACAGCGCCCGCGGCGATGGAAGCGCGCGCTTCGGCCAGCCGCGTCCGCCAGCGGGGTTTTGTCTCCTCCATTTCGCGGCGCAAAATCAGGCTGGGACGAATGTGACGGATGCCGATCAGAGGCGGCAGAGTGAAGAGCAAAGAGGCCAGGATCGCGATGCCGATGCCTTGCGCGGCAGTGACGAAGTCCCAATGCCCGGCAGGCTCCAACTGGAAATAATGCGCGAGATACGCCGGGAACGCGCGCTGCACCACCAGTCCGAAAGCTACGCCGAGCAGGCCGCCCGCGAGGCCCAGCGCGATGGTCTGGAGCAAATAGATCCGCATGACATGGCTGGAACGCGCGCCGATGCATTTCATGATTGCGATGGAATCCATGCGCTGCTGGATATGGGCGCGCATGGCGGTGCCGACGCCGATGGCGCCAATAATGAGAGTGATCAGGCTGACCAGGCTCAGAAACGTAGTGGCGCGGTTCAAACCTTGGGTGACGATGGGGTGGGACTCGCGATAATCGGCAATCAGTGCGTCGGGGAACGCGGCTTTTAGCGACGCGCGCGTCTGTTCGATATTGGGAGAACCGGGTGAGAGCCGGAACAGGAAGCGCTCAGAGGATCGGCTGCCGGGCAGCATTAAACCGGTGCGGTCCAGGCCGTTGCGGGTGATCATCACGCGCGGGCCGACGTTCAGAGTGCCCAGCATGCGGTCCGGTTCATAGGTCACTTCACCGACGATGCGGAAGGATTGTCCGCCCAGGCGGATGGTGTCGCCGACCTTTAATTTCAAGCGCAAGAGCACGTCGTCGGACACAGCCACGGTATCCTCAGTCAGCGCTTTCGACAGCGGGGCCGGAGGAGACAAACGAATCTCGCCGTAAAACGGATACTTCCTGGGATCCACGGCCTTCACCGACACCAGCATGGGCGGTTTCGATTCGCCGGCGGACGCCATGGTTATGGTTTCGGTAATCCAGGTCCGGTCGATACCGGACTTCGCGAGAGCGTCCAGTGCGGATGTCTGCCGGGGCGTTGGGAGTTCAAAGACGCGCAGTGAAAGATCGGCTGCCATCAGGGTGCGAGCCTGGGTGAGTAACATCTCGCGGAAAGCGCGGCTGAATCCCCGGACGCCGGTGAGCGAACCGACGCCCACTGCGACCGCGAAAATCACGAATAGAAACTTGAACGAAGAAGAGCGCGATTCGCGCCAGGCGATTTTGCAAGCCGTTTTCCAAGAGAAGCGCATGCCGTTACGCCGCCCGCTCGTCACTAACGATGCGCCCGTCGCGCAGCGTAATTCGCCGCGACGCCCGGCTGGACAGCGCGGCGTCATGCGTCACCAGCACCAGCGTGGTTCCCTCGCGCTGGTTGAGCGAGAACAGCAGTTCCAGCACATGCTGGCCGTTTTGGGTATCGAGATTGCCGGTGGGCTCGTCGGCCAGCAGAATGGGCGGACGAACCATGAATGCGCGCGCCAGCGCTACGCGCTGCTGTTCTCCGCCGGAAAGCTGGATCGGATAATGATCGCGCCGCTCCAGCAGGCCGACGCTGGCCAGCAGATCGCGAGCGCGCTTGGGTCCATCGTTGATTCCACCGCGTCCATTGCCGCCGGTCAATTCATACGGCAACAGAACGTTCTCTTCCGCCGTCAAAGTAGGCAGCAAGTGGTAAGACTGAAAAACGAATCCGACTTTGCGGCCGCGCAGCAGAGCCATGCGGTCTTCGTTCAGGCCCGTGATGTCTTCGCCGTCCAGGATTATCCGCCCCGAAGTGGGCGTGTCGAGGCCCGCCAGAAGCCCGAGCAGGGTGCTTTTGCCGCTGCCCGAGGGTCCCATGATGGCGACAAACTCTCCCCGTTCAATTTCCAAATCGATTCCGCGCAGGATGTCCACGCGATGAGTCGCCGTAGGAATGCTTTTGGTGAGAGCGGAAACCTGGATAGCGGGTGTTCGAATCAGAGCTCCCTGCAATTCTTTATTATGGCATTGGGTGGCATTCATGCTGTTTCAGAAGCTTCTTTTACTGGGATGTTTTGCATCGGCGCTGGGTTCGCTGGAATTTGCGGGCGCCGCTCCGCCCCCCACACCTACGGATACGCATCCGGTGATCGTGGCGTTCGGCGATAGTCTCAGCGCAGGTTATGGCGCCGATCCGGGCAAGAGCTTTCCCGATTTCCTGCAGAAGGATCTGGACGCAACCGGGCTGCACTGGCGGGTGGTAAATTCGGGCGTAAGCGGCAACACCACAACGGACGGGCTGTATCGCGTCCGCGAAGTACTGGCCTACAAACCGCGCATCACCATCGTCGAGTTCGGCGGCAATGACGGCTTGAGAGGCCTGCCGCTGGAGACCACGCGAAACAACCTGGAGCAGATCATCCAAATGCTTCAGGCCGCCGGATCGAGAGTGTTGCTGGCGGGAATGACATTACCGCCGAATTACGGCGGCGATTACGTTACACGCTTCGGGCAGATCTACGTCGATTTGGCGAAGAAATACGATGCTCCGCGCATCCCCTTTCTGCTGTCCGATGTTGTGTTCCGTCCCGGCCTGATGCAGCAGGATGGTATCCACCCGACCGGCGAGGGCAACGAAATCGTGGCGAAGACGGTTATGCGCTATCTGAAGCCGCTGCTGCATTAGCGGAAGGCTTGCCGCGTCTAATTCTCAGCTCCGCGGTAGCCGCGCGATGGCACTTCAGACACAGCGTGCGGAGTTTTCGAGGTCGCATTCGCTCAGTTTTTTGGCGACGTGGTTGTCAAAGGCCGGGCGCGACACGGCTCAAGGTTTTGGCCCGGGTGCGGGACTCGCAACTCGGGGGAGCGCGGTTAGGTTAGTTCCGTTGCCGGCGTTTGAACGAGATCCGGGACCGCGTCGTTGGAGCCCGTTTCACGGGTCGGGCGTTGATGGGTCGAAAGTGGGCCGAGCGACGCTACAATAAATGTTCCAGCTTGAGACCTTGCGAGGCCCTTAGCTTTCTTGGGACGCCATATCCCCAGCGATATTCGGTTCGCTCTTCCAGTCCGTTATGAAAGAGGGAAGAGAAAGCCGCTCCTGAAACAGGTCACCGTTGACGGGGGCCGACTGGAAAGCCGCTATAGATATTCAGTTGGCATTGTTTACAACCCCTTCCCGTGGCCCGAAGAGATCACCGACTCGAAACGCGCCAAGATACGCTCGCTTGCTCAAGCTGTTCTTGATGCTCGCCTTCAATTTCCGACCTCCACATTAGCCGACCTTTACGATGTTGACGCCATGCCGCCGCAGCTGCGGAAGGCACACCGCGCCCTTGATGATGCCGTTGACAAACTTTACCGTTCTCCTGCCTTCACTGGTGACCGTGACCGCGCCGAGCATCTGTTCGGTCTTTACGAGAAGCTGGTAGCCCCGCTAGTTGTCGCGGCTTCCCAACCCACGCCTCGAGGCCGACGCCAAACCAACGTCTGGTGAAAGTAGATTTTGCGACAGGGGCGGAGTTGCCTGGCGGGAATCTTTGCGCGTGGCCTTACCTGCACTCGCTAAACGCATGCACCAGGGCACCCCGCGCGGCGCACACGTTACGCTGGCAACACTGGAGGCCTGGCCGGGAAAAGCAACGGGCCTGCTAACATCGGTATTGACCTGCGTTATGTAACGCGTATCGGTTCGAAATGATACGAACGATACGCCACAAGGGACTGAAGCGCCTTCATGAAGAGGACGACCCGCGCGGCGTCCAGGCCGAACACGCCGACAAGCTCCGCGATATTCTCGCAAGGCTCGATGCTGTCCTGATGGTGGCCGATATGGATGTGCCGGGTTTCAGGCTGCATCCGCTCAAGGGCCGGGAGAAGGGCTTTTGGGCGATAACCGTTCGTGCAAACTGGCGTGTCATCTTTCGCTTTGCCGATCATGACGCATTCGACGTTGATTACGTGGACACCACTGAAAAAGGAGACTGAAGACATGCCGATGAAGAACCCACCTCACCCCGGAGGCTTTGTACTTCGCCAGTGCATTGAGCCTCTAGCTAGGTTTGAGCATCACGGATGCTGCCGCCGCACTCGGAGTGACGCGCACTACGTTATCCGAACTCGTGAACGGGAAACGCGGCATATCGCCGGAGATGGCGGTCAGGTTGTCGAAGGTTTTCGGCGGCAGTGCGGAAAGCTGGCTCGTGCAACAGGCACAGTACGATCTTGCTCACGTTCGCGCCGACCGCATGAAGCTCAAGCGGTTGGAATTGGCGTAGTCCCCTTCCCAATCCCCTGCTGGTTGGGTGTTTCAACCCGAAGAGCGCATGATTGAGCGGCCTTATACCGTGTAGGGGCTACGCTGTGCGCGATTCAGAGCTTTATGCAAGAAGTGCGGGAGAAACCCGCTTACGCACAGGGGCTCGAAAGGGTTTCTCTGCGTTTGGATCGCGGAAAGTCGATAAAACCCCGAAGCGATGGCGGGGCCACCTTCAACTCCCAATAGCTCAGAGCCGGGCCAAGGCGGACCGGCGCAACCGGGTGGAATCCTGTCACACTGAATGTTGTGAGCCTTTAAGTATTACGTTAACGGAAGCCTTGCCGCGTCTTTTCCTCAGCTCGGCCGTGGCGGCCCGATGGCACTTCAGGCACAAGGTGCGGATGTTTTCGAGATCGCATTCGCCGCCGCCTTCCACTACTGGAATAATATGATCGGCGTCCCAAAGGGTCTTTCTGGAGCCTGCGCGCAGCCCCCAATCGAGAAGGGCTTTCAGCTTCGCCGCGCCGCGCAGACGTTTCAGTTGCCGCTCTGCCTGCAGACAATCGACGCGGCAAATGGCGCAGATGCCGCGATCGCGCTCCAGTACTTTTTCGCGAATGTACCCCGGGTCACTGCGCAATCGCCACTCTTCGACGCACCAAGCCGAACAAAACGTCACCCGGCCCTTGGGGACTTCCAGATTGCACCAGCGGCACAAATTCTTTCCATTCGGTCCCTTAGAGAGGGTTCGCTGGTCGACCCAGCCGCCCTGCATGGTTCGCTGCACACTCATGTTGGCTTCTTTCAAAAAATAGCAAAAAGGGAACAGGATCGTGCTGGGATGCATCCAAGTTGAGGCGGGGCATCAGGTCAAGGTTGCGACCAAGGTTGCGATTCGGTATACTCCGCAATTGCATGGACTCTTGAAATTAAGAGCCGTGCCAGGGTAGACGGCCCGCAGGCAAGGCCATCCCCACGAAATTCGGATCACTGGGAGGCGGGTAGTGTCGGTTCAAACATCGAATAAAATTTTGCTAGCTATCGCATTGACTGGACTGTTGGGGCCGGCGCCCGCACGGATGTTCGGACAGGCGCAAGCGCCCTCCTCTGCGGCGCCGCAGAAGAACTGGAAGGATCGGGCGGAGTACGATCTGTACGTCTCGATCGGGCAGGACACGAATGCCAAGACCCGTCTGGAAAAACTCCAGCAATGGGAGAAGCAGTATCCCATGACGGAGTGGATTGACGCACGCCGCACGGCGCTGCTTACCACCTACGCCGCATTGAACGACGCCAAGGACGCCGTCGCGGAGGCCAAAGAAATTCTGGCGAACGACCCCAAGGATTTTACTGCCGAGTATTACACCATGCTCTTCACGCAGGGCTTGTACTCGCAAGTCCAGTCGCCGGATGTTCTGGACCAGGGCGAGAAGGCTGCGAAAGCGATTCTGGCTGGCATCGAGACTCCTCCGCCCAACGTCAAAGCGGAGGATTGGGCCAAGCTGCGGCCCCAAGTGGAGCTTCTGGCCAATCGCAATCTAGGCTGGATTGCCATGCAGCGCAAGAATTGGGATGCAGCCGAGGCCCAGTTCCAGAAGACCCTGATGTTGAATCCGAACGACGCCGAGGTGGATTACTGGATGGGCACGGTGATCGCGTCGGAGAAGAAACTGGAAAAACTGCCGGCGGCGATGTTCTATTTCGCCCGCGCAGCCACATACACCGGTCAAGGCGCACTGACTCCCGAAGCGCAAAAAACGGCGCTCACGTATGTACAGAAGCAATACAAGAATTTCCACGGCAGCGACGACGGGTTTAACGATCTGGTAGCCGCGGCGAAAGCCAATCCCAATCCGCCGGCTGGCTTCTCCATCAAGAACGCCACTGAGATTGCCCAGGCCAGCGCCGCCAACGAAGAAGAATACAACAAGAGTCATCCATCGGAAGCCTTGTGGAAGAACCTGAAGATGGCGCTCACCGCTCCCGACGGGGCAACGTATTTCATGATGGTGAAGGACACGGAAGTTCCGACGCTGAAGGGCAGAGTGATCAAATTGGAGCCTGCGGTGAAGCCGAAGACCATCCTGCTGGCGATGGAGGACAACACCAACAACACCACCACAGCCGACGCAACGTTGAAGTTTGAAATGCCTCTGGCGGGCAAGGTGGACGAAGGCACCGAGCTGACATTTGAGGGCGTCGCGGATAGCTATACGGCGAGTCCTTTCATGGTGGTGTTCAACGTCGATAAAGACAAGCTGCATGGCTGGACCGGCAAGAATGAGCCCGCGCCGGTGCGCCGCAAGCGGCCGGCCGCCTCGAATTAAGGCTGCGCTGGTTTTCGGACTCTGGTAATATTCCAACACGGACGTTTGGCGCGCAAAGCGGGACGTCGCAGGAATGTACTGGAGGTCCGGAATGTGGAATAAACGCTTAAAGCACTTGTTGCAGGCTGCCGCTCTCGTCGGGATGCTGGCGCCGTCGTGGATGGCCGGACAGGATCAGCCCGCCGCGGGAAAGCAGCCGCAATACAAGGATCAGGCGGAATTCACCCTCTACGATTCGATCCTCAAGGATACCAACCCCAAAACCAAGCTGGAGAAGCTGCAGGAGTGGCAAACGAAGTACGCCACCACGGATTTCGAGAAGCCGCGCAAACAGCTTTTCCTGGATACCTACGTCAAGCTGAACCAGCCCAAGGAAGCGGTTGCGGAGGCGAAGCAGATCCTGGCCGGCGATCCCAAGGATTTCACCTCGCTCTACTACACGATGTATTTTACGCGCGCGCTGGCGGGCGATAAACCTACGCCAGAAGTGCTGGACCCGGGCGAAAAGGCCGCGACCGCTTTTTTGGCGAACATCGACACGCCCCCGCCGAACGTGACGCCGGAGCAGTGGAAGGGTGCCCGCGCGCCGGTAGAAGCGCTGGCCCACACCACGCTGGGATGGATCGCGATGCAACGCAAGAGCTGGGACGCCGCGGAGGGCGAATTCCAAAAAACGCTGCAACTGGATCCCAATAGCGGTGAAGTAGATTTCTTCATGGGTACGGTGATTGCGTCCGAGAAGAATCCGCAGAAGATGTCGGCCGCGCTGTTCTATTTCGCGCGGGCGGCTACGTATGAAGGAACTGGCGGGTTGGCGCCCGCCGGACGCCAGCAGTCTCTGAGCTACGTGCAGCGGGCGTACAAAGGCTATCACGGAAGCGACGAGGGCTTTACCGATCTTCTGGCGGCCGCCAAGGCCCAGCCCACGCCGGCGGCCGACTATCACATACGGACGGCTGGAGAAATCGCCAAGGATAAGCAGCAAGAGCAAGAAAAGAACGAAGCGGCCGAGGCGGCCAGCCATCCCGAGTTGGCGTTATGGAAGAACATCAAGATGCAGCTCACCGGAGCTGACGGCGCCACCTACTTCAATTCCAGCATGAAGGACGCGATGCTGCCGACGCTCCGGGGAAAAGTGGTTAAGCTGGAGCCCGAGCTGAAGCCCAAGACCGTGGTGCTGGCGCTGGAAGACGGCGCCACCGCAGACGCTACCTTGAAGTTTGAAATGCCGCTGGCCGGCAAAGTGGATGCGGGCACGGAATTGACGTTCGAAGGAG
>Ga0302325_10032609_pt1 | contig 10691 bp, 10 predicted proteins | sample Palsa_T0_2_FD_201948 | JGI IMG/M metagenome (GOLD analysis project Ga0302325, IMG submission 201948) | Peat permafrost microbial communities from Stordalen Mire near Abisko, Sweden - Palsa_T0_2 | ecosystem: Environmental > Terrestrial > Soil > Palsa > Peat permafrost | place: Sweden: Abisko...
GAGTCGGTGCCGGTGCAATTCGCCGGCAGCGGCGGTACGGCGGTGACGCCGCAGACCGGAATGCTGCTGACGGCCTACTGATGTCGGCCAGGAACTCTCAGGAACGCTCCAGCGTCACGAAGCTCATCGCGTAGGCGTGCCTGGCGTCGGCTGGATGTTCCACCGACTCGCTCGCGCGCCATGCCGCAAAATCCCGCAGCGGGAAACACACATCGCCGGTCACGCAGCCGTGCACCCGCGTCAGGTATATACGCGTCGCCAGCGGCAGCGCCAGCGCGTAGACCTCGGCCCCGCCGATGACACACAACTCCGCGGCACCCGCGGCGAGCGTGCGCGCCTGCTCGACGCTGTGTACGTATTCGACGCCGGGCGCGGAGGCGGCCGCGGCACGGCTCAGGATGAGATTGCGCCTGCCGGGCAGCGGCTTGCCGATCGACGCGAAGGTGCGCCGTCCCATCAGCACCGGCTTGCCGAACGTGACGACCTTGAAGTACTTCAGATCGTCGGGCAGATGCCAGGGCAGCGCGCCGCCCCTGCCGATGACGCCATTGTCGGCCATCGCAACGACCAGCGCCACGCGCGTGGTGCTCACAGGCGGATCAATCGGCATGAGTCATGAACACGGCCAAACTCCAGTAGAAGGTATCAGACTACATGAGGAATTTTTGTAATCAAAAATTCCTCATGTAGTCTGATACCTTCAATTGTGGTTAGCAGCGCTCATGTCATCGCGCTTTGGTCCGTCAGAGCTCGACCTGCGTTGCCAGCACGATGACGCGCCGTTCCGGCATACGAAAAAACTCCGCGGCCTGCGCGCTGCGCCGCTGCATCCACGCGAACAGGCGTCGCCGCAGGCCCTCATAGCCGCCGCGCCGTCGCGGCACCACCAGGTGCCAGCCCAGGAAGAACGAGCAGTCCTGGGCGAACAGCTTCAGTCCGCGGGCGCGGCACTGCTTGAGCGCCAGGCTCACGTCCGGCGTCTCCATGAATCCAAAGCGCGCAGTCACCGCGTAGACCTCGGGCATCAGCAATTCGATGCGCACGCGATCCGCCGGGTCCTGGCGTGGGGCGCGCGCGATATCCATGTTCAGGAACACGATGCGCTGGTGCGCGACGTGGTTGTGCTCGAGATTGCGCATCAGCGCCGTCGGCACGTACATCGGATCGCTGGCGAGAAACACCGCGGTGCCGGGCACGCGGGGGACCCCCTCGAGCAGCTTCGGCAGCTGCGACAGCGGCACCGCCACCGCCCGCAGCGCGTTGCGCAACAGCCGCCGGCCGCTGCGCCACACCATGAACACGCTGAACATCATCACCGCCAGCGTCAGCGGTACCCAGGCACCCTCGGTGAACTTGGTCATGTTGCCGACCAGGTACACCAGATCGACGCACATGAGCGGGCCGAATACCGCCGCGACCTGCCAGCGCCGCCAGCGCCACTGCGAGGTTGCCAGCTGCATGCCCAGCAGCGTGGTGATGAACATGGTGCCTGCCACGGCCGCGCCATAAGCCGCCCCGAGCGCCGCCGAGGTGCGGAAAGTCAGCACGAACACGCACACCGCGATCAGTACGAACCAGTTCACCACCGGGACATAGATCTGGCAGTGCTCGTGCGCCGAGGTCTGCGTGATGCGCAGGCGCGGCAGCAGGTCGAGCTGGATGGCCTGTCGCGTGACCGAGAAGGCGCCGGTGATGGTCGCCTGCGAGGCGATGATCGTGGCCGCGGTCGCCAGCAGCACCATCGGCGCCAGTGCCGCCACCGGTACCAGCTGGTAGACCGGCAGGTGCGCGGCGGCCGGATCGAGCAGGATCATTGCCCCCTGGCCGAAGTAATTGATCACCAGTGCCGGCCACACCAGCGTAAACCAGGCGACGCGCACCGGCTTCTTGCCGAAGTGTCCCATGTCCGCGTACAGCGCTTCACCGCCGGTCATCGCCAGGAATACGCCGCCGAGAATCCCGAGCGACAGGCCCGGCCGCTGCGCCAGCAGCAGCAGCGCATACGACGGGCTCAGCGCCACCAGTACCGACGGATTTTTCAGCAGCGCCGCCAGGCCCGACACCGCCAGCACCAGGAACCACACCAGCATGATCGGGCCGAACACGCGGCCGACCCGTTCCGTGCCGCGGCTTTGTATGGCGAACAGCGCGATCATGATCACCAGCGTCACCGGCACCACGGCGCGCCCGGTGTCCGGACTCAGATTCTGCAGTCCCTCCACGGCGCTGAGCACCGAGATTGCAGGCGTAATCAACGCATCGCAGTAAAACAGCGCCGCGCCGAGCGCCGCCAGCATGACGATGACGCGCTGCCAGCGGTTGCCCGCGGCCATGGTCCGCTGCACCAGGGCGAACAACGACAGGATGCCACCCTCGCCCTCGTTGTCGGCGCGCATGATCAGCACCACGTACTTGAGCGTGACGACGACCAGCAGGCTCCAGAAGATCAGCGACAGCACGCCCAGCACGGCGATGCGGTCGGTCGGCGCCCCGGCGGCCGTGAGCGAGGCCTCGAGCGCGTACAGCGGACTGGTGCCGATATCTCCGTAGACGACGCCCATCGCGCCGATGACGGCGGTGGACGACAGGCGCGGGCTCTTCACGCCCTCTTCCCGGCGCTCGCTCCGGCGCGCGCTCTGCGCCTGGGCGGCCACAGCATCGAGCCACGGCAGCCCCCGGCGCCGCAGCGGCAGGCGAAGATATCGTCGACGTCCGGCGGATCGGAGCGATCGCGGCCGATCTGATAATCGTAAGTCAGCTCCTCGCCGGGCTGAATGGTGCGGATGGCCTCGATGAACACGCGACGATCTTCGATCAGCGACTCGCAGTTCGGGTCGCAGGAATGGTTGATGAAGCGCGCATCATTGCCATTGGCGCCACCGTCGATGACCACGCTGCGGTCAACGATGAACAGGAATGTGTGGGCGTCGTTCATGGGTTTATGCTCGTAGCGCAAGTCTGCCTGCCGGTGCGACACGCGATCGCCCAGGTACTCGATGACCCGCGTGCCCTTGCGGATGCGGCGCAGGGCGAACACGCCGCGGCCATGAACGCGCGAGCGGCGCACCCGCATCATGCCGGGGCGCGCCCGGATCACGGCGACGACCTTCGGGCGCCGGACAGCGCGCTGTTGCGGCCGCTTGACGCGGCGCGGTTTCTTGCGGCCTTGGCTCATACGGCGACACGGGCCCGGATCGCCGGATGAAATTGATAGTTCATGAACTCGAAATCCTCGTATTCGTAGTCGAAAATACTGGCCGGCCGGCGCCGCAGGCGCAGCTGCGGCGGCAGCAGCGGCTGGCGTGCGAGCTGCAGCTCGGCCTGCTCCAGGTGATTGAGATACAGGTGGCAATCCCCGCCGGTCCAGATGAATTCTCCGGGCGTCAGGTCGCACTGCTGCGCCATCATGCAGGTCAGCAGCGCGTAGGAGGCTATGTTGAACGGCACGCCGAGAAACATATCGGCGCTGCGCTGATACATCTGGCACGACAGCTTGCCCGCCGCGACATGGAACTGGAACAGCAGATGGCACGGTGCCAGCGCCATCTGCTCGAGCTCGCCGACATTCCAGGCGCTCACGATCATGCGGCGCGAGTCCGGATTGCTGCGCAGCTGCTGCACGATATTGCTGATCTGGTCGATCTGCCGCCCATCGGCCGCGGCCCAGCTGCGCCATTGCTTGCCGTACACCGGTCCGAGCTCGCCGCGTTCATCCGCCCATTCGTCCCAGATGGTGACCCCATGCTCATGCAGGTAGCGCACGTTGGTGTCGCCGCGCAGGAACCACAACAGCTCGTAGATCACCGAGGGCAGATGGATTTTCTTGGTGGTGAGCAGCGGAAAGCCGGCCGTCAGATCGAAACGCAGCTGCTGCGCGAACAGCGACAAGGTCCCGGTGCCGGTGCGATCGTCCTTGTGGACGCCGCGCTCGCGCACCGCGCGCAGCAGCTGCAGGTAGGGTGTCATTGCGCCGCTACGAAATTACCGGAGGGCGTGCGCAGGCGGTAGGCCGCGCTCCACAGCCCGATGCCCACCAGCAGCATCGGCAGCGACAGCACCTGGCCCATGGTTAGCCAGCCGAATGCCAGGTAGCCGATCCCGGCATCGGGCTCGCGCACGAATTCCACCAGGATGCGCGCCACCGAATAACAGATGAGAAACAGTCCCGAGGGCGCGTAGCGCGGTCGCGGCCGGCTGGTGAACCACCACATGATGCTGAACAGCACCAGACCCTCGAGCGTCGCCTCGTAGAGCTGGGACGGATGGCGCGCGACCGGAGCGCCGCCGTTGGGATCCGGCACCAGCATCGCCCAGGGCACGTCCGTGGGCCGGCCCCAAAGCTCACCGTTGATGAAATTGCCGATGCGCCCGAAGAACAGGCCGACGCCGGGCAGCGGCGCGGCGAAGTCGTAGACATCGAAGGCGTGACGCCCGCGCTGCCGCCCGAAGATCCAGGCGGCCGCCAGAACCCCAAGCATGCCGCCGTGGAACGACATGCCGCCTTCCCAGATCTTCAGCGGGTAGAGCCAGTCGCCACGCCACAGCGGCAAGCCGTAGAACAATACGTAGCCGATGCGGCCGCCCAGAATCACGCCGAGCATCGCGTAAAACAGAAAATCGTCCACATCGGCCGCGCTCCAGGTCGAGCCGGGCTGGGCGGCGCGGCGGCGTGCGAGCCACCAGGCCCCGGCGAAACCCAGCAGGTACATGACGCCGTACCAGTGGATGTGCAGGGGTCCAAGGTTCAGGGCAATCGGATTAATGTTCGGGTAGCGAAGCATCGATCAATTCTAACTGGTTGCGCCACGGGCTGCTGCGACCACTGCTGCGGCCGCTGCTCACTCGCGCGTGACCCGGCAAAAAAATGCCTTCAGGTAACGCGTTTCGGCAATCGCCGGGTGCACCGGATGATCGAACGCCTGGCCGCCGCTGTAGATCACCTGCACGAAACGGCCGGTCGTGCGGGCCGCCGACTGAATCAGTCCCTGCAGCTCATCGGCGCCCAGATGATAGGAGCACGAGCAGCTCACCAGCAGCGCATCGCGCTCGAGCAGGCGCATCGCGATCTGGTTGAGCTTGCGGTAGGCGGCCTGCCCGCGCGGTATGTCCTTCTTGCGTTTGATGAACGCCGGCGGGTCGAGCACGATCGCATCGTAGCGCTCGCCGCGACGCACCAGCTCATCGAGCACCTCGAACACATCGCCGCGCTGCGTGCCCACCTCGACGCCATTGGCGGCGGCGTTGCGCGCCGCCACGGCCAGCGCGGCCTCCGAGGAGTCAACGCACAGCGCCTCGCGCGCCCCGTGCGTGAGCGCCATGATCGCCCAGGCCCCGGCGTAGCTGCACACATCCAGCACGCGCGCACCCGGGGAGATCAGCCGCCGCCATTGTTCGCGATTGCCGCTCTGGTCGTAGAACCAGCCGGTTTTCTGGCCCGCGGCCAGCGGCGCGCTGAAGGTCAGACCATGTTCGAGCACCTGCAGCTCCTCGGGCGCCCGGCCCACCGCTGTCAGCAGCTGGCGCGGCAGCTGCTCCAGTTCGCGCGCGCCGCCGTCGTTCTTCCATACCAGCACCCGCGGGGCGAGCACGCTGCCAACCGCCGCCTCAATCTCCGCGCGCCACGCCTCCATGCCCGCGGTGGCGATCTGGCCCACCACGACGTCGCCATAGCGATCGAGCACCAGCCCGGGCAGGCCGTCGGATTCGCCGAATACCACGCGGTAGTACGGCGCGGCGTAGATGCGCTCGCGCAGCGCCAGCGCCACTTTGAGCCGATGCTCCAGCCACGATCGGTCGGGCGGGTGCACCGGACTGCGGCTCAGGATGCGGGCGCAGATCAGCGCATGCGGATTGACATACGCGTAGCCGAGAAACAGCTCGCGCTCGGACAGCACACGCGCCATGGCGCCGACGGCGAAGCCGGTCAGCGGCGTAGCGTCGTTGTCCACCTCATTGGAGAACACCCAGAGATGTCCGGCGCGCAGCCGCCGGTCTTCGCCGCGCTTGAGGCGCAGGACCGGCAGCTCCACGGCCGCACTGGGCGTACCGGACTCTTCGGCGACAACTGACATCGATGGGGCGGCGATCCATTATAGTGGCGCGCCATTTTACTGGAAATCGGCGGCGGGCCCATGGACAAACGCACGGCGCAGTCAGCGAACCGCCTGGCGGATCAGACCAGCCCGTATCTACGCCAGCACGCGCACAATCCGGTGGATTGGTATCCGTGGGGCGCCGAGGCGCTCGAGCGTGCGCGCGCCGAGCGCAAACCGATACTGCTGTCGATCGGCTACGCGGCCTGCCACTGGTGCCACGTCATGGCGCACGAATCGTTCGAGGATGCGGCCACCGCGGCGAGCATGAACGAGCTTTACGTGTGCATCAAAGTCGATCGCGAAGAGCGTCCCGACCTGGATCGGCTCTACCAGCTCGCGCACCAGATGCTGACCGGCCGCGGCGGGGGTTGGCCGCTGACGATGTTCCTGATGCACGACGATCAGCGGCCGTTCTTCGGCGGTACCTATTTCCCGCGCGAGGCGCGCTTCGGTCTGCCGGCGTTTCGCGATCTGCTGGGCCAGGTCGCAAGCTACTACCACGAGCACTTCGAACAGCTGCGCGTGCCGGCCGCGCAGATCGTCACCGCGCTGCAGGATCTCAATCCGCCGCCGGCCGCCACCGCGACGCTCACGGCCGAGCCCCTGGCCACTTGCCGTGCGCGGCTCGAGCACAGCTTCGACCGCGAATACGGCGGCTTCGGCGCGGCGCCGAAGTTTCCCCACGTGCCCGATCTGGCGCGTCTGCTGCGCGCCTGGCAGGCCAGCGCCCAGGCGAGCGTGCCCGACCTGCAGGCGCTGTACATGGCCACGCTGAGCCTGACGCGCATGGCCGAGGGCGGGCTGTTCGACCAGCTCGGCGGCGGCTTTTGTCGCTACTCGGTCGACGCCCGCTGGGAGATCCCGCATTTCGAGAAGATGCTGTACGACAACGCGCTGCTGCTCGCGGTGTACGCCGAAGCGGCGGCCGCGACCGGCGAGCGGCTGTTCGCCGACACCGTCGCACGCACCGTGGAGTGGATAATGCGCGAGATCCGCGATGCCGGGACCGGCGCGCTGTACTCGAGCCTGGATGCCGACTCGGAAGGCGATGAAGGCCGCTTCTACGTCTGGCAACGCGAGATGGTGCAGCAGGCGCTCTCGCCGGCGGAGTGGGCCGTGATCGCGCCGCGCTTCGGCCTCGACGGCCATGCCAATTTCGAGGGCCAGTGGCACCTTTGCGTGCACGCGAGCATCGACGCCATCGCCGCGGCGCGCCAGCTGACGGTCGACGAGGTGCGCGCCACGCTGGCGAGCGCGCAGGAGAAATTATTACGGGTGCGCGCCATGCGCATACGCCCGGGCCTCGACGACAAGGTGCTCGCGAGCTGGAACGCGCTGGCGATCAGCGGCCTCGCCACCGCGGCGCGCTGCCTCGATCGCGACGATTACGCCGCTGCGGCCACCGCGGCGCTGCGCTATCTGCGCCGCGTGCACTGGCGCGATGGGCGGCTGCTGGCCACCAGCGCACACGGTGAGGCGCGGCTGGCGGCCTATCTGGACGACTATGCGTTTCTGCTCGATGCCATCCTCGAGCTCGCGGGCGTGCGCTTCAGCGCCGAGGAGCTGGCCTGGGCCACCGAGCTCGCCGAGGTCATGTTGCGGCATTTCGAAGATGCGGACGCGGGCGGGTTTTTCTTCACCGCGGATGATCACGAGGCACTGATCAGCCGGCCGAAGTCGTTCAGCGACGAGGCCATTCCGGCCGGCAATGCGATCGCCGCCCGTGCGCTGCTGCGCCTGGGCTACCTGCTGGGCGAACCGCGCTATCTGCAGGCCGCCGAGCGCACCCTGCGCGCGGCGTGGCCGGCGTTGCTCAAGTACCCGGAAGGCCACGCCTCGATGCTGCTCGCGCTCGAGGACTATCTGTATCCGCCGCAGATCGTGATCCTGCGCGGCGCTGCCAGCGCCATCCAGCCGTGGCTGCGCGCACTCAATGCGGTATTCGCCCCGCGGCGCTGGACGCTCGCCGTGCCCGCCGCTGCGACCGGCTTGCCCGAGGCCATCGCCACCAAGCCCGCGACACAAGCAGCACTCGCCTACGTCTGTCGCGGCACTCAGTGCACGGCGCCGATCAGCTCGCTCGACGCGCTGCTCGTAGAGCTCGATGACAACATCGCCGGCTGACCTCGACGGTTGACGGCGACGGCGACGGCGACGGCGACGGCGACGGCGACGGCGACGGCGACGGCTGGATCGTGCAGAATTGCCGGGCATGAGCGTGCAACGCCTCGACCATGTGCAGCTGGCGATGCCTCCCGGGGGCGAGGATCGCGCCCGCGAGTTTTATTACGGCATACTCGGGATTCCCGAAATTCCGAAACCGGCGGACATGGCGCGGCGCGGCGGCTGCTGGTTCGAGCGCGGCGAACTCAAGGTGCATCTGGGCGTGGAGGCCGAATTCCGACCGGCGCGCAAGGCCCATCCCGGCTTCATCGTCTCCGACCTGCCTGCATTGGTCACGCGTTGCCGCGAGGCCGGATACGCGTTGACGGAAGACCAGTCGCTGCCCGGCTACGCCCGCATCTTCGTGCATGATCCGTTCGGCAATCGCATCGAACTGATGGAGCCCATGGCGCGCTGAAGAGTTCACCGCCCATGGCCCCACCCCCCGCATGCCACGCCTGATGAGCTCACTGTCGTGACCGCACCGGCCGCCATCCTTGCCGCCCTGATCGCCGCGCTGCTGTTCGGCGCCAGCACGCCGTTCGCGAAGCTGCTGGTCGGCGACATCCCACCGATATTGCTCGCCGGCCTGCTCTACCTGGGCAGTGGACTGGGGCTGTGGCTGCTGCGCCTGGCGCGCGATCGGGGCCTGGCGACCCCGAGGCTGCCGGCCCGCGAGTGGCCCTGGTTGCTGGGCGCCATCGCTTCGGGCGGCGTGCTGGCACCGGTGCTGCTGATGTACGGCCTGACGCGCACCTCGGCGGCCACCGCCTCGCTGCTGCTTAATCTGGAAGCCGTTTTCACCGCGCTGCTCGCCTGGATCGTATTTCATGAAAACGCCGGCCGGCGCGTGGTCCTCGGTATCGCGCTCATCGTTGCCGGCGGCGTGCTCCTGGCCTGGACCCCCGGCGCCATGGTTGCCGGTGCGGCGCGCGGCGCCGGCGCCATCGCACTCGCCGCCCTGTGCTGGGGGCTGGACAATAATCTCACGCGCAAAGTCGCCGCCTCGGACGCGCTGTTCATCGCCGCCACCAAGGGCCTGGGCGCCGGCATCACCAACTGCGCACTCGCGGCCGCGCTCGGCGCGAGCCTGCCGTCCCCGCGGCTGATCGGCGCGGCGATGGCGGTCGGCCTGGCCGGCTACGGCCTGAGTCTGGTGCTGTACGTGCTGGCGCTGCGCGGACTGGGATCGGCGCGCACCGGCGCCTACTTTTCCACCGCGCCGTTCCTGGGCGCGGCCGTGGCCATGCTTGCGTTCCACGAGCCGGCCAGCGCCGCCTTCTGGCTCGCCGCCCTATTGATGGCCGCCGGTGTCTGGCTGCATCTGAGCGAGCATCACGAGCATGAGCATAGCCATGAGGCCCTGACGCACGCGCACCCTCACGTGCACGACGCGCATCATCAGCATGAGCATGATCTGGCCTGGGACGGCACTGAGCCGCATTCGCATCCGCACCATCACCCACCGCTGCGGCACCGTCACCGGCACTATCCCGACGTGCATCACCGCCACCGCCACTGACGGCGTGCGGTCGACCGCTCGCCGCGCCGCTCAGCTCCAGTGCTGCGCGGCGCGCACGATGAAGATCACCCCGACCACGGCGAACAGCGCCGATGCCGTGTAGTGGATGGCCCTGAGCGGCAGACGATTCGAGAACGCATTGCCGAGAAAGATCACCGGCGTGTTGGCCAGCAGCATGCCGCAGGTCGTGCCGCCGATGACCGCGAGCAGGTTCGGGTAGGCCGCTGCCAGCGCCACGGTTGCGATCTGCGTCTTGTCGCCGATCTCCGCCAGGAAGAACGCGACCACGGTGGCAACGAAGGCACCGGCGTTGCTGGTCGTGCCGGCCTGCGCATCGAGCGTATCGGGCTTTAGAGTCCACAGCGCCATCGCGATCATGCTCACGCCGACCGCGGCATCGAGCAGCGCCGGGGACAGCTGGCGTCCGAACCACGCGCCGATGAGCCCCGCGACGGCGTGATTGGCCAGCGTTGCGCACAGCACTCCGGCGACGATCGGCCAGGGCTTGCGATAGCGCGCCGCCAGCACCAGCGCCAGCAGCTGCGTACGATCGCCCATCTCGGCGGTGGCGACGCTGCTCAGGGATACCACAAAGGCTTCCATCGGGGCCTAGCTTACCGGTCGCGCATTTTCATTGCTGTTCGACTACCATCGGTTTACACGAAGTCCAGCGGGGCTGCGTGATAATCGTAATAAATAACGGGGAGCAAGCAAGCATGATTCGCCACCGAAAAGTATTGGTGTGTGTTGCCGCCTGTGTGATCGGCGCATTTGCCGTGGACGCGGGCGCGAATAACTCGCAGCAGGACAAAATGACCAGCTGCAATGCCGACGCCAAGTCCAAGAACCTGACCGGCGATGATCGCAAGGCATTCATGAAGACCTGCCTGAGCGCGGCCCCGCCGCCGCCG
>Ga0302325_10032611_pt1 | contig 10691 bp, 13 predicted proteins | sample Palsa_T0_2_FD_201948 | JGI IMG/M metagenome (GOLD analysis project Ga0302325, IMG submission 201948) | Peat permafrost microbial communities from Stordalen Mire near Abisko, Sweden - Palsa_T0_2 | ecosystem: Environmental > Terrestrial > Soil > Palsa > Peat permafrost | place: Sweden: Abisko...
TCGTCATCGCCGTCGGGGTGACGCGCGGCTGGCGGTCGGCCCTGGAGGGGACGGTCACCGCCCTGATCGTGCTGGCCGCCCTGGTGGGGGCGGTGGGCACGGCTCTCGTGCACTACGTCCCGCTGGACACCTTGCGGGTGGTGGTGGGTGGCCTGCTGCTGGTGTTCGGCTTGCAATGGCTGCGCAAGGCCGTGCTGAGAGCGGCGGGACTGAAGGCCAAGCACGACGAGGACAGCATCTTCGCCACCCAGGTGGCCGAGCTGTCGTCGGGGCCGGAACGGGACCGGCACCGCGACGCCACCGCCTTCACCGTCGCCTTCAAGAGCGTCCTGCTGGAAGGGCTCGAGGTGGTGGTCATCGTCGTGACCCTGGGGGCCACCGACAACCGGCTCGGTCTGGCCGCCGCCGCTGCCCTCGGAGCCGTGGTCCTCGTGGCCGGCATCGGGGCCCTGGTGGCCCGCCAGTTGTCCGGGGTGCCCGAGAACGCCCTGAAGGCGGTGGTCGGGGTCATGCTCGTGAGCTACGGGACGTTCTGGACAGGGGAGGGGATCGGCGTGCACTGGCCGGGATCCGACGCCACTCTGCTCGTGCTCGTGGCCGTGTACGGCGCCGTGGCCTGGGTGCTCGGCCGCCTGGTCGGCCGGGGGAGGCCCGGTGGTCTGCGTGTCACCTGACAGCGGGCCGCCGGTGCCCGGGAGCGACGCATCGGCGGTCGCCCGTCGCGCCCTGGTGGCCTTCGGGCGGTTCTGGTGGGACTTTCTGGTGGGCGACACCCCGGAGCTGCTCGTCGGTGCGGTGGTGGCCGTGGGACTGGCCGCTCTCGTGGTCCACACCGTGGGCACGAGGGCCGTGGTCGTCGGCACCCTCCCCCTGCTCGTCATCGGGATCCTGACCCTGTCCCTTAACCGGGCCCGGGCCCGAGCCCGCCGGTCCGACGGCGGCACGTGAGAACCGCTTGACAGGCGCAGATGCTCAGAGCCGGAGTGGTCTGATGGGACTGGCCACCAGTTCGGGGTGGGTCTTCCAGTCCACACCGGGGACGTCGACGTACAACTCGATCTCGTTGCCGTCCGGATCCTCGATGTAAAGGCTGTGGGTCACTGTGTGGTCGCTCGCTCCGACCACGGTGGCCCCGGCGCCTTCGAGCTGGCGCAGGGCGTCGCGCAGGGCGTCGTCAGAGTCGCCGATCTTGAGCCCGAAGTGGTACATCCCCACCCGGCGCCCACCGGGGACGGGGGCGGCGTCTTCGCCCACCTCGATGAGGAGCAACTCGTGATGGGTCCGCCCCGAGGGCGCCGAGAAGGCGGCGACGGGAAAGCCGGGGCCGACGTCGTCGTCCTCGGCGGGCAGGATCTGTCGCCACCCGAGGACGTCGCGGTAGAACGTGGCCGAGCGATCCACGTTGCGCACATACAGGACGATGTGCCCGAGCTCCTGTACCTCCATGGTCGCGTCTCCTCCTCGAGCCGGTCGGTTGGTGCAACCTGCCCCCGGCGGCGGGTATTCCGCCCGTCATTTCCGGGGGCATTTTCGCCCGTAAGCTCGGGGCCCATGGAGCTCGACGCCGAGGAGATGCGTGTCCTCGGGTGCCTGGCCGAGAAGCAGCTGACGACGCCCGCGCAGTATCCCCTGACCCTGAACGCCCTGACGCTGGCCTGCAACCAGGCCACCAGCCGCGACCCCGTCGTGGCCTACGACGAACCGACCGTCGAGGCGGCCGTGACCAGGGTCAAGACGATGGGACTGGCCCGGTTCCTGCACCCGACCCACGGCCGTTCGGCTCTGCGGTTCGGTCACACCATGGACGAGGCTCTGGGCCTCGACCCCCCCAGGCTGGCGCTGGTCGCCGTCCTGATGTTGCGCGGCCCCCAGACGCTGGCCGAGCTCCGGGCCCGGACGCAGCGCATGGTGGACTTCTCCGATACCGGCGAGGTCGAAACCGAGCTCGACGCCCTGGCCCGCTTCGAGCCACCGCTCGTCCGACGCCTCGGTCGTCAGCCCGGACAGAAAGAGGAACGCTACGAGCAGCTCCTCGGCCGGGCTGGGGAGGCGCCGAGCGCGGCGGCGTCGCCGTCGGCGGCGTCGGTCCCGCCCTGTCCCGATGGCGCCGGGGCGGTTGACGATCGACCGGCGGTCACCGGGCGGCCGTCGCTGGCGGTCGAGGTGGCTGCATTGCGCGACGAAGTGGCTGCGCTGCGGCGCGATGTCGACGATCTCCGGACGCAGCTGGGTGTGTGATCGGTCTCCGGAGATGATGGACGGACAGAAGGGATACGGAGCCTGATGACGACGAGCACCACTGGTGGGAAGCAACCGAGGATCGTGGTGGGAGTGGACGGCTCGGGGTCGTCGCGCCACGCCCTGCGCTGGGCCGCTCGCCAGGGCCAGCTCACCGGGGCCCGTCTCGACGTGGTGATCACCTGGGAGTTGCCCACGTCCTTCGGTTGGGTGGCGCCCTACCCGGACGACTTCAACCCTGCGGCGGACGCCGAGCGGGCGGCTGATGACGAGGTGGCCGCGGCCTTGCGCGGCTGTCCCGACGTGTCGGTCCAGACGACCGTGGTCGAAGGCCATCCGGCCCCCACTTTGGTGGAGGCGTCACGCGGTGCCGACCTGTTGGTTCTCGGCAGTCGGGGGCACGGGGAGTTCGCCGGCATGCTGATCGGTTCGGTGAGCCAGCACTGCGTCACCAACGCCCATTGCCCCGTGCTTGTCTACCGCGGCGAGACCGATACCTCCGACAACTGAAAACGCGCCACGGAACGCCGTCAGCGAACCGAGGTCTTGGACGTCCGTGCTTGAGGGCCGTCAGTCGACCTGCTCGAGCTTCCGCTCGATCTGCGAGAACTCGCTCTCGATGTGGGCCAGTTCGGCCTCCGTTCCCTGTGCTTTGGGTCCGGTGAACCATTTGCGGGCCGACACCAGCCAGTAGATGCCCGCGTAGAGCAGCACTATGCCGACGGCGATGGGGGCATAGTTGAAGGTGTCGCGGCCGATAGGAGAGAACTCCGGCAACATGAAGAGGATGGCGATGACGGCGACCCAGATCACGCCGAGCCAACCGATGAACGGGCTCCACCGGCCGAGGCTCCAGCGGCCACCCTCCCAGCTCTTGCCCTGGAGACGGCGCAGCAGGGTGGGGATCACGTAGGCGATGTAGAGACCGATCGTGGCGATCGAGGTGACGGCGCCATAGGCCACGCCGCTCCACATCGAGGGGACGGCCAGGATGAAGGCGAACACGACGCAGAACCAGATGCTGTTCGTGGGCGTCCGCGTGCGGGGGTTGATGCGGTGCCAGAAACGGTGGCCGGGCACGGCCCCGTCCCGGCTGAAGGCGTACAACATGCGCGAGTTGGCCGTCACCGACGCCATGCCGCAGTAGGCCTGTGCCATAAAGGCGATGATCAGCAGGAATTCGGCGGTGTGGCGGCCGACGGCTGCCGTCCAGATGAGCACCGGTGCGAACTCTTGCACGGCGGTCGTGGCGTAGACGGCCGAGTTGGTGGGGATGACGAAGGTGATGGCCAGGATGAGGATCCAGCCGGCGACGAGCGAGACGACGATGGAGCTGACGATCCCTCTGGGCGCAGACATCTCGGGATTCCTGGTCTCCTCCGACATGTGGGCCGAGGCGTCATAGCCGGTGAACGTGTACTGGGCCATCAAAAGCCCGATGAAGAACACGTAAATCGTGGAATGGAAACCCGACAGGTTGACGAACTTGGTGAAGACGAACGACGCCGAGGCGTGGTGGGAGGGGACGAAGGCGAGCACACCGGCGACGATGCCCACGCCCAGCAGGTGCCACCACACCGAGATGTCCGAGAGGAGGGCGACCACCCGCACTCCGAAGGTGTTCAAAAGGCCGTGAAGGATGAGGATGCCGGCGTAGATGATGAGGATGTAACCGGCCGTCGTCGGGTAGTTGGCCGTCATGTTTAGGAACGAGGTGAAGAAAAAGGCGAAGCCGTAGTCGATGCCGGCGGTGATGGCCACCTGGCCGAGCAGGTTGAACCAGCCGGTGAACCAGCTCCAGGCGCCGGGCTGGTTCTTGGCCAGTTTGGCCGACCAGTAGTAGAGGCCTCCGGCCGTCGGGTACCGCGAGGCAATCTCGGCCATTCCCAGGCCGACGACGGTCGTCATGATCCCGACCAGGATCCAACCCCAGACGAGGTCGACGGGGCCACCCTCCTGCATCCCGAAGTAGTAGAGGGTGAGGGCCCCGGACAGGACCGAGATGATGGTGAAGGAGACGGCGAAGTTGGAGAAGGCGCCCATCCGGCGACGGAGCTCCTGGGCGTAGCCGAGCCTGTGGAGCTCGGCGACATCCTTGTCCATCGCCGAGGATCCGGGAGAGCCTGCGTCGCTGATCGCTGTCATGACGACCCCCTGGTGGGTGGACGTTCGTCCGTTCCCCGGCGCACATCGCAGCAGGTGAAAGAACCAGTGTCAACCATCATCGGTCCCGACCCCGGAAACCGGCTCGGTCCGGTGAGGCCGGTGCACGAGGGTGACGGCGCCGGCGCCGTCATCCGGCATGATGGGTGGCCACGGAACCGAGGGAGGGCATGGTGGCGGACGAAGGCGGCGGCAGGAAATCGAGGATCGTGGTCGGGGTGGACGGCTCCGAGTCGTCGCGTCACGCCCTGCGATGGGCGGCCCGACAGGCCCAGCTCACCGGGGCCCGCCTCGAGGTGGTGATCACCTGGGAGCTCCCCACGTCGTTCGGCTGGGTGCCGCCCTACCCATCGGACTTCAACCCGGCCCAGGACGCCCAGAAAGCGGCCGATGACGAGGTCAGCGCCGCCTTGAGGGCCTACCCCGACGTGGTGTCCCAGACCACCGTGGTGGAGGGCCATCCGGCACCGACCCTGGTTCAGGCCTCGCGCGGCGCCGATCTGGTGGTACTCGGCAGTCGGGGGCACGGGGAGTTCGCCGGCATGCTGATCGGCTCGGTGAGCCAGCACCTTGTTTCCACCGCCCACTGCCCCGTGCTCGTCTGGCGCGGCGATGCCGAGCCGTCGTAAAGGCGGCGTCGGCGACCCGGTGTCATGACCGACCGGTGGCTCGTGACCCCCGGACACAAAGTCGCTCTCGACGACCTCGATCCGGCATCGACAGCGGACGCTCCCGGAGACCGCCACGCCACCGAGGCGGCCCTGGGCCCGCTTCAGGCCCGACTCCGCGACCTGCAGAGCCGACTGTGGGCCGAGAGTCGCCGGTCGGTGTTGGTCGTGCTGCAGGGCCCGGACGCGGCGGGCAAGGACGGTACCATCAGCCACGTCTTCACCGGAATCAATCCCCAAGGGGCACGGGTGGCCTCGTTCAAGGAGCCGACAGGCGAAGAGCTCGCCCATGACTTTCTCTGGCGGATCCACCGCCAGGTGCCGCGGGCGGGCGAAATCGGTATCTTCAACCGGTCGCACTACGAGGACGTCCTGGTGGCCCGTGTCGACAAGCTCGCCCCGCCTTCCGTCTGGCGTGCCCGCTACGGGCACATCAACGCCTTCGAGCACCTGCTCACCGACGGCGGGACGACGGTGGTCAAGTTCTTCCTCCACATCTCCTACGAGGAACAGGGCAGGCGCCTCCAGGATCGGCTCGACCGTCCCGACAAGCGGTGGAAGCTCACCCGCTCCGACCTGACCGAGCGTGGACACTGGCAGGACTACGTGGAGGCCTACGCCGAGGCCATCGCCCGAACGTCGACGGAGATCGCCCCGTGGTACGTCATCCCCGCCGACCACAAGTGGTTCCGCAACTGGGCCGTGAGCAAGGTCCTGGTCGAGGCGCTCGAGGCCCTCGACCCCCGTTATCCCGAGCCGCCCCCTCTGGAGGGGGTGACCGTCAGCTGACGGCCCGCTCGGCGTAGCGGCTGACCCGGGCGGCGAACCCGGCCGTCACCCGCTTCAGGACGAACCGGAGGGCCCGGCCCGTCCCGGGGACGATCTCGTCGAAGCTCCCCCGCCACGTCACCACGGTCCCGCCGCCCTCGCTGCCGAGCTCGACGTCGGCGCGGTAGTGGCGGACGGGCAGGCCGCTCACCACCACGTAACCGAGATGGTGCGGCGGATCCCACTCCACCACCTCCTCCTTACTTCCCGCCGGACCCAGGGCGAACCGTCGCAGGGCGCCCACGCCGTCGGGCTCGGACCGGCCCGGTCGCAGCAGAGAGGTGTGGGTCATCCACGACCACTCCTTCCACCGGGCCGCCTCACCGATGAGAGGCCAGACCACCTCGACGGCGGCCGCCGAGCGCGCCGTCGATGCGAATGCCCACCGGCCGCTGTCCGGTCTGCTTTGCGGCGCCCCGTCGGTCACCGGGTCAACCGCCGAGATGCTCCTTCAGCGCCTGCAGGCTCTGCTGGTATATGCCCTGCATCATGTCGGTCATGTCGTCGGGCTCGACTTCGACGTCCCAGGTGACGAGAGACGAGTTCCCCTCGGGGATCACCGTGATGGTGGCCTTGTGGTTGCCCACGGGGACACCGGCGACGATGCCATAGACGAGTTCCTTGCCGTCGTCGTCGCGACGCTCGAGCTTTTCGGTGATCTGCATCCCCATCGTCTTGAGGATCCGGTCGTCCCCGTCGATCACGCAGGACTCGATTCCCGGCATCCAGTCGCCGATGCCCTCGAAATCGCCGGCTACGGCCCAGACGTCGTCAGCCGGCTTGTTGATCTTGATCTCGGCGTGACCTTTTCCCACTTCTCCTCCATCCTCCGACGAAGGCTGCAGCATGCCACGACTCGGTACGGCGGGCGAGGCCACACCCCCCGCCGGGGTCGCCGCTGATCAGGCCTGGAGGTCGAGCACGCCGTCGGCCAGATCCTCGAGCTCGGCCCGCCACGACGCCGGCGTCACCAGGGGCCGGACCACGAACTTGGAGAAACCGACCTCGATGTAGCGTTCGATCAGGGTCCGCAGGGCCTTCGTCCCGTTGGGCACCAATTCGGCTACCTCGGCATCCGTGCGCGGCGTGGCCAGCCGGCCCATCCGGGGCGAGACGTCACCGCGTATGTACCCGATGCTCATGCCGTAATGCTCGGGATCGATCGACCGTCCGGCGGCGGCGGCCGTCTCTTCGATGACCCTGCGCCCGGCCGCCACTTCGTCGGGGGTGCACATGCTCGGCAACCAGCCGTCGGCCAGCCTCCCGATGCGCCGCAGCGAACTCGGGACGTTGCCCCCCAACCACACGTCGAGCGGCTGCTGCCGGGGTTTGGGCTCGACGGTGATGCCCTCGTAGCGGTAGGCGGCGCCGGCGTGGTCGACATCGTCCTCGCTCCACAGGCGTCGCAGCAGCGGCAGCACCTCGTCCACCAGCGCCCCCCGCCGGCCGGGGTCGATACCCATGGCCGCCAGTTCGGCCGGGAGCCGGAGGCCGAAGACGAAGGTCAGAAGGAGACGTCCGGCCGAGACCTGGTCCAAGGTGGCTATCTGCTTGGCCAGCCGGACGGGATTGCGGCCGGGGAGCACCATGGTCGTCCCGATCTTCAACTTGGCCACGGCCCCCGCCGCGTAGGCCAGGCCGGTGAGGGGGTCGTCGCCCGGCACGCTCAGGATGTCGGCCAGCCACAGCGAATCGAAGTGGAGCTCCTCGAGGTCCCGCACGAGCTGACCCAGTTCGTCCCCCGCGTGGGAGGGCAGGCGGGCACCCACCCCGATCCGGACCTTCATCGGCGGCGACCGCCCCTCCCCGCACTCTCCACGCAGGCCAGGGTAATGGCAACCCCGACTGGTAGCCTCCGCGCCGTCGACGAGTCGAGGAGGCAAACCATGGATCCCGTCAAGGCGGCCGAGCAGACCGGGCCCGTCATCGGCGCCCTGCCCGCCGGATTCATGCTCGACGGTGCCACCTATGAACACGGCGGCGAGCTCGGATTCGACGGGGTCGACTTCTACGTCGCCGGCCGGGGCGGCGCTCTGGGCGAGGTCGACGGCTCCGTGGTCGCCGCCGCCTTCGTCTTCTTCCATCCGCCGACCATCGTCGAGCGCTGGGACCGGGCCCGGGCCGTGATGCCGCCGTCGGAAGCGGCCCATGCCTTCGCCGGCTGTCTCGACGCCTGGGCCGCCGCCCACCTGGCCGACGGCCCCGACTACGAGCGCCTGGCCACCCTCGAGGCCAAGGTCATCGCCGCCGCCCCGTGGGCCGGGGCCCCGCTCTTCGCCGCCTGGGCGGCCATGTCCGAACCGGTCGATCCGAAGGCATTGGCCCTGCACCGGATGAACGTGTTGCGTGAATGGCGAGGTGCGGTCCACGGTGCCGCCGTGGTCGCCTCCGAGCTCGAGCCCCGCCAGGCCCTTATGGTCCGGACCCCGTTCATGGCTGAGCTGTTCGGATGGACCGCCCCCCACCCCGACCCGGAACCGCACCGGGCGGCGTGGGCGGCGACCGAGGTGGCCACCGACAGGAGGGTGAGCCGTGCCTTCGCCGCCCTCGGCGATGGCGAACGCGGCGAACTGGTCGAGCTGTGCCTGGCCGTCCAGGAAGCGTCGACCTGAGCTCAGGGCTCCTCGGCCAGCAGTCCCTTCACCTCGGCCAGACTGGACCCCTCGTGGGGGACGACGAGACCCGAGGTCTGGAGGTCGTCGGCCGCCAGGCGCGTGCCGGTGTGGCGGACCTGGCCCACGAGATCGGAGAGGGCGGCGTCGAAGGCCGCCTCGTCCCCGCGGTCGAGGGCGTCGGTCAGCTGGGCGTCGAGTTGTTCGACGGCGGGCATGTCGGCCTCGGGCACCTCGAATCGTCCCTCGCCGAGGATCCGGACGATCATGACGATGCACCTCCCGTCGGATCGGCGCTCTCGGCCGTTTCCGAGGCCGAGGGCAGGGCGCCCCCGGCGGCCGGCGCCGTGCCCAGCTGGGCCTTCAGCGCCGCCAGCTCGGAGTCGACCTGGCCGGCCTGGGAGGTGGCGTCGAGCTGGGCCTGGATGTCGTCCTTGCCCCCCCCGAGGGCATCGGGGAGGGCGCCGGTGTCGATGAGCTCGTCGATGGCGCCGGCCCGGGCCTGCATCTGGCTGATCTTGTCCTGGGCCCGATCGAGGGTCATGCCGGCGTCGGTCATCGATTCCGAGATCCCCGAGACGGCCTCGCCGATGGAGGCCTGGGCCTTGGAGGCGGTGTAGCTGGCCTTCAGGGTCTCCTTCTTCGTCCGGAACGCCTCGATCTGGGCCGACAGCCTCTTGGCCGTGTTCTCGAGCTGCTGCTGCTGGGCCTCGACCTGGCTGTGCTGGGTCCCGAGGTCGGCGAGCTGGTCGGCCAGTCCCGCCCGGCGGGTGAGCGCCTGGCGGGCCAGGTCCTCCTGGCCCTGGGCCAGGGCCTGCTTGGCCTGGTCCTGGAGCTTGGTGGCCTGGCCCTGGAGCTCCGTCGCCTGGAGCTCGAGACGCTTCTTGGCCGTGGCCACGTCGGCCAGCGCCCGGCGGACCTTCGTGAGGTTCTCCTGCTGCTTCTCGTAGGAGAGGTCGAGCATGTCGGCCGGGTTCTCGGCCTTGTCGAGGGCCTTGTTGGCCTTGGCCTGCACGATCCCGGAGAGCCGTTTCATGACGCTCATGGTGCGTATGCCCTTTCTGGTGTCCGGCACGGATCAGGGCAGGCCTGATCCATGGAAAGAGAGTAGGCGGCCCGGCGGGCGTCGGCGTGGTCAACCGGGGAGGAGGGCGGAACGGCCGTGGCGGCTGAACTCGGCCCTGAGCCCGACCCTGTCGTCCTCGGTGAGCAGGCGGTAGGACGGCCGGCCCCGGTCGGGGGCCCAGTAGACGGGATCGTCGCACTGCCAGGAGGCCCGGCGCAGCGGCTCCTTGGTGATCTTGCCCGTGGCCGTGAGAGGCAGGGCGGCGACGACCCGGACGAACCGTGGCGCCCACTTGGTCCCCAGATCGGGTTGGGCCGCCAGGAAGGCGGCGAAGCCGACGGGGTCGAACCGGCCCCCGTCACGCAGCTCCACGGCCACCATGACCTGGTCGCCCGAACGCGGGTCGGCCACGGCGTAGACGGCCACGGCGGCGAGATCGGGATGTCTCTCCACGATCCGCTCGACCGGGGCGGCGGCGAAGTTCTCGGAATCGACCCGGAGCCAGTCGTCGCCCCGGCCGGCGAAGTAGAAGAAGCCCTGTTCGTCGCGGTAGGCCAGATCCCCGGTCCAGTACCACCCGCCGTGAACCCGTTCGGCGTCGCCGTCGGTGTTCTTGTAATAGCCCTCGAAGTTCGCCGCCTGACCGCGGTTCACGATCTCGCCGATGGCCTCGTCGGCGTTCAGCAGACGACCGGAGTCGTCGAAGCGCGCCGGGGGGCACTCGTCGGTGGTCTCGGGGTCGCACACGGCGATGTCGTCGTTCGGGGGCGGGATCCCGAGAGAACCCGGGGGGGTCTCGGGGGTGACGTTGATGACGGCCCCCCCTTCGCTCGAGCCGTAGCCCTCGACCAGCCGGCACCCGAACCGCTGTTCGAAGGCGGCCCGGTCGGGGGTGGACGCTTCTGTCCCGAAGCCCTGGCGCAGCGGGTTGTCGTCGTCGTCGGGACCTTCGGCCGTGGCCAGGATGTAGGCCAGTGCCTTGCCGACGTAGGTGAAGCGGGTGGCCCGGTGCCGGCGCACGTCGGCCAGGAAGCCGGTGGCGCTGAAGCGACGCGTCAGCGCCACCGTCGCCCCCACCCACATGGCCGGCGCCCACAGGGCCATGATGGCGTTGCC
>Ga0302325_10032613_pt1 | contig 10691 bp, 7 predicted proteins | sample Palsa_T0_2_FD_201948 | JGI IMG/M metagenome (GOLD analysis project Ga0302325, IMG submission 201948) | Peat permafrost microbial communities from Stordalen Mire near Abisko, Sweden - Palsa_T0_2 | ecosystem: Environmental > Terrestrial > Soil > Palsa > Peat permafrost | place: Sweden: Abisko...
GGTCCACTGGAAATCCCAAATTACCGCGTGGTATGCAGAAGACACTCCTTCCTTCGATTACGGCGGATTTGTAGTCGGCGATAGCGAGCGAACTGCAACCTTGTTCGGGAAATCGAAAGGCGTACTTGCTGGCGTACCGTTCTTTGACGAAGTCTTCGCACAAGCTGGATGTACGGTCAAGTGGCACCTGAAGGAAGGATCTGTCGTTGATCCAGGACCATCTGGGAAGATTGCAGTAGCCACCGTCACAGGTCCCGTCAGGAAACTGTTACTTGGAGAGAGAGTGGCGTTGAATACGCTGAGCAGATGTTCGGGCGTAGCCACAAAGTCGAGGGCAATGGAGGAGCTGGTTAGAAAGGCGGGATATACTGGTATTCTTGCGGGCACAAGGAAGACTACGCCAGGCTTCAGGTTGGTGGAGAAATATGGAATGCTTGTTGGAGGTGTGGATGGACATCGGCATGATTTGTCTAGTATGATAATGTTGAAGGATAATCATATTTGGGCGAGAGGCAGCATAACTGAAGCTGTCAAGGCGGCGAAGGCTGCTGGTGGATTTGCCCTGAAGATAGAGGTGGAGGTGGATAGTGAGAAAGATGCTGACGAGGCCATTGCTGCTGGAGCTGATATAATCATGTTGGACAACTTTGATGGAGATGGATTGAAGGTTGCGGCGAGGAGCCTGAAGCAGAGATGGGCAGGGAAGAGGGAATTCTTGCTCGAGTGTAGTGGGGGATTGACTTCAGACAATGTCGGCACGTATATCAATAATGGTGAGTTAATTGTGAAAGACGTTGCTGGCTCTTGGCTGATGTGAATCTAGATATCGATATCATCTCGACAAGTTCAATACATCAAGGAGTTCCACACGTGGATTTCTCCTTGAAGATCGACCATTGATCTGTATATCAGTAGACAAGAAAAAAAAACAAAATCTCCCCCGGTATTCCATGTTCTCAAATACAGGGCGTTCGAGGGCTTTGAGAATTCTGTGATGCTCTCTCACTTAGAAGCGCACAGAATTAACAAATTCCCTCCTTGGCGACACCGGTCACGCCACTGTTCCATTCAGGACGGTTACTGACTTCAAGACTGCCGGGAGGCCGAAGGGCCTGCAGTGTTGGGGGTAAGTGCATAGCGCTGTTCGGTTCATGTGGGGAGAAATGTACTTCTAAGAAGATGAAGCTAGGATGCGCCAATTCGGTCCAAATGACCCACAAATTTTAGTCACGTAGTAAAATAGACAGCAATGAATTTATTAGATGTTGACTGGTAGGGTATAGTGGCGCTCAATAAAAGATCCAAGATTTCACCACATCATGAAAGCCGATACGCACTATCAAATTAGCATGACTTCAAGAATGAGAAGGGCTCTGAACTAACTCATAAATGACTTCCGCTCCCCTCCTCATTCCACTACCAACCCACATCCCACAATTGATCCTGTCCCTATATCTCTCATCCCCTGTCTCCATATCTATAAATAATCTGAATTTATAGCTGTTTGGATCAACTTTATCTGCCAGCTCTGGATCTGCAAGTTGGGCCAGAACTTCTGGCGGACCTGTTCTCCAGCCATGCGTCTTGATGACAATATGTGCTGGAGGGCTGTCAAAAGTCTGAAGAATATAGTTTGTCTCAAGTTTCGCAGATCCATCTGCTATGATGAGCTGGCTGTCTTGACCTCCGGGCTACTTCACGTGAGCAAATGGCATATACAATAGTTGAAGCGCCCCACCAAGACTATGCCTGATCCCCAGGATCCAGACCAAGTGCCGCCTGTGAAGGAGATCCAATTTCTGTGTCCAAGAGGCGTTGGCCCAACAGAAATGCGGGGGTTGAGCGTGACAGACATGCGGAAATCGAGGCTCAGGGTGGGATGAGGCAGTGAAAGGCTTGGATGAGGATAATGGGAGTTATGATCTGAGGCTCGTGGTGTACTTTCGGCCATTTTAGCAAATAAAGCAGAATTTGAAGTAAAATATGAAGAGGGATGTGAAAGGGTCGAGAGTTATATAAAGGAAAAGCCCCACTCACGATTCGGCATCCCACCCGGTCGGGAACATGTACGGCTGTTGCGCAAACTCACTCATCCACGGCCTCGCAGGCTTCTCACCCCTCTCCTTCGCCGTCGCCTCTGAATTCCATCCAACACTCATTCTAACATCCGTATTGTAGTCTTTATCGTTGTCCAGATTGCCTCTTAATACGTTTGGACTGTAGACGGTCCAACTTCCGTCCGCCGGATTCTGTTCCCCCGAGCCTGCTTTCTCTGTATTTTCTGGCACATCTTCGCCGACTGGTATCAGTGGTGGAAGCTTGGCCATGAAGTGATCCATCCCTTGGTACATATTAAAATTCATTTCGAGGTGTCTCGGTGAGTGCACAGATGAGCAGAAGGAGATGAGGTTGAAGGTGTTAAAACCAGGAAGCGAAAATCATGTCGGGTAAGAAAGGACATGGAATGGCCCGGGCGAGACATGCTTGAATGGTGGAGCTTGATGTTGCATCTAAAAATATAATGACTTTAGTTCCGTACATCGTAGATATAGATGTATAAAACGAAGTGTTTAGTTCTCGAGATTGTATTGAATTTAGAACAAGTGATATGGTGGAATGTCCATTCACAATGAACTAAAGTTTGGCTTCAGGCTACCTTTCAGGGGGTTTTACTTGCCAAGTCGGATGACGTTGCAGCCCGTTCTCGGAACAAATGATCGACGTGCGCGCGTTACCTTCGATCTATGAATTAAAACAAACCTATTCCTCATCATCCCACATTTTTCCAAATTGAACCTCATTCTTCTTCATTCTGTTTTCTGATACTACTTGGCTATGGAGCATGTCGAGGAACAAGTAATTCCTAGACAGGTAACTTCACTCCACCTGTTTTTACCTTGCTCCAATCCTTTTCAAGGCCACTCTCAATGTCCGGTATTGGACCCATAGGCGTAATTGCCTTTGGGTTTATATGTGCGTGACTCTTGGTATACTGGCAATGGATGTCAGTTCTGTTCGAAAGAGTGTTCAAGGGAGGACTCACATTCTCCTTGATATGTCTAAAGTCCGTTGTCTCCTTGAATCCAGACACGTTCCAGTACAGGTTCTTCATCCACTCGTTCAACAGCGGATAGTTATGCCGTATGGTTCCCAAGTTGCATTTAAAATGTTGCACATACACCGTGTCAAACCTGATCAGTGTTGGGTAGAGGCGCAGATCCAGCTCAGTGAGCTCGGAACCAAGGACATAAGGTCCACCATTCTTTGATAACATTTCTTCCAAACGATTCAGCGCTCGGAACACTGGTACAACGTTCGTGTCGTATGCGGCTTGATCTGATGCAAATCCAGCCTTGTACACGCCAGTGTTGAGGTCCTCCTGCATCCATTTTCCCACCTCCTCGATCTCTGTCCGCAGTTTCTCAGGGTACAAGTCTACTTTCTTGTACTGTTCTGGCAGAATCGAGTTCCAACCAGTGTTGAAATTTCGAAGTATCTCTAGGCTCTCGTTATTGACAATCCGATTCGTTTTCTTGTCCCATAGCACTGGAACACTGTAACGTCCTTTGTAGTCTTTGTTGTCCTTGAAATACACTTCGTGCAGATATTTACTTCCAAACAAATGGTCTTCGGTGGCACCTTCGTATGGGTCTTCAGCAGTAGGGAACTTCCATCCCGGCCATCCTTTCTCATCACCCTTTGGATATGGTTTAACGATTGAGATATCTATGATATCAGTCAGGCCTTTCAAGTGTCGAACGAGGTTTGCGCGGTGTGCAAAAGGGCAAAAGAGGCCTACATTGAGAGTTAGCTACCTCCTAAATCTAAGCAAGTGTTCACCTACCAATGTAGAGATGGTATCGCCCCTTCTCCGGTGGAAATTCCCCGTCCGGTTGAATCAAGCCATGCCAGGCTCCATCTTCAATCTTCTGCGTGAAAGCCATGCTAAGATGTCTCTTGATCTGAGAAGCTCTATTATGCAAATATAAGGTTCTTTTTAGTAGGAATGAGCTCTTCATAGGCGGTGTCTTGTCTCTGTCATTTCGTCAATTTCTTCGTGAGGCGCTTACAAATGGCGTCACTTGCCCCGCACTGCGGGGTTCGGGGTAGTCAAGGTTGCTGTTTCTGGTCATTTTTTCTTATAGTGAGGGGAAGTGCTCCACCTAACAGTTCAATTGCAATTGTAAAAAAGATACTTCATACATCAAGGAAAGTTCAGAGAAATACAGTAATAATCTCTCGTCCATGATTGTCAATCGAAACCAACATCTCACATGAGGAAAACGCCGCACTTTGGCGGCTTGACTAGGTAATAAGCGAGGGACTAGGGCTGTGAAATGAAGAGCTCATTGTGATCTTTAAACTTCGTTGCAGATGTCAATGTTCTGATATTGTGACATTTTATAGACCTTCCTCTAAGTTCAATATAGCATTGAATTAAACTTCAATCGCTACTAGGGGCTTGAAAAGGGGGCTCGGTTAAAATTCCCACAACCACAAACGGCTCGTACCAAAAAATCTGCAAATTTTCCTAACAAATGACTGTCACATAAGTTTTTAGTTCAAGGAAGCAAAAGAATCCGTTAGGACCAGAAACTCAGCCTTTCTAAACGGGCTTGGTTTGCTGTGGCAGAGCATACACATCTTAACTGCTGGACGTTTGTTCGTTAGAACACACATGGAATCCCGCACAGTGCCAGGCTGCGGGGCTTCGGAGCGTTCTAACGTACCGTCCGTTAAGGAAAGTCTCTAATTGTGCTGGGAAATGGCTTATTTTGGGTTATCAAGTACCTAGGTCGTCGGTGGTCGGCGATATTAAGCGAGGCAGCGCGGCTGGGAGAAGATACCCAACCCATTCTTAATGATGAAGATTAGCTTATTTAATTATATAGCACCAGTCTTCGTGCTTGTCTCGTGACCGAATTTGGCAAAATGACAGCTTGAAATGCAAGATAAGTTGTGTGAAACTTATTTCATTCATCCAAAATTCGACAGTACACTTTTGCATGAAATGAGTAATGACTATCAAGTCTAATTCATAATCGTCCTTTTTGTCTATATCGAGATTAGCAGATATTATGCAGATGTAAGGACTTATCATATGCTGAGAGGTGATCACAAGAAAGCCGAGGCAGACGCAAGAATTAAGGGCGATCGATCATCCAACTCAAGATGATCTACTAGCGACACTTTAGCATAGCAAATCAATCTCATCTATAAAAATGTACCGAACCCTTTTTTATTTATTTACACAAACTTGCTATCCTTGCTGACATACAGGTCAACATACTCATCCACTGCCATAGCCTCCAACCTCTTTGCATCATTTCCGAGATCGACCAACTCCTTGACCTTCTCCTCACTGTAATGTGGTCCAAGATGTCGCTTGTACTTAGCCAGGATTTCTGGCTTGGCTTCCTCTCTCCTCAATTTGTGTCCCAATGGTGCCTCCACAACAACTTCTTCAAGGACTGTTCCGTCATTCAAAGTGACAGTCAAGGCATTAGGGATGGTGCGCATATTTTCATTATGGTAGTCCCGCGTGAATTGTGGGTCCTCGACACATTTGATCTTTTGGCGGAGCGATTCTACAAGGGGGGATGTAGCGGCTTCTCCTCCATCGGTGTAGTCGGTGGCTTCGAGACGGCCGTACACAAGCATGACTGCAGCCATATATTGGATGCAGTGATCACGATCAGCGAAATTATCCATAGGCTTGAATTGCTTGTCAATGATTCGGATACAAGCTTCGTGTGTGCGGCAAGTGATTTCCTTGATATCGGCAGCTGACTTTCCTTGATCTGCCAATTGCTTGTGGATTCGCTTTGCAGCTTCGATGGCAGTTTGAGAGTGGAATTCGGCTGGAATAATCAGACAGGAATAAACTTCAGACAATATGACTTACCTGGGTATGAGACCTTGAAGAGGACATTCTCCATGACGTAGCTTCCATATGGTCGCTGGAATTCAAACTTGTTTCCTTTAAACAGGACATCATAGAAACCCCAAACCGGAGCAGATAAAACGGTAGGGACACCGGGCTCGCCTTTCATAACCTTCAAAACGAGATTGACCGCACGCTGGCATGCATCACCCGCAGCCCATGACTTTCTTGACATGGTATTGGGCGAGTGTCTGTATGTTCTCAAACTCTGGCCATCAACCCAAGCCTGGGAGACCGCATCTGCAGTCTGCTTCTCGGAGAGACCCAGCATCTTCGAGACAACTGCCGCAGAGGCAACCTTGACAAGCACAACGTGGTCCAGACCGACCTTGTTGAACGAGTTCAAGAGGGCCAAGCAGCCCTGGATTTCGTGTGCCTTAATCATAGCCTCCAAGACCTCCTTAACAGTTATAACCTTTCCATTGCCCAGCTTCCCACCAGCTCGGTTTGTTCGTGAAATCCAGTCCGCGACAGCCAAGATCGCACCCAAGTTGTCTGAAGGGTGGCCCCATTCAGCAGCAAGCCAGCAGTCATTGTAGTCGAGCCATCGAATCATGGCACCGATGTTGAAAGCGCCATTGACGGGGTCGAGCTGGAAGGGCGTGCCTGGGACCTTGGTTCCGTTTGGTACTACGGTTCCTTCAACAATTGGGCCGAGCAACTTGGTGCATTCTTTGAACCGCAATCCCTCCAGACCGCATCCGAGAGTATCGAGAAGGACAAATCGAGCTGTGTCAAACTGTGCCATCATCAGCAGGGTGTCTGGGTGAATTGTGGGGAACTTACAGCCAGGTCGGAAGTTATGGGCGTATGATGAACATAGCTTGCAATATCCTTAATTTCAGGGTCGTATTCTCGAGCTTGTGGTGGTGGAGGAGCACCAGATTGCAGTGGAGACATGGCTGAGAATTGCCTGAAAGCAGGTGTACGTGGTGAAGCTTGGACAGTTGCTCGCAGTGTCAGGGAAAGAGGGGCACAAAGAGCTCGCGAATGAAGGGCGGGCAATCGTAGGTTTTTCGCAGCTGTACGAACACTGCGATTGATCGCCGACATGATATTCAATTGGATTGAGAGAAGAGATTTTGAGCTGGAGAAGGACTTGCAAGCTTCTCCAGAAAGTTAAGATGCTTGCAATCCGTTCGAATTTTATGGGGAGGCGATCCTGGAGCTTTCAAAACCTCGGCTAGATTCGGGCCTGCAAGCAATCACGTGCACCGGCTTTAGGGAGGCTTTTGGAGAATTTCCTCCCATCAGGAGATAGGTTGGTGTAAACCTGTAATCTCGCAGATTTTAGGCCACGATGTAGCAATTAGTCGTTCTCGAACCTTAGGGATATCCTAAATTCACCAAGTATGCAGCATAGTGGATAAGCAAGACTTAAGACGCCCAGAGAAAAGGGCCACCGTAATATGTTCATTCAGTTACATTTGCATCAAATCTTCCTACACCACTGATGGCTAAGTTTAGCCCCAAAATAGTGGCGTATCTTATGCATCTCTTCTTGAGTCCTTCGCGTCCCTTTCCCCCGAGAAGTGACATCAACCAGCATATGGGACTCCTCGCTAGATTTGACGGCCCGCAAAACAATCAATCCAATGATCAACTCTCAAAAGCCGTTAAAGGTAGAAGACTAAGTGCAATAGAATGATCCTAGCAATCTAGTTTTATGCTTTCCCATCCTTGTCCTTCTTCACCCTCTTCTTCGACTCCTTCTTGACATAAATCAAACCATAATGAATATAAATTCATGCCCGAACCGAAAACCTACCTTGCTTGGGTCACACTTTCATCTGCCCCGAAATTTCATATTGTCTAAACATACAGCTGTTGTCCTCAAGGTATCTTCCTCTGATCAACAAATTTCACTCAGATGCCGCGAAACGGAGCTGTAGTCTTCTCGGTAGCCAATGGTGTAGCAACTACCTTCTGAAGAGTTTCGGATTCGATACGTTCATCCATCTGAATTTCTCCTCTGTCCACGAGTTTCCTTTTTTACAGCGGTTGTTCCCTTTCTAGAACCTGCAGCAACGCCAGTAAGGTAGGCGTCTAAGTCTAAAGAGCCATTCAAGACCAGGAACTTGATGACTATCTTATCCTGCGGCGTCCCGGAGCTAAAATTGAGCATTTTCGGCATCCGAGCCAGGATAACGTGAAACATTGGAACCTTCTAGTAGTGATAATGAGTTGGGTCTTCTTACGATTCCTTTCTTTGATATTGTGACAGCATTTCGATTTTCGAGGAGGCAATTTCTGAGTTATTTTCTTCTTTGAAAATGTTGTTTTATCAGAGAACATTTGTACTGTTCAGTACGTGATGGCAGAATCGTTGGAATACGGAAGGAAGAAAGCCAAGTCAATTCTTCGTGAGAATCTCCTCGAAACATGACCCAAACACACCGGAAAAGTTTACAACATTGCATACTTAAATTGAGCCAAACTAGCTCTGGATATAAATGAATACCAAAGATGTACATTTTCGTTCTGAAAGAAGGAGTCGTGGTTTCCATTTCACAGCCAAATCGGGAATAACAGTACCGTCACACATTCAGAGCGAAGCGAGCAGAGGAGGACGAACCGAATTTGAATTCCATCTTGAGAACCCCCTGGATCTCCATCGCTAAGAGCTTCTTAACAGCACCTGAATAGACAGCTCCCCTCAGGCTTCTGTAATGTGTTCAGTTCTTCTGTTACATGTGTCCTGACTTAATTACTTCAAGAGGATAATGCAATCGTATGACAACTCAACGAGTGGAAACTAGCTGAGCTATCAGCTGGGGCGAATGAGTTAATTAACATCATATTCAAATGTAGTCTAAACATGCTCCATATTTGTGCGCCTTGTATGCCCAATATAAATCGACTCCGCCTATCGTATCTTCTCGTAACGCCTGTTATCCGCAATTATGTCTTATTCCTCCTCACTCTCACTACTTTCATCCACCCCATTCTCTGTCTCCTTTAGTGCCTGCTCCAGTTCTGCTTCCAAGTCCAATTCTATCTCTTCATCGCTCATTCCAGCCGCGTTGTTGGCCGGGCTTGGCAGTTGCAGATGATCCACATCCTGATTCCGCTCTTCCTCGAATGATTCATGTTCTGCATCTTCATCCTCGTCACTCGCCTCTTCGCTGACATTTCGTCGAAAGACAGGTGTAGGTTGATATTGGTATTGTTGAGCAGGCGGTCCATCTGGATATTCGACTGTCAGCCCGTCGTCTGAGTCTTCCTCCACCGGCGTGGGCTCGCGAACCGGAGGCTTCGGTTTTTTAGGCTTCTCTTGTTTTTGGCGTTTAGTGTTTAGTTTAGCTGCTGCCGCATTCTTCGCAGATTTCGATGGCTTCCGTTGCGGGACCGAGGCTACTTGCTTGGAATCGGACTCTAATTGAGGGTATTCTGACCGTAAGCTCAACAGATTCTGATCCCATGGCGCGCTGACCAGGTTCATGTCGAATGTAGAGTCCACTCGGTGGAGCACAAAATGCTTCTTGACAGGGTCAAATATAAGCACATACTGTCCGTCACCCGAAGTTCGCACACCGTTGTATATGTACTTGTCGGAGTTGTCTGTGAAGGAGAGGTCGTAGCTTGTAAAACTGGAGTTGGAAGGTTGGAGATGCGTGGAAGTGGACGAGGCATCAGAAGAGAGATCCGGCTTGTGATTGTCTAATACTGTTAGCTAGGTTTGTTGCTCAAAGGAAGGAGACGGCGTACATCGGATTCCGGTATAGACCTCCTTTGACGGCTTCCCCAACAACGCATCACTCAGAACTATGGGGTATTTGCCTGGCTTATCAACGTCAATCGATCCAGAAGCCATGGTTGCCATGCTTCCTGGATTTCTTCCAAGAGAATATTGAGAGGGTGAGGTGTTCCTTTGTCAGGCTGAATGCGAAGGTCAGCTCAGGGCTTGAAAGACCTGTGGTTCGAACAAAGACACGCTAAACCCCGCAAATTCGCTTGCCAAAATTAGACCCTGTCAACACTCATGATTCAGGAAGACTTCGCGAATGTTCTCATGATTGTCATGAACAACCGGGTCGAAACATACAGGTCAACGGTGGCTTACCCAGTGCTACATAATGAATCAGCCCCCAGTCACGAGTCTTGGATCCACGGGAAATCCAGCCGTATCACATATTGCTTTGTTGTTGCCCGGTCCAGACAGTCCTAACTCTTAAGGCACAGGACACGCCAGAGGAGCATATTCAGCAAGATTGGTATTTGCGCCCCGATCACTTCGGATCGAGAATCGAGGAATGACAGCAGTCAATATTTACAGCACTGCCTTCCTATTTGCACACGGTAAGAGAGTTATGAGCCTCGGCCTCTTCGTCATCGCGCCGTTCTCCCATTCCCAGATATGCCCTAGTATAACCGAACCCCTCAAGGCTCGAGGTGGGGAAGAGTTCCCCCTCCCCGGTCGTGAGGGGGTTCGTTTTGAGTTATATATTGAGACCTCTATCAACTGCTCCCAGACTTTATCTTATCCGTTATTTCTTTCAATTTTCTAGAAACAAAACTTCGACGTTAAACAACTACATCAACCAAGATGGCACCGGACATTTCACAAATTGACTCTCACATCCCAATTTCTGCGGATGGAAGGGCAGGTGGCTACCATATTCCAGATATTACATTCCGTGATCCCCAGAATCGTAGACTTAAGGTCTTGACAATTGGAGCAGGCGTATCTGGAATAATGATGGCTTATCAGATTCAAAAGCAGTGTCAGAAGTGAGTGACCTCGAGA
>Ga0302325_10032618_pt1 | contig 10690 bp, 10 predicted proteins | sample Palsa_T0_2_FD_201948 | JGI IMG/M metagenome (GOLD analysis project Ga0302325, IMG submission 201948) | Peat permafrost microbial communities from Stordalen Mire near Abisko, Sweden - Palsa_T0_2 | ecosystem: Environmental > Terrestrial > Soil > Palsa > Peat permafrost | place: Sweden: Abisko...
TAGCGCGCTTGACTCACACAACGAAGCGGCGATTCAAGAGGCACTCGATGTGGTGATGCGCGGGCGAACCAGCCTCGTGATCGCGCACCGCCTGTCGACCATCGTCAACGCCGACGTCATCTTTGTCGTCGAGAACGGCCGGATCGTCGAGAGCGGCTCGCATGTGGTCCTTTTGGCTCGCAATGGGCCGTATGCGCGCCTGTATCGCACGCAATTCCGCGACACCGCGATCGCCACATAGCGCCGCCTACGAGTAAATCGGTTCGATCGTACCCATCTTGCCGGCTTGAAAGTCGGCGAAGGCCTGCTCGAGCTCGTCCGGCGTGTTCATAACGAACGGACCGTAACGCACCATCGGCTCCTCGATCGGCTCGCCGGTGAGCATCAGAAATTCGAGCGGTTCCGTTCCGGCGTTTTCGACCGGGATCGTATCGCCGGTGCGATCGAACACGATCGCCGCGCGCGCTGCATGTTTACGCTCGCCACCGAAACGCGCCTCTCCGGACATCAGGTACACGATCGCGGTGTGTCCCTCTTGCACGGCGTGCTCGATGCGCGCACCGGGCTCGAGACGATAGTGCACGAAGCCGATCGGAATGCGCGTTTGCGCCGCACCGGCAACGCCTTGCGCCTCGCCCGCGATCACGCGTGCCGACGCACGCCCGTCCTCGCTGCGCCACACCGGAATCTGTGACGAACGCACGTCCTGATAGCGCGGGCGCACGAACTTGTCGGCTTTGGGGAGATTGATCCAAATCTGGAAGCCGTGTTGACGGCCACCTTCGCGCATCATGCGCTCCGAGGGCATCTCGGCGTGCACGACGCCGGCACCCGCGGTCATCCACTGCACGTCGCCGGCGCGAATCTCACCGCGATGGCCGGCCGAATCGGCGTGTTGATTCTCCCCTTCGATCACATAGGTCACGGTTTCGAAACCGCGATGCGGGTGGTCGGGCGCGCCGATCGCCTCGCCGGGTGCGTACTCGACCGGCCCGAGTTCGTCGATCAACAGAAACGGATCGACCTGCATCACGCCCTGCACGGGGAAGGGCCGATGCACGAGGAAGCCGCCGCCCTCTTCAAAATCCTGGGCCGGCAGCACGAGAGAAACCTTACGTTCCAACATAGCACTACCTATAACCCGGGCGCGGTTGCAGCGGGTTCCTAGGGTACGCCGGCCGGGATCCGCATCTCTTGGGGCGGATGCGGCACGTGCAGCTTCGCGCCGGTGGCTGCCTGCACGTCGTCGACGGTCAGTCCCGGGGCAACCTCGAGCAAGACCAGCCCTCGCGACTCAACGTCGATCGTTGCCATATCGGTGATGATTTTGTTGACCACGCCCTTGCCGGTAAGCGGCAGATCGCAGCGCTCCAGGATCTTGTGCGCGTTGCCTTTGGCGACGTGCTCCATCATCACGATGACGCGCTTGGCACCATGGACCAAGTCCATTGCGCCGCCCATACCCTTGACCAGCTTGCCCGGTATCATCCAGTTTGCGAGGTCACCGTTTTGCGAAACCTGCATCGCGCCGAGCACGGCGAGATCGATGTGACCGCCGCGGATCATGCCGAACGAAAGCGCGGAGTCGAAGAACGACGCACCCGGCAAGACCGTCACCGTCTCTTTGCCGGCGTTGATCAGATCGGGGTCTTCCTCGCCTTCGTACGGATAGGGACCCATGCCCAAAATGCCGTTTTCGCTTTGCAGCGTGACCGTAATGCCCGCGGGCACGTAGTTCGGTATCAACGTCGGCAATCCGATGCCCAGGTTGACGTACTGTCCGTCCTGCAATTCCAGCGCCACGCGCGCAGCTAACTGCGTTCTTGTCAGAGGCATATTATTTCAACTACCTTTTTAATCCTGAGCCTGTCGAAGGACGAGTGGTGACGCGTTCGATGCGTTTGCCCTGTGAGCCGACCTTAACGACACGCTGGACGAAGATCCCGGGCAAGTGCACGTTTTCGGGATCGATCTCACCCGGCTGCACCAGCTCCTCGGTCTCGACGATCGTAATCTTGCCCGCCATCGCACAGAGTGGATTGAAGTTGCGCGTCGCCTTGTGAAAGATCACATTGCCCGCGGTGTCCGCGACCGACGCGCGCACAAGCGCGTAATCGCACACGATGCCGAGTTCCATCACATAGTCGCGCCCGTTGAATTCGCGTGTTTCTTTTTTCGGCGAGGCAATTGCAACGGAACCGTCGGCATTGTACTTCCAGGGCAGACCGCCGTCCGCAACCAGCGTTCCGACGCCGGCCGGCGTGAAAAACGCGGGGATACCGCAGCCGCCTGCGCGCATGCGCTCAGCCAGCGTCCCCTGCGGGACCAACTCGACTTCAAGCTCGCCGCCGAGGTACTGGCGCTCGAATTCCTTGTTCTCCCCAACGTAGGAACCGGTCGTGCGGCGGATGCGCTTGTGGTCGAGCAACACGCCCAGCCCCCAGCTGTCGACGCCGCAGTTATTCGACACGGTCACAAGGTCACTCGCGCCCTGCTCGAAGAGCGCCTGGATCAGGTTTTCGGGAATGCCGTTGAGGCCAAAGCCGCCCACCGCGAGCGACGCGCCGCTACGGATATCGGCGACCGCCTCCGCGCACGTCTGGAACACTTTGTTCATGCGGGGCTATTGCGCCGATTGACGGAACGGCTCCCTCCCCCGTGGAAGTTTGTGCCATGAGTATTGCACCCCCTCGCACCGTCGATACCGACGAAGAGGCCATGATCATCAACATGGTGCGCGAACTGGTTGCGGAAAAAGTCGCACCGCGTGCCGCTGAGATCGATGAGACCGCCGAGTTCCCGACCGACATTAAAGAACTGTTCGCACAGAACGACTTGATGGGCATCCCGATTCCCGCTGAATACGGCGGCCTGGGCGGCTCGTTCGTCACCTACGTCAAAGTGGTCGAAGAGATCGCGAAGGCCTGTGCGTCGAGTTCGCTGATCGTCGCGGTGCAAGAGCTCGGGATGCTCCCGATTCTGATCGGCGGAAGCGAGGAGCAAAAGAAGCGCTTTCTCCCCGACATTGCATCGGGGAAGAAGATCGCCGCATATGCGTTGACCGAAGCCTCGAGCGGTTCCGATGCGCTCGGCTCGATGCGCACACGCGCCGTGCGCAACGGCGACACCTACGTGCTCAACGGTCAAAAAATTTGGATTACCAACGGCAGCGTCGCCGATGTGGTGTGCGTTTTTGCCGTTACCGATCCTAGCGCGGGCTCGCGCGGCGTCTCGGCTTTCGTCGTCGAGAAAGGCACGAAAGGCTTCATCGTCGGCAAGAAGGAGAAAAAGATGGGGATCCGCGGTTCACCCACCGTGGAACTCGTCTTCGACAACTGCGAGATTCCAGCGGCGAATCGGCTGGGCGAAGAGGGCGAGGGCTTCAAGATCGCGATGAAGGTACTCGACAAATCCCGCCCCGGCATCGCGGCACAAGCACTCGGCATTGCCGCCGGCGCACTTGAGTATGCGACAACGTACGCAAAGGAACGCATAGCGTTCGGCAAGCCGATCGGTCAACATCAAGGCGTCGGATTCATGCTCGCCGATATGAAGACCGAGGTCGAATCGGCGCGATTGCTGCTTTATGAAGCGGCGCGCAAGTGCGACGAGGGCGCAGCCGACGTCTCGCTCTGGGCCTCGATGGCCAAGCTCAAGTGCGGCGACGTCGCGATGTCCGTTACGACCGACGCGGTGCAGGTGCTTGGCGGATTCGGATACTCGTCGGACTACCCGGTCGAGCGGATGATGCGCGACGCCAAAATCACGCAAATTTACGAGGGCACCCAGCAAATCCAGCGCTTGGTCATCTCCCGCGCCATGGTTGGCAAGGGGAAGTAGACAGGGGAGCGCCCCAAAGCTGCGAACTTCCTGAGCCGTCGTTGCGTTTTTAGGACGTAACGGAGCACACGTCGCGGCGTTCTCACACCGCAAGACGTTCCCGTATTTTGCTATGGAAGGAGGTATATTGCTATGACCAAGACCCTCGCATCAATCCTCGCAGCGGCGTTCCTCATGACCGCCCCGGCGATGGCTGCAAGCCCCGCCCCGGCCGCCAAGTCGGCGGCAAAACCGGCTGCAAAGCCGGCCGCCAAACCGGCTGCAAAGCCGGCCGCCAAACCGGCTGCAAAGCCGGCCGCCAAACCGGCTGCAAAGCCGGCGGCAAAACCGGCTGCAAAGCCGGCGGCCAAACCGGCTGCAAAGCCGGCCGCGAAGCCGGCCAAGAAACCGTAACCGCAATTATCCTTCGTTTCTAAAGAACACGGCGCAGTCGCAGGACTGCGCCGTGCTCGTTTCCGTAAGTGTCCCGTAGCAATCATGGCCGATCCGATGAAGCCCGAGTTCACCGCCCAAAACCCGATCGTTGAAGCCGCAACGCGGCTTCGCGCACGCCGCGATATCGGCCGCGCGATCGATGGGGCCGGCGACGCGCCGGCCGAAGTGGTTCCCGAGGACGCGGAAGCTTCGCTGACGCTGTTCCATCGACGGCTGCTCGAAGGCACCAAACGTCTCGAATCGATTCTCGGAAAAGGCGCGGTGAAAATCGTGAGGCTGGAGAAACCGCTGCGCCTGCGCGTGCGTTTCGGCGAGCAACGCGTCAGCCTCGATCTCGATGACGTGCATCAATTGGTGCGCATCTCCGGGGCGGGCCTTGACGGCGAGTATCAGTTTGATATGGCAGCTTCAACCCCGGCGCTCATCAATATCTCCAAGATCTCGACCGAAGCTGGTTACGGTGAGCCGCTTACCGCTTCTTCTTTGTTGAAGCTGATCGCGCAGGACGCCGAGCTGCCGCGGCCTTCGCACCTGGACGGATCCGGCCCGCTGCCGTTGTAGCGTTCATCTTCGCGATGATCGGCGGCGTCGGGCAAACGCCGTTCACCGGGCATTGACCGCACAGCGGCGTCGGAGCCTTGCAAATCTCCCGGCCGTGCAAGATCAGCCAGTGGTGCGCAAAGCGCCACTTCTCGCGCGGCACAAGTGCCGTAACGTCTTGTTCGACACCAAGCGGCGTCGTAGCAGTCGTGAGCCCAAGGCGGTGCGAGACGCGAAACACGTGAGTGTCGACCGCAAAGGCCGCATCTTCGAACGCGACCGACATCACGACCGAGGCGGTCTTGCGCCCGACGCCGGCTAGCGATTGCAACGCATCGCGATCGTTCGGGACTTCGCCGCCGAACTTGTCAACCAAATCTTTCGCTGCGCTGACGATGTTCTTGGCCTTCATCCGAAAGAAACCGGTCGACTTGACGAGTTGCTCCACGTCGGCGAGCTTGGCTTTGGCCAGCGCTTGCGGCGTGGGATACTTTGTAAAGAGTTCCGGCGTAGTTTGATTAACACGCACGTCCGTGGTCTGCGCCGAGAGTATTACCGACACCAACAGCTCGAACGGATTGCGATAGTGCAGCGCGGTTACCGCACGCGGATAGGCGCGCTCGAGAATTGCGAGCTCTTGCTCGGCGACATCGCGCGAAACCACCTTTTTGGGGAACGGAATCTTGGGCATCCTAGAAGGCGGTTTTTCCGCACGACGTTAGAACCCATTCCGAATGACCTTTTCCGGACCGTCGCAGGCCAATGACCGCGCGGTCGAGCTGCGCGGTGCGGGACGGTTACCCGAGGCAATCGCCGCGCTTCGCGACGGTATCGCCCTCTTCCCGAATGTGATCGAGCTGCATCAGAATCTCGCTCACATGCTCTACGAGTTCGGCGAACTTCCCGCCGCGATTGTCGAGCACCGCGCCGTGCTTGCCCTCGAAGAAAATAACGTAGCCTCTCGCCTCGGGCTCTACGAACTGCTGCAAATCGCCGGCGAACGCGATGAAGCGCTGGTGCATCAACGCGCGGCGCTGCGCACGCGGCGACTATTTTCGCAGATTGCTCCGCACCAGCAACGCAGCATACTCTGCTTATGCGCTCCAGGTGACTGGCAAGCAAATATCCCCGTCGACTTTCTCTTCGATCACGATACGACTACCGTGCACAAACTCTATCTCGTCGATGAAAACGACATGGATGCTCAGGTCCCGGTACGCTACGACGTCGTGTGGAACACAATCGCGGAGTCGCCCGAGGCGCTCCCCTACCTCGCGCTTGCGAACCGGTTCATGCATGCGCACCACAACAAGCCCACGCTCAATTCCCCTGCGCGCGTGATCACAACCGGTCGATCGCTGCTTGACTCGACGCTTTCCGGAACGAACGCGCGGGTCGCGCCGGTTGTCGTGGTGGAACAGGAGCGCTTGCGCAACGCCGCCTTGCCTCTCGCCTTTCCGCTCATCGCGCGTCCGCTCGGATCGCACGCAGGTCAGGGGCTCGAGCGCCTGACCGATCGCGATGCCTGCGGACCGTACGTCGAGCGCAATCCGTCGCAACGTTATTTCGTCAGTCCGTTTATCGACTACGCGAGCACTGACGGATATTTTCGGAAGTACCGCGTCGTTTACGTCGACGGGGTACCTTATCCGGTTCATCTCGCGATCTCGCCTAATTGGATGATTCACTATTACAACGCGCCGATGCGCGAGCACGAGTGGATGCGCAAGGAAGAAGCCGCGTTTCTCCAGGATCCGCGCCTGGCGTTTGACGGCCCCCGATTCGAGACGTTGGTCAAGATCGGCGCCGCGGTGGGTCTCGAGTACTTCGGCATCGACTGCGGAATCGACCGGGATGGCAACGTACTCGTCTTCGAGGCCGACGCCGCCATGCTCGTGCATACCAGCGACCCAATCGACCTCTATCCCTATAAGCACGAGTTCGTTCCCAGAATCTACCGTGCAGTGGAGCAAATGATCGACCGGCGCAAAGCCGTCGCCCCAGCTGCCGATACCTAAAGGGTCATGACCGCGCCCAGGCCGTATGAGCTCGCCGTCGTTGGCGGTGGCCTCTCGGCCACCGCGCTTGCGTGCGCGCTCGCCGGTCGCGCGGGTGCAGACCTGCGCGCAGTCTTCTTCAATCGCGGCGATCTCGGTCCAGGCACAGCGTACGCTCCGCAATCCGCCAGCCTACTGATGAACGGGCCGGTGCGCGCCATGTCGGCCGTTCCGGGCGACGATCGTCATCTCTCGCGCTATCTGGTGGACGAAACTGACGACGCGATGATTTGCCGCGCGCGTTTCGGGGCGTACCTTCGCGCCACGAGCGCGAACGCGCTCGCGCAACATGCCGGCATGACGCACGAGCGCGCCGAGATCATCGACATCGAGCGCACCGACGGTGGGTACCGCCTGACCGACGAGAACGGTCGCCGGCACGACGCGCGAAGCGTGGTGCTCGCGCTGGGCAATCTGCCGCCCAACGATCGATTCATCCCGCAAAGTGTGCGCCGTCATCCGGGATACGCCGGCGATCCCTGGACTGCGGACATCGCGCATTTCGACTCCACGGCTGACGTGGTCGTCATCGGTAGCCGGTTGACCGCCATGGACACTATCGCATTGCTGGACGAACGCGCGTTTCGCGGTCGCGTGCATATCGTCTCGCGCCACGGCCTTTTGCCGCTGGTCGAGGATACAAGCGTGCGCGGCGTCGATCCGGCAACGCTGGGCCTGGATATCCGCACACCGTACACACTGCTGCGCTCGCTCCGTGCCGCCGCCACCGGATTCTCGGGTGATTGGCGCGCGCTCATCGAAGCACTGCGCCCAATCACTCCGGCGATCTGGGGCGAATGGAGCGATCGCGAGCGCAAACGTTTCCTACGTCATCTGCAATCGATGTGGGCGATCCATCGCTATCGCGTTCCCCCCGCGACCTACGCGGCGTTTACACGCATGAATGCCGAGGGCCGCATCAGAATTCACCGCGGGCGCGTCACCGGCGGCACCGCTCGGTCGAACGGGATCACCTTGAACGTCGCGGCTCCAACCGGACCGCTTGAACTTCATGCCGCGTACGTCGTGAACTGCACCGGACCGAATTCCGACCTGCGCACGGTCGCGCACCCCTTTGTCCGCAATGCGCTCGCTCGCGGGCTAATGCGGCCCGATCCGCTCGCACTCGGCGTCGACGTGACGAGTGACTATCGCGTCCTCGACGCCAAAGGCGAGCCCCAGCCGCAGCTCTTTGCGATCGGTCCGCTGCTACGTGGTCTGTGGTACGAGACAACGGCGGTCGGCGAGATTCGCAAACATGCTAGCGAGATCGTCTCGTTGCTACTTCAGGTAGCTCTCGATCCACCCCGACCATCGACGGTACACGTCGAGCGAACGGACGGGATCGCCCGGAAAGTGTCCTGAGACCGGATACGCCCAGAACTGCACGGTCGTTCCGCGATCCTTAAGCGCGTGGTAGAACTTGTACGACTGTGTGATCGGCACGCGTTGATCCCCGACGTCACTCAAGATCAAGGTCGGTGTCGTCACGCTCCAGGCCGCGCTGATCGGCGACTGCGCGATATAGTTCTTGACGAGGCCTTTCGTATATGGTGATCCGTTCATCGTATAACGATCCCCGACGCCGTTGTCGGCCAGCGCGTACTCGTCAATCAGATCGTTGACCGCCGCTCCCGAAACCGCCGCCTTCCAAACGTGATAGTGTCCGATCATCCACGAGGTCATGTAGCCGCCGTAGGACCAGCCCGAGACGGCAATGCGCGAGGTGTCGATTTTATACTGTTGCTCGAGCGCCGAGATTCCGGCCATCACGTCGCGCCCGGGGCCCGCGCCGGAATCATTGACGATGCCGTACCAGTATTTTGCGCCGAGGTTGTCACTGCCGCGATAGTTTGGATTGAAGACAACGTACCCGCGCGCCGCAAGCACTTGGTTGAACCCATTGAACGAGGTGATCGAGGCTGAATTCGGTCCACCGTGGATCACCAGCACCAGCGGATAAGTCTTCGCGGAATCGTAGCCGGGTGGGAGCGTCACCACGCCGTCCTCGGCAAAACCATCGTTCTGCCATTGGATCACGTGTACCGCGCCGAGATCGAGCGCCGCGATAGCATCATTGTACGAGGTCACTCGCTGCGGAGCCGCATCCGGAGCGCTCATGTAGTACAGCTCGCTCGGATGATTGGGTTCGCTCCCCGCAAACGCGATCGCGCCGCTCTTGGCGACCGAGGCGTCGAGCCAAAAGCCTTGCGAAGGCTGCGCTCCGTGCAGATCGAGTCGCACGGCTTTGCCGTCGAGCGGTTTGATCCACAGTGCTGCATCGGTATCCTTGTGCCCCGATATCAGAAGATGCTTTGAATCCGGCAACCAGATGAAGCGCTGCACATTAGTATCGATGCCCTCCGACGTCACGTCGGTGCCTTCGCCGCCGCTGGCCGGCGCAACGTAGATCTCGGTGACCGCAGCTTCGTCGCCGGATTGCGGATACCAGTATGCGACGTGCGTTCCGTCGGGCGAGTACTCGCCGAAGCCTTCATATTTGCCGTGTGATGTCAGCGGCGTGATCTTGCCGCCGGCAACGTCGAGCGCGCAGACGATCGCACCGTCGGAATCGGCGTCGTAGGCATTAGGCATCTTGGTGAAGACGATCGACTTTCCGTCCGGCGACCACGAGATCGGCGGCCCCGGCGAACTCGGCGGTTGCGCGGATGGTAGACTCCAGCTTCCGCTCGTAAGGCGCTTCGTCGTACTCGATCCGTCGCCATTAAATACGAGCAGCCAAATGTGATTGCTCGTCGGCGCCGAGCGATCGTCGTAGGCCTGATCGCCGACCACGAACGAATCGAGATGCTTCTGGAGGTCTTTCTTGTTCGAGGGGTCGTCGGGAGCCACGAAGGCAATCGCTCCGCCGTCCGGACGCCAAGCGAATTCTTCCACGCCTTGGGGCGCTTTGGTCGCTGCGACCGGATCGCCGCCGCGAAAATCGAGGATCCACAACTGCTGGTTGGCGTCGTCGCCGCTACCGTAGTCGGCGAGAAACGCGAGCTTGGTGCCATCCGGCGACCACGCAGGCGACGCGAGCCCTTCGCGTTCGAAGGTGAGCGCACGTGTGGTCTTCGCCACGACGTCGTACAGCTCGAGCGTTCGGTCGTTGGTGTCCGTCTTGAGATTTTGGCGCGTCAGGACGAACGCAATCTGCTTGCCGTCGGGCGAAATCGCCACGTTCGAAACGCCGGCGATCTTAGGAATGTCGTCGAGCGTAAAGGTGCGAGGTGCCGAGGCCGGTGTTGCTGCGATGCAGGCGGCCAGCAATACCGAAGTTATGAATCTTTTCATGATCGTCCCTTTACTTCAGGTACTGCTCGAGCCAGTCGAGCCAGTGCTTTTGCACGTCTTCGGCGCGCACGGGATCGGAGGGAAAGTGTCCCGCCACCGGATAGGCGATGAACTTCACCGTCGTGCCGTTGTCCTTGAGCGCGTGGTAGAGCTTGAATGAGTTGGTGATCGTCACGTTGTTGTCGCCGATGTCACCCATGATGAGCGTCGGCGTCGTGGCTTTCGGCGCGTCCGCGATCGGCGATTGCTCTCGCCACTCGGCCGTGTGAGCCGGATTCCACGGTTTGCCCGTAAAGAACGGAACGTCGGTATCGTAGTAGAACGCAATGTTGTAATCGTCCAGCCAATCGTCGAGCGACGCGCCGCTCACCGCGGCCTTCCACACGTGATAGTGACCGATCAGCCAGGACGTCATGTAGCCGCCGTACGACCAGCCCGAGACGCCGATCCGCGACGTGTCGATCGGAAAATCGCGCTCGACCACTGCCAGCCCCGCCATCACGTCTTTGCCCGGACCGTCG
>Ga0302325_10032619_pt1 | contig 10690 bp, 9 predicted proteins | sample Palsa_T0_2_FD_201948 | JGI IMG/M metagenome (GOLD analysis project Ga0302325, IMG submission 201948) | Peat permafrost microbial communities from Stordalen Mire near Abisko, Sweden - Palsa_T0_2 | ecosystem: Environmental > Terrestrial > Soil > Palsa > Peat permafrost | place: Sweden: Abisko...
CCGCGCTTCCGGTGACAGTGACCTTGCCGACAATCTCATGCCCGGGAATCAGGGGATAGTGGCTGATGCTCCAGTCGTTGTCGACCATATGGACGTCGCTGCGGCAAATACCGCAGTGGGAGATGGCAATCTCCACCTCATTCGGCTTGATTTCCCCAGGATCGTACTTGTAAGGCAGTAGTTCAGCGCCAGCCGCATGCGCGGCAAATCCTTGAAAGAGAGGCATAAAGGCGTTTGCCCTTGGCAGTGGAATTAGGAACCAGGGCCCGCGTAAGTCTACCTTATTCGATTTCTACGGACACAACCTGCATACCCGTGAGCATGGCTTCCACCGGGATAGAAGTCACGGGAACGACCGATTCGCCGTTGAGCGAGATGCCGCGATTGGTGCGCAACGGTTCCAGCACATTGGCCATGGAGATGGGAATCGATGCCAGGGTTCGGCCGTCGACCACCGCCTGTGCATTGGGTAGCAGCAGGGTTACATACAAGCGGTCGTCCTGGTGCACCGCATTCATCTGGTGAATAATGCTGCTCAATTCCAGAGGCCCCTCGGTCGAAGAAGAATGGGCGGTCAGCCGGTCGAGGGTGGGTCCATCGCTGAGCAGGATCCGCAATGGCCCAGGATTCAACGTTAAGGGCAGCGGGATGGGTATGCGGAGGTTCTTGGTTTCTCCGCGAAACGGCCGCAGCGTGGCTTCTACCATGACGGTGTCACCTGGATGAGCTGCCGGTTGGGTTGCCTGCGCCCGCTCCAACTCGATGCTGCGCCGGCCCGGAAGCGAATCGATGTCCAGGTCGATGCGCTGGATGTTCCGCACTCTTGCCGAATTGCCGTAAACGGTCTGGAAGCGCTGGCCTACGGTAAGCGCCGCCCGCAAAGCCGAGGGCAACTGCTCGGTAGGTGCGATGAGCGAATCCAGATGCAGCACCGGGTAGCCATCGATGGCAACTGTGCCGCGCAGTTCATAAGTAAGCTCTTCGCTGTAGCTGTTGGTCTCGAGGAGGGATTCGTAAAGCGAGACCATGATCGCTCCGGGGGTGATATCCGGGTTGTCGATTACCTCCATATGCAGGGTCCGGTCGTGCCGGCCGCCATGGGTATGGATGGTCACCGGGATCATGCGCGCAGACTCGCCCGGCACACCACGGATGGCTGAGGAGCGATCTTCGGTAAAGGCGCCGATGGTCTGGGTGGTGTTTACGATCTTGAAGGAGTTCAGGGGCGAAGCCAGCGTGACCACGACGTCCGCCTTGGTCATGGGTATAGAAACGTTGCCGTAGCGGGTGATGGGGTGGCCGCACGCCAGTACCTGGTGGGGATCGACATAGGTCACGGTACAGGTGGCAGCGATCTCGAGATCGCCCCGGACGAGCAGGGCGCTCACGGCCGAACCGGGAAGCAGCGGAGGAGAAGAGTCAGCTTTGCCATCGTCAGGAGCGCTACCGCCCAAGCCGGCAACCGGAGTAAGCCCCATGACCGAAACGTGTTCCTGGAAGAATCTGACGGCTTCCGGGCTGAAGCCGGACAGGACCAGGGGAGTTTCGATGGGATGGATGTCTGTGGCGTCGCCGGTGGCGGTTACCGAGGTGGTGGAAGAATCCGGCTTCCACATGGGGCCACTCCCGGCGCGAAGGACCTCGGGCTCAGCGGTTCCATTGACCGCCAGCATCTCCGCGATGGGAGTTATGCCTGCAATTGGTTCCTTACTGAACTGGCCGATCCTGTAGGAAAGTGCGCCCAGTAACTTCCCGTCGATGTAGACCGGGCTGCCGCTCATGCCCGCGACCACTCCGGTGTACTCTGGTTTGGAGCCGTGGAGGCGCGCCAGGATCATATCCTGATCGGGGCCCAGGACGTTTTTGAGCACCCCGAGTATTTCCACATCCATGGCTTCCGGCTGCGTGCCTTCAAAAACCGTGTAGGCCACGCCGCGGAGGCCGCGGTGTACGTCGGATAAGGGATAGATTCCAGCGGTGGCAGACGAAGGCGGAGTAACCGGGTTAACCTGGGCAACCAGGCTTCCCGCAACAAGAAAAACTGCGGTTAAAACAAAAAAACGGGTTGATATACGGCTTGTAGACACGTCTACAGATTAGACGTTCCCATCGTCGGAGCATAGGGCCTACTAAGCGCCAACCCTGTATTTTGTAGCAAACGAGGAATTAGATGAAGTGGAATTGGCAAAAGTTATCCGTTGCATCCCTGGCGCTGCTGCTGACTGCTGCAATCTGGGCCCGTTCGGCCGGGGGCCAAGCTTCAACGAGCACGCCGCCTGCGAGTACCCCGCAGCAACAACAGCAGCCGGATCAGTCGGGACCTGATTCCGGTGGTCCGGGCGGCGACAACGGCGCGATTGCCATCCCCAAGAAGGCCGAGAAGCCGGATGTGCCCCCGCCGCCGCCTGAGCCGAAGGTCAAGAATCCTCCTGGTTTGGCGAACTTTTCGCTCCGCGTCGATGTTCCTGAGGTAACCCTGGATGTAGGCGTCATCCTGCAGAAAACGCACGACTTCGTGCCCAATCTTCAGCCCGCAAACTTCCGCGTCTATGAAGATGGAGTGCCGCAAAAGGTGATTGGTTTCCAGCGCACCAAGGCACCCATCACCGCAGTTCTGCTCTGCGAATTTGCGTCCACCAACTATTGGTTCGTTTACGACATGCGGAACGCCGCGTACGCCTTTGCTCAGCAATTGCAGCCGGACGACTATGTCGCGGTGGTGACTTATGACCTTAAGACCCAGATACTGACCGACTTTACCCAGGACAAACGGCTGGTCTACGAATCGCTGAATACTTTAGTGATACCCGGTTTCAAGGAAACCGATATGTTCGACGCGGTCTATTCGACACTCGACCGGCTCAGCCGCATTGAAGGTCGCAAGTACGTAGTTCTGATTGGGTCGGGATACGATTCATTCAGCAAAATCAACCTGGACAAGGTGTTGGCAAAAATCAAGGCGACTCCCAATGTCACCATTTTCAGCGTTGGGACGGGACAGGCGGCAAGGATCACCGGCAACGCCCGTACCGGCATGTTCGGCCCCAAGGAGATCGACTACTTACAGGCCGATAACCAGATGTCCACCTTTGCGCGTATGACTGGCGGCAAGTCGTATTTCCCCCGCTTCGCAGGCGAGATGCCCGACATCTTTCACTCCATCAATGATTCCATCCGCAACCAGTACGTGCTGACCTACACCCCGACCAATGCCAAACAGGACGGCAGCTATCGGAAGATCAGGGTGGAACTGGTCGACAACGAAGGCCAGCCATTGAAGATGCAGGATGAGAAACATCACCCGTTGAAGTACGACGTGATTACGCGCGACGGGTATAAGGCCAAGCAGCAGGTCGACTAGGGGGAGTTGCCCCATAAGCGCTGACTTATTGAGGATGTTTTTCGTCAAAATTCCCACAAAGTCGTCATCCTGAGAGGCTGTGACTTTTTCGATCTTTTCGTGTTTTCTGCAGATCAAACCAGCTGGATTTCAAGCCCTTTCAAGCCCCCAACAAAGCCGTCATCCTGAGCGCAGCGCCTCACAGATTTATCGCGTGACACAGCGCTTGTGGCGCGGAATCGAAGGACCCCGAGGATGCTTATCTTACCCATGCTGCTTGGAGCTTTTCAACCACCGAAGCCCGCACCGGGCGGACCCGCCACGGTCTTTCCCTTGGGCCGAGAACCAAGAACTTGCGAGCATCGTGCTATGTCCGGCGGCGACATCTACATTCTCGGCAGCCATACAGGCGCGCTTTACATTGGCAGATCCTGTTCTGGTGCTTCGGTGGCCGAAAAGCTCCAAGCAGCATGGGTAAGATAAGCACCGCCGGGGTCCTTCGACTCCGCGCCACAAGCGCTGTATCACGCGATAAATCTGTGAGGCGCTGCGCTCAGGATGACGATTTTTGTGGGAGTTTTAAAGAAAAACATAAGTTAGCGATTATGGGGAGTTTGCCCCTTTGACCTGTTTGTGGTGGAGGGTACTGCAGATCCCTGCCCGGCGTGACGGGACAGGTCTGCTCCGGTCCGGTCCCACGGCACGCCGGGCAGGTCGGGTGACAAAGGGGAGAGCAGCGCTACCTGCCGCTTCCGTGGCCTATCCCTCTGCCTTGAAGCTTCGTACAATCGAGAAAACAACTCCAGTGGGTTCCGGGACGAGCATTGGTCACAGCGACAATACAGCCGCAGCGAAAGCCTGCCGCCAAGCCGGTACATCACTCGTCCGTGGAAGGCTGGCATCCTAAGCACAATCCATGGTTGATTGCGCTCACGGTTACCCTGGCGACATTTATGGAGGTACTGGATACCTCCATCGCTAACGTCGCCCTACCCCACATGGCGGGGACGCTCGGCGCCAGCCAGGAAGAAGCTACCTGGGTCCTGACCAGCTACCTGGTATCGAGCGCCATCGTTCTGCCCATCTCCGGCTGGCTTTCCACTCGCTTTGGCCGCAAGCGTTTCTACATGACGTGCGTGGCGCTGTTTACCATCTGCTCGCTGTTTTGCGGTCTTGCCCCCACCCTGCCAATTTTGATTCTGGCCCGCATCCTGCAAGGGCTTGGCGGCGGCGGGTTGGCCCCCAGCGAACAAGCCATTTTGGCAGATACGTTTCCGGTCGAACAGCGAGGACAGGCCTTCGCTCTTTACGGCATGGCCGTCGTGGCTGCACCCGCCATCGGACCGACGCTGGGAGGATGGATCACCGACAACTTCAACTGGCACTGGATCTTCTTCATCAACCTGCCGATCGGCATCTTTTCCCTGCTGCTCAGCAACCGGATGGTCGAAGACCCACCCTATCTGGTGAAAGAGAGAGCCAAAGCCAATCCCATCGACAAAATGGGCTTGGGCCTGGTGGCGGTGGGTGTTGGCTGCCTGGAGTTCGTGCTCGATAAGGGGCAAGAGAAGGACTGGTTCGGGGATCGTACCATTACGCTTACGTTTCTGCTGTCCATGGCCGCGCTGGCATTTTTCGTCTGGTGGGAATGGAGACACCCCGATCCCATAGTCGATTTGAAACTGCTAAAGAATCGCAATTTCGGTACCGCGGTCGGCTTCCAATTCATCCTGGGTTCGGTTCTATTTAGTACGACGGTTTTGATTCCGCAATTTCTTCAAGGGCTGATGGGCTACACCGCGGAACGCGCAGGCATGGCGCTTTCCGCAGGGGCACTGGTGTTGATGGTGATGATGCCTGTGGCGGGTAAGCTGGTGTCGCAGATGGACGCCCGGCTCATGGTTTCGATCGGGTTCCTGGCAACCTCGCTGGCCCTCTACAACATGACGCGATTGGATTTGAACGTGAGCTTCGGCCATATCGTGCTGTGGCGCGTGTTCCAGGTGCTGGGATTGGCGTTCATCTTTATCCCGATCAGTACGCTGAACTATGTGGGGGTGCCTGCGGGCAAGAACAACCAGATCTCCAGCTTCTCAAACTTCGCCCGGAACTTTGGCGGCAGCATGGGCACGGCGCTGCTGACCACGTTTCTCATCCGGACCCAGCAGACGCATCAGTCGGCGCTGTCTGCGAACTTTATCCCCGGCAGTGTCGGTTACGAGAATTTTCTCGCTCAGACCAGAAACGCCTTGATGGCTGCGGGACAAAGCGCCGCCCAGGCTAAAGCTGGGGCCACCGGGTATGCCTACCAGCAGTTGTTGCGGCAATCATCGATGCTGAGCTATCAAAATGCCTTTTGGATTCTTAGTGTGGTTGCCGCCATTCTCGTTCCCTTGCCCTTCGTCATGCGCCGCCCGCCCAAGCGCAAGAAGCAGGCCGCCGAAGCCCCGGGACACTAACCTCAATCGGCCCCCGAGCCAATGTAGGGCCCCTGGCGATGGAAGCGCGGATCGGTGAGCTGCAGAAGCATGAAGTCGGCCACGTCGGCACGGTTGATGCGCAACGCGCCGGGTGGGAGCGCGTCGGGCAAGACCCGGTAATTTCCCGTGAACGGGCCATCCAAGAGCCGGGGAGCGCGAACAATGGTGTAGTCCACGTCGCTGGCTGCGATCAGACGCTCCTGCGCCGCCTGATCGACGAAGGGATGCTTGAGCACGGTCTTCTTCGCGATCCATAGTCCCGTGACGGTGAGAGCGTTCTGGTACTTGCCCCAATCCGGGTGGTCCCCAGCCGAGCCCAGGACGATCAGCCGGTTCACGTACTCCTGGCGCATCCCTTCAAGAATGTGGGGCATGGCCCGGGCAAGCACGTCAGATTTTTTCCGGCTGCGGGCGCCCAGCGCGGAGAGAACGGCGCGGTGGCCGCGAACGGCGTCCACGACAGCGCCGAAATCGAAGACATCTCCTTGAATCACGCGCAGGTGCGGGTCCTGCGGCAGCCCTGCGGTGCTGCGGGCAAAAGCCGTGACGGTGTGTCCCTTGGCCAGCGCCTGGGTAACAATCAGCTTGCCCGTTCCTCCCGTAGCGCCGAAGACGATGATCTTCATTTGAGCCCTGTGAATCCTTCCTACAAGTGGTGCAACCACCACACTATACATGGCACAACCCTTCTCAAAGACAGACATCTGAGGAGGAAGAGGGAACGTTAACAATGTCAGAAAATCTAGAAAAGACAGAAAAAAACCTGCGCGACCTGATTGAGACCCTGCGGGACGGGCACCAGGGGTTTATCGAACTGGAAAAGAACCTCAAGGATCCGGAAGCACGCAAGCTGTTCCGGGAAGAAACCCTGGTGCGTGCAGGTTTCGCCGCGGAACTGGAGAATGAGCTTCACCACTTCGGAGTCAAGGATGTGAAGGTAGCCAACTCGACCGCGGGTAAAGTGCACCGCGCCTGGGGCGAACTGAAAGCCCGGCTCGGCGGTGGTGACCACGCGTTGCTGGCTACAGCTGAGAAGGGCGAGGATGAGGCCAAGCATGCCTACGAGGAAGCACTGGCCAGCGAGGACTTCCCGCTGCCGCTGCGGGAAATTTTACTGCGCCAGCAGAGGCACATCCTGATGGCTCATGACCACGTAAAGGCTCTGCGGGACCGCCTGGCAGCGTAAACAGCGTGTGATAACTCCATTTCCAAACTCAGTCCCGCAGGGACGGCTGAACTTAGCCCAGGACGCCAGTCCTGGGTTAGCATGCCCCATTGACAAAGTCCCGCAGGGACGGCTGGAAGTGCTCCGGAAAGCTTCCAGTCGTCCCTACGGGACTTGTCGTCTCTCGAATCCTAACCCAGGACTGGCGTCCTGGGCTAAGTTCAGCCGTCCCTGCGGGACTAAAATTCGTTTATAGCGAAAGCTTAGCGGAGTACCCCGTCGGCCAGTAATTTGCAGATCAGAAAACCCGCAACCCCGGCAAAGAAGACAATCGCCATGCGGATTCCCGGCTCTCGATTCACTTCCGGCACCAAGTCAGTAGCCGTCACGTAAATGGCAACTCCGGCCGCAATGGGCAGGCCGGCACGCACCCATCCGGGAAAAAGGTTGATGACCAACACCCCGGCTAACGTCGCGGCTGCCACGATCACGGCCGAGCTGAGTGCTGCGTTGCGGCTCTGCCCGCTCGCCAGCATCACCGAGGCTACAGTGAAGCCTTCCGGCAGTTTATGCAGCAGGATGGCGAAAAAGATGACCCACCCCAGCCAGGTAGAGAGCACGAAACCGGAAGCAATCGCTACTCCATCGAATAGCGAATGAGCCGCCAGGCCGGCGACCACGGAGTTGCTGGTATAAACCGAAAGCAGCTCATCATGACACTTCTCTTCGCCGAAATGAAAATGCGGCGTAATGGTGTGCTCCAGCAGGTGGATGAGGCAATAGCCGGCCAAGACCAACACCGGAGTCCAACGGAACGAAAGCCGAAAGCTCTCCGGAATCATCTCCAGCAGCGCAGCCGCGAGCATAAAACCCGCGCCCAGGGCAACGAAATACCGGAGGTACCGTTTCTCCCAGCTGGTACGAACCAGGATCAAAGCCCCCAAAACGTCGGCGAGCGCAGCCACCAGGCCCAGCACCAGCGAGAGTGAAAAATTGGACATGGTGTCTTACAGACTAGCCGCTGTGCCGGATGTGCATCACATCTCCATCCTCGACCCGGTAATCCTTGCCCTCGAGCCGCAGCGTTCCCTGGGCGCGTGCCGCAGCTTCAGACCCTGCGCTGAGCAGAGTGTCCCAGTGGATAGTCTCGGCGCGAATGAAATGCTTTTCCAGGTCTGAATGGATGGCTCCGGCCGCCTCCTGCGCGCGTGAATGGACCGGGATGGTCCAGGCACGGCACTCATCTTCGCCCACAGTAAAGAAGGCCACCAGCCCCAGCAGCTCGTAGCTCTTGCGGATGAGACGCCTCAGTCCGCTCTCCACCAGCCCGTAGGACGATAGAAATTCAGCCGCTTCCTCATCGCTCATCTCGGCAAGTTCGGCCTCGACTTTGCCGCAAATCGCAGTGGCCCCCGCGTTTGGCCGCGAGGCTACCTCTTCCAGCTTGTAACGTGCGACCGCCGATTCCAGATCGGCGCCCAGAGTGGGGCTCTCGGCGATATTGAGCACGAACAGCATCGGTTTCTGCGAAAGGAACATGAAGCCGCGGATCAGCTTCTTCTCCTCCCCGGACATTTCCATCTCCCGCAGAGGCTTTTCCTGCTCCAGTTGTTGCTTGCAGCGCAAAAGCAGAGCGTGCTCTTTCTCGAGCTCAGAGGTGCGCATCTTCTTAAGATCTTTTTCCAGCCGTTCCAGGCGCTTTTCCACCTGGGTCAGGTCAGAGAAGATAAGGTCAAAGTCGACGTTCTTGATATCGCGCAGGGGGTCGATGCCGCCCACACGAGGAATGGACTCATCCTCAAACGCGCACAGCACATGGATCAGTGCGTCATTGTCGCGCAGGTGGGTGAGAAAAGCGCTCTCCTTGAGCGCTTCCTGCCCCACAGCCGCGACGTCGGCGTATTCCACGGTCGCATAGACAACCTTCTTGGGCTTGTACAAAGCCGCGAGCTTGTCCAGCCGTTCGTCGGGGACTTTGGCCACGCCGAGATGAGCCTCGCGAGGATTGGAGTATGCGGGCGTTTCGACCTTTGCCTTGGTAAGGATTTTGAACAGGGAGGTCTTGCCTACTTGAGGCAGACCAATGATGCCAGTTTTCATGGGACTCGCCGTCCAGCCAAACGGCGCTCACGCGCCAGAGATTTTTACTGCATACGGGCCTTGCGGCGCTATAGAGCCAGTATATCGCCCTTATATCTCCCGCCGGGACCAGTGAGCCGTGGCCACCAGGGCGGCGATCCCGCACAAAAGGACCAGAGCCTCCACGTGCGTTGAGGTCCGGTGCAGACTATCGAAGATCTGGCGTCCGGGGTTATTGGCAGCCACCGTGTCCACATTGCCGCCAATCGAGTCTCGTGCCGTATCCATACGCGGAATGATGGAGAATTGCGAATACCCCGTAAGCAACATCATCAACAGGACCAGCACCGACTGGGGAATAATGCTGCGGTAATGGGCTCGCCCGACCACCATCACGATTAGAACGAGTACTCCGCAGAACAGGCCCATCCAGTGCAAGCGGACCAGCGATCCCCCGACAATCAGACCGGCGGCGTGCACACCCTGAGCGCCAAACAGCGACGGAAGTTGACTGAACGCCAGGGGAGCAAGAATAGCGCCAAAAAATATCAGGGCGCCCAGCCAGACGCCGAGCGCAAGATATACCAGCGAGTGAAAAAGGGTTCTCATAGTGGCGTATCGATCGTTATACGGGAGCCCGGCCGGTGAGCCGCTCAATACGGCTCGCCATGGGCGGATGGGTAGAAAAGAGATTCGCCAGGCTGGCCCCGCTCAACAGGGGCGCAACGATAAACAGATGGGCGGTCGAGGGCGAAGCCGGCAAAGGCAAGCGCCGGGAAGAGGCGTCGAGCTTTTGCAAAGCGCTCGCCAGGGCGTAAGGATTTCCCGTGACGTGCGCTCCAGTAGCATCGGCCTCGTATTCCCGCGAACGGGAAACCGCCAGTTGGATCAGGGTTGCCGCAAGGGGAGCGAGGATCATCATCAGAATCCCACCACCGCCAATTCCTCGGCGATCGTCGCGGCCGCCGCCGAACATGCCGCCAAAGTGCGCCAGCATCGTGATGGCTCCGGCAAGCGTGGCGGCGATGGAGCTGGTGAGAATGTCACGATTCCTCACATGCCCAAGCTCGTGAGCCAGCACACCTTCGAGCTCCTCATCGTTCAGCAGATTGAGAATGCCCTGGGTAACCGCCACCGCGGCGTGTTTGGGATTGCGCCCCGTGGCAAAAGCGTTGGGCGACTCCGTGGGGATGACATAGATCCGCGGCATGGGCAGCGCCATGCGGGGCAAGATGCGCTCCACGATCTGATAGACACGGGGCAGCTGTTCGCGGGTGACCGGCTGGGCGCGATACATCGACAATGCCAGCTTGTCGGAATAGAAGTAGCTGAAGAAGTTCATCCCGGCAGCGATAAAGAAAGCCAGGATCATGCCATTGCGGCCGCCGAAATAAGCGCCGATGAACATCAGGAAGAGAGTGAGTGCAGTCAGCAGAAAAGCAGTCTTTAAGGTATTCATAGCGCGGCACCTCCCGCACCTAAACCATGCTTCCTCTATTGTGTCATGTTGCTCATCTGACCGCTTGACCGGTAAAGCCGGCTTTCCAGGAAAGGTCCGTAGAACTGCAGATCCCTCGGCTTCGCTCGGGATGACAAAGGAGAGAGTGGGCTGTCTCTGGGGCGTTC
>Ga0302325_10032620_pt1 | contig 10690 bp, 8 predicted proteins | sample Palsa_T0_2_FD_201948 | JGI IMG/M metagenome (GOLD analysis project Ga0302325, IMG submission 201948) | Peat permafrost microbial communities from Stordalen Mire near Abisko, Sweden - Palsa_T0_2 | ecosystem: Environmental > Terrestrial > Soil > Palsa > Peat permafrost | place: Sweden: Abisko...
GATGACGCGGCGCACAGAATACGCCGTCTATGGCAGTCAAACCATGTGGCTCTTTTCACACTTCACCGAATCAACGGCACCATAACACCCCCCAGCATCGATGATCAGCGTGCAGGCGCTTTCCGTTCGCTGCAACAGATCGGGTACATCCCCGCGGTACACCCTACTATACTATCCCCCCCCTGCGCACATGTCCTATGGGTCCCGCAAAATTTGCCCCGTGTAACGTACATGTGCGCAAGGGGGGGGGGGATAGTATGTACTATCGTACTTCGTACCGTGGCCGACTGCCTGATCTCATTTTTGACGCTCAACAGCACGCGTCTAGCTTCCTATTTCATTGTTATTATCAACTCGTGACAAAGCAGCATGATTGCACGTTACAAACGTTGCTTTTTGTTTTTCGTGTTCGATGAGATCTTCGTGATCTGTCTGGTCTTTCCCAGCATTCATGGCTCCATGAGTACTGTATTTGTCCAAATCCGCGAACTTGACTCGCTGATAAGCATAAATAGCAGGTGACCTAGTTCGGCCTCGCCCACAGTTCATCTCCAAATACAAGATGAATACATCCGAAACTCCAATATCTTACGCTTCGGATTCAGCTCTTTGAACTGAAGTACAAACTTAATAACACCGTAGCAAGAAATCAAGGCATCCCTGAAGGCTTATCACGATCAGCTCAAAAGGGCTTGTCAATATTCCAATTCTATCCTCGACATGTACAACATACAGTAGTCTCTTGATAACGAGAGCTCTTTCGGAGAAACCTGCCGCTCCTCGAGTCACCTTCTCCCCAACAGGGATTTCCTGGTCGAAACATGCAGACCGCTCATGTGCCATACTCTCCCCCGGTTTAATTGTTAGCATAGCCAGGCTTGCACGAGCCAGTTTACAGCAAAAGATATCCGTGCCAACGTTGACACGCTAGCAATTAAACCGGGGAGGTACTGTACTGTACTGTACTGTACTGTACTGTAACAGAGGTACGATCTGTTCAGGGTCAGGGGCTTCGGGTTGATCATCCAGGAACGAAAACGGCCCCAAACGGCCCCAAACCACTCAATGAATAATACAGCACTCACTCAGAGCACCCATTTTCTGCGCACCTTTTCAAAGCCGAGAGGAGAGTTTAGATCGAGGGGATAGCTGACGTTGCGGACTAGAAACCGCGGTTGGCCATGAATTCTCTCCCAGAGATCTGAGTCATAAGAGCGGCTTCAAGGGCAGAATGGCATCTAAAGTAAAAGATCAAGATGCCTTTTCTATGCGGATATCGATTAGGATCTGGTGGGGCAAAAAAAATAAAGGAGCCCGAAAGTGGCGCTGCCCAATTCGGGACTAAGTCTTCCTGTCGGACTCATTAGATCCTTCCTAAACAGTCCCGTTTACTTTCACCGCAAAGTCCCTGTGTGTGCTGAGCGCCCTGCGCAACTCCTACTGGTATGGGCGCCCCGCGGCTCAAGTACTTCTGATGCGAACATACTCTGAGAAGGTTACATACAGTACCTCCGTACTGATGAACTCATTTGCAGCGCCTCAATGACGTCGCAGAGAGTGAGGCACTCCCTGGCCCTATCTCCTTTGCATCTCGTGTTGCTGATGCATCTTTTGGTTTCAGAAGACGGCTGATAATTTAGCACAATTCGGGCAATATCTTGAAGATCTCGCGTCAGTGACTCAGTGGCGCTGTTTCCTGAAGAATCATGGCATCCCCGTTGTCGCGAGCTTCAATCGCATGCAGGCCTACACGTCCCTCCGGGACCTCGGTGCAGGCATTGCCCTCCGAGAGAAATTCTCCTTTGGGTGCCGCTCGGCGAGTCAGCTATCCGTAGTAGGTATTTGACCGATGGGTTCTTGGAAACCACAGAACATAGGAGAAGGAGGTGGTACGTGCATCCAAAAATTTGGGAATCCTACTTCCACACTCTGGAGAGCCAAGCTGGCAACCGTATTCATGCATTGATTTAAAATCATTCTTGGAATTTTAATCCCTGCTGGGAAAATCTGAGAATGAGGCTCTGCGTTACTTGGTCATTTGCCAGTACAAATGCGCCGGGCTCGACTGCAATTTATATCCCCCCTCCTCCACCCCACCACCCCACCACCCCCAACAGCGTGCCCTTCAGTCCGGACTATTTGGTTCACAGCCTGTGTACTCTTGCACGCTATCATATTTCATTCAATACTTTCATTGTCTTGTCCGCTGCCGACTCTTCTCAGCAACATGGCCCCCGTAATGTCTCGACTCGCTCCTCCTGTTCCCTCTGTGCAGCGCACGAGAACACCTAGAGTTCTCCTTATTCCGTTTGATGGTACGACTTTTGCGAGTCCTTAACTTTTATTTCATAAAGCTGATGTTGTAGGAACCTGGGCTAACCGCCTTGGCGATATGCACGCAACGGTTGTCTCGGAATTTCATTCCCTCATCGCGAAAGAGGAGAATGTCGACAACGGCTACCGCGAAGGAGTGGGTACTAGAGGTGGGCCAGTCGAGAAGGCCTTTGGTGGTGAGAAAGCAAATCCAACCTTGTCCGTGAGAGTACTCAAGGGATACAGGCGCTCTGGGTAGCGGGGTTGTAGAGAACGTCCTTGAGGCTTTCAGTGAGTCTTTCCGACCAGCTGTCACTGCTCTGTATTTACAAGACCAGTCAAACTCACAGGTGACTATAATCTGGGAGATATAATCGTGGTCATTGGCTTCTCTCGAGGTGAAAATCCTTCTAAGCTCGCGTGACTCGTCGGAAAAGTTAACATTCCTTAGGAGCCTTCACTGCTCGAGTCTTCGCAGCTCTGACGAGTCTGGTGGGATTACTCAAGACCGAGACAACCCCCCCAGTCTCTCCATTTCGCAAGAGACTCTTCCACCAGAAGATCCGCGAAGGACTCGTTTCGGGGAAGTTGTGGGATATTGACACGTTGGACGAATTGCGAGACGGATATGAATGTACAGGCCCTATGATCCCTACTGCGTTTCTAATCGATGTCAGCTAACCTCGAAAGTTCATGATAATGTTTCCATCGATGCGCTTTGTTTGTTCGACACAGTAGCCAGCCTGGGTGTTCCAAAAGTTGGAGCTGGGGCCTACATCGCTCCAATACTGCGGATGCTGCCAGCATTCCGTAAAGACTTTGCACACTTTGAACGCATTGTCCGTCACCCTCCCGAAGGTAAGTCCTATTTCTGACCTCTGAATGTACCTACTCATCCATGCGCAGAAGTTCGACATGTTTTCCAAGCCGTTTCCATTCACGAAACTCGAGCAACGTATCATGAAGAAGTCGCACAAAAACATATGTACGACTCGAACCAAGTTTTCAAACAGATGTGGTTCTTGGGAAACCATGCAAATATGGCTCGGAATACTAGCCGTCGTGGCTTCGCTGATGCACCTCTCGCCTGGGTGATAGGCCAGCTTCATGCATATCTGCATCTCCGATTTGATGAGGGGAGGCTTCACGAACGATTCCCTTCATATCCCAGATCTATGAATCTTGCAGGACCAATCTCAGTAGCTGCATCGACCTCCGGCACAGCCGGAAACTCATCTATTCCTAGTGTCAATGCTCCAGCACTCGGACCTGCACCAACGAGGCCTCTGCCACGTTGGATCCACAAGGATGTCAAGACATTTGGAGCATTCAAGACTTTCTGCCACGGGTGGAGACAGCGGACTCCGGGTCGTTATGGCGATCGAACTTCCGAGGAAGTCCACATCACCGTACGCCTTCGCGGGTTTGGTCGGAATAGGGCAGATTCGGTGATGGTGCCAGGATACAAGGCTGTCGCTGATGGTAGGAAGTGGATCTGGGTTAGATTACCCTCAGAGAGGACCAAGACGATGCGGTGTGCTAGTGATAGAAGGCCTGCGGCTTTGCCTTCAATCAATGAAGGCACAATGCTCCCTCTCGAGGCAGCATTGCTGGGGTTATCGTGGTGTTTGGATATGTGAGAGACATTGACACATTGTTTTATGAGTACTTCTGAGGTTCGGGGACTGGCGTAGGGGAGGGCTTGGTTTACTAGAATAGATCGAAACAGCTTTGAAAGCAGTACTTCGGTCATCGGGCTGCCAGGAGTTACCCAAAAGTAAGGCTGAAGAGTTTGCCGGCGAAAGGAGTGTTTGATATGCCGTCTCTTAGTTTAAAAGGTTCGATACTTGGTATATCCTTTCTGCAATATCTCTCAGTAGCCAACTTACAGTCATTTGGCTCATCGCCTCTAAGTGAAGTTAATAAGATCATACCCACCCCCTTCTCCAACGCCCTCACATACGCCTCCCTCCCATAAACCCTCCCCGACCGCCCTTCACCATCGCGAACTCCTCGCCTCTGACTCGCCATATCCATCGCAAAACTCATTTTGAAATCCGTCAAACCCATCTTCGTCCCCGCAAACCACGGCTTGTCCTCACTTAAACCCTCCTCCATAATCCGAAAAACATCTCTCAGATCACCGACAAAGTGATGCATAACAGGTCGCACCGGAGTTAATACGGTAAACGCCCGAAACCGCAGTTGGTATAAAAGTGACTTGCTTTTATAAGGAAATAAGCCCGAGATGCAAGTAGCTAGACTATGCGACTACTTGTACTTAGGAAAGGGATAGGGATAGTGATAATGATAGAGATATAAGCACTAGAGGACGCGGAGGACGTAAAGGTAAGAGTAGAAAGGGTAGAAAGGGTGGTTGTACGAAAAAGTCCCCTAGATAGCGTATTATTAGACAAGGTGCAGTGAGAAAGACCCCCCGTAAAACTAATCAAGCTAGTTCTTCTTGTGCTATTACTTAATAGTAATTACCTTCCTTGTATTTTCTATAGATCGTATGGTATTTTTTAGTCTTGAGATAATACTTTTAATACGATACTTCTCTTAAACCCTTAAAATTCTGATATACTAGGATTAGCTCGCTAAAAAAGACAGCCTTCAAGACACAGCACTGAATACAGCGCCCACTTTCAGACACAGCCCCCACCTTCAGGACACAGCCCCAACAGGACACGCCCCACCTTCAGACACCGCCCCAACAGGACCCGCGCAGGACGTCACTGGCGACCTCGACATATCTCTAGGAAGGTAGAGTTTGGGGCCAAAAGAATTTGACGACTTCTAACACTTCTAAATACATTCGGTCATCTGTATAGCTGAGATTTCAGCTCCTGAAAATGGAGATACGTGTTAAATCCTGTGAGTCTAAACATCCCAGTGCAGTTCACAGCAAAGATAGACTCGGCAATAGCGGGCTAACTTGAACCATAGTGACGGGTAGGACCATAAACCTACAGGTGGAACATAGTACCACGGTGCATATGGTGAAACAAATGGTCTACGACAAGGAAAATATTCATCCAGATCAACAACGTTTGATATATGACAGCAAGCAAATGGAAGACAGAAGAACTATGTCAGATTACAGCATCAGAACGGGAGCTACATTGTCTCTCATTCTACGTTTGGGTAATATTGGTATATTACACCGGAATGATAATATCCCGACCGAAAGCGTATTTCCCACGGGCGAAGAGGCGTACCAGACGGTCAAGAAGTGGCAGGAGCTAGCGGAGAAAGACAACTTCGATGCCGATACCCACATCGTTGATCCAGGAGCACACTATGCAGCTCTGGAATCTCTCGAGGAGACCATCGTTAAGTCTTCGGAGTTATACCGTCAATCAGGAACGTACAACTTAGGCACCTTGGCCTCCGAGATCCATCCCCCTGACTTGAATTATCTGGTCAAGTCCCCTGAATGGATAGTCAATCTTATTCTGGATATTCAAGAAAACGGCAAGGCATCTGCTAATGAAACTGTCATTAGTCTTTGTAAATCTTACGCCATTATTCAGTCTGTCATAGAGCGTTTCGACCTTCTTGTCTCCAGGAAATTCTCGTCAACGTTCTTCAGCATTCTCGTTCTAAAGGATCACCAGGATACTGCCGAAATCGTTAAAATCTCCAGGCAGGTCCTTGAGGGTATCATAGATGCCCTCCTCCTTGCAATCACTGTTGCTCGGTTAGAATCAAACTCATCAAACAACCCCGAGAGTGTTGACGGCGGTCTGAAAAGCCTAGTCATACCTGCTGTATTGTCTTTTCTCAGTCTTCTCGGTTGCGCTCCCCATGCCTGCGAGCAGCTTGAGCTTGAGTCGCTTCCAAATATACTGGACATGTGCCTAGTTATCGCCTACCTTCTGGACCTGGGTTTGATTTGCTACGTAGGATCTCACGGATCCCGCTTCGATCAGGAATACTTCGGTCGCGAGCTCAAGTCCTTAAATGTCAATGCGCAAGGCAAGCTCCAATTCAATTGCGGCCTGCAGCCTCTGGCCTGCCTCAACAGCTTCCTCAACGCAAAATCAGTATGGACTTTTTGTTTGCGCGTTGGTGCTGGACAGCCGCTTACGCCGGCAACCAGAATTAAGAAGCTGTCTATCCTCACGACTATCGATGCACTCTCCGATATCTGGGGTCCCGTATGGGCGGAGGCTTCCAGCAAAGACGATTCGCTGGGCACGTCAAGTGGGTCTGTTCGAGTTACAAAATATCACGTCTCGAAAGGATGTATTCGCCGTGTCCGCGTTAGCGACAGCTCCTCAAAACCAGGTGTTGTCGAGTGCCACTGGTATAGCTGGGCAGAAGAACAACGTCGAAGATTCTCGAGACTCATCTCAGGTCCATTCAGGACAACCGAGGAACTGACAATGTCATTGGACGACAAGCTGCTGATCGGAACTGAAATGACGATTAAAAATAGCTGTACCTTCACCCTCCAGGAATACGAGATGAATTTTGGTGATATTATAAGAGAATCAGGCCCGAAGCCTTCGACGTGGAGATTTGACGGGGTCGCGGCAGCTCTACAAATAGCCGCTCCCAAGGTAATCACCTTTCAGATCGAAGGGCAATCAAAGAAACTACCAGAGAAAACGGTCAAGGAGGACGCCTGGCAGAAGTGGAATTCGAGACCAGAGGACGCGAATCCGGCGATACTTAACAATTACTATGGAGTAGAGATTAGTTACTGCACCGGAAACGCGAGAAGAGTCCCTCTGAAGCACATCCTACTGATGGACCCTGTTAATGAACTGCTAGAACGTCAGATGCCGGGATGGGCCTCAACGCCTTGGGGGTTGGATTTCGAGAAAGCTCTTAGCACTGAATCAGACGACGCAGTCTTCCAGTTTTGGAGCAAGCACAAAGATGCTCGACGGCTTGCTGGACGGCTCGTGTTCTCTGTTCTCGACGCGCTGGAGCAGACGGGTACCACCGACTCAGGCCTTCAAGCAGCATTCCTACACCAAAATCGCGAAAAGATTATCAAAATTGAAACGAAAAAGAACGACTGGGCTGGTTTACTCAAGGACTCTTATCTCACAGCAGCCTATGCTGTCGTCAACAACGTCTGCCTGGAATACAAACGACCAGATCACACCACTTCCGTTTGCTTAGATGACCGGCGGTTCTCTGTCCTTCAGACAGAGATCAGCATGCAAAGAGGCAGTACATTCGGAAGCCGCGTGAAAATTGAACCTCATGGACAAAAGTTTAAGGCGGTTGATAAAGGATCCGAAGCGCAGCAAGCGCCGTACCTTTTGACTCCAGAAGGAGGGCTAGAAAGCACATTACAACTCCTGAATCGGCCGGCTCTTGCGAAGGAACTACTAAGCCAACATCCTTACAATCCCAGAAGGAACCATAAAGTGATGCTGCGTTCATCGCGACCAAGTTTCGGAGGGATGGAGTATCAACGCGAACGGGGGCTATTGATCGCCGCTGACGGGACCCAGCTCGACCAGAATGTAGCGATGGAGGAGGCACTTTCGCAGCTTACGATCGAGGCAATTCTAAACGAAGAGTTACAAGATCAAGACATGGAGAGAGGAAGTCGATCAGTTTGTTAAACACTTCTTAATTAGGCGAACTCTCTTCATTCTTATTTCAAACTAGGAGTCTCCATTTCGTCCTTTCTCTAGGTTTTCTTCCAATAAACCCTGTCAATGTAGAAAATCGTATATTATCTGTTTATTCTCATCAATTTTTGAATAGATAGTTCTAGTTTGGAGCAAAAACCAGGCTTGACAGTTTCCTTTTCAGCACACAATGATCCCTTGATGCTTATCTTCCCGCAGAACGTATTTTCGAGTACTAAGCGTTCATAGCAAATACAGTAATTTTAGCGGGTATTAATCTTCAGCACTGCTTACCAAAAGACTAATTAGCCGTCTTAGTGATTTGTTTTCTTCTCGACATGCAGCAACTCAGCCTCAGCCGTTTCTTTGCATCAGATTCGGGCCCGCTCTATATTGTAGGATAAGCCGAGTCATCGTCTCCGAGTTGTCCTTATCGAAATGATCGAGAGGCCAGTTCAAAGGCGACCGCCCATCAAAGGTAGTGTTCGGATCCGCGCTATATTCTAATAGTAGCCTCACTTGTTTCTCGTGACCCCATTGACAGGCGAAACGGAGTGGGTAAGAATTATCCTTAGCTGTTAGATTTGGATCTTCACCAAACTCAAAGGAGAATTTCAGGCTAGTCATGTCGTTCTGGATGACAGCAGAGACAGCGCCGGGCACGTGATGCCGCACTGGCCAACCGAACAGTATAAAACTGTACCTAAAACCTAGGAACCAGAACAATGGACAATACAATCGTCATATCTCACACAGCTCCCGAACCTCCTGCTTTTTCCACAGCCTCGCTGAGAGCCAGTTTCTCGGGCCCTGTGTTCGGCGAAACCCCGCGATTGAGAAGTTGCTCTACAATAGTACAATACTGTGCGTTCCCGATGAAACAACAGCGATGAGTGTTCTTTAGTATTATTGGAGCGGAGCCCACAGGAGCTTCAAGGCTAGGAGGAGGTCCTGCCGCTGGTTTTGGTGTTCTTTGAACTTCTGGGGCTATGAAGCCCCGGAGATGGACCGGGTGGATGTAAAGGTTTCTTCTGGGCTGGTGGCTCAATATGAATCGGTTGCGATTCTGGAAGAGGGGAACCCGGTGAGGATCTGAAAACTTCCGCAGATAAACCTGAAGGAAAAGGGGTGTAACTTTGAGGCTGAGTTGATGTTTGACTCGCTTGATGAGGACAGAGGCTGATCCCGGATTCTCGAGCTTCGCAGCTAACATGCCGTATTGATATCCAACAGGAGGAGAGGTCGGAGCAGGATTTCTATTGTAAAATCCAATTAAAATACAGCAAGAAATCGAGGGACACTTACATATACGTCAAAAACATAGCCATAGCCAGAGCCGCCTTGTTTGTCTATAGCGAGTTGCGAAGTTTGGAAATGTCGCTATGTTCAAAAACCAATCGTTATGTCATCTGTATTTTCGCTAAAGTTTCTCCTTTTCCGTATTGCATGAATTCATTGAGCATGTACTGCAATTGTGTAAAATCGCATAAGGTCTGGTTGAGGACCTTGGTGAGCTCGGGAATAGCCTGCTGAGGGAATGCTTGGCCTGAACGAAAGTGCTCTCAAAGGCTTGTCTCCAGAGAGTTCATAATCTTGCACATGGTGAAGAATTTCCAGTCCCAGATCGTGGATGCCTAATAGTTAGTTTTTGACGTTGTCTAGAAATCTGACTATCTTCAAGAAATGCTATTTCTCAAGATAGTCGTGCTGTTCGTAACTCTCACGAGGTGGTCCTGACCAGTCATCTTGGAGTGTTTTTAATTAAATCATGAAGTAGTTTGTGAAGGATTGAGTATTGATTGAGCAAGCTATGTTAGTCGCGGGGCGTTGCACGTTATGCGGAGGGCACTGCAACCTCGTACCGACAAGACGCTATCTATAACAGCTCTGCATTACCTGAACTAGATTCTTATGAATGTGCGTTAGTAAAAGCAGGCGAATAATCTGATCTCTTCCATTTCCATTATATCTTAAGCAAAGCACCTTAACTCTCTTCGCAAGCCAATCTTTCTATTCCCCTATTTTCAAAATTGTGATCCACTATTATATATCGCAAAGGTTAGATGATGTTTCTTTGATTACATTGAATGCTTTATCAAGACTCGAGTGAGCGATGCGACCTACGTTTTCTTGCACTTTATTCTATCCCTATTCCTTCTCATCTTCCTTTTTTGGTAAACCATCAGCCTTGTCTAGGGAATGCTCCTAATTCAGATACCACTTGAACAGGCAAAGGCGCATTGAGTTCACTTTTGTGAATAGGTGCTAGCTGGATTGAACCTTGAGAAATTTCTTGTTGGGTATTTGATGTATGGCGATTGTTATATCTCCGTAATTGCCACCCTAAAAACGCAATAGCTCCACTGAGTAAAACGCCTAGAGGTAATCCAACTCCTAACCCTATCGTAAGGGGTCTGTTTGATGTTGTGTCTTGCATAGGAGACGATATTAGGGTTGTGAGCGTGGTTGGAGAGGTAGATTGTGTCGTCGATAGTGGAGGGATACTTCGTTGAGTCGTGTCTGTTGTTGACAAGGATGTGGTCGTACCCACAGCGCGCCATATACTGACCGCCGTGTCCGCTATATAAGGTATGGTGAAATATTCCTTGCTGCTGCAACAACTTGTAGGATCGGGGCCGCAGCAATAAGAGACAATTCCGTTCGGAATTTCTGCATTATGGCAAGCAAAAAGGAGGTTGTCCCATGGCACAGTTCCTAGAGGTAATTAGGGTATGCAATATGCTATGAGATAGCACTCACTCACCAATGCATGGTCT
>Ga0302325_10032621_pt1 | contig 10689 bp, 13 predicted proteins | sample Palsa_T0_2_FD_201948 | JGI IMG/M metagenome (GOLD analysis project Ga0302325, IMG submission 201948) | Peat permafrost microbial communities from Stordalen Mire near Abisko, Sweden - Palsa_T0_2 | ecosystem: Environmental > Terrestrial > Soil > Palsa > Peat permafrost | place: Sweden: Abisko...
ATGCAAAAGTAGGATTTATGAGTTTTGCCAGGATGAGGTTATGTTTGAGGGAAGGGGTCCTTGAGATTTGAGACCTTGGACGGGGAACCCGCAAGATGAATGAATGGACATAGGGGAAGTCATAATATGGAGAGCAGAGATGTCTGATTCATACTCGACTACTGTCACCGTCGCTCGGCGGTGTACCATTCGTTCGTTGCCTGCAAACAGATGCCAGTATCTTGTCGAATCTACTGTAAACCAATTTAAGAGCCGACACAAGTCCAATGCCATCGGAAACTTTGGTAGTATCAAGACCGATCAACTGCCGGATCCCCATGTTCTCCAATTGATTCCGAGCGCATTCTTGTTCGAGGCACATGCAGCGGCCAATGCGCCCAAGAACGCACCATGGAAATAATACGCGTTCATGCGAAAGTAATTACGCATCGGATTCCTCTGTAGTATGGCACATGCGGACCAACATTTTAAGACCTCGCGCACAAGCGACGCGTATTATTTTGGAAGGTTCGCCTGCCGCTTCCTTCTGGTAAAATAAATAGAATTTTTGAATCCGACATGACATAATCGGCGGGCGGGCGCAAGCTGGGTCACCACCGCCTCATGGTAGTCTAGATTTGTGTGGCCAGCGTAGAAAGTGTAAACACCACAAACATTTAGACCGATTTGTGAATTACCCGGCCAGGCGACCCTGAAACCCCGCCACTGTCCCCCCGAGCAATATACCGCGAGCAGGAGACGCAGCACAGCGACATAGAAGAAGCCCAGGCTCGACAAGAGCATGGCATTTCTCTTTAATCGATCAAGCCGGCCGAAAACACCACAGGATCTCGTGCGCTCTGTGCGGGAGAGTATTGCCCGATTAGATGTGCCGTCCGAGAAGAAGCGAGCAATCGAAGAGATCACAAAATGTCTCAATCTCATGAAAAACATCCTCATCGGCGATGGAGGTAAGCGCTCTCTGCAGGGTGTCGATTGACGCGGGATAGAGGCCGAGCCGATTCCTGAACAGGTCGTGTTGTTGTCCCAGGAGATATACACATCCGATCTGCTACAGGTGCTCTCATTGAATCTGTATCGGTTCGAGTTTGAGGCAAAGAAGGACTTTACATCTATTTTCAATACGCTATTAAGGAGACAGGTGGGCGATCGGTATCCCACAGTCGAGTATCTTGCACAGAAGGGAGAAATATTACTTGTCCTTACAAAGGGGTTCGGTCCTGGTCTTGGGTTGATGTTGATGGTAGCTACGAGAATCACGAGGTGGCATTGAACTGCGGGACTGTTTTAAGAGAAGCATTCAAGCATGAGCAACTGGCGAAAATAGTTCTCTACTCACCTGGATTCTGGTCATTCTTCGACTACGTGGAAACAGGGGTATTCGATGTCGCTGGAGACGCTTTCAGCACCTTCAAGGTACGGCATCCATAGGCCCTGACGTTGACAATAGGAATTGTTAGTACGGCACAAACAATTAACCTCCGATTTCCTTTCCGAAAACTACACCCAATTTTTTAAGAAATATGACGCTCTCCTCCATTCACCCAACTACGTTACGAAACGGCAGTCAGTAAAGGTATCCTCTCCATATGCTGTCATTGACAGTAGTTACTCTCTGAAATCCTGCTTGCACGAGAAAATCTTCCTGTCATGCGACAGTGGATAGAATCTCTCGATAACCTCATGTTAATGATGAACCTCCTCCGCGACCGCTCGCGCAACATCCAATTCGAAGCCTTCCACGTTTTCAAAGTACGCACTTCTGCTCCCCTCTTTTGTATGACACGACTTGTGCTAAGTGTAGTTATTTGTAGCGAATCCCAGGAAGAGCGAACAGGTGGAATACATCCTCGTAAAGAACCGAGACAAACTAATGGTCTTTCTACAGAAATTCCAAAGCGATCGGCAAGGTACTCTCATCTTTCAAACAGCGGATTGACAAGTAGATGAACAGTTTGCGGACGAGAAGAACTTTTTATTGCAAAAATTGGCGGGGTTGAAGGCTGGTAATCCGAGTTCGGGAAATGGGAATGGGTATTGAGGATACAGTAGATTTTCATGACGGGCGGTGTGTTTGTTTGAGAGGGCATTAGCGGGAAGACTTGATAGTCGGGCGAATATCAATTTCAAGTTTATTGCACAGTCTACCTATCCGAGTACTACTGGTGATGCAGTTTAATGCTAGTGCTGGCGCTGCTGGCTCCTCGCTGTGTTCGGTCAACTCGTGCACAGTACTGCCGTTTTGCTGTTCATACATGATCTTGTTGTAGATCGTCATCTGACAGAGCCATTGTAATGCTGAGATACGGTGGGTGATTTGATCCATATATACGAATGCACCGTTCTGAAGGGAGCCATAACATAGATATCTGATGACGATACAGTCCAGGTCGGGTTTGAATGTGGTTTCCGCATAGCACAGCGTCTCGAAAAACAAATTTTGGAGAGTAGATGAGAGCGTTTCCTCATGTGTTTGAGCTGTTGGCAATGACAAAGTATCTTGAAACCTTTTGATAGCTTCCTCTTGGGGCGCAGAGTAAAGTTGCCGATGGTCATCTTCCTGATATGATGAAATCATGAATTTGACGAAGCCGGCGACAATTCGTACGTAATTTGATGTGCTTTGTTGAGGCGTAATCGGATGACTTACGGTGGAACTATTCTTAGAACGAAGGTGAGGGAGCTATACGTATTTGAACCGAGCCATCGCCTAAGCGTTATATTCGCGGAGTATATGGTTTCGTTGATGAGCTCCAAGTGTGATTGAACTTGCTGTAAAATAATGGGTCCAAGATCATCATCGAGATCTGTCATCTTCTCACATCGCGCGATCTGCCCCTCAACACAACCCATCCATCCGGTGTTTTTTACAAACCCAGATTCTGTGTGTTGGCCACTTAGATCCGTCGAATGAGTGTCCAACATGATCATGTGAAGCGATTTCCAAGCGTCTGTCTTGTATTCAAATTGATCGGGCTTGCAGACCACTACTTATGCGCCATTAACCTCTAGCTGTTGCAGTGTTTGAGGAATGGTCGGGGAGGCATGATTGTGGAGATGCCTGGTGACAGTAGCAATAAATTTAGTCAAGTTTTGATGAATTAACGTAAATAACCCGTAAATACTGTTCACGTACACCTGTCCTTTGCGGTTGTCTACACCAGCAGCATGTCCAACTTCCCATCTATAGAAGAATTCGACAGCGGCCAAGTCACAGCCACCAAACTCGAAGACAAAGACACAGATCTTCTCAACTCACCGCAAGATGACTTATTTGCCCGCGAACAGGCCGCTCTAGGCGATGATGCCGATTTCTTTCAATCCGGCCAAGGCGTCTCGCAAGGCGAAGCTGCTTTCTTTGATGGCCCACAGGGTATACCCCGTGTCATACAGAGGTGCTTACTTGTAGATGAAGATGTACAGGAGTTTGAGTCGAGTTTTCCTGCGTTACCGACTAATGTGGGGGTTCTGTTTGTGTTTGTGTTGATGGTAGAATGGATATATCGCGGCTTCACCAGAGGCATCACAACCTGCAAGGAAAGAGGAACCTGAAGTAATTCGGTACGTCTCCCTAGGATGAAGGAGGTTACTGACGAAGACAATGGCGCGAAGAACGAAACCTCCAGATCCAACGCAGAGAAGAAATAGCCGCCAAAAAGAAACAAGAAGTCATTGAACAGGCCAAACAAGCCATCGACGATTTCTACGAGCACTACAACAATCAGAAGGAAAAAGCAATTGCCCAGACAAGGTATTGCATCAGATCCGCCCGACGCTAATTCACAGGAAAGAGGAGCAGGAGTTTTTGGCGGCGAGGGATGAGGAGGCGGGCGGGACTGCTTGGGAACGAATTGCCAAGTATGTGGATATCTCGGAAAAGAGCACTGCTGGAAGTGGACCTACTAGGTATCGTGAGTTGTTGTTGAGTTTGAAGAATGATGCGAATGCTCCGAGTGCTGAGGCTTGAGGTTTAGAAGGGTTTCTTTATTGTATTGGGAGCACTACTATCTGGTAGATAATATCATTCAAGATATATAGTGTCAAATATACGAGCTAGTCTCTGCCATCCCGTTCTGTCCCGATTGAAGACCGACACTCTAGTCGTGTCTCTGATGCTCGATATGTGCTCTGATCATCCGCTCCTTACGTGCCAAGGGGTGACCTGCTATTTCGGGAATGGCCGTAAATGGACGGAATGGTTCGTAAATTAAGGGCCGCCCATTGTTGTTTGTTGGTCACGTACGTAAATGGCGTTTTGTCAATCCCGCCTGACCAAAAGCGCACGGGCGCTCGAACCATCCCAGCTCCGCTATCACCTCGTCCTGATAATACTCTCTGTCCACACCCTTCTTTGCGCCCTAATCAGACCATCTCGCCCATCCCAATAAAGACAATGGCCTCGTCCCCGAAAAGCGCTGCACCTGTTCCACGAGTTGACTCTGCATCTCCAGGTATAGAATCCGCTTTTGCTCTCTCCCCCCCCGCTTTTCACATGCTAATGCTTTGCGCAGCAGTTGGCGAGCAAGACCAAGGGATCTCGTTCAAGGGTCCATCTCCTACAAATGCCGATGAATCGGCGATCGCAAAGACTCCTGATCTCGAAAGTAGCGAATTCTCTAAGCCGACTGCGAAAGATGTGAGACGGGACTCGTTCAAGAAGATCGGGAATAGGAGACGTTCGTCAGCGTCAAACCAACCTGCCGTCAATCTTCGCAAGGGTTCGCTGTCTCCCTGTGATGTTCTAATCCGTAGCGCAAGGATACTCCAAGGACAACGAGATGGCCCGCAATGTCGGAGCGTAAAGGGACCGCTAAGAGTATGTATAAAGATTGTGATAGTATAATATTATGCTCGTCTAGCTAATCCCTTTGGAATCTTTGCCAGTTTCTCGTATCCAATCTGCTTCGATGTAACGACAGGAAGTTTCTCCGTCGTACGCACTTTAGAATCAATCGGTCCTTCCACCTTGATCCCTGCGTGAAATACCGCCGTCCGAGATAATCCGATCGTCGCCGGTTCAGGAACAGACACCCGATCTACAAAGCCCACTGCTCCAGGCAATGCTTTCCCGGCCTTTACTAACATCTCCTTGACAATCTCTCTACGAGCACCCGGCGCCGAAACCTCAAATATCATCCTTCCCGCAGGATACAATACTCCCCAATGATCGAACCCGCCCTTCCCTTTCCCCATACGCACCTGTCATCAGTCTACCCTCCCTTAAGCAGTTAGTACCTCGTTTCCCTTTTTACACACGGCTCTGCCAGTATTGTATCGGTAGAAGATTTTCGCTCCTTTTAATTCTTTGATTTCTTTGCGGAGGATATTGTCTGCTGTTTGGAGTTGTTTAGCGCTCAATGCCCGGCCGGATCGAATCAGGCGGAGACCATACTCGCCGTATTGTAGTGTTGTGCCTTTGGTGCTTCCACCTGTCCGGACGGGTATCACTCCTTTGTGCGTTGTCCGTCTGTTTTCGGAACGAGGTTCTATCCATTAGAAGAATAAACTTGGAATCGGCACGGTAGATGGCATGTCCCCGACATTGCTGGTGAGTTGGAGACAATCGGGCCCCAATAGGGAGAACCCGCAATCGCGGAGCTGTTGATTGCACAGCCCGGAACATTGGAGACAATAGTGGTGGGCGAAACATTGTGCAGGGCAGTCTCGTCAAGTGTCTCCTCCCGACGAGAATCTCGAATTTTGACAAAAACCGATGACTAAGCTTCCCAAACAGGTAATGCGACCTTTTCACGACGCGAATTGCGTAGTCTCGCTTCTACAATACATGTAAGAGAAAAATAATGATATTTCTCTACCAAAGTTGATAAGTAAAATGTATTTTCTTAAAGGAAACCCAGACATGACATGCACCTAATATAGGAAAGAACTATACGAACCCCGAATTTTCCCCTCCAACTAAAACTTAATTATGCGTTGACTCCATTCATCTTTGCTTCTGCTTGCGCCTCTGCCTTCTTCGTATGCTCCGTAATATCCGTCGCTTCCCAAGGGTACTCACACTATTGTAAGCCTGGAATAACAGTGGCTGCGTACCCACAGATCGGGGATCGTTTCAGCGGCCCAGTAACGGTTTTCTGTGATGTCAACGGGGAGTGTTCCCTTCTTTGGCTTTTCCTTGTTATGCAGTACGAAAATGCCAAACTGTGTCTTTGTCTCTGAGGTCCGACCGCTCTTCTTGGCTTGTTCAGAGACATCTTTCTCCAACTCCCGCACCGCATAACTCAGCGTCTAATCATCAATACCGGTCCAAAAAAGGGGGATGGGGAGTACAGTCCGTGTATCATCCACTTCATCCACGATCAGAATCCTCTTTCCGATCAAGTCTTGTACGCCGATGGTACTGAAATCGAGCCACTGAGTTCTAATGACTTCGACGCCCGGTTCTTCCTCGGGCCCCTCCTTCTGCGGAATATCCTCATACAGACTCAGTCCAATAGCCACGATGGGGATATTCTTCGCCCCGGGGCGTTTAAGAAAGGTGCGCAGAATACGAGCGGGCACGAAGCCCCCTCCACCGATTGCAATCATGACATTGGGGTTGAAATCATCTAGAATACGTTTCGCACCGTCCTGACACATTTGATGTATCTACTTGTTAGACATGGGGATAGCAGAAGAATATGGACCTGGTTGTAGGAGATATATTTGCGTTCAGCCATTGTTACGGATTGATGGAGATGTGATTGAGATAAAGATGCTGAACGCGATAGATAAGGGGGTTTGCGTGCGAGTTTCGCTCGGTGTGTGTGCGTTGAAGAAGTTTAACAAATCGATCGGCAAGGAAAGACCACGGGGTGTGAGATGCTTGCGTCAAGTCATTTCACCCAAATCTAGAGCAAATCACCGGTGAACGGAGTGCAGACCGGACAAGTCATCGTCGTCAATCACAAATGGCTCTTGTCTCCTGATGTGCTTGCGATTGCTAACAGCGGCTTCCTCTCTCGCTGCTGACTGGAGCACAAGGTTCTCCAATGCTCTAAATGTGTTCGCAATCCATACCTAAGGAAATTCTCAGACCGTAGAAGAATCCTTTTCATAACCCAAGCCCCTGGAAAACAACATCTTTGCCCCAACAATGACAAGACCAACAATCTGATCAAAATTTGCTTCAAGTGCGTAATTCGTACGCGCATTGATGAGTAACGCAATGAGATGTCGCGTTGCAGAACGGATTAGGAAATAGTCACGTAACTATCCCTGTGAAACCCCAAAATACTACCGTAAACTACTTTCGGCGTCCAATTCTCCGACAGAAATTTTCCAAAGCAAGGAAATTCGAAACGAACGCACGGTAAATTTCGCCCATTTCCAGTAAATCAATCACGTGCCCATGGTCTGTGCACCACCAAAAAGGGCGCAAAACCAAAGGCTAAAAGAAAATCCCCCAACAAAGATAAACGCAAATTTGCCATTCTTCATCACAATCTTCCTGACCCTCAAAATAACACATAACAAGGAGATCGTTGAACTGAAATTGTGGCAAGGATGATTTACCAGGCTAATGATGTTAAAACCTCGCTTGAATGATATGTCCCCCCTTTCCTTTGCTGCTATCTTTTGAGCCATGCTGATCTTGAGGCACGCTTTCTCAGGTACTTTCTCCTGCGTTGATCTACTTTTGTCCGGCAATGGAATCGTGAGCTTTGCTTGCATGTCATTGCGTGACAATTGGCGTATACCATTGACGGTTTTTATGGTCGCGTTTTCAAGAGATCGTGGGTCATCAGGTTACTGACAGAGTAGTTGGACATCGAACATCGTCCTCAACGGAATTATCGCAGAACAAGTATCATTGCTACAATCGGTAAGTCCCTCGCACTTGCCTCTTTCTGATCTTAGGTCCTAAAACGAACAGCGTGGAGATGATTGCCAAATTACGCAAAGCCGGCATGAACATCGTTCGCATGAACTTTAGTCACGGTAGTTATGAAGTATTTCTCCTTTCTAAACACGACTGATAGTAGTACCATCAAAGCGTGATTGACAATACGCGTGCTGCTGAAAAGTCCGAGTCAGGCCGTCCTCTCGCAATTGCCCTCGACACCAAAGGTCCTGAAATCCGTACTGGGAATACGGTCGGCGACGTCGATATTCCCATTGCTGCACACCACGAACTCATCATCACTACAAACGATGAGTACGCAACCAAATGCGATGACAAAGTCATGTACATTGACTACAAGAATCTTCCCAAGGTCATTGAGAAGGGCCGTATCATCTACGTCGATGATGGTGTCCTCTCCTTCCAAGTCCTCGAGATTCTTGACGAGCAAAACGTCAAAGTGAGATGTCTCAACAACGGCAAAATCTCCTCTAAAAAGGGCGTCAATCTCCCTAGGACGGACGTTGATTTGCCTCCTCTTTCCGAGAAGGATATTGCAGACCTGAAATTCGGGGTTAAGAATGGGGTGCATATGATTTTTGCGAGTTTCATCCGAAGAGGATCGGATGTCGTTGCCATTCGTGAGGTTCTTGGAGAAAAGGGCAAGGAAATTAAGATTATTTCCAAAATCGAGAATCAGCAGGGAGTTAATAACTTTGATGAGATTCTCAAGGAGACGGATGGGATTATGGTTGCTAGAGGAGATCTGGGAATTGAAATTCCCGCCTCGCAGGTGTTCATTGCCCAAAAGAGTATGATTGCGAGGTGCAACCTTGCCGGGAAACCTGTCATTTGGTATATATCTCTGAGATCCTGGACTAATGGTAGTGCAACTCAAATGCTCGAGTCAATGACATATAACCCTCGCGCAACTCGTGCGGAGATCTCTGATGTTGGCAATGCGGTCCTCGATGGAGCAGATTGTGTCATGTTGTCTGGAGAAACAGCAAAGGGATCATATCCTCTTGAATCCGTTGCCATGATGCACGAAACTGCTCTCCTCGCCGAGACCGCAATTTTCTACCCTGCACTCTTCAATGAACTGCGAACCCTCACGCCTACACCCACCGAGACCACCGAGACAGTCTGCTGCGCAGCCGTCTCCGCCTCTCTCGAACAAGATGCCAAAGCCATCATTGTGATTACTACCAGGTAAACCCCCTCACGTATGACACTTACAAGTAGTGGTGACACCGCACGTCTTTGCTCCAAGTACCGTCCCTCGGTTCCTATTGTCACTGTCACGAGAAACCCCGATACATGCCGCTCCGCACATCTGCATCGCGGTGTCTATCCCTGCCTCTATCCCAAGGCAAAGCCCGCCGACCCAGCATTGTGGCAAGAAGATGTCGATGCTAGACTCAAATGGGGAATGAAACAGGCTATTGATCTTGGATTAATCAGTACCGGAGACGCTGTCATCGCCGTCCAAGGATGGACCGGCGGTCTAGGACACTCCAACACTCTCAGGGTATTCCTCCTCTTGTTTCCCTTAATAGACACCGAACTGAGGATGATGCTGACGGTAGATTCTCCAAGCGAGTGGCTAAATCAAGCTGGGATCGGATAGATAGACTATTATTACTGGCGCGAGTTACGGGGGCATTCAATTTCGTAGGGACGCGTGTTGACATTCTTTCACGGCGAGTATAGATTGCTGAAAAAGCCTTAGAGATGCTTTTGAATAACTAATTGAGCTAAATCTGAGATGCCTGTTTGCGCGATCTGATATGGCGTGTGTTTCATGTCATCGTATTTACTCTCTTGAAGTTCTTCACTGTTCCTTCTATTCAGAAACATCATCTTTATTGGGGCGACTGCCGCGTCAGATACGTCGCTTCCCCGGTACTTGATCTGGTATTGATTGATCAACGCGCCCACCCCAAATCAAGAAATCAAACGCGCTCGAGTGACAAACATCAATGACAGCAGGCCACACCCACCACCTCTCCCTGCACCACCCCCTTCCTCCCAGAAAACACCGCCTACGCACCAATCTCCTAAAATGGTACACCGAGAACGCTCGTCCTCTGCCCTGGCGCACAAACCCATCTCCCTACACAACCCTCGTCAGCGAAATAATGTGCCAACAAACCCAAATTAAAACCGTCCTTCCCTATTATGAGCGCTGGACCCGCGCATTCCCTGACTTTGCGGCGCTAGCGAACGCGAGCGTCGACGAGGTGATGCGGCTGTGGAGTGGATTGGGGTATTATTCCCGCGGGAGGAAATTACTGGAGGCGGCAAAGTACGTGCAGGACAAGGGTCTGCCGACGGATGAGCAGGCGTGGCTCTTGGTGCCGGGGGTGGGGGCGTATACTGCTGGGGCTATCGCGAGGTAGACTTCCCCCGGACCCCTTTACTGTGTGAGGGATTGGGATGGTGATTGTAGCATTGCGTTTGGAGTGCCGACTGGTGCAGTGGACGGGAATGTCTGTCGTGTATTTTCGAGACTTTTCTTGCTTTCGATGGATTTTACCAAGGCGAAAGGGAAACAACTTATCTGGTAACTCTCTGTCAGCTTTACAAGAGATTGATTAAGGGATCTTGCGAATGAGATGGTGGATAGAGAGAGACCAGGGGATTTCAATCAGGCTGTTATGGTAGACATTAAAAGGGGACAAAGTGGTTGATGATAGGAACTAGGGGCAACGGTGTGTGCCCCCCTGAATCCAGATTGTGAAAAATGTCCTTTGGCGGGAGACTGTCTTGCTTATGCTGAGGCGACTTTAGTAAGTGAAGGAAAACCTGTAGAATACGATATGGAAGATTTAGGAGGTTGCTCC
>Ga0302325_10032622_pt1 | contig 10689 bp, 10 predicted proteins | sample Palsa_T0_2_FD_201948 | JGI IMG/M metagenome (GOLD analysis project Ga0302325, IMG submission 201948) | Peat permafrost microbial communities from Stordalen Mire near Abisko, Sweden - Palsa_T0_2 | ecosystem: Environmental > Terrestrial > Soil > Palsa > Peat permafrost | place: Sweden: Abisko...
ATTACGCCACCCGAGATGATATTCGCCAGCCGGTTCGCTCTAAACGGAAGCATTCGACACGCCAGAATCATGGCGATGGGTATTTCCATTAAGACCGCTGAACCTAGCAGAGCCCATGGTGGGAGATGTGGAGCTGTAGTTGGCGAGCCAACGTAAGCGAACAGGGCAAGCACGTCCGCATACAGGTAGTTTAATAACGCGAAGATTCACAATAGAGACAACCGTTCCTTTGTGTCATTCATGTCAACCTCCTGCGGAATAGTTACGGTCCCGCGGCAGAATACACTTTCCCGGACTCAGACGTTCACGACGGGCAGCAGTGGAAAGGCGGACGTTGCATGTCGAACAGCAGACGAACCCCAGGTTTTCGGCCAAGCCAGAGGGTTCTAGAGTCCCGTTTCTTGAGCAGACAGTCTCCGCATTAATCGCGATGTTTGCGGCGGCTGGGCGGCCGAGGCGAGTACCTGTGTTCCAACCAGGGGCTCGAGCTGACTAAAGCGGTGGCCGCAACTGAGAAGACTCTCGCGCTAACGATCCGCCCCGCCCGATAGCGGCCGAACCAGTTTCCCAAACGTGTCCAGTTGCCAAGCCCCTGGGCATCCGCGACCATTTGGGACGCATAGGGAGTGCTCGACATGGTCGAGGATGGCTGCGCACCTTGAGCGGGATTTCGCACGCAGTATCCCTGAGCTACGCCTCGCAGGACTCGGAGGCAGCTCAGCGCATTTGCGAGGCCCTGCGTGCGGCCGGGGTCGAGGTGTTTCTCGATCGGACCGAACTGCGAGGCGGGGATGCGTGGGATCAGAAGATCCGGCACGAGATTCACGACTGCGGTCATCCCGCTCATGCGAGCATGATGACGCTCAAGTAATGCTTGCAATCGATGAAGCCGGGCTCTGCGCTTCATCGTCTTAATCGTCGCGTCCTAGCCCTTTCAAAATTCTAGGCGCATGTTTCTTTACGCGTGCGGCGCGCGTCGCCGATTGTTTCGCTTCAGCGAAATACAGCAAATAACCCTTCTGCCTTCCGGGTGTGAGCGCATGGAACGCTTCGGCCAGTTTCGGGTCATCATCCAAACGCTTTTGAAATTCCTCGGGTACTTGGAATTGTGCCACGCTCCTCATCTTCACCTTGGCGCCGGACTTCTCAATCGCAATGGCCTCTTTGATATAGGCCTCAACCGCCGCATTCTGCTTGTCAATTTCCGCAATAGAAGCGAACCTGATTTGCCGCGCAGCCTGTACATTCCTGGTCTGCTGGATGAGGATGCCCTTGGGGTCTATAAGCAAAGCGCCTTTCATGAAAAGCAAAGCGCAATAATCCTTAAAGCCATGGATCAAAACTACATTGCTACCATCTAAATCGTAGCAAGCTTGGCCCCATTTCAGTTCCTCATTGAGACCCGACGCAAGGCAGAGCTGGCGGAGCGCGGCATATTCAGCGCGCCACCGCTTTTCCTTGCCATGAACCTTACTTACGAGTGGATTCATTTGTCTGACAATTCGATTCGAATAGATCGGGGTTTCGGTTCAATGGTGCCTTCCCCATGGGAAACCGATGCGCGCAGCACGGCGGCCACCTCGCAGGATGTCGCGTCACGAGTGTCGTTTGAAATACTGCACGGCGCGCTCGTGCTTCTCAGCTGCCTCGCGAGTATCGAACGTGCCGAGGTTTCGGCGCCGATTCGTCCGCGGGTCGATCTTGCGCGAATACAGTCGATACTTACCGGATTTGAGCTTGCGTATCATGCGGGCCAACCTCGCAACTGACGCATTAACCTCTGCATCGAAGACTCCATTATATGCTTCCCGCCAATCACCCGAGCGGGGATATAAAATTTCACGCTTGCGGGCGAATAAACAGGTACCGTACAGGCACTGCTCGTGCCATCCAGCAGCACGCGGTCAGGCGCCACCCTCCCGGAAGCGATTTCACCGGCCTGAAGCGGCCATTCGTCCAGCCCCAGAACGCTATGGGGATTGTCAACGTTCCGGACATGCTCGACTATTCCGGGTGGTTATCAAGGAGACACTCGACATGACCGAAGCCGGCGGTGAAGGACAGCCAGCCGGCACTGCATCAACAGGGCCCGGCACGCGACCCGGCACGCCGCCCGTATTCGTAAGCTATGCGTCACAAGATGCAGCGGTTGTGAACCTTGTCGTTGAAGCCTTGGAACGGCAGGGGCTCAAGTGCTGGGTTGCTCCTCGCGACGTAATAGCTGGAGAGTTCTACGGCGATGCCATCGTGCGCGCGATCGACGCGGCGCAAGTGCTGGTACTTCTGTTATCCAAGAGCTCCGCAGCTTCCCCCCACATCCTAAGAGAGGTGGAACGCGCCAGTTCCAAGTCCCATCCAGTGATTTCGCTGCGGATTGATCGCGCGCCTTTGCCCGCTGGGCTGGAATATTTTCTGAATACTTCCCAATGGCTGGATGCGAGTGATGGCGAACTCGATCGCGCATTCCCTAAATTAGGTGACGCGGTCCGCAATGCACTCACCGGCATTGTCGCCTCGAGTACCCCAAGTACAAGCGCTGACGCACGCGCCCCACACAAGTCTGCGCCGCGCCTCGGGACGACGCGACAGCGCGCCTTTGCGGTGGTCGCCGCCGTGATTGTCGCAGCGCTCGCCTTCGTTACTGTCGACAAGTTCTGGCTGTCAAAACATGTGGCGACTGAACATCCAGCCTCGACAGCAGCATCGAACGCGCTCAACGCCACAGTCGCGCCGGCGGCAATCTCGGACAAGTCCGTCGCCGTGCTGCCGTTCCTAGACATGAGTGAGAAGAGGGACCAGGAGTACTTCTCCGACGGCCTGTCGGAGGAACTTATAGACATGCTGACGAAAATTCCGGACTTACGGGTGCCGGCGCGAACCTCATCCTTCTATTTCAAGGGTAAGTCGGAAGACATACCAACTATCGCGAAGCGACTGATGGTCGCGAACGTACTCGAAGGAAGCGTACGCAAATCCGGCAATCACCTGCGCGTAACGGCGCAGCTCGTGCGAGCTGACAACGGATACCATCTGTGGTCGGAAACCTACGACCGTCAACTAGACGACATCTTCAAAGTCCAGGATGAGATCGCGACCGCAGTCGTGGGCGCGCTCAAGCTCAAACTCTTCGCCGAGCCGACCGCCGCCGATCGCCAGACCACCATCCCGGAAGCCTACAACCAGTATCTGATCGGCCGTCACTTACTTTCAGGTAGCGACTGGGCCGTGGATCGAAGTGCGGCCGAGGCCTTCAAAAGAGCCGTGGATCTGGATCCAAAATATGCCCCGGCCTGGGCGGGACTTGCAGAGGCGACATACAACGCATCGCAAGTTGCCGCGTCGGTCCCGGAGTACACCGCGATGGGGCAGGAGGCGCTAGCCGCGGCCGACAAGGCCATCGCGCTTCGCCCGGACCTTGCAGATGGGTACATCGCCCGCGGCTTCGTCCGCGCATGGATTCAATTTGACTTTCAAGGGGCGGGCCAGGATCTGCGCCGGGCGCTCGCACTCGAGCCCGAGAATCCCCACGTGCTCTCTACGTACGCGAACTCAGTGCTGATGCCCAACGGTCGCCTCGACGAGTCAGTCTCGACGGTCGAGCATGCGCTAAGGGTCGATCCGCTCAACGCCGACACTTGGCGTCGGCTCGGGGTAGAACAATATTTCCGCGGCGATTACCACGCCGCGCGTGAGGCGCTGCAGCGCGCGCTGGAGATCAATCCTCAGCAGTCCAACACTGCAGCCTTCCTAGGCTTCACATTCCTCGTGGCGGGAGACCCGGCAAGCGCATTACCTCTATCACAGCGCGCGACGATTGAATTGTTTCGCCAGCAAGGTGCGGCGCTCGCCGAGCACGACCTTGGGCACGCCACGGTGGCGCAGCATCGGCTGGATGAGATGATCGCAAAGGACGCTGACGGCGGTGCATACCAGATCGCAGAGGTCTTTGCTTGGTGGGGTGATAACGACAAAGCGATTCAATGGCTAGAAAGAGCTTATGTGCAGCACGACGGCGGACTGGCAGGTGTCAAGGTCGATCCATTGCTGAAACGTCTTCGGCTGGACCCGCGCTACAAGACGATTCTGCGCAAGATGAATTTGCCAGAGTAGGCCAAATACGCAGCATCGCTAATGGAACAATCCGAGGGCAGTCGCCCGCATGGCAGCTTTCTGCTGAACAAGCTGTCCCACGTGCTCGGGGAAGCTCGCACTGCCGAGTCTTTCGCGGTATTGGAAGCTCTGTGTTCTTCTGCTCCAATAGGCGCTACTAGCGGCCCCGGGAATCCGCGAAGTCACCCACCTTGTTCTTTGGGCGCCGGCTAGTCCAAATCCCGAATCAGCCTCGACCGTGTAATCGGAAGGCGCAGGAGCAGTTCTACTTCGGTGCGGGTTCGGGCACCTGTTTGTGCACCAAGTACATCAGAGCAAACGTCACTAGTGTGATAGCCATCACGAGATAGCCCAGCCAATCGAAATGCGCCAACGAGCCGTTGGGTCTCTGAACGATCAGCCAACCAGCCACGGCCGCCGATACCGCGCCTGCAAATTGCTGTAGTGAAGCGCTAACGGAGTTAAACGCACCACGTTTGTTGGGTTCCGGAATCGCCGAGATGAGCGCCTGGGCAGGAATCATGCGCGAGAAGATGCCGGCGAACAGAATCACATTGATCACGATGACCGTGGCAAGCGGCACGTGCCCAATATTGGTCCAGATCGGCACCATAATCAGCGTGACGAGGCTCCCGAAGCAAAACATCGGAAATTTGCCGAAGCCGTCGCTGGCCTTGCCCACAAGCGGGCCCACAAAAATAGAGCTGACGCCGGTCACAAGATAAATCAGGGGAAGAACGGTGAAGGCCAACCCGACGTTATTCACGATATAGGCGGTCCCGAACGGCATCAGCATGTAGCCGCCGGTCGGCAGCAGCATCACGAGGAGGAACGCCAAGCGATAGCGAGGATCGGTTATGGTATGGATGAGATGCATCAGCGGGCTGCGCTCCTGCTTCAGCGCGAGGTGCCCGACGACCGGTTGCATAACGATCATGATGATGAAGCCCGCGGGCACACCGACAGCGATGATGGCGAGAAAGGGGGCGTGCCAGTCCCAATGGCTCGTGAGATAGAGACCTGCGGGGAGCCCCAGGACCTGGCTTGCAGCAAAGGCGGTGGAAATCACACCCATTACACGGCCGCGCATTTCCAATGGGAAAAGATCCGTGACGATGGCCAATACGACGGAGCCGATCACGCCGCCAAATAATCCGGTCACGATACGTGCCCCTAGGAGGAGCGGGTAAGTGGTGGCCAGGGCACACAGCAAGGTGCCCAGCATAAATCCAAAATAGAAGAACAGCAGCAGGCGCTTTCGGTCGAAACGGTCGGCGAAGCCCGCCGCCAGGAATCCCGACGCTCCGGCGCTGAAAGCGTAGGAAGAGACTGCGAGGCCAAACTGCCGGGGACTGATTTGAAGGGTCGGCATCACGATCGCCCCGAGAGGGGAGATGATCATGAAGTCCAGAATGACGGTGAACTGCAGAAATCCCAGAATGCCGATCACGACTTTCTGGTACCGCGAGAAGTGGATACGAGCTGGGCTGCTGGTTGCGGTCTTACCCATGGATTGCCATTCTCACGTGTCTCGTCGCTCTAGGACGGAATTTTAGGCGATATTCCTCAAGCGGAGTTTCAGGCGGTTGCAAAGCGGACAAATTGAATCGGCGGATTGGAGTCACGACCGGAACACTGGATAATCGGGCCGCAGACGGCCCAACTCCGGACGGTCGACGGCAGCGGTGATTTGATACAAAGCTGACGTTCAGAGATGTTGCGCAATCATGTGTTCAAATTAGGTTGGACATGGCATCAACTCGCGACGCAATCGCGAAGCAAACAGTAGAATTAGCAGTCCGCCGGCGACCACGATCGCTGCATGGATGAGCCAGAACTGAGCTGAGGAAAGTCGCTCATAAAGACCACCGAGACGACCACTGATGATGCTGCCAGCAAAGATCGACAGATAATAAACGCCAATCATCATGGCGTTGATCGACGCGGGTGCCGTCCGCGAGAACACGGCGACCGCCACTGGCGCGAAATAAAGGTAACCAACGGCCGAGAGGACGTGATAGGCAAGCGCCCAAACCAAAGGCACTTTGCCCGTCGGATCAGCGGCCAGCGGGCCGGCCGCCAACCATGCAATCGCGGCGCCGAACAGCAAGCAACCGATGCCGAGTTTCGTCAGATCATCCGGTTCACTCGAACGAATAGCCTGCCAACGCCAGAATTTCAGCATTGGCGGCAGCAGCACGACGACGCTGAGAGCGTCGACGGCCTGCAGCCACGGGACTGGCATTTTCCAGCTGCCGATCGCCAGGTCTACGTGGTCCCTGGCCCAAAGGTTATAGATATTCCAGATTTGGGACTGCGCGATCCAGAATAGGGTAAAGATAGGTAGCATTAACACCATGATTTGAGCGACGCGACGCTCCTTGGAGCTGAGCTTCCGACGCACCGCGTTCGCGCCTCGCACAGCATCGGGCGGGAGATCTCGCGCACCCGACAAGTAGATTAAAAGACCTAGAAGCATACCGAATCCCGCGAATCCGAAACCGTAATGCCATCCATACGTCTGCGCAAGAACACCGGTGATCAAGGGTGCGACGAAGGCCCCGGAGTTCAGGGCTCCGTAGTAAATCTGAAAGGCTGTTTCGCGGCGGCGATCATCATCGGAATAAAGATCGCCGACCTGTGACGCTAGGTTGCCACGCAGCACGCCTGCACCCAAGATCAGTAATAGGAGCGCCGCGAGAAACGACGCCTCGAACGCCATGCAGAAATGGCCCGCCGTCATTAGGAGCGCACCAAGCGCTACAGCACGTCGTCGACCTAGTACTCGATCGCCAAGCAGTCCGCCAAACACGGGCACGAGGTATACGAAGCCGACGTAAAGGCCGAAGATCTGGGACGCAAGCGCTTGTGATGAGAGTGGTCCGGTCACGCCCTCAATGGCCGCTCGAAATCCTGTAAATCCCACAATGTTTTCGACGTGGCCGGGTAGCAGCAGCTGTTCGACCATATAAAGAACGAGAAGCGCCTGCATGCCGTGGAAGGAGATCCGCTCCCACAATTCGGTGGCGCCAATAAAGAGCAGCCCGCGCGGTTGCCCCAGTAGATCGCGGCCGTTCGCGAACCGCGCTGTCGGGGCGACTGCGACGGCGACGGCATCAGTTGCCACTAAGTGCCCCCCTCATCGACGCTCTCAAACGTCGAACCAAGAACACCACCAAGATCCTAAGTCTGTCCATGAAGGTCTCACGCAGGGTGACTACCGTCAGGCCATCTTCACGGCAGGCGCGCTGATTGGCAATATCGCGGGTAGCGATCGTGCAAACCAACCGGAATTGCCAGATAGCTGCCACTCATGAAGGTCCGCAGAGGGTCAAAGAGCGCCCACTCAGCTCGGGTGCACACTGGTTGCTCCTCAAACAACGGGAGACAACCATCGACCACTTATCAAACGTATGCGCGCCTCGCGAGCCCTGGAACAAAGGCAAGCTCGTTGGTCAAAGGCCCCATTCACGCTGAAAGAATTCTGGGCGATCCGAGTTCGCTCGCAGCTCGCCGGCCGTCGAAGAGAGCTCGCATTGTTCAACCTTGCCATCGACAGCAAGCTTCGCGGGTGTGACCTAGTGAAGTTGCGAGTACGGGATGTGTGGCCAGGCGATGGCGTCTCGCACAAGCGTAATGCAGCAGAAAACGCAGCGACCGGTTCAGTTCGAAATTACGGAACCGACACGGGAGGCGGTGGGAGATTGGATCGGTCATGCGCGACTGACATCGGAAGACTCACTTTTTCCAAGCCGGGTGCGAGGTTCACTGCATTTATCGACGCGACAATATGCCCGGATCGTGGATTCCTGGGCGAACCAGTTGGGATTGGACAGGGCCAGCTACGGAACCCAGACGCTCAGAAGGACCAAAGCCACGTTGATCTGTCGTCGCACGAAGAACCTCCGCGCCGTGCAACTGCTGCTCGGGCACACCAAGCTCGAAAGTACTGTGCGCTACCTTGGCATCGAGATTAATGATGCCCTCGAAATGGCAGAGCAAACGGAAGTGTAGGCAGATCCTCGGCCGGTCAGTGTCAGAGGTCGCTAACCGGCCAAAACCAGGCGGCCACACATCTCAAATGCTTGCGGAAAAGCGGTCAGTGGGATGCGCCAGAAAATGGGATAGCCTCATCGCCGAAGCACGACAAAAGACAGAAAGGTAGAGGAGTCGATTCTCATTAGTTCCTGAGCAAGTGAGCATCGTAGATCATCTTGCCTCCCACCATGGTCATGACAGAGACCGTTCTGGGCAAATCGTCCGAAGCCACCGTAAAAATATCCTGCGATAATACGGCCAGATCAGCCAGCTTCCCCGCCGCTAAGCTCCCTTTTTCTTTTTCCGCGAACTCCGCATATGCCGCCGTCAGCGTGTATGCGATGACCGCCTGTTTCCGGCTTATGGCTTCTGAAGGATGGTTTGGATGCTTTATTGCGAGCATGATCTCAAGGAAAGGATTGGACGGCCCGTCCTCATCGGAGCTGAGCACCAGCGGAATTCCCGCGGCTAGTAGGGATCGCATCGGCTGCGACTTCTCGGCTCTGATGCTCGGCATGACTTCGGGAGCTATTCCGGTCATATCAAGATGTGTGCCCTGCTCAACTACTATAATTCCCAGCTGCTTGACGCGAGGTATTAAATCCGGAAAAAGTGCGTCGCCATGTTCAAAACGGACACGGCGCGTTGCCCATACTTTTTCTCCCCCTGCCTTCTGCATTGCGTCGAGCATGGCCGCTGATGCTGCATAGCCAGTAACGTGAACGAGCAATTGATCGTCAGTCTGGATGGTCTCGCGCAGCATTGCGTCTAGTTCTTTGGTTGGGAAGATCATCTGCAGATGTCCGAAGAACGGCTCGGTTCGCCTCGCTGGACTAGATACAAGTCCCTGACGAGGAGCGAAGGTTCCTTCAATGGGGACGCCGTCCAGGAGCCATTTGGTACCGCTGATAGTGATGAGCGGCGCGGGATTCCGCGGCATCGAAAGTCCTTCGTTCAAATCGCGCCCGGTCGACATTGTCATCGGCATACGCATGATGCGAACCCGTAGAGGCGTTGGGACTTGCTTCAACAAATCGACATACCGTGCTGGGGTCATCTTCTCCGACATCACCTGCAGCGTGGTAATGCCGTGCTCTGCGGCATCCGCGAGTGTCTCCCGCAAATCTACGATCGCATCCTTGTCGCTGGTTAAGTCCGCGAGCTTACGACTGACGCGGACGCTCGCATATTCGCGTAGCACCCCGCTAAGCCTTCCATCCTCCGAGCGTTCGTAGCGGCCGCCCAATGGATCCGGTTCGTTCTCGCCAATGCCAAGTTTGGTTAGGGCGGCGCTATTCAAGATTGAAGCATGTCCGGTAAATGTCGTCAGGATGACCGGATGATTAGGTGCCACCAAGTCCAGGCTGCCCCGATAGACTTTGGAGTCTCTAAAGATTGCGGTACTTATCGTTGCCGAAAGGAAAGTGCCTGTAGGGTATTTCGAGACGGCATTAGCGATCGCTTGCATCACCTCTGGCCGCCTCGGGTTCGGGCCAGTGAATTGCAGATCAACCAAGTCGGCAGGACGAATGCGCATATGATTATGCGCGTCGTTAAGGCCGGGAATAACAGTGCGGCCGCCAAGATCGATTTGCTTCGTTAAGGAACCAGCCAGCTTGTGAATCTGTGCCGAATCGCCGACTGCCTCGATTCGATCTCCCTGGATTGCAAGCGCCTGAACAAACTTTTGCCCCTCAGCGGTAAAGATCTTTCCGTTGAATAAGATAGTGTCGGGCGCGGGAGTAGCGGCCAGCGTCATTGATGCGGGCAGTACGACGCAGATCCATACCAGAGCCGTCAGCATTATTTCGCGCATCGGGAACTCCCAAGAGGCCGGCGTCCATTTTGCTGCTATACGATATACGGGTTCACTAATAGTCGCGGCAAATATGTCGTTTCCAACCATAAAAACTGGGAGTACCGAAACCGGACGCCCGCGAAGGACCGCAAGCGATGCCTCTCCGGTTTGGAGCTGAATGTCTGGAATCGGGACGCCAATCAGGCGCTTCCCAGCCAAGAGCGGACGTTACCGAGGCGGGTCCCACCACCCGGAAGCGGGCATTCGTTGACCTGTCTCGCACTCCCAGGTCCCGGTCCGCCCGGAGAGGCGCGACCGGGCTACCGTACGAGATCTGCGGTCGCCGCCGACCTCGTACGGTCGACGCTGCGCTTAATGAGTAATGGGCGCAGATACTCTCGGCGCGGTGACGACCGCGCTCACTCCGCAACCGTCCGCACCATGCATCGACCGACCATGCCTATGGTGGCGCCCCCCGGACGCCAGCACGCCAGAAGAATCAATTTCTGGCCCGCGTCGGCTTGCATTAAATCGCCACGGCCCCGCTCATTTTTTCATCTCACCTTTGATGAAAGCGAGAAAGTCGGCATTGACCCGCTCAGGATCGATGATTGCGATACCGTGAGCGCCACCCTCGTAGACTTTCAGGATCGCGTGAGGAACGACAGATGGTACGCGGCGGCCAGTCGGACCGATCGGCACGATCTGATCGTCTTCGCAGTGTATGACGAGTAGCGGCTTAT
>Ga0302325_10032624_pt1 | contig 10689 bp, 8 predicted proteins | sample Palsa_T0_2_FD_201948 | JGI IMG/M metagenome (GOLD analysis project Ga0302325, IMG submission 201948) | Peat permafrost microbial communities from Stordalen Mire near Abisko, Sweden - Palsa_T0_2 | ecosystem: Environmental > Terrestrial > Soil > Palsa > Peat permafrost | place: Sweden: Abisko...
TCCCAAACCGCTGCCGTCGGCGCCATGGCCTTGGGTCGGCGATGTCGCCCCGACACGGGTCAGAAGACTATATTTCTCGGAGAAACTCGAGGACCCGGCCGATCCCAACAGTGCCACCACGTTTTATCTCACTGTGGAAGGGCAGACGCCAGCGCCGTTTGATCCTTCTTCCTCGGTACCGAACATCGTCGTAAAGCAAGGCGATGTGGAGGATTGGATCATCGAGAATCGATCAACCGAACTGCACGCTTTCCATATTCATCAACTGCATTTTCAGCTGCTGGAATGGTCCGGTGTGCCGGTGAATGAACCTTTTTTGCGCGACATCGTTAACGTGCCGTACTTCAACGGCAGAATGCTGCAGTATCCGAGCGTGCGCTTGCGCTTGGATTTTCGTGATCCGAACATCATCGGCACCTTTGTCTATCACTGCCATCTGCTCGAGCATGAGGATGCCGGCATGATGGGCCTGATCCGAGTCGAGCCGTCAGAGCCTATGCAACACATGCTTCATCCAGGGAACACGTCACTGAAATAAATATTCGCTACAAAGCGAACTCGCATCCGTCGGTTCAATCCACACCAGGGAGAATCACATGAGAGTCGCTGAACTAGCGTCGCGCACCTTGCGTGCGCTGCGCGTGGGTCTTACTGGCGCAGCCCTGCTGCAGCTGGCATTTGGTCCCGCGCTGGCCGCAGCCGCCGCGGAAACGCACACGACACAGACGCCGATCAAGCACGTCATCGTCATCATTGGGGAGAACCGCAGTTTCGATCATGTGTTCGCGACCTATGTGCCGAACAAAGCCGGACAGAGGGTCAAGAATCTACTTTCCGAGGGAATCGTCGCACTGGACGAGTTTTCAAACGCGATACCGGGACCGAATTTCGAAAAAGCACATCAGTTGGCCGCCATGGATCTGGGCACCACGGATACGTTTCTGTTGAGCCCGCCAACGCAACTGTTCCCGAACGACCAACTGCCCGCGCCGCTGGTCGGTGGGCCGAAGGTTTCGTATATTCCTAACGAGTGCTCCGCAAGCACGCCGATCACGCAATGCCCGGCGAGCCTGACGCTGGCTGAACTATCCGAGAACGGGCTGGATCCTGGTTACTATCCGGATCTATTGAACGGCGGCACGGGTCAAACGTCAAAAACTCCCGACCAGCGAATTACCAACGTGACTACGCTGCCGGCCGGTCCGTTTCAGTTGACCAATGGCACTGACTTTACCTATGACGCCTATTCGGCGAGCCCGGTGCACCGCTTTTATCAGATGTGGCAGCAGCTCAATTGCAACCTCGGGCAGGCGAGCGCTGCCAATCCGTCGGGCTGCAACGCCGGCCTGTTCTCCTGGGTGGAAGTAACAGTCGGAGCGGGTACCAACGGCGCCACGCAACCAGCGACTTGTGTGCCGGGTGCGCCCACGACAGGATGCTTCAGTACCAACTATCTGCCAGGGTCTGTGACAACGGGTGAAGGCTCGACAGCGCTCGGCTTTTACAACGTGCAACAGGGCGACGTGCCCTATTTCACGAGCCTCGTGCAGCAGTACGCGATGAGCGACAACTTCCATCAATCGGTCAACGGCGGCACGGGCGCCAACCACATCATGTTCGGTCATGCTGATGCCATATGGTTCAGCGATGGCAACGGAAATCCTGCTGTGCCCCCCAATGGGACAGCGGTTTTCACTGGTGGCCCTGATGCGGGGACCGTCAATGAGATAGAAAATCCCAATCCGGCCGCCGGCACTAGCAACTGGTACACGCAAGACGGCTACGGCGAGAGCGGCAACGCCGGCTATCCGCCACCGTACTCGCCCTCCGCGGTCTACGGCGGTGGCTCCTACAGCGACTGCTCAGCTCAGTCGCAGCCTGGTGTTCAGGAGGTTTTGGCATATCTCGCGTCATTGCCGAAGCCGATTAACCCACGTTGCGAGGCGAACCATTATTACCTGCTGAACAATTACAACCCCGGATGGTTCGGTAACGGCAACAACGCCTACATCGACCAGAATCCGGCCAACACGCCCTTTACGATTCCGCCATCCTCAACGCGCAGCATCGGCGACAGTCTCAACGCGCATCACATCTCGTGGAAGTACTACGGCGATCAGTGGAACAACTATGTCAATGACCCGTACCAGCTCAACTATGGAACTCCCGGAGCCACGGCGGATGAGTATTGCAACATCTGCAACCCGTTCCAGTACGACACGTCGATCATGTCGAATCCGGAGCAGGTAGCCGCTCACATTCAGGACTCGGTTAATCTCTACGGGGACATCGCCGACCATTCGCTGCCCGCGGTATCCATCGTCAAACCGAGCGGCTACGTCGACGGGCACCCGTCCTCTTCGAAGCTCGAGCTGTTCGAAGGCTTTACCAAGAAGATCGTCGACTGGGTGCAGGCATCGTCTTATGCAAACGATACTGCGATATTCATCACCTTCGATGAAGGTGGCGGTTACTATGACTCGGGCTACGTGCAGCCGCTCGACTTCTTCGGCGATGGCACGCGTATCCCGCTCATACTCGTTTCAAAGTATGCGAAGTCGGGATATATCTCGCACGACTACGCGGATCATGTATCGATCATCAAGTTCATCGAGCGCAACTGGGGGCTTGAGCCAATCACGCGCCGCAGCCGGGACAATTTTCCGAATCCGACGGTGGCCGCGGACAACCCCTATGTGCCGACCAATTCCCCGGCACTCGCTGATCTGTTCGATCTGTTCGACTTCAAGTAATAGCAACCCCGCAGTTGGCGGACCAGGTTCCATAGAATCTGGTCCGCCCTCAGCGGCCTCACCGACTTAAGCAAACGCGGGAATAACCGGCAGACCGATCGCATCAATTGTCGAGTGTGCGACCATGTTGAGGAGCAAATCCCGGCGCCACAGGTAAAGTAATGTCACGAGTGCCGAGACGATCATGACGGGCGCCAGCTGCGCGGCACCGAAGGCTGGTGCATGAGCGAGCGTAAACAAAATAAGGGTAAGCGCTGCCGCGACCCATTTACCCCCGAGGTACTGTGACAAACGTTCGATCCCGTAACCGCGATACAGCATTTCCTCGAATACACCGGCTGTAATCACCAGACTCACTCGTTCCACGACAGGCAGCGACTGTAAGAACGCCAGAAAATGCGTGTCCGACTTTAGTCCTAAAAGTTGGCTGGCGACTCCCGATAAAACGGCAATGGCTACTCCAGCAACGATTCCGAACAGAAGAGTCGACCATCGCGGCGAACGCCAGCCAATCGACTGCACCGGCTGGCGCTCCCAGCGGATCACGATAATCAGGAGCAATGCGAACGTGATCCAGTGAATCGCGAGACCTGCGATGACGAGCGTACGGGACTGTGTTTGACCCACGAAATGCGTAACGATCGAGTTCGTCAGCAGTGGCGACAGCAGGGCAACGCCCAATCCGACGAGGGTCGCCGCAGCAGGCCGCCGGCGCTTCAGCTCTTTTTCCGGCAAAGACATCGGATGATTATCTGGTCATCGTCAGTCGACCGATAGGCTTTCGGAGGACGTTGCCGTCGATCTGCCAGTAGATCAAGTTGTGGACGGCCGGGTTTTAAAGCAGGCCCTTGGACTTGTACCACGCCGCCGTTCGCGCCAGTCCATCTTCCAGGCCGACCCGGGGTGCGTAGCCGATCTCTCGAGCCGCCTTGGCCGAGGTGAATCCGCGATCGTTCACGAAGAAATCCAGCCGGCGCTTGTGCAACGGCGGCTCGATGCGCAGAGGCCGGCAGAGCGCCTCGCAGAGAACGGCTGAGACCATGACAGGCCACAGCGGGATCCTGCCTCTCGGCGGCTCCCGGCCCACCGCCTTCGCCACGGCTGCGACCAGCTCTGTGACCGTGGTGTATCGCGGCCCACTCAGAATGTAGATCTGCCCGAGGGCCGCGGGATGCTCGGCGCAGAGAATGATCCCGTCCACCAGATCGTCGATATAGGTCATGTGATAGAGCGGCTTGCCATCGCCGATCATTCGGAACGTGCCCTTCGCGATGGTGCGGAACAGCTTGTAGAAACGCGTGTCGCCCGGGCCGTGAATGCCGACCGGACGAAAGATCGTGGCCGCCATGCCGGCCTCGATCTGCTGGCGCACCAGCATCTCACCAGCGACCTTGCTCTCGTGGTAATAGTCCAGCGGGTTGTACGGCGCGTTCTCGTCGGCCGGTGCCTTGACGTTGCCGTGAACACCGACGGTGCTGCAGTGGACCAGGCGCCGGACGCCTGAGCTCTTGCAGGCATTGATGATGTTCTCGGTGCCGTTGACGTTGACGCGCCAGTAAACCTCATCCGAATGACGCGCCTCGCGGTACATGGCGGCGATGTGGTAGACGATCTCGCACCCTGCCACCGCACGATTGACGTCAGCCGCATTGATGAGGTCGCCCTCGACCGGCTCGATGCCGTCGGCGCGCAGTGCCTCGCCCTTGCGCGGATCGCGCACCAGGGCACGCACCCGATGTCCCCGCCGGCTCAGCGCGCGCGCCAGATGACCCCCCGTGAAGCCGGTCGCCCCTGTCACCAGAATCTGCATCCGCCTATCGTATGTGCTCCGGCAACAAAAAACCGACATCTGCCGCTCAATTTGCCCCTCAATTTGCCCGTCGGGGAGGCAGCGCTGGCGCCGGCAACACCCAATCCGCCGGCGGGTAACCCTTTGGCTTCCCGCCGAAAGCAGGGGCACCCCGCCGACTGCTTCTCTCTCAATCTGCAGCTCCGCGGATTTGAGGCCGAACCAGCACGGATCTCAGATCGGCTGCAAGCTGCCATCTGCGTCGTGAGGATGAGGGCTGATCCGGGCGGGTTGCCTGGCGACCTTGTCTTTGGCCATTTCCAGGTCGCACTGAGGCCCGCAGGCTCCATGAACTCCTCCCGGAGAATAGATCCGCACCATAGTTACGTATCGCCCGGCAGGACGAACATCAGTGCCAGCGACCAAACCGTAACAACTACCGCCGCCGATAAGAACCAGATCAGGATACGTACCACGACTGCACGGTAGCGAGTTCTTTCCTCCGAACTCATGAACCAAAGCAATTTGAACGATGCGTTGCCTCGCCCAATAACTAACAAATATCCCGGTACAAAAAAAAAGATCCCTGCGGCACCGATAAATATGAGGTTATGAGCGAGCACCGACATACCCCTGTGACGGTCCATCCAGAAGTCAATTGGAACCATCCCAAATGCCCACCAGGCGCCAGCAAGTGCGGCGGTCTTCGAGGATGCGCGCATGTCCTATCCAGCAATGTATTTAACTTGATTTAGAAAAGCGGCTAATGACGAATAACTTAGCAGGCGAAGGATGACGTGTCCTGCCTTGCGCACTGGAGCGCAACTGCCCGCTGAAGCGATTTGCTCCAAAAAACTCAGTAACTTGTCTCCGCGTGGCCTCAGATCCCATGTTCTGACGGCCGCAAGCGTATTATTACCGCAACGCGCGATGCGAGCGGCAGAGGCGGACACGGCAGCGACAAACTAGCAGCGAGTGGACGTTCAAAACTTCTAAAAGCGATGTACGCCACCACAGGCGTGCGCCTGGCGCATATAATCGCCATCAGGGGGTCAAAATGGAAATCCCGTCCAGGGACATTCTGCAGATCGAGGCGGTAAACCGCTATGCATGCTCGAGAGTTCCAGCCCATCCCATATCGAGTAGAAAGGAACCGACGAGGCTCGGTCGAGCTCCAATCTTCTTTATCGTTGTCCTAAGCGTATGTGGAATTCGAGCGCAGGTCGCGTCTGGGCAGAATGAGTTGCTAGTGCGATTTCAAAGTCCAGCTCGCGGTGAGATCGTGTCCCGATACGCTGACGGCACCCTCACAGTCGAAGGGGAGGCGGATCTCTCGTCCGGCAAATGGTGGACGGGAACGTACTCGGTGAAGCTGTCGGATCTGGACTTTGAAAATGTGAACATGGGTACCTTGACTACCGAGCCCGGTGCCGCCGCCACCCTACCCTGCAAGGCAAACAGCGACTGCGTGTCGAAAAAAGGCAAGTGGACACAGATCAAGTGTGACGCGGATATATGCAACAAGGGTGTCCATCCAGATGGAACAGACCGCAGCATCGATATCTGGTGCGAGTCCTTGCAGAAATGTCAGAGCTTCGTGAAAGCCTTGAAGGAAGTTCAAACGCCAGTGCCACAATAAGGCGTTCCTCTTGGAACGCTGCAAGCCTGCTGCGAAGAATCAGGCGCAACCTCGATTCATCTGTCGCATTCGATTGCTCTCGTGCCCTCAGTCGTACCACGCGGGCGACTTACGTACCGCGCGAAAGAACTCCATGCTGTGGCCGATCCACAGCTGCGCTCCAGTCCGCCGCAACAGTTCCTCGACTTTCTGGCGTGACTCGACCGTTCTCGTGGTCTTCTCCTCCTCCGGCATTCGTCTCAGATTGCGCTCTTCTGCATAGTGGTACAGGTCACCCGAGAGCACGACGGGTCCAGTGTTCTTCAGGCGCACCAACAGCGAGCAGTGCCCCTCCGTATGTCCTGGCGTTGCGAGCACGACGACCGTACCGTCCCCGAAAACGTCATAATCGCCGCTGAGAAGCGTCGTCTTGCTGTGCTCCAGCGCTGAGTACTGGCTGAACCAGGGATAGGCGCGCGCCGCGCTGCTGAACATCCGGTCACGATCGCCCTTGTAGACAAGCCACGTTGAGCCGGCAAAGTTGCCGGCATTGCCAATATGGTCCCAGTGGTAATGCGACAGCACGAGGTAATCGATATCGGCGGGCGTGACACCGATGTCCGCCAGCTGCCCGCTGAGCGTGTTGAACTTGATCTGCCCATAGCCACCGAGCACGTTCTCATATAGCGGCCTGCCCACCAGCTGGTCATTGAGACCCGTGTCATAGAGCAGCATTCCCTTCGGGTGAACCACGAGGTAGCAGGTGACACCCATATTGCTGTCTTTGACCTCATCGCGCGTCAGGTTGTAATCCTCGGGTTTGTTGTAGACGAGAGTTCCGCAATCGAACACATACAGACGCGGACTGGTTACATTGGGCAGGGGCGCTAAGTGCGTCGCACTTGCGGGCAGCGTGAGTGCCGACGCGCCGAGTAAAGAAGCGCAAAGCAGGCGCATGGTCAGGCAAATCGCGGGGTGCATAGAGATCATCTCCGAGGCGGAGCGTAATTCTACATCGGGGGGGCCGCAGCCTGGCCGGCCACTCAAGCGTCGCCATAGCGTAACCGACTGTCTGTTCGAGTCCCGGCGCAATCAGGAGCGTTATTGCGATGGTCGCTAAATGGATGAAAAAAATCCTTCCACGTGTGGACGCCTTGGTGGGGTGCGCGGACTTCGAGCATGGGCGATGAAATCTCCGGCAAAGAGAAGGATTTTGGGGCTGGTGGCACCGCGACTTTCAAGTCATCGGCGCGCATTTAAGGACTTTCCGGGGTATCAAGAGTGCCAGCGTCCGCTTTGCCGACAGTTAGTTCAGGACCGTCGGTGCCCGGGTTTGGGCGGAAGTGCAACTATCGACAAGAAGTTGCCTCTCGGAGCAGAATTTTATCTCATGAAGTACATTGCCACCAATTGCGTCGCGAGACCGCTACCGAGAAGTACGGAAGAGCCGCTCTTCGAATACACCTCAATTCGTAGCAGAGCTGGGATTTGTCGCTCTGCTATCGTTGTCCTTTTCTTCGGAACGTCTCTGGCACTGACATCGGGAGCGGCTCCCGCGCAATCATCCCTACCGCTCGAAGCTCAGAAGCAGCTCGCGCAGCAGCCTGAACAAACCGCCGCGTTGACTGCTTTGCTCACTGCCATTCAGGCCGATATGCGGACGATTCCTGCAGGCGCGTTCCAAATGGGTGATCTATCCGGGAAGGCCTCCAGCCATGAACTTCCTGTGCACTTGGTGACGCTTGAGGCCTTCCACTTAGCCGCTCACCAGGTAACCTTGGCCCAGTACAATGTTTTTGTAGCCGCCACCGCACCGAAGCTACAGGGAAGGCCTGAGCCCAGCCCTCGTTGCCCCAATTGCGACACCCAGCGCGTTATTAATGTCAGTTGGGATGACGTTGAGGCGTTCATCACTTGGCTCAACCAGCAATCAGGCCGCAGGTATCGGTTGCCGACGGAAGCCGAGTGGGAATATGCCGCTCGAGCAGGATCGAATACGGATTACCCGTCAGGAATACCCGTTGACCCAAGTCAATCGATGGCTCAAGACCCATCTCGCGGCGATCGGGCGAGAAACACCGCTATCGTGGGCCCCTTTTCGGCGAACGCATGGGACTTGTACGACATACTGGGCTCCGTGTGGGAATGGACGGAGGACTGCTGGCACGAGTCGTATGCTGGAGCACCAACCGATGGGTCGGCCTGGGTATCAGGTAACTGCTCCCGGCGCGTGTTCCGAGGTGGTTCATGGATGGGGCCCGACGAATCCCAGATCTTCCGGGTATCCGGCCGCAGCAATTTTGACGCCGCAGTCTTCAATGGTCATACAAACCCAGGTGCAGGATTTCGCCTCGCCGAGGACAATTGATGCAGCGGTGCATACGATCTCTGAGCGGCTTCAAGTCGCTAGAATTGGGCTCGCCGGCTAACCTCGCGTATTTCCCATCGCTAAAGCTATCGCCCGATCGAGCGCGGGGTCAGCGCCCGCTCGCCAGTCTTTGAAACTTAATGGGATAACTTCGTCCGGGTCGAGCGACTTGACTCGGAACTGAAAAAAATAGTTCAACCAGAAACAGACATTCCAATCGGTACAAGCATGCTGATAATCATGTTTACCCGTCTCGTACGCGACACATAGCGGGTAATTGGGTAGGCACGCCCGCCCCCCCTCCGAAAAGAACTGCAGTCGATCGCCCACGGGTTCGCCAACAATTACGACGCGTCCCTGACCGGTGTGTTTAACGAACGCAGCGGTAGATATTCCTGCCGAGAACGTTGCAGGGCCGGTGAGCATGATTATTCGGCCGGCTGGAGAAATCAGTTTTGGCAGGTCACGCGAGAAGCCATACGTGTTCAAGTAGTCGCCGCCATCGTCGTAGCGCAAATCGAGAATCACATTACAGGGCTGAACTTGCCGCATGCGGCTTTCAGTGCTTGATAGAAAATCCCTGATGTTCTGACCACCTTGGTCGGCGTTGGATTTTAACTGCACGAATTGCGTGCACGTTCCCGGCAACGGTAGAGTTCGAAATGCTTTGTCGAAATCTGTCAATGATATTGGCATAGGGTGGTCGGGTTCGAGTGCCCGCCATTGTCCCGCCATGCCCGTTAAGGGCTCGCTCGACAACCAACGTGTAACGAATACCGCTGGCTCACCCGCAGGTGACGCGTAGGCGTCTAGCCTCCTCGCGATCGTTGTCCCGACAGGAGTCTGCACCGTCCAATTCGAGTGTTGCATGTCCGACGCAACATCAATGCCGTACAACAGATCCTGCAGCACCAGAAATTGCGAGGCATGTAGACGCCGCCACTGGGGTGTGCCGCCACGCAGCTGCTCGAGTTCGGTCATGACCGCGTCAATTGGTTGTCCGTCGATTGCCGTCACTCGACTACCGAGCAGATCCGCATTGATTTCGGTCGCGCGCATGATATACAGCCCGTCCGAAAAAGCTGCTACACGTACTGGAAGCCGCAGTGGTTGAGCGCTGCGTTCATTCTCAACCCTGGAATGGCCATTGTCGGCCAACGCATCAATTCGCATCAGTGACACGCGAAAATGAGGTCGATCGAGCACGGTGCCGAGTGCCTCGAGTGCATCCAGTCTTCGATTAGCTTCGGTCCGGTCGCTCGGCGCAAATGAGCGATCCAGTGCTATGAGTTGGCGGAAATAGCGAACGTCCTGACGCTGCGCATCAAGAGCGCTGGCAGCGGGCTGGTAGTGTGGTTGTGGCGCCGAAGGGTGAAAGTGATGCAGCATCGCTGCAAAGAATCCACTTGCGACAACTACGGCCAGTAAGATCAGGCCAATCGCAATGACGCCGATTCTTTTAGCTATAGATTTCATTCTGGTGTTCCGGTTGAGGCGAGGAGTCGATCGTCAGCACTTCGTTGATCGTTTTGTGCCCCGAGGTTAATCTACGTAGCTGTAAATGAACCGTGTCAATAGCTGGTCGTCAATTCGATTGAGTGTCGCGCTGGTAGCGGGAATCAGTGCGATGGCATCTCAGAGCTCATTCGGTGCGGTGGAAGGGGCTGCCTTCGTGATCGTGCCCCCGGCGCTCGATAACCCGAAGACGGCGGGTTCGCCGCAAACGGCGGTATTGTCCGGCGGCTGTTTTTGGGGTGTACAGGCGGTTTTTGAGCATGTTCGAGGCGTGCGTCAGGTACTCTCAGGATACGCGGGCGGCGAGAGGTCAACCGCCGATTATGAAACGGTAAGTTCTGGTAAAACCAATCATGCTGAGTCCGTAAAAATCACCTTCGACCCTGCAGAAGTCTCTTACGGTGAGTTGCTACAGATCTTTTTCTCGGTAGTGCATGATCCAACTCAGCTCAATCGTCAAGGGCCCGACGCTGGCACGCAGTACCGTTCTGAAATATTCTACGCGGATGAGTCTCAGGAGAAAATTGCTGAGGCCTATATCGCTCAATTGGAGAAGGCCAAGCTATTCTCGCGTGCGATTGAAACGCGCATCGATCCTCTCAAAGGATTCTATCGAGCGGAGCAATACCATCAGGACTTTCTGCTC
>Ga0302325_10032626_pt1 | contig 10689 bp, 9 predicted proteins | sample Palsa_T0_2_FD_201948 | JGI IMG/M metagenome (GOLD analysis project Ga0302325, IMG submission 201948) | Peat permafrost microbial communities from Stordalen Mire near Abisko, Sweden - Palsa_T0_2 | ecosystem: Environmental > Terrestrial > Soil > Palsa > Peat permafrost | place: Sweden: Abisko...
ACACCAGGTCGCAGGAACGAAAAAGAGAAACCACATGGTCGAGCAGGCCGCCGATATAGGCGTGATGCATGGTCTTGGCGGCGGGAGCATTGCGGTAAGCGGCAGCGATCTCAGGATCGGACATGAAGGCCTCGACCAGCGACCTGAGATAAGGATTCTGGAATGAGGCGACGAAAGCCGCCAGCGCCTGCCAGAGCTCGTCAATATTCCTGGCGGTCTTGGGAAGATAGTCGGAGAATTCGATTTCCGTTTCGCCCAGCTTGCGCAGCTTGTGGATGGTGAGCTGGAAACGGTTCTTGTACTTGTTGACCAAGCCTTTGATCTTGAGGAAGTCGTCCTGCTCGAAGGCATTGAGCACTTCTTCCACGTTGTCCCACATCTTCGCTTCGAGTTGCCCGGTCCGGTCACCAAGAGTCAGAGCGAGATACGGCTCACCGCTTTTCTTGGGCTTGATTTGCTTGCTGGCCACGATAAAGTTGGAGGTGATGATCTTGTTTTCGTGACGGGCGCAGTCGCAGATGTAGAACTCTTTCATTCGCTCCCTCAGTGTAAATCAGAAAGCATGAAAACGGCGCGAGCTGAGCGCCGCTCGCCCGAAAAGAGCCTGGTCCAGCCGGGACGGACTATACGCTTCCTTTTAGAGAACACCCAGCTTCTTTTTCTTCTTGAGCTTCTTTGTGTCGGAGGGCTTTGCGGAGGCGGTTTCAATCGGCTTGGTCTGGTTCGCGCTCTGGCCGGAATCGACGTAACCTTCTTTGTAGTCGATGTAGGCCTCTTCGCGCAGCTTAGTCAAATAGGCGCGAAGCGCGGGCTGCAGCTTTTGCATGTAGAGAGCGTTCTCGATTCGAGGCTCGACGTCCTTGAGCGGCGGAATTCCTGCCATCTGGTGGCTGGTAACCTTCAAGATGACATAGCCCTGCTTGGTACGGATCACGTCGGTAACTTCGCCGGACTTCATAGCAAATGTTTTATCTTCAAGCTCCTTGGCGAGAGTGCCGCGCTTGAACGCGCCAAGATCGCCGCCCTGCGAAGCCGAGGGACCGTCGGAATCTTTCTTCGCCAGATCTTCAAAGCTGGCTCCAGCGCGAATTTGTTTGAGCAGATCATTGGCTTTGGTTTCGGCCACTGCCAGAGCCCCAGCCTCATCAGCTTGTTTGGCGGCGTCTTGGTTCTTCGGATTGTCGCCGCCCGCGCCGGAGGAATCGGCAGTGCTGTTCTGGGCTGGAGTAGCGGCCGCAGACTTGTCGGCTGCCGGCTTCTTGGGGGCGACCAGGATTTCGTTCAGTTTTATCGACTCGGGTTGTTCCATCTCGTTCCTGTGCTCATCGTAAAACTGCTGCTCTTCCTCCTTGGTGATGCTCAGGTGGGAGCCGACCTCTTCTCCAATCACCTTTTGGGTGATGATCCGGTTCCGCATGTTCTGCTTGAAGTCTTCGTAAGAGATGCCCTGGGCGGTGGCGGCCTTTTCGAGCTCCTCCATCGTATCCAGCTTCATGTCCTTGCGCATCTGGTCGAGTTCCTTGATCAGGTCCGTGTCCCCCGTGATGTCGAGGTCTTTGCCCTTTTGCAGCAGAAGTTGCTGGTCGATAAGATCGCGCAGGACGTCCTTTTCACGCTCGGCATAGAGCTTGTCGGCGTTGGCCGGATCCTGCTGTTTGGCGTCATCCCGGGTCTGGTCTTTGCTGCGTTGGAACTCGGAAAGCGTAATGATCTGGCCGTTCACGCGCGTGACAATTTCTTCGACGACCTGACCAGCAGCAAATACGGGCAGACCTGCCATGGCAATGAGTATCAGAACCGGTTTCTTCATAGGATTTCAGTAGGCCGCCACGCTGCCTGGACTTGCGGGCGAAAACCTTTTCGATATTTTACTACTTCCGGCCGGGCAAGAGTTGACTTGGATTAGTTTGATGCGCTGGCTCGTTTGCCAGGTTGCTGGGAACGTCCTGGACGGTCCGCACCAGGGCGAGGGCGGTCATGTCGTCGGGAACAACGGGTTCGCAGCTGAACTCCCCGACGGTATTCAGGATCGAGCCGCACACCGCCTGAGCATTCGGCGAAGCATCGGACTGCAGGCGCTCTTTGACACGTTCCAGGCCGAATTCCAGGTCTTCGGCTTTGTCATCCTTGCACTTCCCCTCAACCACTCCCCGCGAAACCAGCAGAAGAACTGAGCCCGTCTCCAGAGCAACAGTAGGAGCCTCGCAGGTAGCGTGCGAAAAAAGGCCAAGCGGCAGGCCCGTGGAGTCGAGTTCGGTAATGCCGGTGCTGTCGCGCAGGAGTCCGGGGGTATGCCCGGCGTTGGTGTAGCACAGCGTGCCAAATTTCTCGTGGTAGCAGCCGATGAATGCGGGGCAGGGGTGCACCCCGGCCGCGGCTTCCATCAGGCCGCGGTTCAGGCGGAGACAGAGTGCGCTCATGGCTTCGGATTCGTTGACGTCAGCCGGCGCAAAGAGTTCTGTTCCGAGAGTGCGAAAGATCTTCTGCGCCGTCGAAAGAAGGGGTTGGTTGCTCTCGCGACGTCCAGCAATATCGAGCAGGCCGAACAAGATCCGTTCCGGGCTGACTCGCAAGGAGTCATAGAAATCTCCAGCGACTCGTCTTCCGTAGGTGGTGGCGGCAATCTCGGCGCCGTCAATCTTCGGAAACTCGTCCGGGATCGGCTCCGCCGCTGGTATGGGCTCGGGATCTCGGGGGTGAAATAGGGCACACATTCGATGCGTAGGTTAGAGGCGAAACTAACACAAGCGCTGACGGCGGGCAAATCCGCTAGTCGCCGTACTTATCGCTGAGATACTTGGCAAGATCAGACTCGAGCTGGCCGTAGCCGGAGTGGATGGTCGCACGCAAGGCGGCTTCGGTGGAGCTACCTTCGCTCAGGCGTTCGAGAATCCGCTGCAGGTCGCCCATCCCGTAAGAATCGTTGATATAGGAAACCGCGGCCAGCGATTCCGCATAGGCTACAGAGGCTTCCGCGCCAGAGAAGCGCATGAAGCTGCCTTCCAGCACATTGAGCGGAATGTTGCGTTGCGACTTGAACAGTTGACCCAATTGGCGTCCATCGCTCGCCAGAGACTTCGGCTCAAGAAGCTGGGCGATGCCCTCGTGCAGCCAGATCGGACAACGGCCGGCCGAAAGCTGATTGATGAAGGAGTGGGCCAGTTCATGCTTCAACACCCGCGCCAACTCGGGCGTCAAGGAATTGAGGCCGCTGAGGGGGATGCGGAGTTTGCCGTCGTTGAGGGCTCCCGTCCAAGCCGGCGCGCGCGTAACGTCAAAGAAAGCTTGCTCCGTGTAGAGTGTAACCAGAATATTGTCGTGGGGGGGTGTACCCAGATCACGAGCCAGATCGTCATAGTCCGACTCCAGCGCGGCCAGGATTTGTCCACGGAATGCTTCTGAAGTCTGCTTGCCTTCGTAGTGCAGAACGAAATGGCTGCTTTCGCGCTGGGCGAAATCGGTCTCGACGTTTTGTTCGCGCTGCGCTTTGTCCAGATATTGCTGGACGGTTGGATCAGGACGCAGTTCGAGAGAACGCTTCCAGGAGGCGACGGCATCTTTGGTGCGGTCGGAAGCCTGCTGCGCGTAGCCCAGCACGGTGTAAGCATCGGGCGATTGGGGGGCGGCACTTACGGCACGCTGGGCGTAGGTCAGTGCCTGCGTAGCGTTCCCCGTCCGCACCAGCAGAACAGCGTAATGGATGAGGACCGTTGAGTTTTGCGGCTGGAAGCGGAGGGCGCTGTCGAAGTAGCGCCGGGCTTGATCCATGTTACCGTGTTCGGACTCAAATTTTCCTGCGATGAAGTCAGCCGTAGCGCTCAACTCGGCGTTTCCTTTGCCTTCCAGTTTCGCAAGAGCGTCGGTGTCAACCTTGCCCTCTTTGACAATGATCTCGGGAAGGTTGCCCTGATTCGCGAGACTGTCAACAGGCATGAAAGCGGGAAGATCAACGGAACTCTTGGTGGCGCTGGAGGACGCAGCGTGCGCGGGCATGCCGCCGGCCTCGACGCGATCTACCGAACTCTTGGGAATGGCATAGCTGTCGTCGCCGATTTCGTATTCATAGCGGTTGCCGTTTTCGCGGACGTGGTCGACCAGAATGGTGCGGCCATTCTTCAAATGGATCGTGTCGGCCGACGCCGCCCCCCCGGCGAAGAGGAGCATCATGGCGAACGGGATAGTGACACGAAGCCGCATTAAAGCGCATTCTAGCAATAGTGGGGCCTTCCACCTACGTGACCAAAGTACCCGCAACACGATCGAGAGCAGGCATGATGCTGGCCGTATTTCTGACCGTTTTGCCCCTCTCGCCGGCCTGGGGTGAGCAAGCAACTCCAGCGCAGGCAGCTCCGGCAGCGGCTCACCAGCCAGGACCGGCAGAATCGCTCTATCTGCAATTGGACGGTATCGGTCTGGATCCCGCGCGGGTGTTCATGGTGCGGGGTGCGTCGCTGGACCGATCCGCGATCCATATCACTCTGGAAAATGGAACCATTGCCTTCACCAAGGATGTGCTGGGCAGGATTACCGGAGCATTCTTTGAGGGCGACGGAGAAGTGCTGCTGCCCCCGCCCAACGATGTAGAACGAAGGTCGATGAGCCTGTTCACCGGGATGGCAATCCTCGAAGAACGTTTTTCGACCGCCTACTTCCGCTTCAACGACAATACTGCCGCGGAGTTGCAGCCGGGTCTCAGGGAGGCGGAAGATCCCCAGGCATTTATCGCACGCTGGGACGAGACAGCCCGCAACCTGGCGCAGGCAGACGCCATGTCGTTGCTGGCGAGTTTCAGCGGGATGCTGCCGAGCACCGGCGAAACAATCTCCGAAGACACTAAAGCGCCGAGAGCCACAGAGCCCGGCGATCGCAGCTTGCATGTCCGGCTGCAGGGAAACAAACTCGGCGTCTTCGACATTTTCTTCGACTCGAGAGCCCAGGAACAAGTCGAGGCAGGACAAACCAACGCCGGTGAAGACGGAAGTGTGTATTACGACATCTGGACTTCATTTTCGATCGAGAGTGCTCGACCTGCCCAAACAACTCGAAGGCAGACCCTGCAAACGCTTCCGGCAGAAACGGAAGCTCATGAAGATTCGATTTCCGTGCGCCGCTATGTGATTGATGCTCACGTAAAACCACCTAAACAGCTCGATGCCGAGGTGAAATTGCAGGTCGAAGTGGTGCGCGGCGGATCGCGTTTCCTGGGGTTCGAACTATCGCGCTTTCTGCAGATCAAGACCGTCGAGGTAGACGGGAGAGCGGCGGAATTTATCCATAACCCAGCGGTGGAGGGCACACGGCTGGCACGGAGTGGCAACGACCTGGTGGCCGTGATTCTGCCCGAAGCGGCGCGAAAGGGACAAAGGATTAGCCTGCGCTTCGTCTACGGTGGAGAAGTGTTGGCGGAGGCTGGGAAGGGCCTGCTCTACGTAGGTGCACGCGGCACATGGTATCCCAATCGTGGAATGGCCATGGCCGATTTCGATCTTACCTTCCACTATCCCCCGGGTTGGACTCTTCTGGCGACGGGCAAACCAGAACCACTCCCCGGGCCATCGCTCTCCGGGCCATCAACACAATCCCCACAAACTGCGCTGCCAAACGCAGGCGACGAGCAAGTCGCGCATTGGGTCTCGGAACGGCCCATCCCCATAGCCGGGTTCAACCTTGGCAAGTATGTTCGAGGAACGGCGCAAGCCGGCAATATCACCGTGGAGACCTACGCGACGATCGGAGTGGAGCGAGACTTTCCCAAACCTCCACCTCCGCCAGCATTTCAATCCGATGCAGGGTCAGTGCGGCCTCGGACCCTTGCTCCGCCCATCGTTCCTGGCGGGGCCGTCGCTCCCCTCGCGCCTTCGCCTGCGCGGAATGCTACGGCCGTAGCAGAGGTTACAGCTCGGGCCATTCGTTACTACGCCGACCGATTCGGTCCATTTCCCTACAATCAACTGGCTTTGACTCAGTTGCCGGGACGGGAGAGCCAGGGGTACCCGGGGCTGATCTTCCTGTCTTCCTATGCTTTCCTGACGCCGGAAGAGCGCGAAGAATTCCACTTCACTCCTCTGCACATTTTACTGGAACAACTAGTCCCCGCGCACGAGGCCGCGCACCAGTGGTGGGGGGATCTGATCATATGGGCGACGTACCGAGATCAGTGGTTTTCGGAGGGTCTGGCAAATTATTCCGCGTTGATGATACTTCAGGAGAAGAATCCGGCAGGCTTCCGGTTGGTCATGGAGAAATATCGCCGGGATTTGGCTGACCGGAATAAAGACGGCAACTTTCCCAAGGATGCCGGACCTGTGACCTTGGGAAATCGCTTGCTTTCGTCTCACTTTCCAGAAGGTTACACAGCCATCAGTTATGGACGGGGGACGTGGTTGTTCCACATGCTGCGTTCGATGTTAGAGGACGCGGCCGAGCTAGATGCAAGGAAAGACCCAAGCCGCAAGAATTCGGAGGAGCCCTTCGCGCGCTCTCTGCGCAAACTTCGCCAACGCTACGCAGGAAAAGCCATCAGCACACGTGAACTGCTCGACGTTCTTGCGGAGGATTTGCCGCCTTCGTTGCGCTATGAGGGCAAAGCCTCGCTCGACTGGTTCCTGGATGGCTGGGTGAACGGCACTTCCCTGCCGAAGCTGGAGTTGCAGGGTGTCAAGTTTACGGAGAAGGCGAATGCCACAGTGGTGACGGGCATAATCCGGCAGAAAGAGGCGCCAGAAGACCTGGTGACGTCTGTTCCTATCTATGCAATGGTCTCCGGTAAGACTCCTGTGCTGGTAGGCCGCGTATTTGCCGACGGTGCGGAGACTTCGTTTCACTTATCCGCCCCCGTCGGAACCCACAAGCTTTTGCTCGACCCGAACGATACCATCCTCACGGGTCCGAAGTAAGCAAGCGCGGGCAAAACTTCGCCAGAAGCAATTGCTCTTGCCCAGAACGAAGCCGCGCCGCTCAGTGTGCGTCCCGCAACGGGCGATGAGGTTGAGCCGTCCCACATTCCGCATTCGGTATTCCAGCAGCGCAAACTTCTTGGAAGTAAGCTCGTCCGCCGCTCCGCCCTTTTGGCGCCGTGTTCGACCTGATCCAGTTTGAGATCTTCCAATACCAGCACCGTCTCCGGGCACCAAACAGATTGCGACCATAGCGGTCGAGCTTGGCTACAGAGATTCTCCCGAACATCTCGCGACAACGAAACAGGTCTCCGGCACCATGGACTCGCAGGCCGGGATCGCAACTAGTCGGAGGAAAGCACAGTTGAGACTGAACCCGCACCGCACGAAAGTGAGTGTTCCCAAAAACGGAGCGGAGTTTTAAAATGGCAGAAACCCCTTGTCCCGACTCGAGGTCGGACAAGGAGAAATATGCGCCAGCAGGCAGACGACCGTCCGCTCTGCGATGTAGCAGTTCCTCTCTCCCGCCGTTTGCGGGCCAGGGATCTATTGGCGCCAACTGGAGGCGCATCGTGGTATCGGGCTCAGAACCTCCTTTGACCTGCTGGATTTGTGGGATGGCGGTTTCGCTGGAATCCTGCGCGATCGACGAACATGGGATGGCAGTGCACGAGGATTGCTCTGTCCGAAAGATGGCATCGAAGGCTAACGCATCGACCCCGCAGCACAAGCTACCGCCCAAACCGCAACGAAACCCACCAGACCCTGGCAACTCTTGAGATCGTCTCAGAGACGGCTCGGGATTCACGTGGGCGTGCCAGGTCAGTGGATGGTCTCAGCGAGGGGAGGTAGATCGTCTAAGATCTCCCAGTCGCAAACCGGGCAGTATGGCAAAGACACGTTCCAGTTCATAAGCAGGAAGTGAGCATCGACAAACTGCATCGAAGTTCCGCAACGCCGGCATTGCCGCGGTTTTGGAGATAAGGACTCCGCCTCCAAGAAATCCTTGATGGATTGAAGAATCTCCGCCTTGGGTGGTGGTGCTATTTCCACGAGAACAATCCTGCCTGAAGACCGCAGGCCAGTGAGCACGTCGAGGGACTTATGAATGTAGGCTCACCGACAGAAGTCCTACGCATCCTGGCTCTCCCATTCTTTAACTTGCCGTGTCAGCAGCACATAGCAATCACACGCCGCCCGTTCCAGACTGCGCCGGTCGAGGATCGTGACCTTTCCCCGCGTGTAGGCGATCAATCCAGCTTCCTGCAGGGTTCCAGCGGAAATGGTCACGCTTGAGCGCCGCGTTCCCAACATTTGCGCCAAGAAGTCCTGCGTCAGGGGAAGATCACGCGAGCCGACGCGGTCTTGCGTCATCAGCAGCCATCGGGCCAATCTCTCATTCACTTCATGGAGCCGGTTGCAGGCCGCGATTTGGGTCACCTGCACCGCCAGCAACTGCCCGTACCGGTTTAGTTGCCGCTCCAGCTTGGGGCATTTTGGCAGTGCAGCCCGCAAGGCATCAGCATCTACTCTGAAGGCAGTGGCATCGGCTTGAACTACAGTTCGAGTGTGGCTGGTGCGAAAGCCCGCAACCAGCGGCGTGCCCGAAAAGCCTTCCTTGCCGATCAGCCCGACTTCCACACTCTTGCCGTCCGGCATAACGTTCAGGACCGAGAACATGCCGGAATTGCAGAAATACGCAGATTTCAGCGTCTCGCCAGGTTCATGAAGAACCTGATGGAGCTTCAATCTCACGAGTTCCAGCTTGGGCAAAACCGCTTCGGATTCCGCGCGCGGAAGAGCGAGCAGGATTTCGTTGTGCACGTGATTCCCGTCGCCATCGCTTCTGGATGACGCGGTTGTACGGCTGTTACCATCCCGCCTCGAGGAGACGGTTTTGCGAGCAAACGGAGAAATCCTGGCCATAACGCTCCTTGCGCAGCGAACACGCTGTCAGATTTTCGCAAGGAACCGTCACCTGGAGAGGCGCGGCGGAAAGATGCTAGAAGAGACATCTCTAGAATACTCCTTTTTATTGTCTTTGATTGGAAATTAAGAGCCTGAGCATTTCGCGGCGAGGTTCGCTACAGCACCGTCCACTGTGCGCTAGCGTACAGTCTCCCCTGTATGTACGTTTTACCCTCAAAGGGCTAGCGTACAGGTAGTGCCTTCCCCCGTCGCCGGCTCTTTCCTCGACGATGCGGATTTCGCCAGCTACCCGCCAAGGCACAGCGGGGTGCCGCATGCCTTTCAAAATCCTCGTCCTCGTCGACAGTTCCTCGATCCGCAATTTGCTTCGATTTTTCGGTGAGGTCGAGAATCACGACGTGGGGCTTAAGTTCCCCGACCTTCGCCACGGCAACTTGGCCGTTCTCGGCCTCGCCGCACACCCGCCAGTCGGTGTTGTGTTCGATGCCCACCAGCGAGCAACTTCGGAAAGATGCTCGCGCCGTAGGCATCAGAGATGTAAATCTCAAAATCGGATACAATCCGTGGACACTGTTCGCTTCACTTAGGGACCATCTGCGCTCGGTCGAATCCAGCCTCTTCCCTGTTGGAAAAAGTGCCAGCTAAAGCTTGCGGCGACCAAGATATATATCGCGGAAGCGGCGGGATACCCCGAAGGTTTCGAATCCCCCCGCGTGCCATCCCGATCTCAGGTCGCGCTCCTGGTAAATGCGAATCGCCGCATCGCAAGAAATGTTTTGGCATTCCGCGACGGCACGTGTAATGTTCGCAAGGGAGAAGACGGATCCGTGTGTTTCTCAGCCACAGCGAACTTTGTTGGCAGCGGAGTTCTGGGCGCCGTAGGCGTCGTCACATTGACCCGGGTGAAGCACCGCCGCGAGCTCCTCTTCGCAGCCCTGCCCATTCTATTCGCCATTCATCAGTTCATCGAAGGATTCGTCTGGCTCGGCCTGGATGGCATTCTCTCGCCCATGGTGGGGCACAACATGGGGGCGGCCTTCATGCTCTATGCTCAGGGATTGCTCCCTTTCCTGCTCCCGCTCAGTGTGCTCCTGTTCGAGCCCACCGCAAAAAGCCGCAACCGCATGCTGCCATTCCTCGTGCTGGGCGGAGCCACGACGCTCTACATACTCTGGGCGCTGACCGCGTACCCTTTGCAGCTCTACGTCAAGGGAAACAGCATTGTCTACATCAACCAGGCGACCAATAATACCGCGGTCGCGTTGTTTTATGTGATTGCAACCTGCGGTTCGCTGTTTTTCTCAAAGATCAGAATGATGATACTCTTTGGTGCGGCCAACCTCGCGATTCTCCTGGCTGTAATGGAGGTCAAGCGCTACGCCTTCACCTCGCTGTGGTGTGCCTACGCGGCGGTCGCAAGCGTGATCATCCTGGCCTATTTCTGGAAAAGCCACGGAGACCGCCCATTCCTCTACGCCTAGCCAGGCCTTGATCTTGCTGGCGTCACGCTACCGAGGGTGCTCCATCCTTCGCGCACTTTGCGAAGGGTGGGAGAGGGAATGCTTACACACCCCAGCGATCAAGAACTGTCCCGGGGGCATCACATCGCCGTTGCAGAAACAATGAAAGAGAAGCCAATGAGAACCAGACTAGCCGTAATCCTGCTGTGCATCTTGTCGGTGCCGGCCGTTGTAATGAAGACCGTCGTCGCGCAGACAACGAAGAGCGATTTTTTCAAAACTTCCGACGGCGTCAGTATCCACTACCTTGAAGCGGGCAGCGGCCGGCCCATCGTCTTCATCCCCGGCTGGACCATGCCGGCCTGGATCTGGCAGAAGCAAATCGACGAGTTTTCGAAGAAGTA
>Ga0302325_10032627_pt1 | contig 10689 bp, 8 predicted proteins | sample Palsa_T0_2_FD_201948 | JGI IMG/M metagenome (GOLD analysis project Ga0302325, IMG submission 201948) | Peat permafrost microbial communities from Stordalen Mire near Abisko, Sweden - Palsa_T0_2 | ecosystem: Environmental > Terrestrial > Soil > Palsa > Peat permafrost | place: Sweden: Abisko...
CTGCGCCCGAAGATTTGCACTCGAGCGGCAGTTGCTTTCTCCTTGCGGCTTGGCCTGCCCTATGCCATGGTAGTCTAGGACCTGCAAAAACAGTATTATTTATTACTATATTGACTTCTATCAAGGATATCTAACTATTCTACAGCTGTATGTAAAAATCGGCGATTATGCGCTAAGGATTCGAAAATCACTTCTTTTTGCGATCGCATACTTTTTAGAATTGGGCCCCTCTTATAACTTAACCACTACGCATTTGACTTATAACCCTTTCTTATATATTGGAAGCGCTGTATTTAACCATTTATTTGACCTACTTTTTATTCCATCTGGACTGTATTTTGGAAGAAGTTTTTAAATCGTGATAGCGTTGTTTTATTTGTCCTTAAACACAAATATTTGGAGTTGCGCACGTGCCACAAATAGGACGTTTTTTCCTCCGCTGAAGAGAGCTGTATAAAGCTGCGCCCCGTGTAAATACAACCAACACAGCGCCACATTCCCAAGCTTAACAAAACCCTTCTGAAAAAACTCCCAGGTCTAACTCAAATAGCAAGTAATTGAAATTCAGTTATTCTCCCGCAAAATCTTCGCCACAGCTTGGCGCAGACGCTAGGGACATACCGAAGTATAGAAGCATCTGTGGGACACCCTCTCAAGGAGTACTGACATAACTTCTCGCCCTCTCCAACTCCCCCTCACTCGCCTCACCACCACTCTCCCCACCCTCCTCCATCTTCGTCTTCTTATCGCCTGAATACGCGTATCTGGACCTCTTCCGAATCCGTGCACCATAAAAGTAGAAGACGTACGGGATTGCGCAGCATGCAAGACTAATGAACGCCAATAAAGTAGACGCCCATTGATATCCAAGTCTGTGGTACATCTGTACGGTGAAAAGCACGACGGCGGCGCCCCAAAATGACCGGAGGAAAGTTTTGGCTGCGAGGGCAGAGGCTGCTTGATGCTGGTATGAGTCGACCAGGTAGTTGTTCGCGGAGTTGTAGAGGAAGATAAACCCAAATCCGACTGGGAAGCCACCGATTGCGGGGCCGACCCAGGAGAGATGTGGGTAAGATGACCAGGCGAAGATGAAGAGGCCGATGGGAATGAGCCAACAAGACACCATCATTGGGACGAGTCGGACTTCTGCGGGTGGAGAACCGTTATGCTTGTTTGAGAGCTTCATGTAGTGCTTGTTCACGAATGGCGCACAGGCGGCTGAAGCGAGCACTCCGAGAGCGATCGGGATGAACATTAGGCCTGTAATGCCGGCGGAGTAGCCTTTGCCTTCCTGGTAGATGATTGGGTAGGCGACAAAGAACATGTATAAAAGGCCGTAAAGGACGGACATGTAGACTGAGACGAGGAAGACAATTGGCTCGCCGAAGAGGAGCTGGAAGGGACGAATTAGGAAGACTCGGAGACGTTCGCTGAATGGTCGTAGGTCGAGATCTTGTTCTGTGACGTGATCACTTTCGCCAGTTGAGGCACGGAGTTTCTTTGCTCGTGCTGCGAGGATAGTGGGGGCATACGTCTCGGGCACTGTGAAGGTGATCAGGATCCAAACGATGGCAGCTAGGATTAACTGGATCCAATATAGCCAACGCCAACCCCCTGCGTCGAAGAGAAACCCGCCGACGAGAGGACCAATTGCTGGACCAATAAAAGGTGCTGCTGAGAAGGCAGCCATAGGAACTCCTCTTTCCTCTGTTCTCCAAAGATCTGCGAGAGTGCCTCCAACAAGCGTCATCGGCGCCGAGAAAGCTATCCCATCAATGAAACGGCAGACTATGAGAGTCTGTATATTTTTAGCAACGGCACAGGGAATGATGAACACAACAGCGAGGAACAGAGTGGAGCCGTAAATGAGGCGTCTGCCCAGGATTTCTGACAATGGAGCAAACGCCATGGGGCCTAGTTACGTTAGCAAGTATTAAATCCCATAGCGCATCATTGCATACCTATTCCGAATCCAACAACGAAGACCGTAATAGCAAGAAGAGAAACTTCTTCAGAAACGTGGAATTCTTTTTGCGGACCGATAATTCCAGCTGTAATAACAGCTGAGCAAAATGCTACAACGAAACAGGTGATTGCAACTAAACGGGAATCGTGGGTTAGCATTGTCTTTCGAAGATTTGATCTGAGACACTTACCAACCATGGTACAGTACCACTTGAAAGCCTTTGACCAGTTTTTGGGATTGGCCGGATCATCTGGGACGAAAGTAACGAGTTTATATCGATCTCTTCCATTGGGTTCAACAGGACCAGGAATTTCTCCTCCTGTTTTCTCCTGTGTGTATTCTTCTAAATTGGCTGCATCGCTGAAGGTTCTGTACGGAAGATTCACATCAAGGTTTGGATCCTTCGTCTCTTTGTGGGTATTACTGGAAGTGGTTCGGTGGACTCGAGAGCTGGAAGTGTTTGATCGATGAATTCTTGATCCATTTGTATGAGTACGAATCAGGGTTGGTGATGTTGTGCCATTTCCGGTGATTGATTGAAATGTCCTGACTGGAGGCTCGGACTGTTCTTCTGAATTCGACATGGTGGATTAATAGATCTAGACTTACAAGTGAAAGCTCAAGGAATGGTCTGCTGAAAATATGAACATAGGAAGTGGGCGCCTTTAATATCAACGGCCGGCACGCCTCCCGGCCCCAACACAGATCTTGATAAGCAATATCAAAAGCCTTATGGCAGATGTAGTTCATACCAAGCCACATGCCCCACAGAAAACCTCATTCAGATATCTTTGAGGGCATTGGATTGGACGGGGATATCTCGCTGTTCGGAAAATCAAGGAACAGAATAAGCTGAGGTGTGGCAAGCCTATGATTTTCGTTCCAAAGCCGCTTCTGACGGCACCCACCACATGGTAACGAGCCTGCACCCGAAAGTCTGTGCTTTTTAGGGCCACTTAAGCGATTTTTCACGCCCCAAGCACCTGACTATCAAACCACCAAAATTATGACTATCACACCACCAATTCATGACTGGCACCACGAAAAAGGCTGCGAGACACCCACAAAACACAAGGAGGCTATAAGGGAGCTAGCTGCTTTTGGTAACAAGTCTGTTGAGCAGCTGGTAAATCGTTATAAGCTTGGGCAGTTGTCAATTCGTCGTGTTCTTAACTACGAGGCTCCCGAGCGCGCACGGCCTGAACGAACTGACCGAAAGGCACTCCTCTCTGACAGAAGACTCGACGAAGTGATTGAGTATTGCTCTGAAAAATAGAACAATCGAATCCTGAAATACGATCTCCTTGTTACCGAATTAGAGCTTAAATGCTCTCCCAAAATACTTATAAATCGGCTCCACCAGCGGGGGTACTACCGGTGCACGGCTTGCCAGAAACCCTATCTTATACCTGATCAAGTCATAGCACGATTGCTCTGGGGATTGGCGTATTTATTCTGGACAGTTGAATGGCTCAGAGTACTCTGGTCTAACGAGGTTATCTTCTTAATTGGAGGGAGAACAGCCAAGGAGAAGGTGACAAGAAAGAGAGGGGAGAGGACGCACCCTATTTGTATATAGCATTAATTTTATCGTGAAGGAACGATACCTGTTAACGCTTGGGGAGTAATTGGGTATGGCTACAAGAGCCCACTTCTTTTTATTGACGGATTAGGCAAGCACGGAGTATTCAAACAAGTCGATTATTTTGCGCAAGTCCTTTAACCTTATATTTAGGGTATTTTAGAGGCTTTCGCAGCTCTCACCCACCTCCTCTCCCCGCCAACCGAGTCCCCTTTTACGGAAGACGGCAATTTAGCTCACGGCTATAAATTAACCCGCAACTGCTGTGCTCGCTGGCGTACGACCTATGGTATTACCCTTATGCCTCACCCGTTAACCAGCCCTGATATGAACCTAATTGAGAAGTGCTGGCGACGTTTAAAGCAAGCGTTACACCGTCGAAAACACCAACCGACAACCGTAGCTAAGATGCAAGCGGCAGTTACGGAGGAATGGGAGCAATACCACAGGATTGGATAAATACCTTGATTTTAAAGCAAGAGCATTGGGTTAATGTACTTGTGGAGCGTCATGGGTGATCTGCTCCTAATTAAATGGATATTTTTACATTTTCGCGATGATTTATTTAAGTGAGGTGTGTCGCTAAACAAGCCTGAAAAGCACAGACTTTCGGGTGCGGGCTCGTAACGGGTGAGGCTGCATTAGCGGTAGCCAATAGAGAGAAGTTGACTCAATCCCGAATAGCGACTATGAATGGCATGACTCGGCTGCTGCCTACTTGATAATCAACGGACATGAACAATAGGAATCAAAAAATTGCCAGCCATACACGTGTCAAACAAGTACTTATTGCAAGATATGGCCATGAAATGTTGGGGAAGTGCAGGAAAAGACAGGAAAAGGGACCTTTCAGCAAAGAGCAGCTACACGTCATTCATGCGTTTTAGCCGTCAGAGAATGTTGATAGCATGAGAACATCTGGAACGTATAGCACTGGCATGTTCCGTACAAGGAAGAAATCGATCCTGTTCTATTCTGGGGCTGTGGGTCTGTGAAAAGGAGAGATAAAAATGAGAAGAAGAAAAGATTTGGCCGAGGAAGTCGTTGGAGGCTCTTGCCGATGTCGGCGCTAAGAGCAACCTTAATCGAGCTTCAACCTTTCCGTCGATTCCATGTCAACCCCAGTTTGAAGCTCCCTACAAATCCTTTGAATACTCAAACTGATACCAGCGAGGCAATGGCTCATTGCGACCAGCTTCAGCCTGAACTACCGGGCCATGGAAGTTGTTTGGTCGTGCTGGTGAAAATGTAAGCTCGGGGCAGTAAGAACCGTCTCCTCCCCGATGAACTCAATAACCACCACTGCCCCAAGGTAATTGATTATTCTCGCACACTCCCAAGATATCAAGATGATTACCAGCATAACATCCACCTGCGCCTGCGGGGCCTTCAACCTCAAAGTCGATTACTCCAACAGTCTGCTCCCACTCGACCGTGGACTCTGCCTCTGCGATAGCTGCCGACGATTCACTGGTTCCTGCGGGAGCTCATACATCATCTTGCCTCCAAGCCAGCGGATTGATATCACGAAATTTAATCTGACAAGCTACGAGACGACGGAACGTTTGACCCGCTACTTCTGTTCGACCTGCTCGTGCCATGTCCTTGTCAAGGTCTCTAGCAATCAATCTTGGCACCTTGCGACTGGGCCCTGGGATCGAACGGAGGAAATCGTGAATTGGCTCGGGACTAAGTGGGTTACTGATACTTTGGATGGGGGAATCAGTGTCTGGTTGAAGAAGATCGTTGGACCTGATGGGAAGACGCAGCCTCTCAAGAGGTGGATGCTTCAGGATTGGGACGGCGGGGCCTTGGTTCCAGACCACCTCCCGTTGAATGTTCTACCAGAGGAAAAGAAGGCCCATGCAAATCCTGAGAAGTTGGAGGCACAATGTCATTGTGGGGGAGTCAAGTTTTATATCACTCGTCCGAATGAAGCGTCGAAGCAAGTCCGGTCGCCATTCCCGGATTTGATGTTTCCTTTCCATTCGCATTCGTCAGAGAATCCGAAAAACGAGACCTGGTGGCTCCGCGACAACGATACGAAATACTTGGCTGGACTTTGCACCTGCAGGTCGTGCCGAGCTAGTTCTGGTTTTGAGGTGCAGCCATGGTGTTTTGTGCCTAAATGCAATGTATTCCAAGAGGGTGGATTGCCCATTGACTTTAAAATGGGGACAATGAAAACTTACGAGAGCTCCAAAGATATCTGGAGGGAGTTTTGCAAGGTTTGTGGTGCAACGATCTTCTGGCATTGCACGTGGAGACCGGATTTACTTGATGTTAGCGTGGGATTGCTGGACCCTAGAGAAGGGGCCAGGGCGGAAAGCTGGCTGGATTGGTGGACTGGAAGGGTTTCATTCTCAGAGATGGCAGTGTCTACTAGCTTGGTCAATGCCTTGGAAGAGGGATTGAAGCAGTGGGGTGATGAGAAAGCGGGCAGTGATGAGACTAAATAATATTTCGTTTATAAGAAGCTTGCTATCTTGTGGGAGTGAGGAAATGTGGGAGTGTCGGGATGTGCTCTGGAGATATGGGAAGGGAAAGCTGTCGCCGAGTGCCTTTTACAAGGCTTAACACTCCCCGAGGAAGCTCTTCGCGTTCAACTGACCCGGTAAGACCAACTTTGGACAGAACAGTTATCAGATTTTGGACATGAAAATAAGTAGATGGATCTGATATCATTGCCACTGTGAAAGCCTTAAATAGAGTGCTATCTTCCCAAACTCTCGGACACGGCTACATTAAGTTAGACCGTGGGATGGCCCAGCCAGTTAACCGACAGGCCCTCAAATTTTTTGGAGGGACGCGTTCTGACCATTGCACTCAGTACACACACCAAACACCTTCTCGAGCCTTCGCGCAAACAGCCATTACTCTGCTGATCTCCGCGCTCCAGGTGCTGCTTTCCAGAATTCGGCGATGCAGATATTGTGACCGGAGGAGGAAAGGCTGCAAAATATCTGGTCCCGAAGCGCTACACCGCGTTGTTGGCAAGTCGAGGTAAATTCTCCCTGTGTGGATTCACTCATTCCCATGGCGCTCAAGCAGCATGCCCTTGCTCGGCCTGCAAAATTATCTCCCCAATCGCTGACAATGTTTGGTGATTGAAGTCACAGCACCGATCTGCTACCCAGGCGCAAAACCCACCGCCCTTGCGGGACAAATCTTGTCCATAGCTTCATGCACAAAAGCCTTCCAAAAGTTCCCTGAAGAACGTCTGTAGCCGGAAAGATGTCGGTCCTCGCGCCAGAGGTGCATAATGAGCTTGCACAGCTGTTGGATGCCCTGCAGTCATCCGACAATGAAGTGCGATCCCAGGCAGAAGAACATCTGGCGAACAACTGGACAACGAATAAGCCTAATATGCTGTTGATGGGCCTGGTTGAACAAATCCAAGGATCTAATGACTCAGTGGTAACATATATCAAACCCACGAACTGCTGCATCTTGCTGATACTCCTCGATATTCTAGACTCGCTCCTTTGCTGCTGTCATTTTCCGCCGGATAGCGTCTAAATCCCGCAAGCTGCCCAACGGAGAGACTGTGGAACTGTTTCTATCTCTGCCACAAGAGGAGGGCTACATTATCAGATCCAAACTGCTCGAAGCATTAGGCGCCGAAATCGAGAATTCCGTGCGAAATAAGATCGGTGATGCTGTTGCAGAAATTGCCCGAGAGTATTCTGATAGCAGTACGTCCTTCCGGGTCGAATTATACCTATAACTACTTTCTCCATGATCCGCAAGCTGACGCCTTGTAGAAGCACAATGGCCCGAGATTTTGGGCATTCTTTTCACACTCAGCATATCAAATCAGGTTGGACAGCGTGAGATTGCTTACAGAATATTCTCGACAACCCCGGGAATCATTGAGAAACAGCATGAAGATACAGTTCTTTCAGCTTTCACGAAAGGATTTAAGGATGATCATGTATCGGTAAGTCCTTGCCACATTTCCACTATCAGAAGCAATCACTCACACAAAGAAGGTTCGCCTTGCAGCCATGGAGGCCTTTGCCTCGTTCTTCCGAAGCATCAACAAAAAATCCCAGCAGAAATATTACGCCCTCATTCCCGAAGTTCTCAACATTTTACCACCAATCAAGGAGAAGCAGGAATCAGAGGAGCTGACTAGAGCTCTGGTTTCGCTAATTGACCTTGCTGAGGTCGCGCCAAAGATGTTCCGACCCTTATTTCACAATTTGGTGGCATTCAGCATATCTGTGATCCAAGATAAGGAGCTTACTGATCAAGCAAGGCAAAATGCTCTCGAGCTCATGGCAACATTCGCAGATTACGCACCAGCAATGGTTAAGAAGGATCCAACATACACCAACGACATGATCACACAATGTTTGAGTTTGATGACTGACATTGGGGTCGATGATGACGATGCAGCTGAATGGAATGCTTCTGACGATATGGATCCTGACGAGAGCGACCTTAACCATGTTGCGGGCGAGCAATGTATGGATCGGTTGGCCAACAAGCTTGGTGGTGCAACTATCTTGGCACCTACCTTCAGCTGGCTTCCAAGGATGATGAACTCGGACGCTTGGAGGGATCGACATGCTGCACTTATGGCCATCTCGGCAATTTCAGAGGGCTGCAGAGATCTGATGGTTGGCGAATTGAGTCAGGTCTTGGAACTCGTGGTGCCTGCACTCCGTGATCCACACCCCCGGGTTCGATGGGCGGGTTGCAATGCCCTTGGACAAATGAGCACAGATTTCGCTGGAACCATGCAAGAGAAATATCATTCCGTTGTGGTTCCCGCTATTATCCCGGTTCTCGATTCGCCTGAACCGCGAGTTCAGGCCCATGCTGCGGCAGCACTGGTCAATTTTTGCGAGGAGGCTGAGAAGACCATCTTGGAGCCGTACCTGGATGATTTACTAACCCACCTCTTCCAACTTTTACAAAGTCCAAAGCGTTACGTTCAAGAGCAGGCCCTTTCGACCATTGCGACAATTGCGGACTCAGCTGAAGCGGCCTTTGCAAAGTACTACGATACACTCATGCCACTTCTCTTCCAAGTGCTGCAGCAAGAGAACACTAAAGAGCTACGCCTCCTCAGAGCAAAGGCTATGGAATGCGCAACACTCATAGCTTTGGCGGTGGGAAAGGAGAGATTGGGCAACGATGCCATGAGCCTGGTTCAACTTCTAGCTACCATCCAGCAAGGTATCACAGATCCAGACGATCCTCAAGCACAGTATCTTATGCACTGCTGGGGACGTATGTGCAGAGTTCTCGGTCAGGATTTCCTGCCATTCCTGCCAAGCGTTATGCCGCCACTCATGGAGTTGGCGAGTGCAAAGGCTGATATTCAGCTACTTGACGATGAGGAGCAAGTCGAGCAAGTTCAGCAAGATGAAGGTTGGGAGCTTGTACCTTTAAGAGGCAAAGTCATCGGTATCAAGACAAGTGCCCTCGATGACAAGCATATGGCGATCGAGCTCTTGGTTGTCTATGCGCAAGTTCTGGAAGGCTCTTTCGCACCTTACGTCCTTGAGGTCATGGAGAAGATTGCCGTGCCAGGATTGGCGTTCTTCTTCCACGACCCTGTCCGTGTTGTTTCGGCTAAGTGTGTACCACAATTGCTGAATTCATACAAGAAAGCTTTCGGCAACCCGTCGAATGAGCTGCAGACTCTTTGGAGAGGTACGGTTGTAAAGCTTTTGGAGGTTCTCAGTGGGGAACCAGCAGTGGATACCTTGGCCGAGATGTACCAATGCTTTTACGAATCTGTTGAGGTCATGGGCAAGGGCTGCCTCACTCCACAAGACATGGAAGCATTTATCGATTCCGCGCACTCAGCTCTGGAAGACTACAAGGACCGAGTTGCTGCCCGAGCTGAAGAGAGAGAGGGTGATGCACAGGAAGAAGGCGAAGAAGAGTCGGAAGATATGCTATTCGCTATTGAAGATGACCAAACTCTTCTTTCTGACATGAACAAGGCATTCCATTGCATCTTCAAGAACCACGGAACCGCTTTTCTACCTGCATGGGAACGCCTCCACAGCACTTACGAGCAGTTCCTCAAAAGCCAAGACGGCACCCAGCGACAGTGGGGTCTTTGCATCATGGACGATGTTCTGGAATTCTGCGGCGAGGAGAGCTGGAAATACAAGGACTACATCGTTGAGCCTCTCATCGCTGGCTGCAGAGATACCGCCCCAGCTAACCGACAAGCTGCTGCTTATGGTATCGGTGTTGCAGCTCACAAGGGTGGTCCACAATGGTCTGCCTTCTTCGGCCCAGCCATCGAACTGCTCTTCCAGGTTACTCAGTTGCCCAACGCCCGAGGAGATGATGATGTCTATGCAACCGAAAATGCCTGTGCCGCCATCGCTAAGGTACTGCACTACAATGCTGCGAGTGTGCCAAATCAAGAGGAGGTGATACGTCAGTGGATTGACACTCTTCCGGTTGTGAATGATGAAGAAGCTGCGCCTTATGCGTATGCGTATCTTGCTCAGTTGATCGACCAGTGAGTATAATTCATTCCCTTTGACGATGCAGAACTGACTATTGCAGACGAAATCCTCTTGTACTTGGCCAGGCTGGAAAGGTATTCGTCTTCATCGCTCAAGCTTTGGAAGCAGAGACACTGCAAGGTCAAACGGCTCAACGAATCGTGGAGGCGGGCAAAGTCCTGTTGGCGGTAGCTGGGCTCGACCCCCAAACGGTGCTTGCGTCTTTGCCTCTTGAAACTCAGCAGACGGTAAGGGCGATGTTTGGCTGAATGCATTCACGACCCCAGGGCAACTAATTGGTATGGGACACTCGGATATGGGATGGGAATTGATGGGACAAGATTGATGACTTCATAGAATGATTTGATACCACACGCGCTCAGCTCCTTCATTTTCTTTGTTTTCTGGGGCCGGATTTAGCATAGCGAGATCAAAGGGGAGAAGTAATGCTCTTTGGTGGCACTTTTATAGGGGGTGGTGTGGTGGCGGTTGGCCGTGGCCCCCACAGTCGAAATCCCAATGCAACGTCTAGAAATCGGTGTCTGTTTGGTGATGTGATTGTGACGAGGGATGAGTGTTCACGACACTAGTCTATCGAAAGCACAGAAGTGCAAATTTCGGCAGATGAGGTGAGGCGTTTCCAAACGGCTCCTTTGGCT
>Ga0302325_10032630_pt1 | contig 10688 bp, 7 predicted proteins | sample Palsa_T0_2_FD_201948 | JGI IMG/M metagenome (GOLD analysis project Ga0302325, IMG submission 201948) | Peat permafrost microbial communities from Stordalen Mire near Abisko, Sweden - Palsa_T0_2 | ecosystem: Environmental > Terrestrial > Soil > Palsa > Peat permafrost | place: Sweden: Abisko...
TGGACGCGGCGATCGACAGCCAGGCACCGTCGGCGGCCTGGTAGATGCCGCGCGGCGACGCCGACCCGGTGCCGTTGCCGACCCGGCCCTGGATCTCCCCCAGGCTGGTGTACTTGAGGATCATGTCGCCCACGATGAACATCAGCGGCTCGTACAGGGCCACGTCGATGACCTCGCCGCGCCCGGTCCGCTCGCGCTGGTAGAGCGCCATCGCGGTGCCCATCGCCGCGGAGATGCCGGCGATGGAGTCGGCGAACCCGAAGGGCGGTGACGTCGGCGGCTTGTCCGGCCATCCGTTGACGAAGGCGAACCCACTGGCGGTCTCCGCGACGGTGCCGAAGCCCGGCCTCTCCCGGTACGGACCGGTCTGGCCCCATCCGGAGATCCTGGTCAGGATCAGGCCCGGGTTGTCCGCGGCGAGCACGTCGTAGCCGAGGCCCCACTTCTCCAGCCGGTCCGGCCGGAACGACTCGAGGACGACGTCGACCGTGGCCGCCAGACGCCGGACAAGATCCCGTCCGTCCGGCTCGCGCAGGTCGATCCCGACGGACCGCTTGCCCGCGTTGAGCCGGGAAAACCCGAGCGACAAGCCGTCCTTCTGCGGGGTCCAGTTCCGCGCGTAGTCGCCGGCGGCGGGGTCCTCCACCTTGGTCACTACCGCGCCGAAGTCCCGCAGCATCCGCCCGGCCGTGGGCGCCGCGTACATCGTGCCGAGCTCGAGGACCGAGATCCCGGTCAGCGGGCCGCTCGTCGTCGCGTTCACCTGTATCCCCTACTGTCGCTGGTCGAAGCGGCGGCCGAGGAGTTCGGAGACGATGCGGATGCGCTGCATGGAGGGGGTACCGCCGGCGACCGCCCAGCCGTGCGCGTCGCGGTGCAGCCGCTCGATGCCGTATTCCTCGGTGTACCCGTTGCCACCGTGCAGCTGCATGGCCAGGTCCGAGACTCGCTTGGCCATCTCGTTCGCGGTGCATTTGGCCAGCGAGACCTCGAGCGGGTCGGGCAGCCCGGTGCCCGCCGTCTTTGCGGCCCGGTAGATCAGCAGGCGGGCCGCTTCGACCTGCATGATCATATCAGCCAGGGTCATCTGCACGTTCTGGAACTCGATGAGCTGCTTGCCGAACTGGACGCGTTCCTGGACGTAGGAGATGGTCCGGTCCAGGGCGGCCTGGCCGATGGCCAGGCTCATGGTGGAGTTGCCGAGCCGCTCGATGGAGAACGCCTTGAACAGGCTTGCGAACCCGGCCCCCGCTCGGACGACGAGGTTCTCGGCCGGGACCACGACGTCGTCGAACCTGACGTCGGCCGACGGGATGCCGCGGAAACCCATCAACCGTTCGGGTGCGCCGAAGCTGACACCCGGACGGTCGGCCTCCACGATCAGGGCGCCAATACCCTTGGCGCCGGGCTCGTCGGACAGCCGCGCGTAGACCAGGTAGGCGTCGGCCTCGCTGCCGTTGGTGGTCCACCGCTTGCCGCCGTTGACGGTGTAATTGCCGTCGGCGTACTTCGCCCGGGTGGTCAGGTCGGTCGCGGCCGAGCCCGCGTCGGGCTCGGAGATGGCCAGCGCGATGGAGATGTCCCCGGAGATGACCCGTGGCAGGAAGCGCTGCTGCAGTTCTTCCGGGGCGATCAGGGACAGGACCCGGGCCGGGCCGGTGTTGGCCTCGAACACCTGGAAGGCCGCCGGCCGACATTCCTTGGCCAGCTCCTCGATAACGATCAGCGCGTCGATCAGGGGGGCGCCGGCGCCGCCGAGATGCTCGGGCAGGCAGATCCCGAGCAGCCCCTGCGCTCCGAGGTAGCGCCGCTCCTCCAGCGGGAACGCCTGCCTGCCGGCGTCCCAGCCTGCGGCGAGCGGGCCGTACCGGCGGCGGGCGATGTCCGCCGCGACGGCCGCCAGCTGCGTGGTGTGGTCGTCGTTGGTTCCGGCAGTCACAGGGGCCACCCGCCTCTCAAAAATCCATTATATTAGTACTCAGGATTTTGCATTCCGTCAAGTCCGGCCGGCACGGCGGCCTGCCCGTCCATGGTGGCGGCCCGCCCCGTCGCGGCCGCACGACTTCCGCCAGAAAGGCCGGAGGACTATCCTTAAACATGATAATGATAGGAGCCATATGAGCCAAGCGGTGATTGTAGACGCGATTCGATCGCCTATGGGCCGGGGCCGGCCGGGCGGAGCACTGTCCAGCGTGCACCCGGTTGACCTGCTCGCCCAAGTGCTGGCGGCGCTCGTCACGCGCAGCCGGCTTGATCCGGGCAGTGTAGATGACGTGCTGGTGGGCTGCGTCGGCCAGGCGGGCGAGCAGTCGGCGACACCGGGCCGGATGGCCTGGCTGGCCGCGGGGTTTCCCGCGGAGGTGCCGTCGGTGACCATCGAGCGCAAGTGCGGATCCGGACAGCAGGCGGTGGACTTCGCCGTGCAGGGCATCATGGCCGGGGCCTACGACATCGCCATCGCGGCGGGCGTAGAATCGATGAGCCGGGTGCCGATGGGCTCGGCGCGGATGGGCGCCGATCCGTTCGGGTCTGGAGTGCGCGCCCGATACGGAGAGCTTGTGCCGCAGGGCGTGTCCGCCGAACTGGTCGCCGACAAGTTCGGGCTGGCCCGGGACGAGCTGGATGCCTACAGCGCGCAGTCGCACGCGCGCGCGGCCCAGGTGAGCGGCGCGGGAGGATTCGACGCGGAGATTGTGCCGGTCTTGCGGCCGGATGGGGTACTGGTCAGCCGGGACGAAACCATCCGCCCGGGTACCACGGCCGAGCGGCTGGCCGGCCTGAAGCCCGTCTTCGGCTCCAAGGAGATGCGCGAGCGCTTCCCGCACCTGGACTGGAACGTGACCGCCGGCAATTCCTCGCAGATCACGGACGGCGCCGCCGCGCTGCTGCTGATGAGCGAGGAACGGGCGGAGCGGCTCGACCTGCGCGCGCGGGCCCGGGTGGTCGCGTCGGCGGTCTGCGGGGACGACCCGCTGCTGATGCTCACCGGCCCGATCCCGGCCACGCGGCGGGTGCTGGAGCACGCCGGGATGGCCCTCGCCGATATCGATGCGGTCGAGGTGAACGAGGCCTTCGCCTCCGTGCCGCTGGCCTGGCTGCGCGAGTTCGACGTTGATCCGGCGATCGTCAACCCGCGCGGTGGCGCGATCGCCCTCGGACACCCGCTCGGAGCCTCCGGGACCCGGCTGCTGACGACCCTGCTCGGCCACCTGGATGCCACCGGCGGACAGTTCGGCTTGCAGACGATGTGCGAGGCAGGCGGAATGGCCAACGCTATGATCATCGAGCGGCTGGGCTAACTAACCTCGGTTCCCGGGAGACGGTGCGGAGCCTGCGACCGCCGGGCTTCTTGACTGTCCCAGGACCTCTTCGCGGAGAATGTCAGTAGATCAGCGTGCCAGAATCCACGGCTATCGTAGTCCCCGTTACGTAGCGGGCCTGGTCGGAAAGCAGCCACAGCACCGCCTCGGAAACGTCTTGCGGCTCGACCACGTCGGTGTTCATCACATTCGCCATCCAGCCAGGAGGGGCCCCGTCGCGCACAGACGGTCCGAAATAGGGATTCATGAGCATCGGAGTACGGACACCCTGCGGAGCGACCAGGTTGACCCGAACGTTGAATTGTCCGAGCGCCTTGGCGAAATTACGCATGATCGCGACCACGCCGTGTTTCGCGGCGCCGTATCCGACTTGCCCCGGGTTGAGCAGTTTCTGATTGAACGCCACACCCTGGAACGTCGAGGTCGAGCCTGTGATGACGATCGAGCCGCCGCGACCCGACTCGACCATCGGTTCGGTGGCGGCGCGCAGGGTGTAGTAGACCCCGGTGAGCATGGTGTCGATGGCCGCATGCCAGGCGTCAAGCTGCTGGGACGGCTCGCCGGTGGTCGGCATGACTCCGGCATTGGCCGACACTAGGTCGAGCCGGCCGAACTCGGTGATCGCGGCCTTAACCGCATTCTGGACGTCATCCCACTTACGCACGTCACCCTTGAGCGGAATGACCCGGCGATCCTCGGCCTCGATCAGCTTAACGGTCTCGTCCATATCGGCCTGCCGAGACATGTCGTACTCGACGGAGGGGATCTGTTCGAGAATGTCGAGCACCACGACGTCGGCGCCTCGCTTGGCCAGGTTGACGGCGTGCGAACGGCCCTGACCGCGCGCGCCTCCCGTTACCAGCGCGACCTTGCCGTCGAACCTCCATGCGTCGGACACAACTTCTCCTATCTTTCCTCGTCACAATTCATACTAATCATTATGATACTCCACATTGAGCAGTTACCGCCGCTGGCACGCTGCGCAAGTCGGCCGAGAGCACCTCGGCGGACCGCCGCGACGGTCAGCCGAGGCCGGTGGCGGTCTTGGAGCGGTCGTGCGTGTCGGACGTGATGCCGTCCGCGCGCAGATCGGTCTTCCGCACCTTCTCCGAAGGCGTGCGCGGTATCGCGTCCACGAACCGGATGAACCGCGGCATCGCAAACGCCGGTACCTTGCCCTCGCACCACGCCCAGATCTCCTCGGGCCTGACCGGCTCGGACGTGACGACGACGGCGAGAACCTCGTCCTCACCGGCCTCCTGCTCGGCAGGCACGCCGAGAACGGTGCACTCGATAACGCTCGGGAAGCTCAGGACGGCCTGCTCGACCTCGTACGAGCTGATGTTTTCGCCGCGACGACGCAATGCGTCCTTGTATCGGTCGACGAAGTAGTACCACCCCTCCTCGTCCCTCTTGAGCGCGTCGCCGGTGTGGAACCACAGGTTCCGCCAGGCCTCGGCCGTCTTCTCCGGCATCCCGGAGTAACCGAGGCTGCACGTCCAGGGGTACTTGTACCGCAGAACGAGCTCTCCGACCTGGCCGACCGGAACCTCCTCGTCCGTCTCGGGGTCAACCAGCCGGATCTCGAAGAAGTCGCTTGCCACCAGACCCGCAGCCCCGGGCGGACGGATCTCCCCGTACGGCGACAAGATGGGCGCGCACGTCTCGGTGAGACCGAAGGCATCAACCATTGCCTCGATCCCGAACCGCGCCATGAACTCCTTGAGGATCGACGAAGCGGTGGGCGCCGCGTAGACCGACCGAAGCCTATTGTCGGCGTCATCGGGCCGGGCTGGCTGCTTCCAGACGAAGTCCATCATCACGCCGATGAGGTTGGTGACAGTGATGTCGTTCTCGCGTAGGTGGTCGACCCACCGACTCGCCGAGAACTTCGAGCGGATCACGAGACGCGCACCGGCGACCAGCGCCGGGTAGGCCGCCATGAACTGGGCGTTGCCGTGAAACAACGGCGTTGTCGTGAGACACGTGTCTTCGGGCGTAATGCGCTGGAGGCTCGCGACCTCCTCGCCGAAGAAGAACATCTGGCCGTGCGGCATCGCCACACCCTTGCTCGGGCCGGTGGTGCCCGAGGTGTAGAAGATCGAAGCCTGCTCCGCCGGTGTGAGGTCGACGGGCTCCGCGCTGCCCGAGCCAAGAAGCTCGTCCCACAGGTCGCAGTTCCAGCCCGCGTCACGCAACGCGGCAACAGCGGCATCGCCGGAACCGGTATCGATGACGTAGAAGGTCTCAACGGTCGGGATCTGCTCCTTGATGGCCACGAAGCGGTCGGCAAAGGTGTCGTCGGTGACGACAAATCTCGCCTGGGCCAGCACCACCTGGTGGCGCAGGAAGTCGCCCTCGTAAGCGGTGTTGATCGGAGCTTCGATGAGCCCTCCGATGCCAGTTCCGAGCCAGGAGAACACGAACCGCGATGAGTTGGACGCCATGACGACGACGCGGTCCCCGCGCCGCGCACCCGCTGCGGTGAAGCCAGCGAATACCTGCTGCGCCCGGGCGAAGGTTTCGCCGTAGGTGAATTCGACCTCCTCCTCCGGCGCTATCAGGAAGATGGAGTCGGGTCGCTCCCTCGCATGATGGCGCAGCACGTGTGCGAGCGTCCAGGTGGCGCGGTCGGGAAACCTCAGGTTAAGGTCAGTGTAAGTGCGGGTCACGCGGAGTGGTACCTCTCCTGAAAGGCGGGTAGCACCCGCTGGGCGAACAGTTCTAGAGAGTGCAGAACGCGGTCCTGGGGCAGATCGAACCACTGCATGCGCAAGATCACCGTGGTGACGCCGGCCGCCTCGATGTCCTTGAGCTTGAGAATCGCGGTGCTGGGTCGGTGAAAACATATGCATCGCATGCCTGTTGTTCCGCCTCGTCAGCGCCCGCGAGGTGCTGGTAGTCGCCTGTGTCCAGCAGGAGCAACGGTTGAAGGGCCGGCATGCTGCCCAGGTAGTGCTGCAGAACCCACACCGATTCGATGCCGCTGCGCTCGGCCACACGAGTCTGCTCCCGCAGGTCACCGATCCTGGCCACCGGGGCCTCCCCCGGCGGGAAGTCATTCATGATCACCAAGCCAAAACGCAACGCCATGTTAGCCGTCCTTTGGTGGAACCGCGCAACATTGGCTCTGTTCCGAGTACCAGTATAATCGTTAGCACTTATTGGGCAACCATGCACTTCGCCACCTAGGTGCCCGGCCCTGTAACACGGTGGACGGCCGCACCCCGACAGACCCAGCGGACCGTGCACCCTGGTGGCACTGTCGGTCGCGGCGCCTCGCCGTAAAGCCTGCCTGGAACTCGTCACCGGCGCGGTCGCCGCCCGGGGCCCGACCCGGGCCTCGCTGTCGAGCGCGAAGCCATTAACCGGAACCAAGCCGACCGACTGGCACGAGGCCTGGAAGTAGGGCCCGGCGAGGGTCTGCCCATAAGGAATGGTGAGCAGGAACCGCTGTCCGGGCTCGAGTCCTGCCCACAGGTAGACGAGACGCAGGCCCCTCCCGTGCCGAGGGCGGCGATATCACGTAGGTCACGGACATGCATCTGGCGGACCGTCCCGCTGGTGTCGCTGGTCAGTGAAACCGCCGATCCCAGGCCGGCCGAGGCCAGGCCAGTTCCTGCCTATTGGTGAAAGCCAGCAGGTCGGGCTTGGTGACAAACGGGACGTGCCGGGGACGTCCGACATCGTCCGCAGCCAGGCGGGGTCCGGTCCCGAGGCGACGGCCGCGCCGAACCATGTGAAGAGCAGCCCGGAGGAGTTGCCCGCCTGAATCAGGACGCGATCGCCATACTCCAGGCCCGAGTCGAGGAGCGTGCTGGCCACGCTTTCTGCGCGCCACTGGACTTCGGCGAAGGTCCATCGCTTCGCCTCATCCGGCGCATCCAGGTAGATCGCGTCAGGCCTGGCCGCCGCCTGGCTGCGCAGCACGTTCGCCAGGGTTCATTCGCTGGGACCGGCAAGCGGGATGGTGAGGTCCTGGGTAGGTGCGCGTGCCTGTCTCCGCTGTGCTAGTCGGCCTCACTGCGAGCAAATCTATTATAATGATAAATGACAACCGCCCGCCGGTCCGAGTGTACGGGTGCGCTTCCTACCAGGCGAGCTCGCCAGTTCCTGCGCGTCGGACGGCGGGCCGTTGACGGGACCCTGGGCGCGCGTTAGCCTCGGGCCAAAGCTAAAATCATTATCATTGATGAGGGGTTTCATGGCGCTAGCAGAGCCCATGCCACGCGAGCGCATGATGTGGCGTAGCGCTGCCCGTCGACGGAGGGTTCCTAGCGAAATGACAATCACCGATCAAGCCGCACGGAAACTGGGAGAGACCGCGAGCGGGCTGATTGACGGCCCGACGTGCTGGATCGACGGCACCTGGGAGGATGGCGACAGCGAGCGTTCCTGGCAGTCGGTCGACCCCACCACCGCCGAACTGATCCGCGACGTACCCGTCGGGTCGGCGGCCCAGGCGGAGCGGGCCGTGCTGGCCGCCCGGCGCGCCTTCGACAGCGGACCCTGGTCCAGCCTCACGCCGCGCGAGCGAGCCGGGCTCCTGCTCGAGCTGGCTGACCTGATGGAACGTCACGCCGAGGACCTGGTCGAGATCGTGGTCAGCGAGGTCGGCTCGCCGATCTCGCTGTCACGGTCGATGCAGGTCGGGATGCCGATCGCCAACGTCCGCTGGGCAGCGGAGATGGCGGTCAGGGGGCCTCAGGGCGGCTACGAGGAGGCCCTGACACCCCACATGGGGCCGCCGCCGAGTTCGTCGCTCCTGCAGCGGGTGCCGGTCGGAGTCGTCGCCGGAATCACCGGCTACAACTTCCCGATCAACTCGGTCATCTGGAAGCTGGCTCCCGGCCTGGCGGCCGGCTGCACGCTGGTGTTCAAGCCGTCCCCGCGGACCCCGCTGTCGACCATGGCCCTGATGCGCATGGTCGATCAGGTCGGATTTCCCAAGGGCGTGATCAACTTCGTGGCCGGCGACGCCGACGTCGGCGAGCTGCTTAGTTCCCATAAGGCCGTGGACATGGTCATGTTCACCGGCTCCCTGGCCGTCGGCCGGCGGGTGATGGAATCGGCCACCCATACTGTCAAACGGCTAGTCCTGGAGCTAGGCGGGAAGTCAGCGACCATCCTGCTGCCGGGCGCGGATATTGCCGACCTCACCGGGCCTAGCATCATGCGGTGGGTGCGCAACTCCGGCCAGGGCTGCGGCGCTACCACTCGCACGCTCGTGCCCCGGGCCCAGTACGACGAGTACGCCGCCGCGGCGAACTCGTTCGTCTCGGCTCTGTCCGTCGGCTCGCCGTGGGAGGAAAGCACGGACATCGGGCCCCTGATCCGCGCCGAGCAGCGCAGCTTTGTCGAGGGACACCTCGAGCGGGCGCTCGAGCGAGGAGCGAGCCTGGTCGCGGGCGGCGGTCGGCCCGAGGGGCTCAGTGGGTACTTCATGAACCCCGCTCTCGTCGGCAACGTCGACAACTCCGATGAGATCTGCCAGGAAGAGCTCTTCGGCCCGGTCGGCGCGCTGCTGCCTTACGACGACGTCGAGGAGGCCATCTCGATCGCCCATGACTCGGAGTACGGGCTTCACGGCGCGGTCTACGGGCCGCCGGCCGAAGCGTTCGCCGTGGCCGACCGGCTCCGAACCGGAGCGGTGTCGATCAACGGCGGCGGCTTCATGCGGCCCGAGGGACCGTGGGGCGGGTTCAAGCTCAGCGGTTTCGGCCGCGAGATGGGCGACGACGGGTTCCGCGAGTTCTTCCAGGTCAAGCACCTTCAGTGGCCGATCAGGTAACATCGGGGGCGGTCCCGGCCGAGCCGTTCCGGATGGTGGTCGAGGAAGGAAAGATCCGGGAGTTCGCCCGGGCGACCCGATCGCGGTCAGCGGAGCATTTCCGGCCTAGCGATCCGGTGTCGCCTGTCACGTTCCTGGCCTCCTCAGCCCTGTGGATGGGCGAGGAGAACAGCGCCTGGCGGGGCGTAACCCGCGACTTCGCCAACATCCTGCACGGTGAGCAGGAGTTCTCCTTCCACGGGCCGCCCCCGGCGGCGGGAACCGAGCTGATCGGCCTGCAGTCCATCGACCGGACGTACGCCAAGACCGGCGCCCGGGGCGGGGTCATGACCTTTACCGAGGTGGTCACCAGGTTCAGGAAACCATCTTCGGAACGGACAGTGGTGGAGATGCGGTCGGTTTCGATTCATAAGCATCTCCGCTCGGCCGCCGCGACCGCACCTGTTGTCCGGCCGGCCGCGGCCGAGCCAGGCGGGCGGGACACCGGCGAACGGACGGCGCTCGAGCCGTTCACCGACACGGCGCTGACCATTACCGATTTCGTCCGGTACCAGGGAGCCTCGGGCGATTTCAATGCCATCCACCATGACACGGCCTTTGCTCAGGCCTCCGGCTATCCGGGTCCGTTCGCGGTCGGCATGCTGACCGCGGGCATAGCGGCCAATTACGTCACGGCCCATTTCGGCGTCAATGCCGTCCGCCGGATCCGGATCCGGTGGCAGGATCAGGCCTGGCCGGGGGACGCGCTCACCTACCGGGGCTTCCGCGTGCGGCGCGATCCGGCGGCCGCCGGCACTGCCGGAGCGGACGTCGAGGTTCAGGTCACGCGCCCCGATGGCCGGCCCCACCTGGTCGCCTGGGTCGATCTCGCCGACCAGGCGGGCGCTGAGCTCTCGGAGGAGATGTCGGCGTGGGCCCACTGACCGGTCTGCGGGTCGTCGAGATGGCCGGGCTGGGCCCGGTGCCGCACGCGGCCATGCAACTCGCCGACATGGGCGCCGACGTCGTCCGGGTCGCCCGGCCCGGGCCGCGCCCCATGGCGGAACTGGCCGGCGCCACTGACCATGTGCTGCGCGGGCGCACGAATGTGGTCGCGAATCTTAAGTCCGGCGACGACAAGGACGACGTGCTGGCGCTGGCGGCCGCGGCGGATGTGCTCATCGAGGGCTTCCGGCCTGGGGTCATGGAACGCCTCGGGCTCGGCCCGGACGTCTGCACCGGACGGAACCCGCGGCTGGTGTACGCCCGGATGACCGGATGGGGGCGTCAGGGGCCGCTGGCGGTCGCGGCCGGGCACGACCTGAACTACCTGGCGCTGACCGGGGTCCTGCACGCCATCGGACCGGACGACGCTCCCCCGCCGCCGCCGCTCACCCTCGTCGGCGACTACGGCGGCGGGTCCATGTTTCTGGTCACCGGGATCCTCGCGGCCCTGTGGGAACGGGAGCGCTCGGGCCGGGGCCAAGTAGTCGACGTGGCCATGGTGGACGGCATCGGGGTGCTCGCGCAGAAGGTCTGGGCCATGCGCGGCGCCGGGACCTGGAGCGAGGAGCGGCACGCCAACCTGCTCGACGGAG
>Ga0302325_10032631_pt1 | contig 10688 bp, 7 predicted proteins | sample Palsa_T0_2_FD_201948 | JGI IMG/M metagenome (GOLD analysis project Ga0302325, IMG submission 201948) | Peat permafrost microbial communities from Stordalen Mire near Abisko, Sweden - Palsa_T0_2 | ecosystem: Environmental > Terrestrial > Soil > Palsa > Peat permafrost | place: Sweden: Abisko...
GGGACTACAACGTTCAGGAACTTGACGATCTCCCATTGCGGAAAGAGACGTTGCGTCTGCTCTGCATCGGCGAGCTGAAGCGGCCGCAAGAAGAGCCGATCGGTTTGTAGTTCACCGGTCATGGACACACACTATATCGCGGGTAAGGTACTGCGAGCCGAACTTATGGGCTTAGAAACGCCGACGCCCCGAGCGTCCCGCTCCAACGATATCGCCTCTCTTTTTCGGCTCCTGCCTGCCAACGCTCAGGCGTGCTTGCCTCTGTCCAATCGACCGGCACCGCGGCGAGGCCGCCTGCCGCCGCGATCTGGAAGGCATCACGCAGCGCAGCCCGCTGATCCCTTCCGCGCGCCGGAGGCCCGGCAGAGACCAGCGTCGCCGTTCCGCTGCGCGCCAGCACGTCGAGCCACTGTTGGTTGAACTCCCACGGCACTGCCTCCGTGATACCTACCAGATCCGCGTCCAGTATGTAGAACGTTCCATGCTGCGGCAACCGGAACGAGAGCGTGTTCACGCCCATGCGCCGTGTTCGCTCCCACTGGCGGCCGCTGGTGTCGTCGCCCGTCCGTTGCAGATCAAAGACCCCCTGCCCCAGGTGGCCTACGGTGTTGCACCCATCGAGCAGCACGCGCTCGCCGGCGGCCTCGCGAATCAGCGCGTAAAGCTCCGCGATCACCTCTGCGTTCGTCCGGCTCCGGTTGTTGAGTGACCAACCGGGTAGTGTAGGCTGCGGCCCCATCTCGAACCCCCATTGCCCCAGCAAGTCGTAGGTGGAGAAGTCGTGCTTCACCATCTCGTACCCCCATCCGGTCGCCTCCCGCAGCTTGGCGCGAATTCTCTCTTGCGCCTCCGGGATCGTTGGGTCATAGCCGCGAGCCCGCTCCTTCTTTTCCCCAAACCGCACATCCGGCAACAGCAGCCCACGCGCGGCATCCTGCGGCGCCTCGAGCGGCCGGATCCAAATCCCAGGTCGCGCCGTGCGCTGCTTGATATTGGCCGCCAGCTTTCCCATATCCGGCCATGCTGAGTTGCCATTGCTCCAGCCGCCGTCGATCACCGAGAACGGCCGGACACCTCCCTTCGGCGACAGCTCGACGATGAACTCCGTGTCGCGCAGGATCGTTTCCGCAGTGCTTCGTCCATAGCTGTAACACCAGTCGTTCGCGCCATAGATCGGCACGATCGGTCGCGACGCGCGGGCACACATCGTCCGGCACAACCCCGTGACCGTTTCCAGAGCCTTCTCGCCCTCGGCTCCGCGCCGGGTTACCACCGTCGCCATCGTCAATCTCCGCTGGCCGAGTTCGACCCCATTGCCACCGTTCGCCACGTTCAGCCATAGCGACACGCCCTCGGGATCGAGTTGCCAGAAGCAGAGCGCGCCCGCATCCGTCTTTACTCCGTAGGCATGGCACGTCGCGCCATCGTGGGTCGCAAAGTACCATGGCATCACGCGTTCCGGAATCAGGTTGCGCCAGCCCAGATCTCCATAGCTGCGCTCCCACGCATCGCCCAGAGCCCGCAGACCCGGCGCCACTTCCGCCCGCCAGCGCACGTGTACCGCTGCGATAGCCGTCGACGGGGCCGCAAGCGTCAGGACGAGCTCATCCTGCTTCACCCCGCTCTCTACAACGACCTGACCGCCTCGCCACTGCTCGCCCGTGCGTTCCAGCGAGGTCAACCCCACAGGCAGCGTCTTCTCGAAACCTCGGTATACCGTCACGCTTTCCGGCACACGCAGCAGATCGAGAAACGACGACGGCTTCGGCGACCGTTCGCCTCTATCAGCGGTACCTGCATTTGCGTCCAGTCTCGTCTGCGCCCCGCTGGCCGCGGATGCTACTGTTATGCCGCTGATGGCCAAGGCTCCCTTCCGCAGAAACGACCGCCGCGTCACCGCATCTGCTTCGTTCGCCCGCTCGGACGCGTTCCGTTGTTCTTTCTTGTGTTTCATCCAGTTCCTCTCAGCTATAAGTTTCACTCTTGTGACATGCACTATCAGTGCCAGAGCAGGAGATTGTATACTTTCTTGCCTGAGGTTCACGTTCTTTAGACACCCTAACCAATGAGGTTTTACTTTGTTCAAGCGATCCGCTTTCTATTTTGTTCTGCCTTTACTTTCGATACTCGCCTTCAGTGCGGAACGAAGTCAGCCGGCCATCAGAGCAACGCTACGGACGTTTATCGATGCAAAAGATATCTCGGGAGCGGTAACTGTTGTAGCTACAAAGGATAGGATTCTCGACACGGACGCCGTCGGGTTAGCTGACGTGGCAGATAATAAGCCGATGCGAACGGATAGCCTTTTCTGGATCGCCTCGATGACCAAGCCGGTTACAGCGGTTGCCGTTCTCATGCTGCAGGATGAGGGAAAGCTACGTGTAACGGATCCCGTCGAAAAATACATACCGGAATTCTCCGCCTTAAAAACTCCATCAGGTCAGCCCGCTCAAATCACGATTCAACAAATGCTCACTCATACGTCCGGTCTCGGCGAAGCCGATATTGCCGCGGTAAGGAACGCTCATAGCTTGGGTGATCTTATCCCTCTTTATCTCAGTGCGCCGATGCAGTACGAGCCAGGCGCGCGCTGGAAATACACGCAGTCTGGTATCAATGTCTCTGCGCACATTGTTGAAGTGGTCAGTGGTATGCCCTTCGACAAGTTTGTTCAAAAGCGTATTCTCAAGCCCTTGGGCATGAAGAACACGACGTTTTATCTGAACAAAAAGTCGCGTTCTCACCTTGTAACGCCCTATACAAAAGATAAGACGACCGGTGTTCTCGTCGCCGCGCCTCCGCTCACCGGCTTCGGCCTGGAGGGTCATCCACCATTCGGCAACGGAGGGCTATTCTCCACCGGCCCCGACTACGCGCGCTTTTGCCAGATGCTGTTGGGTGGCGGCGTGTTTGACGGAAAACACTACCTCAGCCCGGCGGCATTCCAGCTGCTGACTACGATTCAGACGGGGGAGCTTGCGACCGGATTTTTGCAGACCGCCGAGTATGGTAGCCACGGCTCGAACTATGGTTGGGGTATCGGTGTGGCCATTCTGCGTACGCCACACGAGGGCGTCGCTGCGATGCTCTCACCAGGAACCTTCGGGCACGGAGGCGCATGGGGCACTCAGGCCTGGATTGATCCAGTACGTGGCATCGCATACATTCTCATGATTCAGCGGCCCGGCATGAACGGTGATGCGAGTGAGATTCGACGGGCCTTTCAGCAATCTGCATTCGATGCGTTTGCGAAACAGTGACCGACGCACATCAACCAGGCACGAAGAAGCATACAACTCCCCGAGACCTTTGCGACTCACAGTAACAAGTCTGTAGGGCCATGGGACGGTGCGCCGGAGGATCTTCGCGTTGCGCCTGCCTGCATTTCACTAATGGGTGAATCTATGTACCATCATGTAAAGAAACTTATGTACACCGTGAACGTCGGTGAACCTGATCCGAAGTTTGGAAAAATGCTGCTGGAGCAGTTCGGCGGCGCAAACGGAGAACTAGCAGCGGCCATGCAGTATTCCATTCAAGGATTTAACTGCGAGGACGCAGCTCGCAAAGATCTCCTGATGGACATTGGGACAGAAGAGTTAAGCCATCTGGAAATAGTCGGAGCATTAATCCGAATGCACTTGAAACCCATGAAGAGCAGCCGCGAAGCGGCTGAAGCTGACCCGCTGGTTGCGATCGCCGGCGGCGGCGGTGTCGCCCTCTTCGACTCCATGGGCAATGCGTGGACGGCAAATTACCTCAAGGTTACGGGTGACCTCGCAGTTGACTTGCGAAGCAACATTGCCGCCGAGGCTCGAGCCAAGATCGTTTATGAACGTCTGATCAGCTTCACCCAAGACCAAGGTTCAAAACAGGCGCTGCAGTTCCTAATGACGCGCGAGATCACCCACATGCGTGCGTTTACAGCGGCGCTCGATAGCATGGAAAAGCCGCAGTTCGCCGTAGGGATTATTCAACCAACACCGAAACTGGTCGATCAGTTCTTTAACGCGTCCACAGGCGAGAGCCAGTACGGCGAGACCGACTTTGTCGGTCCGTGGAACCATGGCAATGGATTAACGACCGTTGAGTCGGAGATCAAGGGTGGGGAAGGGCTCGATGTCATGCCCTACGATCCGCAGCCGGGTAGTGAACATACTTCTTCGATCGATTCCACGCCCGTGGGAGCCTATACGAATGGCGTCGGCAAGAAGCAGGCCGCATTACACGACAAAGCAAAAGCTGAGGCGGCGAAGAACGCTACCGTCGAAGTGTAAATGAAGTTTCGATCGCCGAAGCAATGTGCCGGCTAACACTCCGTTAGCCGGCACTCTTTTTGTGATGAGGCCGCCGCATCCAAGGAGCCAGGACATTCCCGGGGATGCCGTGTTCAGCCCGAACCCAAATTCCTGCATCGAAAGATAGTAGTATTGTTTACTCAAGCAGCAGGGCGGACGCGCGGGCTGCTGCGCTGAAAGACCCCTAGCCCGAATTGCTCACCTCGGGCGGGCATTGATGGCATAGCCCAAATCTGCTCCTAAGCGAACCGCCGGGTGCCCCCCGAACCCACGTGAGAAGGTTCGCCCTCCGTTACTTAGCCAACATCGGTTTGGAAAGCAATCCGAAGGAGCCATCCACTTGTCAGCCCTGAACCGGCGAGAATTCATTGCAGCCTCAGCAGCCACACTGGCTATCAGCTCTGCCGGCAAGCTGGTTGCCGAAAGTCCCAAGGCCGATGTCTCCGGCCAGAACAAGACCTGGTATTCCAGTATGCTCCGCTGCGGGCAAGTCAACTTCAACGAGCAAGATCCCCTCACCATGGACGCCGAGGCCTGGATGGACTATTGGGCGTCGTTGAAGGTGAACGCAGTCATGTTGAACGGCGGCGGAATCATGGCCTTTTATCCCACCAAAGTTCCCTACCACCATCGCAGCGAATTTCTGGGGTCAAGGGACCTGTTTGGAGACATGGCAGCGGCAGCCCGTAAGAGGGACATTCGTGTGGTCGCACGCATGGATTGCAATTTTGCCTACGAGGAGGCATTCCAGGCTCATCCGGAGTGGTTCCAGTACAACGCGGACGGCTCGCCGAGGAAGCATGCTGAATGTCCGTGGCTTTACGCCACCTGCATGTTCAGCTCTTACTTTACCGAGCAGATGCCTGCGATCTACCGTGAGATGAACCAGAACCATGCGCCGGATGGCTTCTATACCAACGGGTGGCCGAGCACCGGCCCGCTGGAGATTTGCCACTGTCTCAATTGCCAAAAGATATATAAGGAAAAAACGGGCGGCGTTCCGCCCGAAGGCACAGATGCGGGGAGTGCCGTTTACCGCAAGTACTATGACGTTTATATGGACCGCATTGCTGAAATCTGGAGCCTTTGGGAAAAGACAGCAAAGGATGGAAATCCTAACTCCGTCTATGTTGGCAACCTGGGCGGTGGCATCGACACAGTGAAAAATGTCAACCGTCTGAGTAAAGTTGCAGCCTGGTTCAACGCCGATAACCAGGGGCGGCGGGGGAACACACCTATTTGGGAATGTGCACAACAGGGGCGCGTGGCGCGGTCAGTGATGGATGGCCGTACGGTCACGAATGTGGTTGGCGCTTACAGCAATAGCAGCGTCAACTGGAGGCACTCAGCAAAGGCGCCCGCCGAGGCGACAATGTGGATGGCACAAGCTGCTGCGAGCGGCATGGTGCCCTGGTATCACTGGCTGGGCGGCCAACCTCAAGATAACCGCTGGCGCGAAAATGGCCGGGTGTTCTTTGACTGGCTTGCCGCCAACCAGACCCATTTTCGCAATCGCCGGTCGCTGGCCAATCTCGCCGTGCTTTACCCGCAGAGCACCATCGCCTTCTACGGCTCAAACGGCACCCGTACGCGGAAATTGAATGGCGCCACGATCGACCAGACGGACTATCTGCAAGGGCTCTATGCTGCTTTGCTTGAAGGGCGGTTTCTGTTCGATTTTGTTCACCAGGAAAATCTCGACGCGGCAGCGCTCAAGCCTTACCGTGCGCTGCTCCTTCCCAATGCAGCCTACCTGCGCGATAGCGAGTGTGAGGCAATCCGGGACTATGTGAAGTCCGGAGGCTCCGTGCTCGCTACGTTTGAAACCTCCCGGTACAACGAGTGGGGCGTGCAGCGGGAAGATTTTGGTCTGAGCGACGTCTTCGGAGTCAGCGTAGCCGGCGAGGTCATCGGCCCCTTCGGCAACAGTTACATGCACATCGACCAACCCCATCCGATACTGAATGGGTTCACGGGCACTACGACCCTTCCTTGCCCTGAATTCAGAGTACCCATCACTCACTTAAAAAGTGGAACCCGCAATCTAAGCGTAATACCGCACTATCCCGCGTTCCCTCCGGAGATGGTCTACCCTCACATCCGGCAGACCGAGGAGCCCGCGGCCGCATTCCGCGAGCAGGGATCTTCGCGCATCGTGTATTTTGCAGGGGATATCGCAAGGTCGTTTTGGATCTCGGGAAATCCCGACCTCAGCCAACTTCTCATCAATTCGGTGCATTGGATCCTGAACCGGCAAGCGGCAACCGCTACGGTCGAGGGCAGCGGCATGGTGGAGATGTTCGCCTGGGAGACGGAACCGGGGTTCGCCCTACATTTGCTGAACTACACCAACCCCAATATGACGCGTCCGTTCGTGACTCACTTCTATCCCACGGGACCACTGCAAACGCAGTTTCAAGTCTCCGATGGCCGCAAAATCGCCTCGGTGCGTGCCTTGCGCGCGCTCCGCGATCTTCCATTCAAACAGCTGGGCTCTACCGTGAGCTTTGAGGTGCCTTCGGTGCTCGATTACGAAGTCATTGCACTGACCTAGTTGCGGTTGATCGCCGCTTCTCCCAGAGCGTCTTTCATATATAGTCCAGCCATCACATCGATCAGAAAGGTTCAGTTGCGCACACGAGCAGAAAGCAACGGAAAACAACCTAATTTATCCCACGTACGCTTGGGCGAACGTGGGGCACCCCCGGTAGCCTTGGTGCAACTGCAGGCCCGCGCATCCGCCGACAGGATCAAGTCGCTACTTTCCAAATCTGCTCCTAAGCGCAGCGCTGGGTGCCCCAAGTCATCTCGGCGCCTTTTGGTAGGCGCTTCCATTTTTCTTTTGAGGACACACGCTCATGTTGCGCTTCGCCGCAAACCTTAGCACGATGTATGGGGAATATCCCTTCCCCGACCGGTTCGCCGCCGCCGCCAACGACGGGTTTACGGCGGTGGAATACTTATTCCCCTATGACTATCCCGCACAGCAGCTGGCCGCATGGCTGCAAGCGCATCGCCTGGTCCAGGTGTTGCTCAATGCTCCGCCAGGAAATTGGACGGCGGGCGATCGAGGCCTGGCTTGCCTGCCCGGCAGAGAAGCCGAGTTTCGTGCCGGAGTACATACCGCGCTCGAGTATGCGCAGACATTAGACTGCCCGCGGGTGCATGTGATGGCCGGCGTCCAGCCAAATGGAGTGGAGCGCGTTGACCTGCGCCGCACCTTTATGACCAATCTGGCATGGGCGGCCGAACTCGCGTCTTCTGTGGGCACCGAGTTCCTGATTGAGCCGATCAATCCACGGGATATGCCCGGTTACTTTCTGAACCGGCAGGACGAGGCGCACGCCATCGTCGCCGAGATCGGTAGCCCGATGCTCAAGGTGCAGATGGATCTCTACCACTGCCAGATTGTGGAGGGCGACGTGACTATGAAGCTGCGGAAGTACCTTTCCGGGCAGAAAAGCGTCGGCCACATCCAGATTGCGAGCGTTCCCGAACGCAATGAGCCTGACCGCGGCGAACTCAATTACGAGTATGTGCTCGAGCTGATCGACGAACTTGATTTCGATGGCTGGATCGGCTGCGAGTACCGGCCGAGGGCCGGTACTTCCGAAGGACTCACCTGGCTGCGCAAGTGGCGGTGAGATCGCCCTAAACGCCCGGTACTGGCGGACATCCTGGAAATTCAGTTAGGAACCCATTACCGATATAACCCAGATACTGGATGCCAATCTTGCTGGTGAAGAACCCGTCCGCGGTCAGGTTGCGCAGAAATGCAAAGAACGCGACCCCCTGGCTCAGGCTCGCATCCTGCACGATGGTCTTGCGATACGCGATGCAATCGAGTATTTCCGTCTGCTGCTGCGCCGTGCACTCGAGATAGGCATTGCCATGGCGATCGAGACATACGGAATCGAGCCACATCAGGCCGCCGCCGAGGGTCAACTGGTATTGCGGATTCTCACTGGTGAGCAAGTCGATAAACTCGGGAGCCCCAGCCTCGATGGCGCCCCCCGAATCCGCGTCGGCAGGGAAAATCGTCTGGCATAGTGCCTGCAGGGTCTTGTACTGCTGCTGGGGAAAAAACTTTGGCGTGTACGCACCCGCCTTGCTCGCCGCCTTTTCCGACGAGATCATGTGGTGGGCATATTCCGCCGCCTGGAGCGGGATGACTCGCAGAACTGAGCTCGCCGCGGCCCCGATGCTCAGGGACTTCAATACATCACGGCGGGATACGGGACCGATAGACATGCTATATCTCCCCTTTTTTTGCCTGATCCAACAAGTATTCTGAAGTTCTCCACGACAGTGCCATGATACTGAGCGTCGGGTTCTTCTCCGGACCCGACACAAAACATGCACCGTCGGCGACGAACAGGTTCTTGACGTCGTGCGCCTGGCAATTTTTATTCAGAGCCGAGGTTTTCGGATCGTCTCCCATCCGCACCGTTCCAAGTTCGTGAATGATCTCTCCCCCATCGGAAATTCCGTAGGGTGATTTTCCCTCCGGCTTAGCTCTGCTGTAAAAGGTGCCTCCTGCTTCTTCGACGATCGCGCGAAAGGTCTCCTGCATATCTTTCGCCATCTTGATCTCGTTGTCGCTCCAGGCAAAATGGAAACGCAGCACCGGGATGCCCCACTTATCGACCACATCCGGATCGATCTCGCAGTAGGTATCGGGATTGGGAATCATCTCGCCGCGCCCGGAAAATCCAATGAACGTGCCATAGGTGCTGCGGCACTTCTGCTTCAATGACACTCCGTAACCCTCAGTTTCCTCGCACATCTCGTCGAACTGGCCTACACCGGGCATGTGGCGGCCCCCGCCAAACTCGATGTGATAGCCACGCGGAAAATCATTCTTGCGATCGAACTTCCACCACGGCATATACATGTGCATGCCGCCGACACCGTCATGATTGTGCGGAGCTACCGCTGCCAATTGGGGAAAATATCCCGATGCGTTGGTGCCGACGGAATCGGTCAGGTAGCGGCCGACAACCCCGGATGAATTGGCCAGCCCATTGGGAAAGAGCGTGGAGCGTGAATTGAGCAACAGACGCGCGGATTCGCAGGCGCTCGCCGCCACGACAAACGCTTTGGCGTGGATGCGCATTTCCTGGTGCGTCGTCTTGTCAATGTAGGAGACGGCTTGCGCTTGCCCGTCTTTGTTAACCACGATCTCCCGAGCCATGGCGTTGGCAATCAGCGTAAAGCGCCCGGTGGCCTGTGCCGGCGGAATCATCACCTGGCTGGAACTGAAGTTGGATGCGCTGATGCATCCTCGTCCACATTGCGCACAGTAGTGGCACGGCGCGCGTCCATTCAACGGTTTGGTCAGGATGGCCATGCGCGAGGGAACGCAAAGAATATTCAGGTGATCGCAGGCCTTCTTGACCAGGGTTTCAGTGCAGCGCGGCCGGGGTGGCGGCAGAAACATGCCGTCCGGAGCGCTGGGAATATTCTCTTTCGTTCCGAAGACGCCAACAAACGAATCGACTTTGTCGTAGTAGGGCGCGAGATCTTCGTAGCTGATCGGCCAGTCGTCGCCCAGGCCATCCCTGGAGCGAGCCTTGAAGTCCGCCGGCGCGATGCGCAGTGCAATGCGTCCCCAGTGATTGGTGCGGCCGCCTTCGATCCGCGAGCGAAACCAGTGAAAATCTGAACCGGGAGCCGAGGTATAGGGCTCGCCTTCGATCTCCCAAAAGCCATTGGGCGCCAGAAACTCGCCGTTTAACTCGTGGCGCGCCCGGCCTCCGATATCGGCTCCGCGATGAGGCAGCGCGTACGGCCAAACATGTTCCTTGTAGTCCTTGCTGGGATTCAGCGTCGGTCCCGCCTCCAGCATGGCAACATTCAGCCCACCCTCGGACAGCACCTTGGCGGCGGTTCCGCCTCCCGCACCAGAGCCTATGATGCAGACGTCGTATACCTTCGGTGAGCGGATCACTTGCGGCATTCAGAATCTCCGATGAGGACATGGATTTGCGAGGCGAGTCGCGTCCTTCGCAAATATAGACGAAATGACCTGGTCTGGAGGACTTCGAAAGGCCGGCCAGAATGCGCGGGACCGCAGCCAAACGCCCCAAGCTGTTGATTTAATTAGGCATATAACGCCTTCGAAAGCGATTGATTCGCTGCCAATTATGCCAATGGTCGCGTTGGACTCCGGCCGATGGACTGCAGCGTCCGCGGTCAGCGGTTCATGATTAAGGTGCGCACGCACATAGCGCAGAGACCGAACGTGATAACGGTAAAGATCATCGGCCGAAAGTCGAAGAAATTGCCTATCAGGAAAGCAAAACGAAGAGAGGCTACAATCCAGCAGAGGCCGGCGGCGAGGCAGAGCCATGCGATCGCGGTATCTCCGGGGCGGCCCGCCCGTATGAG
>Ga0302325_10032633_pt1 | contig 10688 bp, 5 predicted proteins | sample Palsa_T0_2_FD_201948 | JGI IMG/M metagenome (GOLD analysis project Ga0302325, IMG submission 201948) | Peat permafrost microbial communities from Stordalen Mire near Abisko, Sweden - Palsa_T0_2 | ecosystem: Environmental > Terrestrial > Soil > Palsa > Peat permafrost | place: Sweden: Abisko...
GAGCGTCATCACCGCAACCCAACCGCCGATGGCATTTTCAGCTCCCACATAGAGGAACAGGAGCAGTGCGGTGAGCAGAAGCGGCAGCCTTCCCAATTGCACCGGGCTTGCCAATTCGCCGGACCAAGCAGGCCAGGGAGCCGCGCCATATAGCGCTGCACAAACAAGAGCGGCGACGGGCAATATCCACAGGAAACTGCCGGCCAGAATGGCAACCAGGAGAGGCGCGGCCACAGCGCCGCCGCACCAACTCAAATTCAGCGCCATCACGTGTCTCGATTCCGCCCCTGGATGGAGCGCCGCAATTCCCAGATTACCTGCCGGTATGATCAGCCCTAGTCCGCTGCCGTAGACCGCTACGCATGGCAGGGCCGCGGGCCACCCAGACACGGCGCAGCCGGCGACTCCAGCCGCTACCAGTAATAATCCAAAACCAATCAGCTTGGAATATCCGTACCGCCGCGCCAGCATCCCCACCGCGGCGGCGCTAGAGACGGAGGCCAGAAACTGCGCCGTAAACAGCAGCCCGGCGCGGCCGTCGGCGATATTCCATCGCGCCTGCAAGCCGGGCAACAGAGGGCCGAGCATGGTGGTGGCGATTCCGGCGAGTACAAATGCGCTGTGCAGCGCGAAGCCAGATCGGATCCTCATGCCCTTAACCTCATTCCCATAAGCTTGACACGCTTTGTGGTTCCCCATTACATTGATTTCAATAAAACGATTTATTGATAATGAGAGGGTCCGAAGGCGACTAATTAGTATGTTGACGAGACGTGCGTTTGTGGGCGCGCTTCCGCTCGCCCTGTCCGCCGCGGCGGTGGGCCCGCGGCTCACCAAAGAGCAGGATGAGTTCCTCGAAGACCTCTCTCACCGATGCTTCCTATTCCTGTGGGAGCAGGCCGACCCCGGCACCGGTTTGGTTCGCGACCGCGCGCTGGCCGATAGCGCCACGCCCGACGCCAGGCCGTGGGCATCGAGCGCCGCTACGGGCTTCGGGCTGACCGGGCTGTGCATCGCGGCGGAACGCCGCTGGATTCCACGCGCTCAGGCGCGCGAGCGCACGCTCGCCACGCTTCGCTTCTACGGCGATAAGTCGTTTCACGAGCACGGCTGGTTCTATCACTTTGTGGACTCCGCGACCGGCGCCCGCCGCGCGACCAACGAAGTCTCCACCATTGACACGGCTCTGCTGCTGGCCGGAATGGTCACCGCGCAAGAGTATTTCAGCAAAGACGAGGAGATTGTCCATCTGGTCCAGAAAATCTGGGACCGCATCGACTTCCAGTGGATGATGAACGGCAACCCGGCTCTCCTCAACATGCATTGGAAGCCCGAAGACGGATTCTCGAAGAATTTCTGGGACCATCACTGCGAGCTCGAGATCATGTATTTGCTGGGCATCGCCTCATCGACGTCTCCGTTGCCGGCCGATTCGTGGTACGCCTGGCGGCGGCCCACCGTCACTTATGCCGGTCACACGTATATCAGCGGCTCCCCGCCGCTGTTTGTTCATCAGTATTCGCAAGCCTGGATCGATTACCGGAACCATAGCGAAAAACGCGCGCCGCAGACCAATTGGTACCGGAATTCGGTGGAGGCCACGCTGGCGCACCGGCAGTTTTGTATCGATCTCAAGAGCCAGTTTCCGGGCTACTCGGAAAACATATGGGGCATCACGGCGTCGGACACCGCTACCGGCTATAAGGCGAACGGTGGACCCCCGGCCACTAAAAACATCGACGGATCGGTGGTCCCATGCGCCGCCGGCGGATCGCTGATGTTCGCCCCCGAGATTTGCGTGCCCGCGCTGATGGAGATGCACGCCAAGTTCGGCGAGCGCATATACAAACACTACGGATTCGTCGATGCGTTCCATCCGACTAACGGATGGACGGATAAAGACGCGCTGGGAATCGATGTAGGGATTACGCTGTTAAGCGCCGAGAACCTGCGCACGGGCAAGGTGTGGAACTGGTTCATGCGGAACCGGCAGATCCGGAAAGCGATGTCGGAATTGTTCGTGTGAAGCCGCGCCCGCGAGTCGGCGCAGTTCTTCCGGGTTCGTAGCGTTTCGTATATACAACATGCTACGAGAAACTCGAGGTCATTTCCGGTTTTGATTAGGACGATGACAACATCTTCCATATCGAAAGGCACGAGTTTACCCCGGAAGAGGTGGAGGAGGTCTTTGCCGGCGATCACAAGGTCAGGCGAACGCGCCAGAAACTATACATCGCCTTGGGCGAGACTCTCGACGGACGCTTGGCTCTTGTCGTGTTTCGCCGCATGCCCGGAGGGCTTGTCAGAGTGATCACTGCCCGGAATATGGACCCGAGTGAACGGCGGTTATTTCGCCGAAAGTAGGTATAACAAGATGAAGAAGAATCTCCCTACCGCAAAAATGCCGCTACCCAGGCTTCAGTCCGACCAAGCGACCGCCGACTATTTCGAGAGCCACTCTGTCGCGGCCCTGTGGGATCAATTGCCCGAGTCTCCTCAAGCCAAGCCGTCACAAGCGCTGGCGAAAACAATTCGCGACCGTCACGCGCACGCGAAGTCTCCCATCTCGCTTCGTTTGGCACCCGAGCAAATTTCCGCCGCGAAGCACATCGCGGCGGCGAAATCGGTAGGGTACCAGACTCAACTGCGGATGTGGATTGCCGAGGGGATACGCCGGGAAGCGAAGCGCACTTGATCGCTGGCTCGATCTACATCCCGGCTCCGACTCGACGGGCAGAGCTAGGACCCTGTCATCGGCCCCGCGTGTTGGTCTGCATTCCACGCCGCAGGACCTCATTCATGTAAGTCTGGTACTTTTACCCCGCCCTCGAAACCGGTGGAGCACATCAGCATCGAGGCGAAGGCTCACCAACGGCTTGATTGGTCTATAAAAGCGCTCAACTTCGACCTCGGTTGGAGCCGGACTTCCGGTGCGGGAGAAGTCGATCTGTAAGTCACGAAGTTCTGCGAGTATCTGAAGTTCCCGGCGCTGCCTGTCAGTGATGGGCGGTCAAGAGCGCGATCGTAAGGACTCTACCTTCTTGCGGAGATGATGCGGATTTCTTCTTCGCCATTTTGTTCCTGCTTGTGTGTCGTCTAGAACTGGCGAAACGCGTTGGCGTTTGACAACTCCGCAGCCTGCTCAGTCTTCCGTTTAGCTCCGAACATTGATAGCAGCTGATTCTGCACAGCCCCTTCATTCCGAATCGCCTGCCACCTCGTGAAAATCTTTCAGCTCTGATCGTAGTCGGCTCTGTGCCGATCTTTTTGTAGCTGAGCAAGCGCCCTTATGAGGTCCTTGAGATCGGTCTCTACTTCTCCGCGGGCGACTGCCCTACCCGACCGGCGCCGGACCGGTCGATTCGCGTACTACTAGATCCGGCTCCACTTCGATGAATTCCGGGGATTCCTCCGGCTCGGCGCCAAGCCGCTTGAGCAGAGTCTCCGCCGCGATCATGCCCATCTTCCGAAGCGGCTGGCGAATCGTGGTCAGTGACGGAGTATGGTATGCGGCCCCAAGCACGTCATCGAAGCCGATCACCGAGATGTCGAGAGGTACGCGCAGTCCGGCGTCTAGAAACGCCCTCATGGCGCCCATGGCCGAGATGTCGTTGAACGAGAAGAGCGCCGTAAACGAAGCCCCCCCTTCGAGTAGCTTCCGAGCCGCGGTAAAGCCGGTCTCCGGCGAGGGCGAGTCCCCCTCTAATTGCGCCACCCGCCGCGCCGGGATTGAGAGGCCCAGCTTCGCCGCCGCGCTGAGGATCGCTTGGAACCGGACTTCGGAATCGGAACTAAAGCTCTGCCCTTTGATCACGGCGATCTCACGGTGGCCCAAGTCCGCTAGATGCCGTAGCGCAAGATTTGCGGCGGTATCGTGATTCAGAATCACATTGGTTGCGCCCGGAATCCGTTCATGCCCGGAGATCGATATCATTTGCAGCCACTGCGGCACCAGGCTTATGGGCGTGTCGACCGCGATTATCCCCTCCACGCCGCGCTCCCACAGCAGGGAGGTGTCCTCCACGATTTTCTTTTCCTGATGGTGGTGGCTTGTCGCCAGGTACATATAGCCGGCGCCGGAAAGGAACTCCTCAATGCCGGCGAGCACCAGTGACGCATAGCCCTCGCTGAGCTCCGGCATCAAGACGCCAACGGCGTACGTGCGCCTGACTCGCAGTGAGCGCGCCAGAAGATTCGGACGGTAGTTATACTGCTTGGCTGCTGCAAAAATCAGGTCTTGGGTTGATTTAGGAATGGAGCTCGCAGCCGGTGAACCATTTAACACAAGCGACAAAGCCGTCGGCGAAAGACTCAAGCGCCGGGCCAGTTCTTTCAAGCTGATTGGTTTTAGGGATTTGGCCTGACCAGGCCGGAGAGCGGTGGACTTCGTCGATTCCACCCCTGTAGTTTCGCACGTGTGAACCGGACAAACAATTATTGACAAAATATTGGGCTAAGCACATAATAAATCGATTTAGGCTTTGCTTCGAGGTTCCGGGACGGCCCTAAGCCGTCGATTATCGATCGTGGAATTGCCCGGCCCAAGAAGGTCCGGAAGACTAGGAGGTCTTTATGCTCAAGGTAAAGAGTTCTCGCGTAATCGCGCTGGCCCCGTTGTTGCTCATTTTCCCCTTCACAATCCATCAGGCGCACTCCCAAGTACTGACCGGCTCGCTGTTGGGCAACGTTACGGATGCCAGTGGCGCCGGCGTGCCCGGAGCCGCTGTGAAAATAACTCAAGTGGAGACCAATGAATCCCGTGACGGCCAGACCAACGATACGGGCGTCTTCAGCTTTCCCGCCATCCCCGCCGGGACATATACGGTCGAGGTTCGCAAGACCGGCTTCCAGACGGCGACGCAGAAAGAAGTCGTGGTAAGGAGCAACACTGTGGTGCGGGCCGATTCGGCGCTGCAGGTGGGCACGGTAAATCAAAACGTCGAGGTGACGGACACAGCGGCGGCGTTGCAGACCGATGGCGCCGACGTGCGCGCGGAGATACCTTCCAAAACCTTGCAGGACTTGCCGTTGCCTCCGGGACGCAACTTTCAAAACCTTTTGATTACGGTGCCCGGCATCACTCCGCCGATCAATTCCAACTCCGTATCTTCTAATCCTGCCCGGTCGCTCACCTACCAGGCTAACGGAATTGAGCGAAGTGGGAATGTGCTGACCATCGATGGCGCCTCGGCTGAGAGCACGTGGCTGCAGGCAACCGCCGCCTATCTTCCAAGTCTCGAAGCCATCGAGGTTGTGAACGTTGAGTCCAACAGCTATGATGCCTCACAGGGCTTCGCCGGCGGGGCCGCCGTGAACGTGCAGGTCAAGAGCGGAACCAACCAGATGCACGGGTCCACATTCGAGTACAACTTCAACAATGGCTTGATAGCCAGACCTTTCTTTCTGGCGGTCGGTCAGCCGAATCCCAAATCCATCTTGAACGATTTTGGAGGAACCCTCGGCGGTCCCATCAAGAAGAATAAGCTTTTTTATTTTGGCAGCTATGACGGCGATTTGACGCGGCAGAATGCCTCGGGTTACGAAACGGTCCCGACTGCAGCCATAGCGGCGGGAAACATGTCCGCCGACCCAACTGGTATCTACGATCCCAATACCGGAACCTCTACCGGGACCGGAAGAACCGTGTTCCCCGGCAACATTATCCCGGCGAATCGCATCAGCCCCATTGCGGCGAAGATCGCGAGCCTTACGCCCCTTCCCAATGTTCCCGGGAACCTGCTGGCCAACAACTATTTCGCCGACGGCCCATACGAAGAGAATCGCAGCACCACCGATATCAAGGTGAATTACAACGCCACGGATAAGCTGAACTTCGGCGTCCGCTTCGGCTGGCTCAATTTCTATATGGACGACCCGCCGGCATTTGGGGCGATCGGGGGCCCGCAGTTGGGTTCAACAGGCGGCGCGGAAGGCATCGGCCACGGCAACGTGTTCAGCAATACCGTCACAGGGAATTATATTGTGTCGCCCCGCTTTGTGATTGACGGCTACTTCGGGTATACGCTGCTGGACACGGGCCAGGCGCCGCCGGGACTCAACCAAAACGTCGGGTTGGACGTTCTGGGTATTCCAGGCACTAATGGTCCGGCTGGATCAGGAGAGGGCGGTTGGCCCGCATTCTCGATCGCGAGCTACACTGCCTTGGGCAACGGGAGTACCGTTCCATTTTACTTCCATAATGGCAATTACCAATACGTCGCCAACGGAAACTGGACGAATGGAACTCACACGATTCGATTCGGCGTGGACACTCTCCGCAAAGACCTCGATATGTTTCAGGAGCTGAACGCGGCTTCGGGCAGCTTCAGCTTCTCTGACGGAACCACCGGGCTCTCCGGCGGGCCTGCGCAAAACCAGTACAACAGCTACGCCTCCTTCCTTCTAGGACTGGCTTCTACCATCTCCAAGGGCGAGGAGAATGGCAACAATATTAATACTGAGTGGTTTTACTCCTTGTATGCACAGGATAAGTGGCAGGTCTCGCATAAGTTGACTCTCTCATACGGCGTTCGCTGGGAGTATTTCGCCCCGCCGGTCGGCGACATGCAGCAATATAATGCCTCGACCAACATTATGACCGTCTGCGGCTCCAGCTCTAACCCCAGCGGGGATTGCGGGACTAACTTCAGCAAGAAACTCTTTGCTCCGCGCGTGGGCATAGCCTACCGCCCGAGCGAGGGATTTGTGATTCGGGCTGGTTATGGAATCAGTTATGATCCATTCTTCATCGGTCAACAAATCCTCCGGATTTATCCCAACCAGATCTCTTACTCCGTGTCCGGCGTCAATACCTATCAGCCGATTACCACGCTGGCCCAAGGGATTCCCATCCAGACGTTTCCGGCGATCGGCAACGGTCAGATCTCGGTGCCGGCTGCCATTTCGCTGAATTCGATGGGAGCTAATTACGTCCGGCCTATGATCCAAAGCTGGAATTTGGTGCTGCAGAAGCAATTGAAGTTTGGCTTCGTGGCTCAAGCCGGATATGTGGGGACGCGGCAGGAGCATCAGCAGCAGGAAATCAATATCAATGCCACGGCGGCGCCTGGAGGGGGTACGGCCGGGGAACCGCTGAATCAGGCATTCGCCAGAACCGCCACTACCAACTTCTTCGAACCCTATGGGCACAGCACTTACGATGCGCTTCAGGCCACTTTGACGCGGCGCTTCCGGGGCGGTTATCAGATCGCCGCCAATTATTCATTTTCTAAGTCGATCATGCTTTGCTGCAACGATACCGAGGACGGCGGACCGGAGATCCCGATTCCAGGTTATGAAAAACTGAACCGCGCCCTGATGCCGTATGACCGCACGCAAGTTTTTACTTTTTCGGGAATCGCGGAGTTACCTTTCGGCCGCGGCAAGAGTATGCTGAACCATGGCGGCGTTCTCACGGCGATTGTTTCCGGCTGGCAGCTCAACGGATTGCTCAACTCCTACACCGGGCTGCCCTTTTCGGTGACGGGATCGAGCACATCGCTGAACGCCTCGGGCAGTTCGCAGACCGCGGACCAGGTACTGCCCGACGTACAGAAAATCGGCGGCGTGGGCCCTGGCCAATCCTGGTTCACTCCCACCGCGTATGCGAATGTCACGGCTGTTCGCTTTGGCACTTCCGGTTGGGACGTGCTGCGTGGGCCCGGACAGATCGATGTGGATGCCTCACTCTTCCGTACCTTCCGGGTGACTGAACGCATTCATGCGCAATTCCGCGCGCAGGTGTACAACGTTATGAACACTCCGCATTTTGCCAATCCCGGCTCGGCTGTGAGCAGTGCGGTATTTAACGCTAACGGGACCGTCGCCAGCCTGGGCAGCTACACCGTGATTAGCGCCACCACCGGAAATGGGCGGGAAGGCATAGATCAACGCATCATCGAATTTGCCATGCGGATCAGTTTCTGAGTAGCAGCCGCGCCGCGAATGGCCCCGCGCCACGGGAGTGACATGCAACAGCAGACAAGGCGTTCGTTTCTCATCGGCGCAGCCGCCATCCCGGCAGCTGCCCAACTAGCTCAGGCCCAATCCAAGGTTTTGTCGGCCGCGGATGATGCCTTACTCGAAGATATCTCCAAACGCTCGTTCCAGTTTTTCTGGGAACAGTCCGATCCGAAAACCGGCGTGACCCGCGACAAGACCAATCTTGACGGTACTGTGGTTCAGGGCAATGCGCGCGACGTCGGCAGCACCGGCGCTACCGGCTTCGGCGTCACCGCTTTGTGCATCGGGGCCGAACGCGGCTGGGTGGAACGCGACAAAGCCCGCGAGCGCGTGCGCAACACGCTGCGCTTCTATGCCGACCAGGCCAAAGACGAACATGGCTGGTTTTACCACTTCATCAACGTAGTAACCGGTGAGCGCAATGGAACCAGCGAAGTTTCGGTCAGTGACGCCACCTGGCTATTCGCCGGCGCTCTTACTGCCAAGCAATACTTCCATGAAGATGCGGAGATTGCTCGTTTGACGAAAAAGATTTACGATCGCGTGGACTACGATTGGATCCGCAATGGCGACCCTTACCTGATGTCACACGGCTATCGCCCCGAGACCGGACTCCTCGCCGCCCGCTATGCCAAGTATTGTCAGTTAGCATTGATGTATCTGGTAGGAATCGGCGCCCCGCATCCCCTTCCGCCGGAATCATGGTACGCGTGGGAGCGGAATCCGAATAGCTACGCTGGTTACAACTATATTGGAGTGTCGCTGTTATGGACCTACCAATATCCGTTTGCCTGGGCCGATTTCAGGGACCGCCGCGAAGCGCGCGCCCCGCATGCCGATTGGTGGGGCAACGCGATTACGGCTACGCGCGCGCACCGCCAATTCTGCATCGACCTGAAGAAGGAGTTTCCGGGCTATTCTGAAAACATCTGGGGAATCACCAGTTCCACCGGCCCGACGGGCTATAAAGCCTGGGGCGGACCTCCGGCTACCAAGAACCTCGACGGCTCGGTGGTCCCTTGCGCGCCCGCCGGTTCCTTGATGTTGACTCCCGATATCGCCTTGCCCGCGCTACAGGCCATGAAGAAGAAGTTTGGCGACAAGATTTACGGCCGTTATGGCTTTACCGATGCATTCAATCCCACCAGCGGATGGGTGGCGCCCAACGTGATTGGCATCGATGTAGGCATCACACTGCTGAGCGCGGAGAATCTGCGCAGCGGATTTGTGTGGAAGTGGTTCATGAAGAATCCGGAGATCCAGCGCGCCATGGACCTGGCAGGTTTGGTAAAAAAGTAGCGCGGGCCCATGGCCTGCAAAGGAGGCGGTGAAAATGCAACGTCGGTCTTTTCTTATGGGCGCAGCCGCCCTTCCGGCGATTGCCCGGCTTTCCGGTTCAGCCTTCGGGCAAACTCCCGCGGCGAGGCCCGCCCCGCACATTTCCCCGGAAGACGATGCATTCCTGGATGAGATCTCGCGGCGCTCGTTCCAATTTTTCTGGGATTACGGCGACCCGAACACCGGCATTACACGCGAACACGCGTACTGGAATGGCACGCCATTCCCCGCGGAAAGACGCGATGTGGGCAGCACCGGCGCCACCGGATTCGGCATCACTGCTTTGTGCATAGGCGCCGAGCATGGCTGGGTCCCGCGCGACCAGGCCCGCCAAAGGGCTCTCAATACCCTGCGATATTACGCGGATCACGCTCCCCAGGAACATGGTTGGTTCTACCACTGGCTGAATGTGGTCAACGGCGAGCGCACCGGCGCCTCTTTCGATACCGCTGCCCTCACCGCGCCCAAGGATCTCAAACTCAACCGGCCCAAAAGTGAGGTCTCGGTCAGCGACAGCACCTGGACCATCGCCGGCGCACTCACCGCCGGCCGGTATTTCAGCGAAGAACCCGAAATGGCTCGGCTGGCGAAGAAGATTTACGAGCGCGTCGATTACGCCTGGATGCGGAACGGCGATAAGTATTTGCTGGCGCACGGCTGGATGCCGGAGACGGGTTTTCTCGAGGCCCGGTACGACAAATATTGCCAGCTTCCCCTCATGTACCTGATGGGAATCGGTTCGCCGACGCACCCACTGCCTCCGGAATCCTGGTACGCGTGGGGGCGGGACCCCAACAGTTATGGCGGCTACAACTACATAGGCAATTCGTTGTTGTGGACGTATCAGTATCCGTTCGCCTGGGCGGATTTTCGCGGCCGGCACGAAGCGCGCTCACCGCACACCGATTGGGTTGCCAACGCGATTACGGCCACGCGGGCGCACCGCGTCTTCTGCATGGATTTAAATAAAGAGTTCCCCGGTTATTCCGAGGATATCTGGGGGATTACCAGTTCCGAGAGCAAGTCGGGCTACCACGCATGGGGAGGCCCGCCACGCAAAGGTCCCATCGACGGCAGCGTTGTCCCCTGCGCCGCGGCAGGCTCTCTCATGCTCGCGCCGGATATCGCTCTCCCCGCTCTGCGCGCCATGAAGCAGCGTTATGGCGATAAAATCTGGACGAAATATGGGTTCGCGGACGCTTTCAACCCGACCACCGGTTGGGTGTCGCCGGACTTGATCGGATTAGATGTGGGCATCACTTTGCTCAGTGCGGAGAACCTGCGCACCGAAAACGTCTGGAAATGGTTCATGCGGAATCCGGAGATGGTTCACGCCATGCAACTCGCGGGCATTGAGAAATGACGAGAGTGGGAAAAACCAGCTAGCT
>Ga0302325_10032634_pt1 | contig 10688 bp, 8 predicted proteins | sample Palsa_T0_2_FD_201948 | JGI IMG/M metagenome (GOLD analysis project Ga0302325, IMG submission 201948) | Peat permafrost microbial communities from Stordalen Mire near Abisko, Sweden - Palsa_T0_2 | ecosystem: Environmental > Terrestrial > Soil > Palsa > Peat permafrost | place: Sweden: Abisko...
TGGCTCAAGTTTTGGTTTGCGAGTTCAAAATGTACCGCGGCCCTCTCTCCCGTTCCAGCAACTCCCCGTCTTCCAGCAACTCAGACAACAACCCCAAAGCCGAAGAAAATTGGACACCGGAAAACCCAAAAATACATACCCAGTACCGGTCCCTCTCCTCATCACAGCAGATGATATGCCTCCCACTGTTCGTTTTACACTCGCCGCAATCCATCGTAGAACTGCTGTTCGACCCTTCCTGGCAGTTTACCAAAGCACTTGACCGAGCTAAAACCAATCACTTGCTAGGGAGGAAGCGGTATCAATGAAACAGATACGGCTGATATAAAAAGAGTTTGATCCACTGGCGAAGTTGCCGTTGGAGGAGGAAGAAGGATTCGAGTGAGGAAAACATAGTGCATTGTAACTAAGACTTGACTAAACTAAAGCAGGTTTAAGAAAATTGGCAAAATCGCTCTTCCAGCATCCCTCAAGTTTCATAGCCCAATAACTGCTCTTAATTCAGTGGAAATAATAGCTCTATCTGCTCTTCGTGTATCCCAGATTGCCATGCTTCTTCCACAAGTGCTCAGTGAGCTTATCGTCCCGGCTGTATCCTTCGCCATGGCCTCGACCCTTGGAACAGCCTGGAATGTGGCAAAAGAACTTGATATGGTTCACACCATGAACAGATTTGCGGTGACGAGCAAGATCAGACTTACGCCCGAAAGCCTGATTGCAATTGCCATGGGCACAGGCGAAAGTAGAGGCTCTGGCAGGGAGCTGCGGCACAAGGTTTGGTTGATTTTGGAGGGCTGTGGGAACTGGGAAGACTTGCGCTTCGGTTTGGGATGCCTGGGTTTGACCTTGAGGAAGTTGGGCATGCTGGAATCCAGCGAAGTCGAAAGTGTGACCATTAGGAAGAGAGGAGACACTATTGCTCTGTAGGAGATCCTGATAAACTGTCGGGTCCGAGAACGTGCGGCCAGATCCGAACACTAAATCCTGCGAGTTATCGCATGCTGGCATGAGCATTTCGAAGGAAGCTTGTCCAACATCCATGGAAAAGAAATCCAATGAATGAGGCCCGATGGCTGGAAAATTCGAAACCTGCAGATTAAGATCTGAATCCGGAGCCGAATACTTAATACCTTGAGCATAGCTATAGCTATTGATATCAAATCCAAAGTCTATGAGATTGTTGGTGAACGTGAGTGGGCGTGTAATGGCATGACTAGGGACACTTGTACGGGTCTGTCCAGTACTGACGGCCCATGGTTGGCTTTCGAGCTTGCCAGATGAATTCCAGTGGTTGCTGGGAAGGGGGATCCCAAAGCTAAGGTCTTGACCTGAAGACTTGAGCTCAGCTTGAGTGTCGAGAGAATCAAGACAGGGTTCTCCGAGAAAAAGATTCGCCGTGCTTCCAGGGGTGGGGAATCCACTGTTCTGACCTTCAAACAACCAAGGAGAAACCTGGAACGGCTCGACATCATGGGACAAGGGATGGGAAACAGCCGATGTTGTCTCAGTTGACCCGACTTGTCCACGCCAAGGATCTTGAACATCGAACTCGAAAGCGGGCGAAGCAACATCTGACAGGCGGCTCCCAAAATGTGTACTATTTCGAGGCTCGGTGGATATACACAAGGCAGATCTGCGAGGCAGTTAGTAAAAAAAAAAAAAGCCTTACCTCCCAGAATCGAATAGATTCTAGTTGGCTTGGAAGCGTTCATCGCCGTCGAGGCTGAGTTGGTGCTGCATGATGATGATGAAGTGGATGAGAGGGGCGTAGCGTGAGGGCGAAGAACAGGGGTCTTCGAGTGGTTCTGCTGCCTAACAGGCTTGAAATTGAGTAACAAAAGGGACGACTTTGTGACCTTGAGGCTCGAAGGAGGTCGGATTTGGGTTTGTTGAACGTGAGGGGGCAGCACAAGCTTATGTGTCTTTCGGAGTCTCTTCGAGGGGAGCAAGTACCTACAAGGGTGCGTAAGTCACTTCTCGCCCCCTTTCCACTGGCTGACTGTACGGCTATTTTCATGCTTCCTGCCATGCACCCGTGAACGACCTCAGTTACTCAGTGTGACTTCACCAGTGTGCCTGAGGGATGTCGTTGTGCTTGAAATGATTCAACTTCAACTAGAGATAGTTTTGAAATGAACGCAGTAGCCGTAAGTATTTTGATACTGAGGCTTAATGCTACTCGAGGTAAGCACCTAAAGTTGTTAGCGTAGAGATACAGAACGATCTTGGGACGAGGTATTGCGGTTAAAGAATAAGGCCTAGCCTCTGTGAAGGCCTGTTGAGACGATTCGATGCGTCCGAACTTCCATGTCAGGCATTAGGATAATGCGTACCTAAAAATGGTTTAGGGACGAGAATACTTCGGAACGGTAGACATCTCACTTGAGGTTGCGGATCAATTATTGGAGAAACGGCCAAGGCAGCGATGACGGGCAGCACCAGATCTGGACCCTGAAGATCATTTGCCACTCGAGAAGCATCCCCTGTACATTATTTTTGTATATAATGGCGACATCGAGTTTCTTTGGAGAGGATAGCAGAGCCATGAGTTTAAAAAGAATGATAGACTGATGAGTCTGCCCCCGGACATTGAGAGCAGGGTCTCTGGAGGCCTGACAGTACATGGAATCATGGATATGTGCCGGGAATATCTCCAGTTAATATGAGATTTGGGGAAACGATGTAGGCGGTGAAGATCTAATTCATGACCCCTGTCATCGGCCCAGACCTCCCCTCCCCTCTAGCACTTGCGGCTACTCCACCTAACCTTATCCTCAAAAGATGTGATTTCCTTTCGCCCTAGAAAGGGACGCCAAGTCTCTTTCAACTGTTCAAATACCATCCTCAAACATGCACTGAACCTACCAGGCAAGAGCTCCAGCTTTACTTCATCAACCCCCGACTAATATTCTTCCAGACCTGGTTCCGGCATCAAAATGGACCCCGCGATCACCTCCGAACCGAGCAAGTTCGATGATGGCATCCCCTTCCGTGCTGTCACAAATCATACCCAGTCAACATGGGCACGAACTTTCCACTCCTCTCCCGAACTCTACATCCAACCTCAATCCATCGCCGAGGTAGAGAAAGTTGTGAACCTCGCACGAAGATGCAGACGCCGCATCACAACCGTCGGGTGCGGGCACTCGCCCTCGGATATAACTTGCACATCCTCCTGGCTCGTCAACCTTGACAAATTCAACAAGATATTGTCCGTAGATAAGGAGAAATGTGTCGTGGTTATGCAGAGTGGGATACGGTTGTTCGCCGTTGGAGAGGAATTGGATAAGGTGGGGCTGGCGATGCCGAACCTGGGGAGTATCAACGATCAGAGCATTGCAGGGGCTATAAGTACGGGTACGCACGGGAGTACGTTGAAGCATGGGATATTGTCAGCTTCGATTTTGAAGCTGAAGATTACGCTTGCGAATGGGAAGACGGAGACGTGCTCTCCTACGCAGAATGAGGAGCTATTCCGTGCGGCGCTGATCTCCCTCGGAGCGTTGGGAATAATTGTTGAGATCACGTTCCAAGCGGTGCCAGCTTTCACATTGGCTTGGAAACAAGTGGTGGATACGGACTTGTCTATGTTTAATGCCTGGAATAAGGATTTATGGACGCAGACAGAGTTTGTTCGTGTCTGGTGGTTCCCCTACACGAGAAGAGCTGTGGTATGGACAGCAGAGAAAACAGAGCTCGCACCACGACCGCCACCCAAATCATACTACGATGCTTGGCTCGGATTCCATGTTTACCACAACCTACTGTATGCCGCACAATACGTTCCTCGGATACTACCCTGGATCGAATGGTTTGTCTTTGGTATGCAATATGGTTTCCCCAATGGAAGTACCACGTCCGCAATTCAGCCTTCTCGGCAAGCTCTTCTCATGAACTGCTTATACTCACAATTTGTCAACGAATGGGCTATCCCTATCCACAAAGGACCGGAAGCTCTTCGACGTCTCAGCTCATGGCTAAACCACCTGACTCCAGAGGATCCAGACTATGTTCCCCACGGTATCCCCTACTCAGCAGACGGCCTCTGGGTCCACGCTCCCGTCGAAGTTCGCGTTTCAGAAACGTCAAATAGCACAACTCCACGCCCACATCTCGATCCAACTTGCACCGAAGAAGCTACGCTCTACTTGAATGCCACGTTGTACAGACCCTACAATATGGATCCTCCTTGCCGAGCTCGCTATTACCAGGGGTTTGAATACCTTATGCGAGAGCTTGGCGGCAAACCTCACTGGGCGAAGAATTTCGATGCCACTGGGAGGGAAATCGAGGAAATGTATGGAGAGAAGTTGCTTGATTGGAGAAAGATCAGAAATGATGCTGATCCTGAAGGCATGTTCGTGGGGGACTGGCATAGGAGGTATATCATGGGTGAAGGACGAAGGTTGGCCCTTGAGGAGGTAGAGGTTGGAAGGAAGAAGTTATGGAAGGGTGGTGTTTTGATTACTGGTGAGGTGGAGGATAACGGTGGGTTGAGTGGAAATACGAGTGAGGAGAGTTTCGACCACTTGAGGGAGAGTGATGTTACGGTTAAGGGATAGATGTTCAGAGTTAGAGGATGAAAAGAATTAATCTGACCCAATCGACTCTACGCCGTATCTTATTACTATGAATATATTCTGTGCCTCGTGAAGGCGTTGCATGTGATAATTGACTGAAGATTCTTCGAAACGAGGCCGAGTTCACTCTCATCTTCAAGACATCCGTATCAACAAACTTAAGGATTTTTCGACAATCCATTCACAGACTAAGTTAGAACTCAAACCTACAAAAGAGGGACAGAGCTTAGCGCTAGAGCGTACAGGAAATGTCAGGCATGGTGCGGGTTATTGTACCATGAGGCGATCCCCCAATCCTTGCTTGGTCTTCGGACTACTATGATGTGCTGGCTCAACTCCAGTCGTTTCCCAAATCATGTTTTCATATTTTCTGCTCGACTGCGAGTTTGTGCGATTTTCGACCTTGGGGGGGAAGGAGGAGGAGAGAAGGGAGATGAACAGAAGTGTAGAAGGGAGGTTTTACATGTGGAACACGAACTGTGACAAGGTTTCTTCTGAAGATAATCAACAGAACAAAAGTAACGTATCTTGAAATCAGTTATGACGTTTAAGCTTTTAAAGATGTTGATACTATCTTCCACTGTAGCAAAGAGTATACTGCCTGTTTTCAGCGCTTATATTAAAATGAACAGACTGAGAACACATCTCAATTCTCGAGAACGGGAACAATAAAGGTACACTGGCACCCAAGCACAATGTGAAGTAACGCAACGCGGCACAAAGGTCTCAAAACCCGAAAGCACGAACGTCTCACAAGTCGAGGTCACAAGCGTTTTCTCCAACCCGAAACTCTCACGAATATCACTGCCCCGCCAAACGTGGATTCCCAAACCGGTTGACGAGCCGACGGATTCAGCCTCTTTCGCATCGCAAGCACAGCCCAGCATACCCCAGCTTTCCCTTCGCGTGCCTTTGACTTCCTCCTCTCTATCCAACTGTCTCTCGCGAGATGAGCAAAAAAGAAAGAAGATGGCGCACCTTCAAACAAAGCTCACATCTTTCATCAACTCTCTCGCGGTAGCAAATCTTGACACCACACCAACGCTTTACCGCACCGACTCCGCAGCATCCTTCGCTTCGGACTCGACCTGCGACGAAACGGAGCTTCAACCGTGGAAGGAAGGGCATAAGAGGAGAAGTAGCGAGCAGGATGAAGTTAGAAGGAAGAGGGAGGAATTAGCTGAGAAGAATCGCAGAGCAAGTGATGCTGCTTGGAGGGAGTTTTGGCCTTAAAGCTTGAGCTGTGTGGACCTTTGGTGCTGAGGATCGGCAAACCGGGGGACTTGCTGGGGTGGTGCTGCAGGCTTTACATTAGGCTCGCGACGTCGACTCAACCTTGACAACCAACCTTCATCGACATCGACATGAAGAGAGGAATGAGTTGTTGAAGTGCGATGGGATGAAAGATATATCAAGATAGGATAAGATGTCGGCGGCGCAACAGCAGAAGATCAGGAGGATTGTGTGGACGGGTGCGATTACTTCTGTCACAGCGACTGGGGCTTGGTACGGTGCTGGGCTGAAGACGAAGTCGGAATTGAAGCAGGTGATTCCCTCCTTCCTGGCCAATGTTCATATTTTATCACTTCCTTCTTGTGGTGATGAAATTAAAGAGTTTTCGCTGATTGAATGGGGTCATAGATAGCAGAGAAACGTCGCGAAGCTACACCTGCGGAGAAGATCGCACAGCTGGAAGAACAACGGGGTGGATTGATTGCGAAGAGAATGCTACTGGAGAAGAAGATCAAAGAGCTGGAGAAGAGAGCTCAAGGTGCGACGAGGGAGGAGAGTATGCAGGGGCAGGAGAGGAGACGGTGAAGGGTGCCTGTCTGTGATCCGCTGATGAGAAGACACTACGCTGTTACTGCCACCGGAGAAAATGAAAAGCTCAAGAAGGTTGGGAAATGGACATGGCTGCTCTGGTTGTAGAACATGAAGGGGCATTGAACAGTAAGATATGTTAAGGCACGACCATTATTTGTTGGCTCCTCATAGGGAGAAGGAGCGAACAAGTTTCTGACGAAGTTCCGTCGAATCACAATACACAACCACTTACCTCTATCTTCTCGACCAACCTTTGTCTTTCTCCGACCATCTCTCCCAGCTTTACCTCACGCTCCAAAAATCCGCTAATGTCCTGACATCCCGCTCCAAGCAGATCTTCATCCTCGGCAATCTTACGCGTTCTCCTAGTTTCAAAAGTCCGACTTGCGCGTTCCCACTCATTTCATTGCATCGCCTCCTCGGTCTTTATTGTTGCACGTCGAGAATAATTCTCCGAGTTCTGAACCATGGTTGACTTAGGGCTTTAGACTTGTGTCTGTGCTTTAGCGCTTCTACCTCGTAAGTGAGGCGACTACCTACAGTGGCTAAGAGGTCAGTGGCGAAGTTTCTTCCTTGTGTTCTACATCTCGGCTTCTTCAGGTCATTGAAGCGGATTCAGCAATCGAAAGTTCGGGGGAACCGCCGTCTACTTCTCAGTCGAAAATCATATCCGCAGAAGCAAGTGATTGTATCCTCCTTCCCACCACTATCAGTTATCCATCATCGTTCCAACACCATCCCCTTCAACGCAACATCCAGAATCCTATTGGGAGTTTTATGCCCCAGGCACCACTAAACTCTATTCTCCCGAAGAGTCACCCAAGAGTGGAGATGTCGCACAAGGAGAAAGACAATTGTTCTAAGGACTTGAGAACATTCGGATTCTTTCAAAAACTCACGATTTTTCGTTACTCTTGTATTTCAAACAACCCATGGGAGTTTAGCTTGGTAGTCTCAATGAACGTACAAGCCGGATGAACATGTATGATAGGAACGGTCCGGGATTGTGGAATCGTTTCGGCAGGTCGGACCAGAGTTTGTTGACCATGTCTTGACTCGGACAGTGATCTCGATAGTACCTAAACATAGACTGGCAGCAAAAGACTTCCGAGATAACGTTGACTGATCGTTTGGACCAATGCCCGGATTTCACTCGAAATTCATGACCATTGGGACCTTTCGTCCGTACATATTCTGCAGACGACTTAGCATTCAAAAAGGGGACGCCGTCTTATATGGCTTTACGCTGAAGCAACCCCGTTTTGCAGATTGGACTAATTGCAAGGAAACCGCCCATTGGAACGTTGCAGGGATCATCGAAGCGCACTTAAATTCGACCTCACTCCTTCAAGACTTTGTTTCAAGGAAGATGCCTTGAGGCCTACCTACACCTCATCCATACAACCTTGAGAGTTTCTTTTGTGGCATAATCCATGCCATGCAGTTATACTCACCCCTCCCTCTATTCCAACAGCACTCGAAGTTGTCGAGGTAGACAGAGCAGCATCAACATGCCCAATATCTTTTCGCGGATTGCGCCATATGAGAAAGAATGAAAGCCCTAATCGACTCCAGAAGGCTAAATCAGTGGAGCGACGAAACCTCTAGTACGACCCTGCATCCACTGACGTCAGGGACGAGCGCGACGATTACAGAGACAACGAACAGATTAGATTCCTCATCGACCAAAAAGCGCAGACTTCGAATCGGCACGACACGACTAACGTTCTGTTATCTTAAGGCATTTGACGAAAGCAGTAGACAAGGGTGCATTTCGTACGCCTAATCGGGAGAAGAACTAAATCTCGCTGCATCGAGCAACCCCACCCCCACCTTCTCAGCGCCAAGAACCCCACCGTTGAAGACCACCAGTGGTTGTCAGAATTCGTGACGCAATACTGATTTTCAATGTCATTTTCAATGTAGTATGGCTCGAGGAACATTTAGAGCCTAACTCCTATTTTGCTTTTTTGAATATTCCCTGATCTGAGGAACAATCTGAAAACCAGTGGCTCGTCGCTTTACGAATGTCCCATTAGTTATAGTACATTGAAACGCAGCTTTGCGCCACGAATCTGACAACCACTAGTGGACGACAGACTTTGTTGATGAGACTCGAGAACACGACCTATTCCAAAGCAATACGCTGTCAATATGTCGGAAAAGCGGACACCAGAGAGTCCGAGGCCTATACAGACTCCTCCCAGAGATGTGAGTTGTAGTCCAAAGTCGGCACTGTAGCTAATAAAGGTTGCAGCTTGAGTCAATTTCCCGAATTGATGCCTCGCTGGTATTCGGGCGCTTCACAACGAACGATGCGTGGGAGCTGGGCTGCGCGTTGCGGAATCGACTCTTGCCTTTCCCTACACCTGTGGTGATTGACATAGCCCTCGCAAATCAAAATCAGACGCTCTTCCGTACATGTACGCACTCGGGAGTAATGCCAGATAATGATTGCTGGGTGGCGCGGAAACGGAAAACTGTGTTAAGATGGGGTTGCAGTACTTGGTATATGCATTGCAAGTTTGGAGGAGATGAGATTGCTTTTCGAGAAAAATATGGATTGGGAAACAGTGCAGGGGATTACGCAATTCATGGTGGGGGAGTTCCTATAAGAGTCAGCGGCGTGGAGGGGGTGGTTGCTGTTGTCGTTGTCAGTGGCTTGAAGCAAGATGAAGACCATGGTGTAATAGTGGAAGTTTTTACGGAGTTCCTGCGACCGTCAGGGTACGATTAAGGGCATTTGAGTGGGTTGATTGCACATCACCATTGTGGTACATTCACCGAGTCCTGATCTCACAACATATCCACATTGAAAAGAAAGCGTTTATGAGGGTTACTCTTGCGATTTTGGATGGCTTATTGTTGAGTGGTAGTAACGATCGGGAAAGAGAATTCAAGAATGGGATTGTACCTAGGTAGGTATGCTTGTTCATATAACGAGGTAACGTGCTAACCACCAGAACCTTAAGTGGTGGTTTCCGTCTCATTTTTCGTACCCATTGGAGATGGTGGGAAGCATCGCTACAACCTTGAACGAACATATTAGAGCCTCGGTCCACTTTAAATGCCGCAATTGCCCTACATCTCGTCATCTTTGGCGCCTATTGTGGAGTATCTTTGCTCTTTACAAGAAAGAACGGGCGTGAATGGACGCTCCTTGGTTGTCTTGTTCGACTCTTCCGAAGCAAGTCCTCGGGCGATTGTGAGGCATTGCACGCTTGGGACTTGGTCAACACTCCTCATACAGCTGTTAATCCAATCCTCGATGTCGGTTCTCGCATAAAAGGCGTCCATTCAGGTGGCACCACTCGCTGAATTGCATGAATCTCTCTCTGGAGAGTTTCTCCTATCCACCATGTGTCTCTGAGTTGCGCTCCAAGGGCGAAGAAATAGGCTAGTATGACCAAGGCTCGCGGACGCCTCTGGTCGACGCACGCGATAAACCCTTCGGGAGCCAGTATAGCGAAGGCCATCATTTTCCTACATATTCCCATTGGATGTTCGTTTTCCTTGATCGTGATCTGTATCCATCCGATATAGCTTAGTGTCTTCTCATAAGCTTGTTGGGTTTCCTGATCCCACGGTTCTTCGAGGAGGCCTTGAGCGAGTAGCCCTATTAGACCATTTCGATTGGTCTTCTGCAACATTTGAAGGTCGTTGTCGAAGTATCTACCGCGATTTGCTATGCCATAGATTATCGAACTCTCGAACTCTTTCGAGTCTTCTAGCGCAACTATGTCGACCGCAAACACCGACCCTGCTCCGCTTGTCATGTGTAACCATTGCATTGGTGGGGAGCACAACAAACGGCATCCGCATTTGGATATTTAGCTCCGCAACTGCTCTTCGATGCTCCCGCAAGGCAATGATAAGTCTGCCGTGCATTAATCAGCTCGACATCATTTGGCGTTGATTTGAGGAGGTGCATTGCCGATATGGATAAGACCTGGTAGAGAAGGTTATCATGTTCCAGTGCCAATTTAGGTACTTGGCAGGACCAAGCAATGCGGACATCTTCATGGTGGCACGCAGCAAAGGTTTTACTCGTTCTCTCGATATAATTTTGCAAAAGACGATGCTCAAGAAGACGGCGGGATCTGGATTCGGGAACGTCGAAAATGGCTGGATCGTCAAACTCTGTGGAATACATCTTGTCCTGAGCAAATTTGTCCATGAGATCTAGTGGCTGAACGATTGAGCCTCTGTAGTCGCTGAGGAGATCATGGCCCGGGTAAAGTTCTTGTCGTCTTTTGAGGTCGTGCCTTGCTTGGAGGTGGAGGT
>Ga0302325_10032638_pt1 | contig 10687 bp, 9 predicted proteins | sample Palsa_T0_2_FD_201948 | JGI IMG/M metagenome (GOLD analysis project Ga0302325, IMG submission 201948) | Peat permafrost microbial communities from Stordalen Mire near Abisko, Sweden - Palsa_T0_2 | ecosystem: Environmental > Terrestrial > Soil > Palsa > Peat permafrost | place: Sweden: Abisko...
TCCTGGTCATCCGCTTCCCATACGTGTGAAAGAATGGCATAGCTAGGAATGTTGTTGCCTATGAAGCGGGTCAGGCTGAAGCTGCCGTCGGCGTTGGAACTAAGAAGACGCATATTGAGGGGCAGAATCTGAAGGTTTGAAGGGCAGAGTGTAAACAGGTAAGAAGATTGAGTTTCTCGAAGAGTATGTTGAGCGAAAGGCAATGTCGACGCTGTCTTGCTGCAGAAATGTTGTGGTTTCATCAGCTGTGTTGGTGTGATGCAAGCAAGGGCTGGTCTGAATCATGTGGCGTAGAGAAACTTCAGGCTGACCCCTCCATTGCAACCGTCCATTCTGCTAAGCGAGACCCTCGGGGATCATTGCCTCGCATGCAAAAACTCGTAAAAAAATATTGAATATCGTTATAAAAAGAATATCACAAGGAAGAGATACCTTAGCTTCTTCTCTAGTTCATTAGCAGAAATTTATAGTATTTGGGGCCTGTGGAGTCGCGATGCGCAATTTTTAAAACTTAGGGATTTTGGTGTTAACCGAGATCCACAGTCAACGCACGCCCACATTGAACGCACGGTCAATTTTTTTTTTAAATACTAACTTAAAAAATTAATTATTAAATAACTATGCAACTAATTAACTCCAAATTAAAAATATAAAGTATATAAAGTAAGCGTATTAGATTAGCTAATTACGATTATTTATTTCTAAAGCGTTATAGCAAAGTAATTTGCCTTTTTAACTTAGTCGTTCGGATTACCCTTATAGCTTTAAAGACCGGATTTTCTACTACTACTTCCTTATACGAGTTTAAACTCTATAAAATACTAGACCTTATATATAATATTACAATTTTAAAAGGTTTAGCAGATATAGCTGCCTTTTTTATTGCAATAGCATCTTTCTTTACTACTACTTTGTCTAAAATGCTTTATTTTTTTGCCTTTGCCTTTATTTGACGATTAATTTCTTTTTGCTTTATAATCTTAATCCTTTCTTGCTTTATTAAAGCTTCCTTTACTACTTTAGCAACTAATTTCTCTTCTTTTTGCTTCTCCTTATCTAATTTTACTTGCGCTACTTGCGCTTCTTTTGCATCCTTATATACTTGCGCACGTATCACTTTTGCTATTTTAAAAAATTATACTTTTCTTAGCTCCTCTTTAAACAAATTTAGCTTTTTCCCTCGATGTCTCTTCTTCTTCTCTTATTTAAGAGCCTCTTTTAGGCCTATTATATAGTGTTTTGCAATTGCAGCTTTAGTAGCATTGCTCTTATTAGCTTTAGCTAACTTTTTAAATGCTGCTTTAGTCGGCTTTTTAACGAAGTTTTTTGAGAATTGCTATATACGTTTTGTAGTATATAAAGTTATAATGCTTATATTTAACGATTCGGAAAGTATAATAAGTCGTATAATAAAGATTAATAAAATAATTAAAGGCTAAAGAGGTTAAATGCCTATTTTTGCTTATATAAAAAGAATATTTTCCTTTATTATAAAATTGTCAAATGCAAGCTTAAAAGTAAACTAAAACATCCTTTTTAAAAAAGAAACTAAGCCTTTACTCTTTTTTATAACCTTATTAAGCTTAATAAAATAATATCTCGAAAGTAAAAGGAAACACTTTACGTTTAAAGGTTATAAACGATATGTCAAATAAGGAAGTAAAATAAGAAGATAAATCTTTAACTAATTGCATATCTTTATAAACTTTATATTTATATAACTAAAATGCTTATCGAGAATTAAAAGCCTCCTCTTACGCCTTGCTTTTGCATATGTAAAGGGATTAAACACTTTTATAAAATACGCTAAACTAAATGCATTAAAAGATTACCCATTTACTAATAATGCAAAGAACGCTTAATCCTTTTTATTTAAATCCTTTAACTAAGTATCTTAAAGGTCCCTTAAAGCTCCCTTATAAATTAAAGTAAGTAATATAGTTGTACTATTTGCACAAATAGTTGCAAGCAAGCTAATAAACTCCTTTAAGCCATCTTACCTTATAGCCTTAATTCGCTTACTATTATATAATTTCCTTGTTATTATACGCTTTAAAGTTTGCGCTATTTTAATTAAAAACCCCTTCTTATCTTAATTATAAATATTTTTAGCTATAATATTATTGTCTTTAATTGCTTTATATAACTAAATAAAGGGGGGGTAATATTAGCTATTTTATTTATAAAAAAAAAAGATATAATATTAAAATTAAATAATATTAAATTAAAAAAGTGTTACACATGTAATCTATATTTAAATTTCATTCGCAAATTGTTAATATTCTGCAAATAAAGACTTTTAAGCCGGCTAGAATAACGCTTAACAAAATAGGCTATTTAATTCTTATTTACTTCCCGCTTAATAATCTCTTTTATAAGGTTTTTGATAATATGCGAAGTAAGAGGGAGCTTATAAATAGTAAGCTTATTAATTTAATTAATAAAAAGCTCTTCTTGCGTATTAGTTAAGAGTTTATAGTAAATAGAAGTAGCTTCGGCTCTAGAGGTAAAAATGCCCTTATATCTTCGCATTAACGTCGTACGATCGATTCCGAATTTTAAACTAATTTAGGTATAATTAGGGATTAATTGCGCATTTAATGCATTAAGCGCATTTTCTATATCTTATTCGGTAAACATTTTATCGATTTTTGAAAATGGAATAATAATTTAAATAGAGCGTGCGTTTAGTGTGGGCGTGCGTTGACTGTGGATCTCGGTTATTAGGTTCTACGCAGATGGACGGTTTTGTCTAATAGGTCTAGGGCCTGGGGCAGTGGTGCTGACGCGCTCTCTGCACACTGTGGCAGGCAATAAAGAGGGCGTAACCCAAATGCCCCACTGGTCAAATGGCTAAGGGCGAGGAAACGCGCCAGGTACCTACAGGGCCACAGGCTTGTGTTTAGTACGCTAGAAAAGGGCCTATCACAGCTGCAAGGCTTTAATGAACATTGAACTTGATTAGTAATAAAAATAAAATAATAAACAATACTCAAATGACGCTTAGCAGCTATATATAAGACTATGAAAATCCAATACACCAAAATTCATTTCCGAACACAGACTTGAGCATACCTGAATCCTCAATGAGCACGCCTGACACAGCTGGCCAGAGAGAACACTATTTTAATAGCCCCTTTGTTAATTTAGCGTTCCGTTCTCGATTCCAACTCTCCTGTCCATGTAGTGAGAATCTCCCCTTGACTGGTCATTGCATCCAGCTCGGCCACGGAATAACAAAATCTTTCGGGTGGTCCTTGTTGTTAAAGAACCAAAGGCCGTTCATCCATCTCTTTGGCACAATCTGTAGCGTGTCGGGCGCGAAGCCGACTTCTAGTGAAGCTAATCTGTTATTTTTTCTTGCCAGCTTCACGCCACTGTTCTTGTACTCATTATCAGGCCCCAAAGACGTAAAAGCGAAAGCAGTGGCAGAGTCCATAAAGGGGTCATCTGGAACAAAGACCCCGAGATAAGGGGTCCAGCTTCCCTGGATATGAACGCGGGCCAGCCACAATGGTCGAAGCTCTGCTATTGCGCGACATACACATTTTGCCATCATAATCTTGATGTGCTGTGAACTCCAATACTGGGTTGCATGATCAGTACCTTCTTCGGCCGAGAATTTTCTCAAGAGTTTTGGGAAGGCGTCGCCACCCTGGACCCGAATGCTCTCCAAGTGTCGAGCCAGAGCCTGGAGTAAGCGCCTTTCAGCTTCGTTGAGCGTTTTGATGTCTTTGACATCGTTGTTACTCAGGTATAGATTCTGTTCCGAAGGGGAAAGCTTGACTTTAATTCTCTTATCTAGCCGCGACAATACGCCTCTGGTCATTATTCCGCCGGTGGTCATTTTGACGGAAGAGAGGCGGCAGTTTTTGATAAAAATCAATTCTCCTGCTGGCATGGGTGGGTGGACATGCAATTTTTCTGTCCGTAAGCATTCTAATACGGTTTGACGTAGTACGGCCTGGCGTGGTGTATCATGGCGCAGTATCTCTCCGTTCATGAGGAAGAGGGTCAAAATGGCGACGCTCAGACTCTCGCCGGTGTCGTTCAAGACTTTGGAATTCAACCTGGCGACATATCTGCAGCAATTTGCTGCAATTGCCATGATGTCTGACGGTACAGTTATCCCGCGAGAGCCGATGTCATCGAATATTGCAGGCGACATTGCGTGAACCACGGAGCTAGGTCCCGCCGCCGCGTATTTGGTTCTGTATAAGAAGGTATACCTTCGTGCAAATTTCAGGATCTCAGAGCAACGATCCTGTCCACCTTTGTCGGCATGGCGGCTCAAAGCAAGACAAAAGGTGGTTGTTTCTGTTCGGAAGTTGAGGGCACGCACTTCAATCTCCCCGGCAGTCTTCCCAAACAGGTCGACATTTTCCTCATTCTCGAACAAGCCCGTTCGATCTAGGGAACAGGGCAGAAGAAGAATCATGTTATTAGAAGCCAGAAATTCCTCTTGGAAGATCCATGCTCTATGCCACCAGTTGTCCCGTAAAATCATTTCAATCAGCTCAAGCACCGAATTCGCTTCTTGAACCGATATGAGTAATTCGAGCTCATTGTCTTTATTTTCAGCGAACCGTCCGTCTAGTAATTTCCGGAGCATCGTCAGTTGCGCGAGGGTGCTGATTCGCACAAATAGGAGGCCAAGTGTGCAACTACTGTACTGATAGACGAGATCCATAGAGTGCACTGCCATCTCCTTCTCTTCGTTCGCATCTTGATTGATACATAGTTTGTCGATCCAAAATGGCGTCTGCAGGTACTCGAGATTGCAGGCTTTGAAGTTGAGGATGCGATCTAGAACGACGTCCTGCGGCATGCGTATCCCAGCGGGCTGCTCCGGAGCAAACCTGTAGCGTCCAGACACAACTTCGTGACCAGGAAGTTGCCACGGACAGGATATTGCTATAAACTTGTCCGAATGCTGGTGCCGCAGCTCGATTGGGGTCGTTGTTTCGGTAAAGCTATTGTCCGCGCTCATCTCAACGTGTACGCATAGTCACATCGCCGTCTTCTGTTGCACAAGCTCAGCCTTGCTTTGAACGCCACGTATTTTCGAACTGAGCGACCCAACGGGCTTCGCCTCGATCTCACTCAACGGGTAACTCATATCATTCTTCATTTTGTTGTGATTTTTCAGGATTTCCCTCAACGTCTATCTCAAAACATTTCTGACTTTCTGCGTCTTTCAACACTTGGACGCGGGGGGTGGTGGGGGTTTGTTCTTGCCGTGATCCCTCTTGTATCATTGGCCTTTATGCAATGTTCAACTTTGGGGGTTAAGTAAATATTTCTGTGGCGTTCTTGTGCTAATTTCATGCTATCAAAATGGCGTGTCGCCCTGCTATCGGCGGCAAGTGAAACGTGATCCGCCAACGTATTGTGCTTTAACGCCTACCCAACCTTGCCAAGACAACCTACATTAGCGGAGCTGATTTCGCTATTTATGAGGCTAGCTGAGTGGAATAGGTAATGCTTCAATTATGGGCGACTCGGGCTACGTAGGTAACTGGCGGCTACTGAGCATGCTCTATGGAAGCCGCAGCTGCCAGGAAATGACTACCCGTGTGCTACAGAAAGCTAATTTTACTATAGCTTCTCAGCATCTAATTCTGGTACCTGAGCACTAGCTATCTACAAAAAGGAGAGATTGGGCGAGGTGGGTGAAAAAAGAAAAGGCTGCAGAAACAGTGCAGCCGAGTAAGACGATGTTTGTTCGGGGACGCCCCCGTCCCCTTTAAATTCCTCGCTATGCCCCTCAAGCGAAATGAGCTGTGGGGTAGCTCCGGGGCTCATAAAACCACACTAGCTAGACGTCTTTGATGGCGACAAGGTCGGCTTGTTTACGCCAGACGGGTTCCGAAGCGCCCACTTTGCTGATAGTTAGCCCGCCCAAGATCCGTTGTCACTTTTCGGACCTTAGGGGTCGTGTAAGTGATTCCTAGCGCCACGCGCCTGCAGCATATTGAAGTTGCTGAAATATGATTACTGCGCAACTTCCAATATCAACTCGACCAGGTATGTCTTGAACCATAGTTGGCTTTCTTCCCATTCTTCTTCCATTATCAGCAATTCCTTTAACTGAAGACATTGAACTTAAGTCTGTTGATACGAAGGACCTAAATCCTTTGAGGATTACTTGCGTAGTATGATAAGGCCTAAACCTTGAGCATACCGAGTCGGGAAGACAGTTGTCGAGGAGTAAAGGACAAAATTTTATCGTTGTCTAAAGGAATAAATTTTAAGAGGAGGATTTGAATTCGGTTTTGAGAAGAGTAGAAGCTGCCAGGCTCGTCTAATCCGTTCGAGCCAGTCTCCTAGTCGGATTCATCGTAAGAGCTTCCACTGGAGAGACACTGGACATTAAGGACTCTATCGAGTCGTTTACTCCATTCGAGCTAGTCTCTCAGTCCGAATCATTGGTTGTATCCATGACTTGAACTGCGGAGCAGAGTCGAGATAGAACTCTGTGGATAGAGTCTAAAGGTAGAAGTTGGAATTCGAATAAGGTAATGCAAGGCGCACAAGGCCGCATAGGACACCACGTGACAGAATCTTACTGTAGGCAACAAGGCAACGAATCAGCATCATTGGCTACGATGCAGAGTTGAATCCTCGAGGGCAGAAACATTCATGAATAAGGAGAATCCATAAGGCTTCCCCACTTGGGAATTATTCTAAATGTTTTGCACAATGGTGTTTGGAATGTATTATTCAATCCCAAATCTGCTTGGTAAACCTCAACCGCTTCCTCAACGTGACCCAACTCCAACAAAGAGCTACGTACTATAACAGCATTGCTCTGCTTCCTTCTTTCAAAGAAGGATACTGCGAATTCCCTTGTCCGGCTTTCTATCTTCAGGATATAATGTAATGACACAGCGACACTGCTTCTTTAAAGCAGCGGCTTATACCGTCAGGCTACAGACAAATAAATGACTAACCAGAATCAATCCAGTGTTGCTTAGTACTATGACTTATTTAAAACTTAAGAGTGTACAAAGGGGAAGCCGCAGTCGAACCTCACTGCATGCAGAAACATTCATTGCTTTGGACTGTTGAGGATGGAAAGCATAGCCTGTCTTCAGAAATCGTGCAACCGGGAGCGGCTGGAATAAGGGGGGTGGGGTGTGCGTTGTGTCACGTGATGGTACCCCTGAATTCAGATAGGTATATTCAGCGTCGTAAAGTCAAGGAAATAAGAGGATGTAAAGAAATCGGATAATAGGTTGAATACCGATGCTTCGAAAGATAGAATCTTACCTACATAGTGATTGACTCTTTCGAAAATTGTTCCGAGCTCGACTTAAACATCAAGACCTCGGACTAGACACACTTCTCCGAAGTTCCCGAAAAGAAACATAGCAAAATTAAATCACGTGTTTTATTTGCCTTCATGTAACTCTTAAACTCGCCCTTGAATGGTTTTTTATTCCATTTCGAAGATGCTGTTTTTGACACGTGGACTCGAAATTCGGCGAAGTACAATAACTTCGCCGAAGAATGATGCAACTGCGGCCGATCGTCGGCTTTCTTGAATGTGGGGTCGCAGCTGTCCACAGCATCTGCACATCAGCAACAACAAATTTCCAATCGCATCTTCACCCTCCCACTTTCGTCTCTCCCGAAAACTCAACGCCGTATGCGGCCTCTACAAAACAGCGCCCGATTTCTCCGCACGTTAAGCAATCTCCCATCGCATTCTGCGTCTTTCAATCCGGTCCACAAGCACCTGCGAACCATGGCCTCCTCCGCAATAGCCAAACGTCTTGAAGGCAAAACTATCGTCGTTACTGGCGCATCGTCGGGCATTGGCAGATCCACGGCTATCGAATTCGCGCGCACGAGCCCAAAGAATCTAAGGCTGATATTGACGGCGAGAAGGATCGATACTTTGAAGGAGATTGCGGCGGAGATCAAGAAGGAGATCGGGGAGGGGGTGAAGGTTCTGCCGTTTAAGTTGGATGTTAGTTCTCCAGATGAAGTGCGGAGCTTTGTTGGGAGCTTGCCTGAGGAGTGGAGGGAGATTGATGTGTTGGTTAATAATGCGTGAGTTCTCTGCGTTGGTCAAATGAGAGCAGAGGCTGACTGAGGGGAAATAGGGGACTTGTGAAGGGAGTCGATAAAGCGCCTGAGATTAAAGAGGAGGATATCAATATCATGTTTGCAACGAATGTTACAGGCCTAATTAACATGACTCAGGCGGTACTTCCAATCTTTAAGAAGAGAGCGGATGGTGGTGCGGGTGACATTATTAATGTTGGGAGTATTGCAGGACGAGAACCATATCAGGGAGGAAGCATTTATTGCGCGACGAAGGCGGCGGTGAGGAGTTTTACGGATTCTTTGAGAAGGGAGTTGATTGCTACACGGATTAGGGTGATGGAGGTTGATCCAGGACAAGTTGAGACAGTGAGTTCCGGCTGATTGGGTGGAGGTTGGTGCTAATTTTAGACAGGAATTCTCTGTTGTAAGATTTTATGGAGACAAGACAAAGGCGGATGCTGTTTATGCGTAAGCTCTTTGATCATCGTTGGGAGCTTAACTGATTTGTGTAGTGGCTGTGAGCCTTTGACCCCAGATGATATTGCAGAGGTCATTGTTTTTGCTGCGGGACGGAGAGAGAATGTTGTCCTTGCGGACTCTTTGATTTTCCCTAACCACCAGGTATGATCCTTCTCTTTTTTGATTTGATGGAGACTGACTTGGCAGGCCGCTGCTACTGTCATGCACAAGAAGTCATAGAGATGCTGATGGAAAATTTTAGGCCGGAGCAGGTGGGGCTATGTATAAGAAATCGTGATTGGGCAAATGAAGTAAGATTACAAAAATTTCATGAAGAATATTATACATTTAATAGAAAACCAGTTTGTTCCCAAATGACACCAAGTTTAAGAATAGTTCCCATCCGGTGATTGCTTGCACTAATAGTCGGGCTCGGACTAAGGGGCCTTGACCCTTGTTGTCCGTGGAAGCAAGATGTTCACGCTTGTAAGATTATTATTTACTCAATATCTCCACATAAACACATTATTATTTAATTCTAAAACGAGTAATTTATTTGCAAAGCTTTAATACAATTATATAATTTAAATATGAATTATTAAATGCAGTGGCTAAAAATTTATTAAAGTTATACAATGCAAGCTAGTTCTTGGCTAGTTTTCATTGTGATGTTTGTTGTCGGTCGCAATTATCAGCATGCAATAACTTTAATAACTTTGTAACCACACTTTATTATTTAATTTCAAGAAGTGCATTTTATTTGCAATAGCTTAATTAATCGCACTACTTATTATTTATTATTTAGCGCATTAAATATAGAATTATTTGAGCATTTGTCGAGCGCGGACATCTTGCATTCCCCGACCCCGACTACGGGTCAAGGCCCTTTAGCGCGACGTTTAGTCCGACTATTCGTCCACTATCTCCGTCCGTCCACTTTAAATGGATGCTTATTGGGCTAATTCCGCCACCACCACACTACTTGTAATACTACTAATATTATATTAAATAAGAGATTTTGGAATCACACGGTTGTATAGTGTAGCGGTTAGCACGGTATGCTCTCTACAACCATCACATATGAATTTGGCCTCTAATATAAAATTAGTGGGATTTTGATATCACATCAAGATCATTTCCCGAATCCGTGAGTTTGCCTGAAATAATTCAGACCCAAAAACAATCAAGCTGACTTTCTTAAGCCGGTTCGAGCCCGGGTACGACCTGAATAATTTTTGCAATTTTTTCGCTAATTAGTGATGTAATTGTGCGCAGTTTTTGGCTAGCAATAATAATAGGCAAAAGCCGAGGTGTGCTCTGCTAAACATTAGGATATAGGGTTTGTTTTAGCGAGATAAGCGAAGGTGTTAACGCGAGAGGAACGTGGGATTTTCTCCCTATTTTTACCGAATAGAGAGGACATCAAAAAACAGTATAAAGTTGTCATATCAACCTTGTTAGTTTTTTGCTTTCTTATTTGGGGTCAATTCTATTTTCTAATCTACTGTTATCAAAGTGAAGTGGTCATGTTCAAGAGGAGAGAGAGTCTTGGATAACTTGCATTTGCGGATTCACTCCTCGTAATATCCTCTCGGGAATAGATCTACCCTCTTCTGATTCTCTATTAGTCTTTATTTTTAATATCTTTTGAAAGCCTTCGCTTCCAAGATAAGCAAAGAGAAGAATAGTCTCCAAATCTCTTATCAATTCAGCTTATATAATAATTATATTTTGAATTTGGTTAGAGCAAGAAAACAAGCTACTTTCTAGGGTGTGACGGTTCTAGTTGCATGCACTTGCTTAACGTATTGCCGAACGTACGAGTCATGGTTGCATCATAGCCACATACTAATTGAACATTACTTTAGTGTAGTGCTAGGCTAGGGAACAACTTCTATATATATATATCCAAGTCCCTTTGGATATACTTGTTCTTGCTTTTTCTTCTTCTATATCTATTTTTCTAAGAATAGAGTGTTGTTTGGTATATGTTCTTGCCCGAGGCACCTTGTCACATAGGGTGTTGACTATTAGCTACAGTGTGTCAAATGAGTAGAGTAGAGTAGAGTAGTGCCACTTACTCTACTCTACTCAATACTCATTGAGTAATTACTTGAGTAACTTAGAGTAGTAGATCACGTGGTATATTCTTTTAATATCTCCTTTATTTCCC
>Ga0302325_10032639_pt1 | contig 10687 bp, 7 predicted proteins | sample Palsa_T0_2_FD_201948 | JGI IMG/M metagenome (GOLD analysis project Ga0302325, IMG submission 201948) | Peat permafrost microbial communities from Stordalen Mire near Abisko, Sweden - Palsa_T0_2 | ecosystem: Environmental > Terrestrial > Soil > Palsa > Peat permafrost | place: Sweden: Abisko...
GTAGCGCGGCATCTCTTGCGCGCGAATCAACATGCACTCGATCTCCGGATCGTCGATCGATGGAAAGTAAGAGCGGCCGTCGGCATAGATATTCCAGCCGGCCCGCTTGAAGAGAGCGATCGTGGCATCCTGCAAACTGCCTTTGGGAATGCCGAGTCTCAGCTTGTTAGCCACGGGTTTCCTCTTTCTCATTTAGTTCGCTATCGCCGGCGAGCGCGAGGGGCCGTGTGAAGCAGCTTACGGTGCCCTCGTGACAGACCAGGCCGTCGCCCTCAACCTGCACGCGAAACAGCAGCGAGTCGTTGTCGCAATCAGTGGAGACGGAAATAATGCGCAGGCGATTCCCGCTGGTTTCGCCTTTCATCCACAGCTTCCGGCGAGTGCGGCTGAAAAAAGTAACGAAGCCTGACTGCAGAGACTTGGCGTAACTTTCCGAGTTGAGAAAGCCCAGCATCAGCACCTCGCCGGTCCCTGCATCCTGCACGATTCCGGGGACCAGGCCGTCCATTTTTTCGAAGTCGATAGTCGTTGTTTCGTTGCTCATCTTCTTCTTGTGTTCCGATTTGGATTTTGTCCGAGCAGCAAAAAGCCCGCCAGCGTTGGTCGCCGGCGGGCTTCAGGTTTCTTTCGATCTCTCTGGCCGTTTACATCAGGCCATGGCAGTCCGCCGGCATGGATGTCCCATGATGATGGTGATGATCGAGATGGCGGGTGCTCTGCATCTAATTGAAACCCTAAGGGAAGACAGGTCGCGGTGTCAACTTTACACTCTTCAATCCGCCGAACCAAACACCGTAATCCCTATCGGGGCACCGCGATCCCTATCGAGCCCCGCCCTCGAATGTTGATTTGGAGCGGTCGAGCGCCTTGTCCGTTTGCATGAGATCGACAACGGTTCTGTAGAGGCGGTTGCGTACCAAGAAGCGCTCCGACGCGCGGGTCACATAGCGCACCCGCATGTTGATGCCTGCCACAGACGGGCGCAGATTCACCACCGGCGCGGCGCTGAAATGGCCTAGCCCATCGTGCCGCTTGCCGCGCTTCCACTCACGCTCCGCCACGCGCGCGCTCTCCGCCGTCTCTTCTACCACTGCGTTGTGGATTTGCTCCACCACGGCCTGTGCATGAACGTTGGGAGGAAGAGTGACATTGATTTCATCCCACATCCATTGGCCGGTGGTGGAGAAGTTGAAGTACTTTCCTCGAATCGCAAAGCTGTTGAGAAAGCTGATTTGGCGGCCTGTTGGATGGCTTCTTTCCTTCAAATCGCCGGTCTCAAGCAGAGTGGTATTCATCAGGCCAATTTCGGTGACCTCGCCGCCCACTCCGTTGATCTCTACCCAGTCGCCAACGCGAATTCCGCCCTTGCCCATGAGAAAGAACCACCCGAAAAACGCCAGGATGAAGTCCTGCAAGGCGATGGTCAGCCCTGCTGTGGTGAGCCCGAGAATCGTGGTCAATTGCTGCGGCGTGCCAAAAATCACCAGCAGAATAAGTCCGGCACCAAGCACTTGCACTCCGAGCTGCACAATGGTGCGAAGCGTATGCATCTGCCTGCGGTCAATCACGGGATGAGCCAGAAAGTGCCGCAACAGCGCATCGAAAAGAAGCGTGGCGATCAGGATGGCAAAAATCAGCGCGAGCGACCGCATGATCATGTGCAGCGTGATGCGATGCTGCAGCAGCACCTGGGCGGACCATTTGCTATATACCTCGGCAAGCTGCTGCTGCGTCTGAATTCGGTCGTCATAAATGCTCAGGAGCTGCCGTTCCGCGCTGCCGTTTTGCATGTGGGCAAGCTTGGCTGCCTGATCCTGGCCTTCGCCTTCCGCGATTGCCGCATTCGCTTTGGCCTCCAAAGCATTGTGTTCGGCCGTTTGACTGGCAACATCGGCCTGGGCCTGTTGCAACGCCTGTTGGATCAAGCCAAACCGTTCCAGTTGGTTGCTCCACGACACCAGCCGGTGAGCCAGAGTGCCGCGCTGCGTAGCGGATAGGATTGCAACCGCGCGATCGCCCTGCGGCTCTGCGGCTTGTTTCGTCATCGCCGCCTGATGCGCGGTTAGCTCGCTCTGAATTCGAGCGCGATTGTCGCCTGAAGCACGTTCAAGATCCTGCTGTGCGTCGCCAAGCTGGTCGGAATCTAGCTCGAGTTGCGCCTTGGCGATTTCAAGAGCACCGTTGCGGCGTCCAGGTGCGGTGCCTTCCTTTGCGGTGCTGGCCGCAGCGCCGGATGCAGGCGTCAGCGCGTCCACCTGGGCCTGATCTTGCTTCAAGAGTTCCTGTAGCTGAGCGACCCGCTGCGAAAGCGTGAGCGCTTCTCCGGTCAGCACGCGATGCTGCGCCTGAAGATTAGCCAGGCGCAGAGCGGATGCAAAGGCCTGCACCACTTCGTGATCGGCCAGCCGCTCCGCCTCCTGAGCGTATTCGGCTTCCTCAACGCTCATTGCGAGCGGGGCCAGCGCCTGCGCCGCTTGCCACGGACGCAGATCGACCAGCGTCTTCTGGCGGTCGACAAGACTGCGCGCCGTGCCCCTGCCGGCGAGGAAGGGCATGTGCGCCATGGCGTCGCGAGTGGCCCACGCAATGACCAGGCACACGGCCAGCAGCACAACGAAGACCAGAAGAGACAGGAGCCTGGCCCGGCCGAATGCGCGCTGGACGACGGTCCCGTTAGGTATAGGAGCACCGTTTTGGATTGCCATGGAGCTATTGTTGCAGGTCAATCGCGAGTGCAATCTTCCGCGAGTCGATCGAAGCTTCGCTCAATACATTTTCGAAGTCCCACGCGGCATTTATGGCGAACAAACCGCGAAATTTAGAGCGCCTTTACCCTTCAAAAATCGCTGCTCGCGTTTAGAACCGGCGGTTCTTTCAGAGCTCTCTGCTTGCAGCCGCATCTCTAAGAGGCGCAGTATGGTGCAATGCGAATGGCCTTCATCCACGCAGCGATGGCGGTGGCAATGCTTTCCACGTGCCTCGGCGCGCAGGCCCAGAATCAGGATCGCGATCAATCCGGTGCGCCGAAGACGTCCGCTGCTGCTCCGTCACCGGATCAGCGTATAGACATCAACCACGCCAGCAGTGATGAATTGTTGAAGGTTCCCGGCATGACGCAAAGCTGGGCGGCACGCATTGTTCGCTTCAGGCCGTACCGCACCAAGCAGGATCTGCTCGACAAGGGCGTGGTGAGCAACGAGATTTACGACCGCATCAAAGACTTCATAATTGCCCACCGCGACAAGCAGTGACGGATCGGTCTACGCTTCCGCCGGAACATGCTCAGCCTTGTCTCCGCGCCTCAGCACTCCACTTAAAATTACGTAGAGTACCGGAATAAAAATGAGGTTGAGCACGGTAGAGAGCAACATGCCGCCCACAATGGTCGTCCCTACGGAACGCCGTCCCAGCGCGCCTGCGCCGGTGGCAAACACCAGCGGCAGCACGCCGAGAATAAAGGCAAACGACGTCATGAGGATGGGGCGCAAGCGTAGTTCGCCGGCCTCAATGGCAGCCTCTGTGATCGAACGGCCCTTCCTGCGCAACTGCTCGGCAAACTCTACAATCAGGATGGCATTTTTGGCCGAAAGGCCAATCAGCATCACCAGGCCGATCTGGCAGTACACGTCATTCGCCAGTCCGCGCAGAGACATGAATCCGAGCGCACCCAACACCGCCATGGGCACAGCCAGAAGAATAATGAAGGGCAGCGCGAAGCTTTCATATTGTGCCGAAAGGGTGAGGTAAACAACCAGCAGTCCGAGGCCGAAGATGGCGAGCGCCCGGCCGCTGGATTCGAGCTCGTCCAGCGTAAGGCCGGTCCACTGGAAGGTCATGCCCGGCATCATGTTCTGCGTGGCCAGCTTCTCCATCGAAGCAAGCGCCTCGCCGGAGCTGTAGCCTGGCGCGGGCGAGCCGTCGATCTCAACGGAACGGAAAAGATTGTAGTGCGAAATGACTGGAGGGCCTGAGCTTTCAACCACCGTTGTCAGGTTGTCGAGCGGAACCATCTGGCCGGAGTCCGAACGAACGTAGAAGTTATGCAGATCCTTTGCCGTCATGCGGAATGGCTGATCGGCCTGCACAAACACGCGATAGGTGCGGTTGTTGTAATCGAAATCGTTGACATACTCCGAACCCATGAAGACGCTGAGCGTGGTGGTGATCTGCGAGAGCGGAATATTCATGGCCTTGGCCTTCTCGCGATCGATCGTCACCAGCACCTGCGGATCGTTTGCGGAAAATGTGGTTATCAGGCCGGCGAGGTCTTTGCTGGCGCGGCTGGCTCCAACGATCTGGTGTGCAACGCGATCAAGGTCGGCGAGAGTGTTCTTGCCCTGATCCTGAAGCTCGAATTGAAACCCGCCAAAGCTGCCCACGCCCTGCACGGCCGGCGGCTGGAACATGGCCACCAAGCCGCCATTGGGAGCGAACATCAGGCTCTGCAACTTGGGGCCGAGGTCGGCCACAATGTCTGCGGCGGAGTGGCCTTTGCCGCGGCGCTGATCGGCAGGCTTGGTGGAAAGAAACATCATGCCTGCATTGGACGAATTGCCGGCGAGGCTGAAGCCCATCATGGAAAAGGAACCGACAACGTCGGAATTCTGGGCGATAATGCCTTCGGCGCGCGCGGCCAGATTGCTGGTGTATGTCAGCGAAGAGCCCGGCGGCGCTTGCACGATGACCATCAGGTAGCCTTGATCCTCCTGCGGGATAAAGCCGGTCGGCACGTGCTGATAGATCCATGCTGTTGCGCCGAGTCCGGCGAAGAACACAAGTAGCAGCAGGTAGCGCAATCGGAGTGCGACATGGATGGATTTGGCATATGTGCGCCCCAGCCAGCTAACTGCCGCGTCCGCGCCGTGGATGAAACCAGCGAATGCGCGCGACACAGGGCGGATGTGGAGGAAGTCCAACTGCTTTGGACGATCTTCTTCGCCGCGCAGGAACATGGCCGATAGCGCCGGCGAAAGCGTAAGAGCGTTGAACGCCGAGATGGCAATGGCGAATGCGATGGTAAGCGAAAACTGCCGGTAGAGAATGCCCGTAGTTCCAGGGAAAAACGAAACCGGCACAAACACCGCGATCAGCACCAGTGAAGTCGCAATGACCGCGCTTGTGACCTCGCCCATGGCGTGCGACGTAGCCTCGTGCGGATCGGAGTGCTCCATGGCAATGTGGCGTTGCACGTTTTCAATCACCACGATGGCGTCGTCGACTACCAGCCCCGTCGCCAGCGTAATTCCGAAGAGCGTGAGCGAGTTGATTGAGAAGCCAAAGAGCTTGATGAAGGCGAAGGTTCCGATCAGCGAAACGGGAATGGTGACTGCCGGGATGATGGTGGCGCGCCAGTCGAGCAGGAACAGAAAGATGACCACGATGACGATCACGATCGATTCCGAGAGCGTGACCAGCACTTCGCGGATTGAATCGCCGACTACGGTGGTGGAATCGAACGCGACCGCATATTCGAGGCCCGGCGGAAAGCTCTTTGAGAGTTCCGCGAGCGCGGCCTTGGCCTTGCGGTCCACATCGAGAGAATTGGCATTCGAGAGTTGCAGAACTCCAATGCCCAGGCCCGAATGACCTGAGAATGAAAGCGTTGCGCTGTAGTCTTCAGCGCCAATCTCTGAATGCCCAATGTCCTTGAGATTCACCAGGCCATTGGGCGAATTCTTGACGATGATTTTGTCGAATTCGGCGGGGCTGGTGAGGCGGCCCACAACGCGCACGGGCACCTGGAAAGCCTGCGTAGTATCTGAGGGCGGCTGGCCAAGCTGGCCGGCGGGGATCTCTACATTCTGCTCCACCAGCGCGTTCACAACATCGGTGGCAGTGAGGCCGCGGGCGGCCATCCGCACAGGGTCAAGCCAGACGCGCATGGCGTATTTGCGCTCGCCGAAAATCATCGTATCGCCTACGCCGGGCACGCGCTTCAACGCGTCCTTGACATAGACATCGAGATAGTTGGAGATGAACTCGGTGGAGTAGCGACCGTCACGCGTGAAGAAGCCGGCGCCAAACACAAAGTTGTAATTGGTCTTGCTGATGGTGATGCCGGTCGCGTTCACGGCTGCGGGCAGGCGGCCTTGCACGCTGGCCACGCGGTTCTGTACATCAACGGCGGCAATGTCAAGAGAGTAGCCGGTCTGAAAGGTGGTGGTAATGGTGCTTGTGCCGCTGTTAGTGCTGGATGAATTGATGTAGCGCATCCCCTCGACGCCGTTGATGGCCTCTTCAATGGGAATGGTGACGGCCTTTTCGACGGTGTCAGCGTTGGCGCCCACGTAGTTGGTGGTAACCGAGACCGTCGGCGGCGTCAGCGTGGGATACATGGCAACTGGAAGGTTGGGAATACACACTGCCCCACTCAGGTTGATCAGCAGCGCGCACACCGTGGCGAAGACAGGCCGATGAATAAAGAAGTCGACAAACAAAGTAAGCCTTCCATTTCAGGTTGCAATGCTGAGCATCGATCGGCGTCGTGCGGTTGCGCGCGACGCCAAAGGGCGCGTAACAAAATCCGTTTAGCCGCCCAGCAGCATAACCGGCATGTTGTTCACCAGGAACTGCGTGCTGGACACGATCACCTTGTCTCCAGGTTTTAGCCCCGCAGAAATGGAATAGTTATTGCCCACCGTATCGCCCAGCGTAACCGCCGTCTGCTGCGCCGACCAGTGGCCGCCCTGCTGTTGCGCCACAAACACAAAGCTCTGGCCGCCCTGGCGCGTGACCGCAAGCACCGGCACAACCGCCATCGGCGACGTGCTCCAGATTATGTGCGCCTTCACCATCTCGGCGTTGCGCAGCACATCGGGCGTTGCGTGCACCGCCGCCTTCACCAGGATCCCTTGCAGCATGCTGTCCACCTGCGGAGAAAGAAAATCTATCTTCGTCCTCTCCAGCAGTTTGCCGTTGGTGTCCGTCAGATCCACAGGCAGGCCTACGCGAACCTGGCTCGCGCGCTCGGTGGGAACGTAAATGTAGGCTTCGAGATCCTTGCCCTCGTCGACCGTCGTCAGCATGGTCGTCGATGAAACGTAGTCGCCCACGTGCACCGGAATATCGCCAACCACGCCTTCGAACGGAGCGCGAATGCTGTAGTAGGCCAGTTGCTCCTCCTGCGTTTTGCGCAGTGCCACAGACGACTCGTAATCCGCCTTCGCGTTGCCATAGGCCTGCTGTGCCTGCTCGAAGACATCACGGCTCGTAATGCCGGCCTCGAACAGTTTGCGCTGCCGCTCAATCTCTGAAGTGTTGTAATCGAAGAGAGCCTTCTTCTGTCGCTCCGTTGCGCCCGCAGAATCCACTGAAGCCTGCTGGTGCAGCGGATCGATGCTCATCAGCGATTGCCCCGCTTGCACATGCTCGCCGGAGTGGACGCGAATTTCCGTCAGGCGTCCATCCACCTGGGGCTGCAAAGTAGCCGAGCGGCGCGACTTGATGGTTGCCACATACTCGCTGCTCTGCGGCACCGGCGACAGCGTAACCGCCACCGTCTGCACCGGCATCCCCTGCATTCCGGCTCCGGCCGCTGGAGCAGCAGCCTTCTGCTGACAGCCCACCGCCGCAAAAGCTACAAGAGCAAAACAAATCAATCCAAGATTGCGTCTCAACGCGCTGTTCCTCACAAAATCTTTGCTGTGTTCCAGTTGGTTTTCAGTCTGAGTCTCCGGTCTCGGCCGGCGTGAATGGAGGTGAGTGTCGCAAGTCTGCCCCAATTTTGCGGCAGATTCCTGTCCCGAAGAATTTCGCCTGCAGGCGATGGCACCTTTAGTAGAACATCAATTGAACGAAGCCTGTTCCAATGTGACGTTTGGGGGGCGCTCATCGACGCAAAAACTTCGCATCCGCGATCCGAAGCGCCCCCGAAAGGCCGATTCCGCCGTCTGGATGGCCATTCGCAGCCACTTTTTGACAGGCCCCTCCCGAGTTGTTAGCCTTCAAGAGGGCGCTTCCGGCATCTCATGCCGCCTTTAGCCCTCCAAAGCGTCCCCGTCGTCTAGCCCGGCCTAGGACACCGCCCTTTCACGGCGATAACACGGGTTCAAATCCCGTCGGGGACGCCAATAGAATCAGCATTCTGGAGCGCTTCAGGATGCGCCGATCAATAACCGGTGACTCCCTGGGGATCTACCCAAGGGTCTCCAGTCCCATCCAACCAGCAACCGCGCCCTACAGGTTGAACAGCTCACGCAGCCGGCGCGTTTGCGCTCGGCTTACGGGAATCTCTGTCTGGCGCTTGTCGTTCATGCGCAACTGGTAGCTGGATTTGAACCATGGCACTACCTCGCGGATGTGGTTGATGTTGACTACAAATCCGCGATGCGTGCGCCGGGAGACCAGCGCTCCTGTCCCACGATGTCTTCGCCGCCCGAAAAGCCTTCTAATTATAGGAAACCTTCCAATTCTTCGACGGTCAGTTCCGCGTCACGCAGAATCGCCCGCATCAGGCCAGGCCAATTGTCTCGCCGGAATGTACTGGAACGACAGTCGCTCTGCCATCGGAATGTTTCAGGAAAACATGACTTCCGCGGCTTCGCTCCACCGTGAAGCCCGCCCGCTCAAGTGCCCGGACGACCTCTCTGCCCCTAAGGCGTGGAACGCGAGTCATAGGGTGACTTGCTGAATGCCCACCAGTTCAAGGGCGCCCGGTTCGTCACGCTCGTCTTCGAGGCACAGCGCGATGACTTCACGGACCCGCCTCATCAGCGTGTCGAGGCTCTTTGCCTGGGTATGGCATCCACGCAGGCCTGGCACGGTGGCGACCAGATAACCTTCCTCGTCCTGTTCGATCAGGACGGTGAATTTTCTTTTGGCTTTCACGCGCTGCCTCCCGAGCCTACTTTATCACGAAAAGAATCGGCCTTCCTGGCGGGTGGCCCGGGTGCCTCGCTTCTGGGCACCTGGGATCGCGCGCAATGGACCCCTAGAGATTGAAAAGCTCCCGCAGCCGGCGCGTCTGCGCCCGGCTTACGGGAATTTCTGTCTGGCGCTTGTCGTTCATGCGCAACTGGTAGCTGGACTTGAACCACGGCACCACCTCGCGTATGTGGTTGATGTTGACTACAAATCCGCGGTGCGCGCGCCAGAAGTGCGCCGGGTCGAGCAGCTCGAGCAGTTCTTCCAGGGTGCGGCATTTCGAGTGGCCCTCGAAGCTCTGCGTCATCACCCGAATCACGCCCTCATCGATGGCCGCGTAGCAGATGTCCGCCTGATCGATGAGCAACAGCCGGCTCTGCGCCTGCACAATGAGCTTGGCAGGCTGCGGAGTGCGCGAGGCGCCTTGCGGCCGTTTCAGCAGCCGCAGCAGCGCGTCGAGCTGCGACTCGATGGGCGAATCGACCGCCTGGCCTGCGCCTGCGCCTCCTTCAACAGGTATGCGGCTGCGAACACGGTCCACGGCCTGCTGAACGCGAGTGCGGTCGAATGGCTTGAGCAGGTAGTCGACGGCGTTCACGTCAAAGGCGCGCACCGCATACTGGTCATATGCGGTCGCAAACACGATCTGCGGCAGCGGCCCGGCATCCTCGCCGCCAGCCGCTTTTTTCTTTTTGCGGTCCATGAGCCGCTGAATGACTTGAAAGCCGTCCAGTCCCGGCATCTGCACATCGAGGAAGACCAGGTCGGGCGAAAGCTCGAGTATCTTCTCGACCGCAGATTCGCCATCCCCGCATTGCCCAGCGATCTCGACATCCTTAAATTTCCGCAGCCTGAGAACGACGCCACGGCGCGCCAGTGGCTCGTCGTCGACGATTAGCGCTAACACAGCGATCCCTCTTGCGGCCCGATCCTCCGGACGGGTAGTTCCACGGTGACAACACAGCCGCCGGATTCCGGCCACTCCAGCCAAAATTGATGATCATTACCGTAGAGTGTCTGCAACCGTTCCGAAATGTTGCGTTTGCCGATCCCATTCTCGCCTTCCCCGTGTTTGCCATTGCGTCGGCGTCCCGAATTCCTGACGATAATTCGTAGCCGCCCATCGTGCAGTTCGCTCTCGATCGCAACCGTCCCACCCTCTCTCAGGCTCGCGACGCCGTGGCGCACAGCATTTTCGACCAGCGGCTGAAGTAACATGCCCGGCACCATGGCATCGAGGGTGTCTGGACATATCGCTAAGTTGACTTCCAACCGCTCCCCTAGGCGGGTTTTCTCGATGGCGATGTACTGTTCCGTGAACGCCATCTCCTGTGCAAGAGGCGCCTCCAGCGCGGCTTGGTTGTTGAGGCTGGTGCGCAAGAAATCCCCGATTTGTGACAACATCTTGGTAGCCGCGGAAGCTTCGCCATCGAGAACGAGCGTGGAAACGGCATTCAGAGAGTTGAAGAGGAAGTGCGGATTTAGCTGGTAGCGCAACGCTTGGAGCCGCGCTTCCCGAACCTCGGCTTCGGCGCGCAACAAACGTTCTCTTTCCTGCGAGGATGCGTTCCAGTGCTTGATGCTGAAATAGAGACTACACCACATGAAAAGCACAAAAGGGAACTGTATGCAATTTACGAACAGGTCCGCAGTCATGTGAATACCCGATAGAACGAATTCATTCACGAACGCGATAACTACTCCGGTGGTGACAGACGCGGCCAAAGCTCGCCATTCAAACGCGAGCAACGAGGGATAACGCCGAAGCAGCCACCGGCAAACGGGATGCAGGATGAAGGTACTACTGAACATCAAACCCATCAGG
>Ga0302325_10032640_pt1 | contig 10686 bp, 9 predicted proteins | sample Palsa_T0_2_FD_201948 | JGI IMG/M metagenome (GOLD analysis project Ga0302325, IMG submission 201948) | Peat permafrost microbial communities from Stordalen Mire near Abisko, Sweden - Palsa_T0_2 | ecosystem: Environmental > Terrestrial > Soil > Palsa > Peat permafrost | place: Sweden: Abisko...
AACGCCTGCCGGGGCCGCAGCCGGTGCCGCTCGGCGAGCACCCCGATGGCCTGCTCGACGCGGACCCGCGCGGTCAGGGCGTGCTCAAGCTGGGCGACCGTGACGGCGAGCCGCGCCGCCTCGCCTTCCTCGGTCACCGGCTCGGACCGCGGCGGGCTCGCCGGCGGAGGCGCGGGCGAGCCGAGCTCCGCGGCCAGCAGGTCAGCGAGCACCATGGCGCTGGTCAGGTCGGCGGCCTGCTCGTCTCCGACCTGCCAGCCTTGCTCGCTACGCCGGACCACAAGTCCGCTAGCCTCACTCGGCGTATCCCCGGTCACTGTCTCACCTGTTCTTGTCACTTGCACCACGAACCGTTCGGCTCATAATTTTCCGGAACGATCCTGGTATCAGCCCTAAGTGAGCAGTCTCACCCGGCGCTGGCGGCGAGCTGCGCCTTGACCTGCGCCGCGGACGGGTTGCATAGCGCGGTGCCGTCCGGGAACACCACTGTGGGCACGGTCTGGTTTCCCCCGTTGACCGACATCACGAACTCTGCCGCAGCCGGGTCGCGCTCGATGTCGATTTCGGCGATCTCGATGCCCGACCTGGCCAGCTGGTTCTTCAGGTTTCGGCAGAAACCGCACCAAGTGGTGGTGTACATAGTCAACTGACCGGGCACCCGCCGCCTCCTTAAAGTTGGTGAAATTACCGGTTGGTGTAACACCGGAGGAGACCCCCAGCTTCCCGGTGGCGTTCCCGCGGGCCCGGGCGGGCCCGGACGAGCGGGGGCGGACCCCGCTCGCTGAGCCCGGATGCGACCGGGCCGGGGCCCGGATACGGCAGGATGAGCAGGTGGCGGACGCGATGCTGGGAACCTCCGACGCGCTGCTGGCCGGGCTCGACCCCGAGCAGCGCGAGGTGGCTCTGGCGACCCGCGGGGCGGTGTGCGTGCTGGCGGGCGCGGGTACCGGCAAGACCCGGGCGATCACCTACCGGATCGCGTACGCCGTCTCGGCCGGGCTGGTGAACCCGGCGCACGTGCTGGCGCTGACCTTCACCGTCCGGGCGGCCGGCGAGCTGCGCGGCCGGCTGCGGCAGCTCGGGGCCGGCCTGCTCCCCGAAGGCCAGCAGAGCTTCGGCGAGCTTGGCCTGGGCCTGGTGCGGGCGTCCACGTTCCACGCGGCCGCGCTGCGCCAGCTCAACTACTTCTGGCCCCGGGTGATCGGCGGACGGCCACCGCAGCTGGTCGACTCCAAGGCCGCCCTGGTGCGCGAGGCGGCGAAGCTGGCGCAGGTCCGGCTGGAGGGTCCGGCCGCGAAGGGCGCTGCGGGCAAGGGCAACCGGGGTGCGGGCCTGTCCGACGCGGCCGCCGAGATCGAGTGGGCCAAGGTCACCCAGCTCCGCCCGGACGGTTATGCGCGGGCCGCGGCGGCGGCCGGACGGTCGCCCGTGGCGGGGATCGCCCCGATGGCCTCGGTCTACGCCGCCTACGAGCAGCTGAGGCGAGAACGGCAGCTGATCGACTTCGAGTCCGTGCTCGAGCTGACCGCGGCCATCCTGGGCGAGAACCAGGCCGCGGCGGACCAGGTCCGGCAGACGTTCAGGTACTTCGTGGTGGACGAGTACCAGGACGTGAACCCGCTGCAGAAACTGCTGCTGGACGCCTGGCTCGGCGATCGCGACGAGCTATGCGTGGTCGGTGACCCGAACCAGGTGATCTACTCCTTCACCGGAGCCACGCCGTCGTACCTGACCGGTTTCACCGCGGAGTTCCCGGCGGCGACCGTGGTCCGGCTGGTCCGGGACTACCGGTCGACGCCGCAGGTGGTGGCGGTCGCCAACTCACTTGTCCGGTCCGGGGCGGCGCTGATCGCGCAGCGGCCGCCGGGACCCCGGCCGGTCCTGACCGAGTACTCCGACGACGGCGCCGAGGCCGCCGGGCTGGCCATCGGTATCCAGGCCTTGCTGGCCGGCGGCACTGCGGCCAGGGAAATCGCGGTGCTGGTCCGGATCAACGCCGACACCGAGCGCTTCGAGCTGGCGCTGGCGCAGGCCGGGGTGCCGTACGTGGTGCGGGGCGCCGAGCGGTTCTACGAGCGGCCCGTGGTGCGCCAGGCGCTGGTGCTGCTGCGCGGCGCGGCGCGCGGCGACGCGGCCGGGGTCGGCCTGGACTCCCACGTCGGCGACCCGCTGCCGTCCTCGGTCCGGCATGTGCTCATCGGCATGGGCCTGACGGCCGGGCCGCCCGGCGGCGGCGCGGCGGCGCGCGAACGGTGGGAGTCGCTGGTGGCGATCGCGCAGCTCGCCGACGACATGCACGCCCGGCGGCCGGACGCGACGCTGACCGACTTCTCCGCGGAGCTGGCCCAGCGCGCCGAGCTCGGGCATGCGCCGGCCGTCGACGGCGTGACGCTCACCTCGATGCACGCGGCCAAGGGCCTGGAGTGGGACGCGGTGCTGCTGCCGGGCCTGGTCGAAGGGCTCATGCCGATCGTGCACGCCCGGACGCCGGACGCGATCGAGGAGGAAAGGCGGCTCCTGTACGTGGCGGTGACCAGGGCGCGTGAGCACCTGTACCTGTCCTGGTCCCCGGCCCGCGCCCCGGGCGGCGGCCGCGGCACCGGACGGCCGCGATCCCGCTTCCTCGATGAGATCCGGCTGCGCTGATATGAGATTGCGCTGATGCGAGATACTGCGCCGGTGACAGATACCGCGAAGCCGCGCTCCGTGACGAGGTGAGGGCAGATGTCTACCGAGCTTGACCAGCTCCTCGGTCTCCTCGACCTGGAACAGATCGAGGTGAACATCTTCCGCGGCCGCAGCCCCAAGGAGCGAGTGCAGCGGGTATTCGGCGGCCAGGTGGCCGGGCAGGCACTGGTCGCGGCCGGGCGGACTGTGCCGTCCGGCCGTCCGGTGCACTCCCTGCACGCCTATTTCATCAGGCCGGGCGACCCGCTGGTGCCAATCGTGTACACCGTCGACCGGGTCCGGGACGGGCGGTCCTTCACCACCCGCCGGGTGGCCGCGATCCAGCACGGCAAGACGATCTTCACCCTGTCGGCGTCCTTCCACCACCCCGAGCCGGGGCCGGTGCACTCCGACCCGATGCCCGAGGCGCCGCCGCCCGAGACGGTCGAGCGGACGTCAGAACGGCTGCGCCGGGTGGTCGGCGGGGCCCAGGCCCAGCTGTTCGAGCACCCCATCGACCTGCGTTCGGTCGGCCCGCTGTCCGCCGAGGCGGCGCTTGATCCCGCGCTGCGGACCACTGCGAACCTGGTCTGGCTGCGGGTGGACGGCGAGCTCCCCGACGATCCGCTGCTGCATGTGTGCCTGATGACCTACGCCTCGGACATGACGCTGCTCGACTCGGTGCTGACCGGACACGGCCTGTCCTGGTCCGACGGCCGCACCTCGGGCGCCAGCCTGGACCACGCCATGTGGTTCCACCGGCCGTTCCGGGCCGACCGCTGGCTGCTCTACGCGCAGGAGTCACCGGTGGCCTTCGGCGCCCTGGGCCTGGCCCGTGGCCAGGTGTTCACCGAGGCCGGCGAGCTCGTGGTGTCGGTCATGCAAGAGGGCCTGATCCGGTCCGGCCCGCCGGAGTCCTGATCCCGGGCTCCATGATCACAAAATCCCAGGTCAAAAAAGTGTTGCCCCTTTCGGGGGGCAACACTTAGGCTTCTCGCATGTCCGTGGGCTAGTTGTCGACCACTCCGGAGGGAGGTGCCCGACGTGGCAAACATCAATGCATCTGCATCGTCCGAACTGACGGGGCCGTCGCGCCTGGGTGCGTCCAGCCCGCGTGCGGTCAGCTTCCCGGGGATCAGTGTGCCCACTGCCACTCGTGGCACAGGGCCGTGCGCGGTTGCCGCGCACGCCGTTCCGCGTGTTCGGGGCAAGGCCGCTTCCGCTGCCCTGCCGACGCAGGCGGGCGTCGTCGCGACGCTGCTTGGCCAGACGAATATCCACAACTACAAGACTCGCGCCTACGCCGTTGGTGAGGGCGCATCGGGTCCGCCGCCAGAGCCTCCAGACTCTCAACCGGTCTAAGCAAAGACCGGCCAAGTTCCTCTTGAGGCCGCGGACCCGAACACAGGGTCCGCGGTCTTAGCCATTTAAAGGCCTAGGTCCCTCGGACAGGCGAGCAATCGCGTGACGACAACTAGGACCGGCAAGCGAGAGGGGTTGGCACCGATGCAGTGGCGCGATGCCACCGTCAGCAGGACGGACGTAACGGGGTACGGGGCGTCCGGACCTGCGGCGACGCGGCAGGAGCCAGACGTCAGGCAGGTATTCGACCAGGTCGGCTCGTTCGATCAGGTCGGCGTGGCGAGTCAGTTTGTGGTGGCCGGTTCGGCCACCCCGCTCCCGGCAGGCCTGGATCTTCCGTGCACGGAGGACCCGGAGCTGTTCTTCGCCGAGTCTCCCGAGGACGTGGAGACGGCTAAGGCGATGTGCTGGGGCTGCAAGGCCAGGCTGGCCTGCCTGACTGGTGCGCTCGAGCGCAGGGAGCCCTGGGGTGTCTGGGGCGGCGAGTTGTTGATGCGCGGCGCGATCGTGCCGCGTAAGCGCCCACGGGGGCGTCCTCGCAAGACCGAAGTGGCCGCGTAGGCGGTCACCAGAAGGGCCGCGCGGCGAACATGAGCCGCGCGGCCGGCGAAGCACACAATGCGCACAATGGAGTGTTCAGCGATGTATGTCATGGAACAGCTCGCGAGTGAGCGAACGCGCGACAACATAGAACTGGCGGGGCAACTGCGGTACACACGCAGGCTGCGGATGCTCCGCCGGGCCAGTCGAAGGGAACACAAGGCGGAACGCCGCATGATCCAGGCGTGGCGCCGGGCCGCCGAACTCCGCAGCGAAATCGACTACTGATCCTGTGATCGTGGATATGTACTGCCCCTCGCGGGGAGGTGCATATCCACGATCACGTTCGCGGCTAGGGGGCGGGGGTGATCCTTAGCAATCCGCCGTAGCTGATGACCGTGATCGAGCGGTGGGCGGCGGGGTTGGTGGCGATCCTTATCGACTGCGGGCCGCCGTCGCTGTTGGCGGTCAGCGCGTACGGGCCGCCGGGTACGGCCAGCTGCGCGGGGCCGCCGTCGGTGCTCACCGTCACCGACTCCGGGGCCGCGGCGAAGACCATGGACGCGCCGCCGCCGCCGGTGGTGACCATGGCGGTCGCGGACGCGATGCCCTGGGCGGCCAGTGACCCGCCGCCGGTGTCCGCGCTCAGCGGGCCGGTTAGCCCGATGAGCTGCAGTGAGCCGCCGCCGGTGCTGACGGTGACGGCGACGTCCGATGGCACGGTCACCGCGAAGCTGACACTGCAGTCGGCGGTGCCACACTCGGGGTCGCCCAGGCTGAGGCGGCCGCCGGACACCGACTGCAGCACTGCGGGCGCCCCGCTCGGCAGAGCACCTGGCGCCTCCGGCGCTGCCGGCGCTGCCGCGGGCGAAGCGCTGAGGTTGCCGCCGGGTGCCGCCGACGCCCGCGTGGGCGAAGCGCTGAGGTTGCCGCTGGCCGGCGCGTCGTAGATCAGGGTTTCCGTGATCTGGACGTGGCCGACGGGTGCGCCCGTTACCTGGACCGGGGCACCGTAGCTCTGCACGGTCAGGCTGGTCACCGGCTGCGGAACCGTCACCGTACGGGTCGCGGTGGATTGCGGCTGTGCGTACTCGGGCTGCCCGGCTCTGGCGATGGTGTGGAAACCGACCAGGACGAGGACCGCCGTGGTGATCAGGCCGGACAGCCGCCAGATCCACCGGCCGGGGGTGGCTACCGCGTGCATGGCAGGTCCACCGTGAGCAGGGTCGGCCCGCCGGGCGGGCTGGCGATCTCGAAGGTTCCGTCGACCGACGCGGCGCGCTTGGCCAGGCCGGCCAGGCCGGTGCCCCGGGCCGGGTCGGCGCCGCCGACGCCGTCGTCGCTGACGATGATGTGCAGCCGGTCGCTGGCCCGTTGCACGAACACCTCCGCCTGGCTCGCCTGGGCGTGTTTGGCGATGTTGGTGAGGCCTTCTGAGACCACGAAGTAGGCGACCGCCTCGACCGTGGGCGACGGTCGGCGGGGCACGTCCACGGTCAGCCGGACCGGGATCGGCAGCCGCGCCGCCACTCCGGACAGCGCCGCGTCCAGGCCGCGGTCCTCCAGCACGGCCGGGTGCAGGCCGCGGACCAGCTGGCGCAGTTCGAGCAGGGCGGCCTTGGCCTCCTCGTGGGCCTCGGCGATGATCTGGTTCGCCTGCGCCGCGTCGGGGTGTCCGGCGCGGGCCATGCCCAGCCGCATCGCGAGCGAGACCAGACGCTGCTGGGTGCCGTCGTGCAGGTCCCGCTCCAGCCGCCGCCGCTCGGCGTCGGCGGCGTCGACCACTCCGGCCCGGGTCTCGGCCAGGCGTTCCACCCGGTGTTCCAGCTCCTCGGCGCGGCTCGGGCCCAGCAGGGCCCGGGCGGCCGCGACGTCCAGCGTCCCGACCGCGGCGGTGAGCCACGGCGCGGCCGCCAGCAGCGCGATCCCGCCGACGGTCAGGTAGAGGTCTATCGGGAAGTGAGAGATGGGCGTGAAGTGTCTGGCCAGCGACGCCGACTGGTCGCGCCGGAGCAGGTTCCCCGCGGGCAGCGCCCAGGCGTAGACGTACACAAACGCGGACAGGACGCCCGCCAGCCACACCCCGAAGGCGGTGAGGGCGGCTCCGGCCAGCGCCGGGGCGGCCAGCAGGTGGTAACCGAGCTGGCGCCAGGTGGCCTGCGAGCGGGCCGCGGCCACGATCCCCCGTCCGCTCAGCCGGCGCGGTATGACCGGCTGCGCCGGTATCAGCACCCCGGCCGTGGCGCGCAGGCGGTGGCGGTGGATCCCGGTGAGCGCCGGCACCGCGAGAAACATGATCACCAGGAGGAAGAGGAAGACAAGCAGCGTCTCCGGCCGCGGCTTCCCCTCGTTCCCGTGCCACGCCGCCCACCAGGGGACCAGCACGACGAGCAGCGCGACGAGCTGCGCCGGGATGCCCCCGGCCAGGTACAGGGCCTGGCTCCAGGCCTGCGGCGACCACGGGACGCGGTACTGCCGAACAGGCCCGTCACGATGCGGGACGGAGGTGGCCATGGCTCCCACCGTACGCGCGCAGGCCAGGCCCGCCCATACAGCTGGGTTCACGATCGGGGGTGGTGCTAGCTGCACCCCAGATTCGGGATCCTGCGCCCGTGCGCACGGCGGTCCGTCCGTGCCACCGTGGCCCCATGAGACAACAGAGCGTGCCCGCCGCCGGCGGCGACGTGATCCGGCTCGACGGCGTGACCAAGACCTACCAGGCCGGCTCGCCGCCCGCGCTGGCGGACGTCAGCATGAGCGTGGCGGCGGGCGAGGTGGTGGCCGTCATGGGCCCGTCGGGCAGCGGGAAGTCCACGCTGCTCAACCTCATCGCCGGGCTCGACCGGCCCACCGCAGGCACGGTCACCGTGGCGGGGCGGCGGATCGAGGTCATGGGCGAGAGCGCGCTGGCCAGGTTCCGGGCCCGGCACGTCGGGATCGTCTTTCAGTTCTTCAACCTGCTGGACGACCTCACCGTGGCAGACAACGTGCTGCTGCCCGCCCAGCTGGCGGGCGCCTCGCGTAGGCAAGCGCGCGCGCGGGCCGGCGAACTGCTGGCCCGAATGGGCATCGAGCAGCACCAGAACGCCTACCCGGCGCGGCTGTCCGGCGGGCAGCGGCAGCGGGTCGCGATCGCCCGGGCGCTGGTGAACTCCCCGGAGCTGCTGCTGGCCGACGAGCCGACCGGGGCGCTGGACACCGCCAGCGGGCTTCAGATCGGCCGGCTGCTGCGGGAGCTGAACGCGGGCGGGCAGACGCTGGTGCTGGTCACCCACGACCCGGGCCTGGCCGGGCGGTACGCGGCCCGGACGGTACGGCTGGTGGACGGGCAGCTGGCCGGCGCGGGTCTGGAAGTGCCGGCATGAGCTGGCTCACTGTGAGCTGGTTCGGCGCCATCAGGACCGCCACCGGCGGGCTGCTGCGGCACACGATGCAGGCGGTCGTGATCGGTATGGTGCTGCTGGTCTCCACCGCCTCGGCCACGCTCGGCTTCGCGTTGCTCGCGGCGAGCAACACGCCGTTCACCCACGCGTTCGGCGCCCAGCGCGGCGCGGACGTGACCGTCACGGTGAACGCGGCGCGGGCCAGTTCGGCCGAGCTGGCCGCCACCAGGTCTCTCGGCGGGGTGACCGCGGCGGCCGGGCCGTTCGATGAGGCCACGGTCCAGGTGCAGGCCGGCGGCCAGCCGTTCGGGCAGCTCGTGCTGGCCGGACGCGCCTCGCCCGGCGGAGCGGTCGACGACGTGGTGCTGAACGCCGGGCACTGGCCCGACGGCCCGGGCCAGGTGGTTCTGGACGCCAGCCCGGGCCCGGGCCAGGACGGCGGGCCGGGTCAGGACGGCGGGCCAGGCCAGGGCGGCGGGACGCAGTTGGGCAGCACTCTCTCGGTCACAGGGGTACCGGGAGCTCCTGACCTGATCGTCGTCGGTTTCGCCAACTCGATCACGAACACGGCCGACGGCTGGGTCACCCCCGGCGAGGTCGCCCGGCTGCGGGCACCGGGCACGCCGGCCAGCACGCAGATGCTGTACCGGTTCGCTCAGGCCGGCAGCTACGCGCAGGTCCGCGCCGACGTGGCCGAGGTCACCACGGCGCTGCCGCCGGGCGCGGTAGCCGACGCGGGCTCATGGCTCGCCGCGCAGGACGCGGAGACCGGCAACGGGGCGATCATGGAGCCGTTCGTGGTCGCGTTCGCGCTGATCGGCCTGGTGATGGCGGTGCTCATCGTCGGCAACGTGGTCAGCGGCGCCGTCGTGGCCGGGTACCACCGGATCGGCGTGCTAAAGAGCATCGGCCTGACCCCGGCCCAGGTCGTGGTCGCCTACCTGAGCCGGGTCGGCGGGCCGGCCCTGGCCGGGTGCGTGGCGGGGGTGGTGGCGGGCAACCTGCTGGCGGTCTCGGTGCTGAGCCAGTCGGCTGCCGCCTACCGGGTCGGCAGCCAGCAGGCGCCCTGGTGGGGCTCGGTAGCCGCCCTGGCCGGGATGCTGGCGCTGACGGCGCTGGCGGCGCTCGGGCCCGCGCTGCGCGCGGGCCGGCTGTCCGCCGCGGAGGCGATCGCGGCCGGCCGCGCTCCCCGGGCCGGCCGCGGGTACGCCGCGCACCGGCTCGCCACCCGGCTGCGCCTGCCGCGGCCGATCGGCCTGGGCCTGGCGGCGCCGTTCGCCCGGCCCGCTCGCACCCTCGTGTCGCTGGCGGCGATCGCGTTCGGGGCGACCGCGGTGATCTTCGCGTTCGGGCTGCATTCCTCGCTGAGCCGCGCCGCGGCCAGCCAGACCCTTTCCGCCATGGTGCCGGTGCAGCTCCAGCCGTTCGGCCCGGGGGCTGGCCCGCAGCAGTTCCCCGACGCGGCCCAGGACGCGGCGGTGACCGCCGCGCTGCGCGCCCAGCCGGGCACGCGGTACGACGTGGCGGTGTATGAAGACGAGGTCAAGCTGCCCGGTATCGCGCAGGGCGTCAACGCCCAGGCGTTCGGCGGCGACGCCTCCTGGATCGGCTACGGCATCATCGCCGGGCACTGGTACGACGCGCCGGGCGAGGTGGACGTCAACACCGCGTTCCTGACCCAGAGCGGCCTGGCCGTCGGCGACACCGCGACGGTGATGATCGGCGCCCACCCGGTCACCGTGCGGATCGCCGGAGAGGTGTTCCATCCGTCGCACCAGCCCACGCTCTTGGGCAGCGTCCAGACGCTGCCCGGCCTGGCCACGACCGCGAACCTGCAGGAGTACTACGTGGGGCTGCGGCCAGGCACCGGCGCCGCCGCCTACATCCAGGCGGTGAACGCGCGGCTGGGCTCGCGCGGTCCCTGGCAGGCCACCGGCCCGGACGGCGGCCAGTTCTACCAGATCGCCAGCGCGCTGATCGGCCTGCTGGCGCTCATGGTCGCGGTCGCCGCGGGCCTCGGCGTGCTCAACACGGTCCTGATGACCACCCGCGACCGGGTGCACGACCTCGGGATCTTCAAGGCACTCGGCATGCGGCCCGGCCAGATGCTCACCATGGTGGTGTGCTGGATCGCCGGTCCCGCCGTGATCGCCGCGGTGATCGCGGCACCCGCCGCGGTCGCGCTGAACACGGCCACCCTAAGAGCCATGGCGAGTACCGCGCACACCGGCATCCCGGCCAGCTTCACCGAGGTGTTCCCGCCGTCCCGGCTCGCGCTGCTGTCCCTGGCCGCGCTGGCCATCGCGGCCGCCGGGGCGCTGCTGCCCGCGGGCTGGGCGGCCCGGGCCCGCCCGGCCACGGCGCTGCGCGCCGAGTGACGAGCCGATGGTGAAGCGTTACCCACCCCGCCGCCCGGTGCCATAGCGTGGGACCCGTGACAGACGAGCCGGGGACGGCTGGCGCGGGCCGCCCCCAGGGGGTCCCGGGCCGCCCCCGGGTGGTGATCGCCGAGGACTCGGTGCTGTTGCTGGCCGGCCTGACCAAGCTGCTTGAGAGCGCGGGGTTCGAGGTCGCGGCCACCGCGGGCGAAGCCTCCGGGCTGCTGACCGCGGTGGAGCGTGAACAGCCCGACGTCGTGATCGCCGACGTCCGGATGCCGCCCAGCCACACCGACGAGGGCATCCGCGCCGCGCTGGTGATCCGCAGCCAGTGGCCGGACATCGCGATCCTGGTG
>Ga0302325_10032641_pt1 | contig 10686 bp, 7 predicted proteins | sample Palsa_T0_2_FD_201948 | JGI IMG/M metagenome (GOLD analysis project Ga0302325, IMG submission 201948) | Peat permafrost microbial communities from Stordalen Mire near Abisko, Sweden - Palsa_T0_2 | ecosystem: Environmental > Terrestrial > Soil > Palsa > Peat permafrost | place: Sweden: Abisko...
CTAGAACGAGCAGAAAAGCGGCGAAAGCAAATAAAAGACGAGCGACAAGATCTGTATCCATTCGCAGCTCGGGCCCGAGCCAGTTGGCCAGCGCGGCAGTCGAATTCTGATGATCCAAAGCGTATAGGGGAAAGGTGAAGCCAAACATCAGCCCGAAGACCATCGCTCGGTTCCGGAACTCCCAATTGCTAGCTTTCATAGATCGAAAACTATCGCTTGCCGTCATGAATGTAAAGCCATGTTTCTCCGAAGGCTTGCCAATCCTGATGAATGCGCAACTCTGACCTAACACGATTAGGTTTGCCCACGGTACGACCGGAATCGAGGACGTTCGAAAAAACGCCGCAGGCTTTCTCATGGCGCATTCAGCGACGCGTATCGCGCAATGAGGTCGGCCACGGTCTCGGGCTGATCCTCGACTACGTAATGCACCGCGCCCCGGATTAAGCTGGTCTCGACGTGAGCGCATCCGTTTGAGCGCAGACCCTCTGCTATTTTGGGAACCAGTTGTGCAAATGGTGACCCCTCCCCAGCAGCCAAGAGCAATGGCACTCCGTTTGGACCGCGTTGCGTGGCATTGAATTGCGCATTGGCGGGAAACGCGCGGTACATTTCAAACATCGCGTGAAGCTGCGCTAGGGTGGCGTAAGCCTTCACGTAATGGGCCTCGTCGCTCGGCGTAAATTTAGCGAACTGGAAAAAATAGCCGAAATAGTCCGCCTGTCGTCCCGCGACAAGTTTCTCGGCGAGGCCCGGAACCTGCATAAACCGAACATGCCACATGGCAGGATGCCCTTGAATCTCATCCCAGCCCGCAATTCCTGGAATTGCCGTGTCGAGGATCATGGCCCCGCGGGTCGCCTCCGGATAACGCCGAACGAATGCGTAGGCTACATGTCCTCCGATGTCGTGACCGACGATGTAGACGCGATCCAACTTGAGCGCCGCCACGAGCTGGTGAACGTCCTCCGCCATATTCGCGGCGTCGTAGCCGCCAGGCTTCCCTGTCGAGGCGCCCACTCCCCGTAGATCAACCGCGATGACCGTGAACTGTTTCGCCAACTGCGGCATGATGGCGCGATACTCGAACCAGTCTTGCGGGAAGCCGTGAATCAGAATGACGGCGGGCCCATTGCCTCCGCGAACATAATGGAGCGTGATCCCATTCACCGTCGCGCTCTCGGACGCGAATTCGTCGCCTAACCCGGTTGCGAGTGGGCTCATATCTCGTCGCACCTGCGCCTGGGAACAAAGCATAGCGCACCCCAGCAGAACTGACACGGGGAAGAAAATTAACCGACGAAGAGGCCGGTTGCTACCGAGCTGCGTAACGGCGTGGGCTCTGGGCATGGCGTTTCCTCTCACCAAACTGTTCACTGGATTTCTCCTATCCTTCCATCTCGACATGAAGCGACATTGTGATGGTAGCGCAGTCTCCGCCCAAGACTGGTGACGCCTCATGCCATTCAATTATCCAGATTTGTGGGCATGGTTGAGCGCCAATGCAACGTCTCCACAGATCGCACTCGCAACCCCAGTGTTTCTCTGGGATCTTAGGGGAAGGCGATAACCGAATCATCCGCGGGCAACATTCGAGATCTCGGAAGATCCGGATGATGGTCTTCTTCAAAATCTTTACCAAAGCCTAAGAACCTGAATGTATCGAAGAGGAAAGGGATGCCTTCGGCAGCGAGGGCGGAATTGCCATCGGTCACTTGTAAATGCAGGTGTGCGCCGGTTGTATTGCCTGAGTTGCCGACTTGGGCGAACTGGGCTCCGCGCTTGATTTTCTGATGCAAGCGTACACGAATGCTTCCCTGCTTTAAGTGGGCAAACGTTACGTAGGCATCCGCCGCAATGCGCACCGTAACGTGGTTGCCGGTTATGGTCTCGACCGTCACTAGAGGGAGCTTTCCCGGGGTGTTGTCTGAAATGCCATCGACAACCTCGGTCACCTCGCCGTCGGCGACCGCAAGCACGGGCTGACCAAAGCCCCAGAAGTTCTCGTTACGTTCACGTGAGTCGTGGAAAGTATTGCCGTTGTTGCCAACCATATCCCAATCGATTGCGAAGCGTTGCGAGATGTAGGCCCGGCCATCAATGGCGATGACAGAGCGGCGATGGACAGAGGAATTGGATGGACCGTTCCCGGCAAGCCACACCCCGCCTTTAAAAGGCGACGACAACACCAACAGAGACTGCTGCAGAACCGGAACGATGATGCCATCGAGCGTAGACTCGTCGTTTGGGGTCCCTTTGGAACGCGAAGGCTCGGCTACGTCAAACGAAAATCGATGGCGTAGGGCAGATATTCGTAGATCGGCTGGAACGGTGACATACATAAACGCAATCACCCGGCGGCCGATATCGAGTTTCCCCGGATTGCTTTTTGAAGCCATGTCTGCCGATTCACCCATTTGTGAAGATTCATCCACCGGACGTAGCAGTTCGGACAGAGACGAGCCGTTGTAGTCGCCCAATTGGTCGCCACCCATCTTTTCGCCTTTCGAATCCCCGCTGCCCGACGCAAACACCTGGATTTGCGTGAGCGTCAGCGAAGAAGGCCCGAAGTTGGTGATATGCAGTTCATAGACGAGCACTCTCTTGCCCTCGATGATCACTGGCGTTGGCGGCTTCGGAGCCACCACCTCTACCGGAGAGGGACGCGCCGAGGACTGCGCGAGCGTTCGCGATGCTACGCAAAGCAAACAAATGACAAAAAGCAGGAAGGCCCGATGAATAGATCGAGAACACAATTTAGTAGCCATGCCACTCTCCCCTATGTTAGTAGTAGTCAAATATACTACTATGACGAAGATGTTGGAGATTGGTCACCAAGGCTGAGGCACAATTAAACATTATGAGAAACAGCCCATCGGACGGACCCCTATCGCTTTTGGGCTTCAATGCGCTGGAAGAGCAGGCGTATCGGGCGCTGTTCGAAGCTCCTGGGCAAACCGGGTACAAGCTGGCGCAAGCTCTTAAGAAGCCGGTCGCAAATATCTACAAAGCGTTGGAGTCCCTGCTGGAAAAAGGTGCGGTTCTGGTTGAGGATGGTGACCCGGCATTCTACCGGGCGACTCCGATTGCGGAGCTATTCGACAAACTGGAAACCCAGCTGCGCAAACAGCGCAAAGCCGCCCTGCGGCAATTAGGCTCTCGCGCCTCTCCTCCCGATGAGCGCGTGTACCGGCTCGGCTCGCGCGAGCAGACCATTCAGCGGGCGCGAGGAATGATCGCGTCGTCCAAACAGGTGCTACTGCTGGACGTTTTTCCGAACCTGGTCTCGGAACTCTCGGCAGAGATCTCCGCAGCCGCAGCGCGGGGCGTGAGAATCGCGGGCCAGATCTATTCTCCAGCTCAGTTCTCGGGGGCGATGTTGACCCTGCGAACTGAACGAGATCAAGTCTTACAGCGCTGGGCCGGCGATTGGATGAACCTGGTCGCGGACGGCCAGGAGCTTCTCATCTCCGTGCTCGAACGCTCGGGAAAGGGCTTGCATCAGGCGGTCTGGACCAGAAGTCCTTATCTTGTGTGGAGCTTTCACAGCGCCTTATATGCCGAAATCCTGCTCAGCCGGTTGCGCGTTGAGATCGAGAATGGCGCGAGCAGACGCAAGCTCCTGCGACTGATGGAGGACTATCACGACCGGATCGCAACCGATGCGCCGGGCTATAAACGCCTTGTATCACAACTTTAAATTCGTTCAAGTCAGGAGCTACGCCGGCCCCGGATGCCTCGTTTCGCGGACGCGAACTGGGTACGGGGCGGGTGAGTCGGGATAGCAATACAGTCGGCTGATGACGGGCAGATTGGAGGTTGACTTGGGGCCAACTGAGGGGAGTTGCCAATGATCCTACGTTGTGGCGAAAAGGGGAACGAGCGTCCTCTTGCTTCCTACTTTTTCCTCGCGCTGTTGGTTGCGCGTGCCTTTGCGACTAAGGCGTCGAATCGTGGGTCGCCGTGAAGGGACTTCAATTCAGGATCAGCTGAAAGTTCTCCCGGTGAGATGAGGCCGTTTTCGATGGCGTGGTTCAGATCGGCGAATGCTTGGTCCGGCTGACCTCTTGCAGCCTCAGCGCAGGCAAAGTTGTACCAAGCCTCGCCCACCGTGGCCGGCTGACTCGTTTTCTCCGCTGTCTCGATCACCTCGCGAAACATTTTCTCTGAATCGGCGTAACGCCCCTCGCGGCTGAGGCCCAACGCTTCGAGCTCCATGCTCTGCAACGTGGAGGTGTGGGTTGGACCTAGCACGCGGGTCTTGATCTCGATCACTTGACCCTGGAGTTTGTCCGCTTCGGAGTAACGGCCCTCCTTCATCATGGTTACAGCAAGCATCATCATCGCCCTAAGAGTTTGGGGATGTTCCGGCCCCAGTACGCGACGCTGACCGGCAATCACCTCGGAATAAAGCTTTTCAGCTTCTGGCAAGCGACCCTCCTCCTCCAGATTCTCAGCCGCGTGGGACAGCGAAAGCAGGGTCGCGGGATGGTCCAGCCCCAGAGTTCTCTTCTGCGCTGCGATCAGTTCGCCATAAATCTGATCTGCTTCCCTATACCGCCCCTGCGGCGTCAGAATTTCTGCCAGCTCGTTCAAAGTGCTCAGGGTTTGAGGGTCCTCCGGGCCCAGTACTTTGCGCTCTGCGTTCAGCGTTTGGCGGAACAAGTTTTCAGCGTCGGCGTGACGTGCTTCATTGGCATAAACATAACCGAGGCGATCCATGGACACCAACGTGTCGGGATCATTGGGGCCGAGAACCCGGCGCTGGGCCTCCATAGTGTTTTGCAACAACTTTTCCGCCTCGGGCACATGCCCTTGAGCCCGGAGGGTCTGGGCTAGATAACTTTCGCTCGCCAGTGTTTGCCGGCTTCGTTCTCCAAACATTGAGCTTTGAATTGCCAGCGCGTGCTCTGTCAAATCCTGCGAGCGGCCATACAAGCCCAGGCCTGTATAGGTTTGCGCCATGGTTTGCATCAACTGCGCCTGGAGCTCCGGGTCCTTATTCAGGTTGCTTCCGATTTGTTGCGAGGCCTTGTCAAGAATTTCGCGGGCGGTGACCGTGCTTCCGCGCGCCTCGCTTGGATTTGGCACCTTAAAGATGCCGGTCATAAAATGCGCGATGCGGTCTGCGCGGTCTCGTTGTTGCCGAATCTTGCGCAGCTCAATCGCTTGAGCTGCAGCAAAGCCGATCAACAACACCAGTCCCGCGGTGGCAACAGAGACGCCCACACGATGACGCCGGACATATTTGCGTGCGCGATAAGCGATCCCGGCCGGATGTGCAGAAACGGGCGCATTCCGCAGATAGCGATCGACGTCGGCGGCCAATTCCAGCGGCGTCGCATAGCGCCGATTGCGGTCCTTTTCGAGCGCCTTCAGAACGATGCAATCGAGGTCTCCACTTACCTGTCGAACCAACAACCGCGGCTCATTTTGACGCTTGTGAGCCAGTTTGGCCAACGTAACTGCGTCCCGTTTGCGGATCTTCGTGCTGGGCTTGAGAGGATCACTTTCGCGCAGTTGCCGCATTACTTCGTAAAACGGCTGCTTGTCCCATTGGCTCACATCGAACGGCTCGTCGCCAGTGAGCAGAACGTAGAGGACCACACCTAGTGAGTACACATCCGTTCGTGTGTCAATGTCGGCGTTGCCATCAGACTGCTCCGGACTCATGTATCCCGGCGTCCCGACCCAGTCGCCGGCTCGCGTCATCATGGTTTCATCACTGATCTGCGGCCCAATGGCTTTGGCCAATCCAAAGTCGATGATCCGCGGCATCGGCTTGCCATCGACCTCCGTGACCAGAATGTTCGCCGGCTTTAGATCGCGGTGGATGATGGCTTTCTGATGCGCGTGCTGTACCCCTTCGCAAACTCGCAAAAAGAGTTCCAGGCGCTGCCTGATTGTGAGGCACTTGTCGTCGCAGTATCTCGTGATCGGCACGCCGGCCACATGCTCCATGACGAAATAGGGCTGGCCATCGGGCGTCGCTCCGGCGTCGAAGACCTTGGCAATGGCGGGATGATCCATCATGGCGAGTGATTGCCGTTCGGAGCGGAAGCGCAGCAAGAGTTCGTCGTCGTACCGGCCCACCTTGATTAATTTGAGAGCAACCTGGCGCTGCACCGGCGCAGTCTGTTCGGCGAGCCAGACCTGTCCCATGCCTCCCTCGCCGAGCCGGCTTAGAAGTTTGTATGGACCGATAATTTTGCGTTCTAGAGCTGCCGTTCCGCCAGTCAGCCCGGGCGACGAGCTGGCGATGGTCGTCATGAGATCCGGGGTCACTGAAGGAGTGCTTGAGCCTACTGTTGCCGCAGGGTCGGGATTGAGGTCTTTTGCCGGACCCTTGTCTTCACTCATAGCCACTCCACAACAAATCGGAAAAACGGCTGAAGCTTAACAGGGCAAGACACACGGCTGCGCTGTCGCTGCTCAACAAATTGAGAGGCGGCGCAATATCTTCCGCTCCCGGACGGTGCCATAAACGGTTTTTCATTCGATGGTGGCGCCCAGCTCCGCCTTGGCCGAAACGACGTGTCCAGTGCGGTTTGCCCAAATACGCACCGGTCAGCCCAGAATACACTGATGTTCGATTCCAAAGGCCGTAACTGTTGATAAATCTCCCCATGACCAGCGGCCAACAGTTTCACTCTAGGGTAGTCGGATTGGTGCATAATGTCGCAGCTACTCGCCCGAGACTCAAGGGTAGAATCCCTTTTGTTGAGAACGCGGTCCGACGCTAAGAACAGCGCTTAACTGTTGCAAGAATGAGATTTCATGGACCCAGAGTTGGCCAATTCACAACGAGTGTCTGCTTAGATCAGGGACCCAACTGGATGACGATGCGGCAGGCAGCCAGCGCTTGTTTTCTTGGCATCCAATTCCGGGAGTGCTGGAGTTTTCCCCATGCATCTGCTGCCGTTGGTAATGGTGACGTTGGCCATCACGGCGAGTGCCCAACAGCCTCCGTGTGACGTGGCCCCGGAGCAAGAACTCCCGAATTGTCATTTCACCGTCCGGTCGAACTATGCCCTGCATGGACGCGTCCATACCGTGCGCGTGATTCGACGGGAGCTTTCTCCCGATCCCCGGCCCCGCGGCCTCAATGCACCGACGTTGTCTATCCAAGAACCCGGAGCATGGGTCGTCTTCAGCCCTGATGGGGATGTGATCGAAAACGCCGGCCGCATCTCCGAGGACGGCAGCCCATCCGATACGACAAGCGAGAGGACGATGACCGATGGGTCGAAAACCATCGTTCTCTCGGGCACTGCTGGTGACCCGGAAGCTGTTCGCAGGGAGGAGAGCTTCGCTCCAGACGGGAGGTTGACCCAGGAGGTTACGTACCAGCACGAGAATCTGCTCTCCCGCCAAGTTCACGAACAGGACAGCACTACGGACTCGACAGAGGACACCACCTATGATGCCGACGGTAATGAGATATCGCACTCCACCGAACGAAGTGACAAACGCGGCCGAGTCGTCGAATTGATCGTTTTCAATCAGGGTCGGCTGATGCTCCATCAATGCGACGGCTATGACGAGACAAGCGATGGCGATGACGGCTCCACGCTGATCTCGCGGGCGTGGTTTGACAACAACGGTTCGCGGTTCCGCGAGATCATGCTCCGACACGGAGAGGCCGTATCCTGGTGGCAGCGGCCCAACTGCGACGAACTATGTCAACCGGACCACGGGGTGGTGCTCAATTTCGCGTTTGACCACTGGGTTTATTACGAATTTCAACCGGACGGATCACTGCTGACCACAATTCAGCACCACAAAGGGCTTTACGGAAATATCGACAACGATGATGTCGAGCTTTTGAACCAGGACGGCAAGATGTTGGAGAAGATCGCCTACCGCTATGTGCGCAATAAACTTGGCAATTGGACCGAGCGAACAGCATCTGTTTTTGATCCTGCCACCGGTCAGATGGTGGATGTGCGCCTCGATAAAAGAGATCTGACCTACTACTGAGAAACCAAGACGCTGCTATTCCGTTTGGGCCGTGCCGAGCAGCTCCGTAGTTGGCGTGACGCGGTCAAAACGTGCCTGTTACCGTAAACCCTCCAGACTCCTCTGCCATTGGCCTCTCCGTTGTTGACTGTTCCGGTTTGCACGGTGGCGAAAATTTTCTGGTTTGCCTTCGCCAAAAGCGATAACATAGCCGGCCGGCGAAAGGGGGGATCGCGATGAGAGTCTCGCACTTCAAAGCTCGCACTTCGACTGTGGTGTGTTTTGCGCTGGCTAGCGTCTTGTTAAGTTCCGGGCAGACGTCGCAACCATCCGACGCGGAATCGCTGGTGAGTTTGCGGGAACGCGCCGATCATGGCGCTGCGGACGCGCAACTCGCTCTGGGTAAAATATACCTCGCCGGGAAAACGGCCCCCAAGGACGTGAAGGAGGCGGCGGTTTGGTTCCGCAAGGCTGCGGACCAGGGCAATGCCGAGGCGCAGGAGAATCTCGCCAGACTTTACTACAGCGGTAACGGAGTACCCCAGGACTTGAGCGAAGCGGTCCGTTGGTTGCGCATGTCCGCCGATCAAGGCTATGCGCATGCCCAGGTGGTGCTTGGACTGCTGTACGACGAAGGTTCCGGAGTGCCCAAGGACTTGAGCGCAGCGGCCCGTTGGTTCCGCACGGCCGCCGATCACGGCGACGCACAGGCGCAGTTCTGTCTGGGGAACTTCTATTTCTACGGTAAGGGCCTGCCCAAGGATCTCAGCGAGGCCGCGCGCTGGTGGCGCAAGTCTGCCGATCAGGGCTATGCGCAGGCTCAGGAGGAACTCGGCCTGATGTACCAGGACGGCGAAGGGATGCCTGCGGACTTCAACGAGGCGGCGCGTTTGTTCCGCAAGGCCGCCGATCAAGACAACGCCACTGCGCAGGTCAATCTGGGCAAACTGTACTTCCAGGGCAAGGGCGTACCCCAGGATTACGGCGAAGCGGTACGTTGGTACCGCAAGTCCGGCGATCAGGGCAATTGGGCCGCACAGCTCGATCTCGGCTCAATCTATGAAAGAGGGGCGCCTGGAGTGCCCGAAGACACCAGCGAAGCCGCGCGTTGGTACCGCAAGGCCGCCGATCAGGGCAACGCAGAAGCGCAACGCAGGCTGGGCAGACTGTACTTCAAAGGCGACGGCGTCCCCAAAGATGCCAGCGAAGCCGCGCGTTGGTACCGCAAGGCCGCCGATCAGGGCAATGCAGAAGCGCAGGTGAGCCTCGGTTTGCAGTATAACCGCGGCGAAGGTGTGGCCAAAGATTTTGCTGAAGCGGCACGTTGGTACCGTAAGAGCGCCGATCAGGGCAACGCGAACGCAGAGCTTTTACTTGGCATGCTGTACTCGGGTGGTCAAGGCGTTACGTGGGACCTCAGCGAAGCGATCCGTTGGAAGCGAATGGCGGCCGATCAGGGCCTTCCGCTCGCCCAGCAGGAACTCGGTTACGTATACTCCGTGGGGCAGGGAGTTCCTCGGGACAATGTATTGGCGTACATGTGGACGACCCTTGCCTCCCACGGAATGGATATAGGGTCTTCTCGTAACGAGCTGGCCGCGAAAATGACGCCGCAGGAAATTGCGGACGGGGAACGTCTGGCGGGGGAGTGGAAACCTTCGGGTAAATGAGACACAGGAGGTCTGTCTCGTCCGAGGAGGTTTCTCGATTGTAGTTTCTGATTGAAACTGGAAACGATCTGGGGTTGCTGTCGAAATATATCGCGATTTCACTCAATGACCAGGGGCAAAACGTGGAAAGGCTGATTTCGACAGTTATCGCGAGACACAGTTCCCACATCAACTCAATGGTTCTGGCGACGCAAGTTCGTCGAAGGCTCGCCCCGTGAGTCGCACCGGCAGCCACCGATTGCCAATGCTTGCGCCGAGCGAACGATAAAAGTCGATGGCAGTCGCGTTCCAGTCAAGCACTTCCCAGTGCATACCGAAGCAGTTGCGCTCGCGCGCGATTACAGCCATGTGCTGCATGAGCGCCTTGCCAATGCCCTTGCTGCGAAACTGGGCTCGCACGAATAGGTCTTCTACGAACAAGCTGGGACGGCCTGCCCAGGTCGAATAGGTAAAGAAATAAAGGGCGTACGCTGCCGGTTGACCGTCCCAGTCTGCAACAGAAGCGTAAAAACTTGAATTGGCCCCAAAGCCATCGCGCAGCAGGTCCTGCGGAGTGACATCGACCTGTTCCAGTTCGTGTTCAAAATCGGCTAGTTCACGAATCATATCCACGATGAGGGTTGCGTCCGCCGCGGTGGCCTTCCGTATTACAAGCATGGGTAATCTCCCGCGCCAGCGCATTTGCCAGCGGAAGTGTTTTGCCATTATTGTACGGGCGTTACCGGTTACTGTTTGATCACAATCGGGTCGAGCGCACGGACGGACCGCAGGTAATCTCCGACCCCTAGCTTTCTTTGCGAATCAGCCTCCCCAACGCCTCCTGATTCGGCGCCAAAAGGTCGGAAATCCGCTGCTGGTCGACGTCGGCGACGATGATTTGGCCAACCTCGGTGTTGACCTCACGGAAGATGCCGTGAGACCTCATCTTTTCAACCTGGTACTGGTTGTCTTCGGTGGGGGTGACGTAGTGCACTGAGTCAGCCTTGAAGCGGTGCACCAGGAAGAGGTGGACGAGGGTCATCAGGCGCTTCTTGCGCAGCGACTCCGCAAAGGTGTT
>Ga0302325_10032644_pt1 | contig 10685 bp, 5 predicted proteins | sample Palsa_T0_2_FD_201948 | JGI IMG/M metagenome (GOLD analysis project Ga0302325, IMG submission 201948) | Peat permafrost microbial communities from Stordalen Mire near Abisko, Sweden - Palsa_T0_2 | ecosystem: Environmental > Terrestrial > Soil > Palsa > Peat permafrost | place: Sweden: Abisko...
ATCTTGCTGGTGACCACGACGCCGCGCTGGATTGCCTCAGCGAGGACTGCCTGGCGGGACTCGGGATGCTGATTCCAGCGGAAGGCCTTGCGCGGCAGAAAGGAGTCGCGGAACCACTTGAGGGCGATGAAGGCGTGACCGCCCCGTTCGGCCTCAGCAAGGGCAGCGCAAAGCTCTTTGACGCGCGCGTCGAGGTCAGCGGGGATAATAGCCTCCTGACCATCGTCGTCGTCCTCGTCGTAGAGAGCTTCGCCGTTGTGATGAGAATCCTGATTGCCTGAGTGGCCGGCGCCGGGATTTGCCGGATGGCTAGCGAGTGCGCGGGGAGGGCGCGCCTGGCGCGCAACGCCGTCGCCGTCGCCGGCTGGCTCAAAGTAGATTCGAACCTCATCTTCTTCAGGAGACCAGGTGCCTGCGGAAGCGTTGCGGCGCTTACTGCGGCCGTTTTCTCCACAGAGCTCGACGATAGCCTGATAGCCGGGAGGAGCCAGAAAACGGAGCGCGCGGGCAAGGCCCGGGTCGGACGAAAAGGCCAGCTCGTTCAATGCGTCTTCAACAATCTCTTCGGCTTCAGGGATGCTCATGTGGTTCAGGTCGATGCCGCTGTCTTGAGTTTTTGACGATTTCATTTGTCCCACTCCGTATATGCGAGATGAGGCAGGCCTCGGCCGCATCCGCGCCTCAATTGAACCGACGACGTTGCGGAGAGAGACAACTCCGCACAGGAACAGCCGAACCACGCGGCGAGTAAAGCTAGAAGCGCCGGGGACTAAAATCGCACGATCGATTGAGGATAGTTACTGATTTTCGTGCCGGAGCAACCCAGAGCTACCGGCGTCGGGGTTCAACTGCAAACTAACTTGGGTTTTGCTAATTGCGAATCTCGATGAACTGTAAGGGCTTGCGCGATCATTCCATGATCTTGGCGGGGCCTTGATTGAATTGAAAGCTAATCTTTCTGCTTCGTTTCTACCTTACAGAAGAGCCGAGAGACACTCTAGCTAATCCCTTTTGTCCTAAAGCTAATCAGGCATCAGTGTACCCGATAAAGCGAGAAAGCGCGTTTTAATTAAGAAAAGTGCTACGAAAGAAGCATTGGCATGAGGAACTCATGAATAAGCGGTGGCTTGGCCGGGCGTCTGCGCGGGACCGGCAGACGAGACCTGCGGGCGCTGGGCTTCGTACAATGGAATTATGCGCCGTTTCCTGGCATTGCTGCTTTGGTGTTTTGTTTCGACTGGACTTCTGGCAGATAACAATCCGGCATTCGATCTGACTGGACCCAGGATCGACGTGCACGTGAAGCGCGGGGAGGTAACCCTGCCGATCGGACAGGTGCCCTCGCTGCTGCCTGGAGATCGAATATGGGTGCATCCGGACCTTCCCGAGAGCCAGTCAGAACATTTTGTGCTGGTCGTAGCGTTTCTGCGCGGGGCCACCAACCCGCCGCCTGCGAATTGGTTTACCAGGGTGGAAACCTGGACCAACAGCGTGCGCGACGAGGGCGTGTTTGTGGTGGTGCCCGCGGAAGCGCAGCAGGCGTTGTTGTTTCTTGCTCCGGAGACGGGCGGTGATTTCGCCACGCTGCGCAGGGCGGTCCACGATCGGCCAGGCGCATTTGTGCGCGCCGGCCAGGATCTGCAGGCGGCCAGCCTGGACCGGATGCGGCTCGAAGCCTACCTCGCCGAGGTGAACACAATCTCGCAGACCGATCCGGCGCTGCTGAAAGAACGGACGGAGCGGGCCGCGCGCAGCCTGGGAATCCGGCTGGATCAGCAGTGCTTTGACAAGCCGACGGACCAACAGGCGCCTTGTCTTGTGCAACACTCCGATGGGCTAGTACTTGACGACACGAACGCTCAGTCGCTCGTATCGCAGCTGATGAACGGGTCGACGGCTGACCTGATGAACCAGATCAGCTATTCCTCCCTCGGAGGAGCGGGTGCCTATAGCCCGTATGTCGGCGCAATTGTGGATACGGCGCGAATTCTGGCATCGCTGCATACGGCGCATTTCCAGTACATCCCGGCGCTGGCTCTTCCCACAAAGGACATACTTAGTCTGCGCCTGAACACGCCGCCATCTTTCCGCGATCCAAAATCCGTGGTGGTGGTGGCGCTGCCTCCCGTAGGACCGGCAAAGCCACCGCCGTTGCATCCGACGAACTCCAGTGCGGAGTACTGCGCGCAGCAGCCAGGGCTGGTGTTGCCGGTGGAGGGTGCGCCGCTGGTGTTTGCCACGCAGATGGCCACGGGGTTGGCGTTGCACGTGGAGACGCACGACAAGGGCAAGCCCGCCGCGGCGGGCAAGGCGACGACTTTCGATATCCCAGTGAAAGCGGATTCTTCAGCAGGCGGACTGGTGCTGATGGAGACCGCGCCTCTGCTGGCCGAAGCCTACGTGAATGCGGAGCTACGCGGCAAGTGGGGTTTTGACGAGTGGAACGGCCCGCGATTCCACCTGCATTCGGCGCAACCGGGCATGTGGGCTTTGGATGCGAGCGAACAGTCGGCTTTGGTTGTCGGCCGCGAGGACAAACTCCACCTGAAGGGCGACAACTCACTCTGCATGGATCGCGTAGAGATGCAAAGCGGAGACGGGAAGCCGTTGAAACTGGCGTGGACTTCAGGCAAAGACGATACGGTCGAAGTCTCGGTTCCGCTGAAGGACGCGGTTCCAGGCGCGGTGCACCTGGCGATCTATCAGCATGGGCTGGAGAAGCCGCAAGTGCTTACGGCTAAATCGTATGCCGAGGCTGCCTCGCTGGAACGGCTGACGCTAAGTGCGGGCGAAACAAATGCAACGCTCGAGGGAACGCGGCTGGACGAGGTGGCAAAAGCGCGCCTTGACGGAATTGAGCTGAAGCCAGCAGGGCTGAACCGAGTTGGGGATAAGGATGAACTTGGAATGAGCGCCAACGGCTCCACGGCAGGACTCGTGCCAGGGAAGCGCTACGTTGCCAAAGTTGAGCTGGAAGATGGTCGCGAGGTGAGCGTGGCGGCAACGGTGATTTTGCCGCGGCCCGCAGTGACGCTGCTGAGCAAGGGAACGCAGGAGGAAGCGACGGCGACGCCATCGCCGGTGCACCTGAGCAGCGCGGACGACCTGCCCATTAACCAGCGGCTTGTTTTTTTCCTTAAGACGCGGGTGCCGGCCATTTTCCGGCGCGACGAGAAGGTTGAGGTGGGCGCGGTGGATGGGAGTTTCGAGACCGTGCTCACGCTGGCAGATGGGAGCCTGATGCTGGAGGACGCGACGACCGCGATCGGCATGGTTGAGCCGCTGGCACGCTTTGGGTCGTCGGCGTTTGGACCGCTCGAGGCGCGAGTGACCTCGTCCGACGGATTAGCCGGCGACTGGCTGCCGCTGGGAACGCTGGTGCGGCTGCCGGGATTCAAGGAGCTGCACTGCCCGCGGAATCCTACCAAGGCCTGCACGCTGATGGGGACCAATCTGTTCCTGGCGGAGTCGATTGGGGCTTCCCCTGTCTTGGACAATGCGACTGAGATTCCTGCGGATTTTACGGGGACTCAGTTGAGCGTGCCGCACCCGGCGAATAACCTGCTCTACGTGAAGCTGCGCGACGATCCGGCAACGGTGCAGACGCTGACGCTGCCAGTGTTGCCGGCGCTTCCGGGAGGAAGCGCACCTGTTCAGACGACGCCGGCACAAGCGACGCCGGCACAAGCGGCTCCGGCCACAGCTTCACCAGGCGCTGGCCCTAGTTGAAGTAGGCCTTGTTTTTCTCGGCGAAGTGTTCCTTGTCAGCGGGAAGATCCTCGATGGCGTAGATAGCGTGCTGCGCGCAGAGTGCGGCGCAGTTGCCGCAATCGATGCATTCGTCCGGGTTGATGAAGAGCTGGGTGACGACTCCGGCATTCGGGTCGTCGACCGCTGGGGCGATGGATGCGGTGGCGCACTCGGCCACGCAGACAAAATCCTTCGTACAAGCATCAGTAATGACGTAGGCCATGCGGATCAATCCTCTCCTGGTTCATCGCGCATTTCGCAGAAAGCATGAATGCCCTCTCGGGCAAAATGTTGAGCGATGAGTCTTCAACACTGAAGTTAGCGAGCACCCGGGAAATCAACTGTGACTCGAATCACAAGGCGAGGAGAATCTACCTGATAACGGTACGCAGGGCATTACGAGAGGGGATTTTCATAGAGGCTTGATGCTGGAAGGCGCGTAGCAGGTCACCATGAAGGCATGGCGCAAACAACGTCTTTCTGTGCGCAGGCGTTTTCCTGCTGGAACTGGAAGTGTGCACTGGTGAGCGCAAGCGCGCGATCTGCTGTGTACCTCGTGGCAATGGCAGGAACCGGCGGGCGAAGCGGAACCCGGGGCAGCCTGGGCGTCGTGCTGGTGGAGATGGCTTATGTGACGGTGACTTCCGGTCTATATGCGGGGATCCAGCAAAAGGCGTTGGGCGTTCGGTCCCGGCTGCTGGGCAACGGGATCATCGTTTTCGGAATTCCCTGGCTGGCGCAGGCCTTTGACTGGCTGGCGCATCGCGCGGCAGCTGCGCCGGCACCGCGGAAGGCAACAGTCGCCGTGCTGTTCTACGCAACGCTATCGGCGCTGTTTCATCTCTATGCGATGCGGCGGGGGGCCTTCCTTACTGGACGCGAAGGGCGGCCGTTGCGCAACGATTTTCGCCGGGTGCCGCGGTTGATTGGCGGGTTTGTTCTGGCGCCGGTTGTGTTGATTTCGGCGGGAGCAGGCCGGTTGGTGCGGGTTAAGGGTGCCGAGGCGGCGTATTAAGGGCCCATTCTTAAATTGGCTCTTGAAGTAGGGATGTGCGGGTCAGGAGACCCGCACGACAGCCGGTCTGGAGACCGGCGCTACCGTTCGACCACTACAGAGTTGCACGGTCTCCGTGCCGGGGCGCCCTTTTTACAATCGCGAAACGGTTGGTAGTTTAATCTGCTGCAATGCCGCAGACCACTGATTTTTCTCTTCTCCGCTTCCCTGCCCGAATCCCGGCCCTGGCCATTGTCGGAGCCGTCGCTCTTTCTGCCCAATCTGGAAGGGCACAGCAAACAACCTCGGATTGGACGTTTTCCGTGAGTGGGGACAGCCGCAATTGCGGCGACTTCGTTGTGCCGGCGATTGCCGCGAAGGTGAAGGCAGAGAAGGACGCCTTCTATTGGCATCTGGGAGATTTTCGCCTGATGTCCGACCCAGACGAGGATCTGCAATCGATGCAGCCGGCGGGTAAGCAGCTCACGAAGGAGGAATATGTCCCGATCGCTTGGGATGACTTTCTTACACACCAGATGGCTTCTTTTCGGGACTTTCCGGTGTTTCTGGGGCGTGGAAATCACGAGGCGGTGAAGCCGATGACCCGGGAGGGATACATTCAGAAGTTCCAATCGTTTCTGAACCGGCCGGAGATCGTGGCACAACGTAAAGCGGATGGCACGAGTGCAGTGGAGAGCTGGTATCACTGGACGCAGGGCGGCGTGGATTTTGTGACGCTGGACAACGCGAGCAAAGACCAGTTCTCGGACGCGCAGATGGGCTGGCTGCGCGGCGTCCTCGATCGCGATCTGGCGGCGGGCTCCGGGATCAAGACGATTGTTGTTGGCATGCACGAGTCGCTGCCGCATTCGAACTCTTCGGACCACGCCATGGACGACTGGGACCTGGGAATCCGCTCGGGCGAGATCGTGTACCGCTGGCTGTTCGATGCGCAGGCGGCGGGCATACACGTGTACGTTCTCTCGAGCCACTCGCACTACTACTCGCCGAATATATACAACACGCCGTTTTGGAAGCAATATACGAAGACAGTACTGAAAGGCATCATCATCGGGAGCGCGGGCGCGCATCGCTACGCGCTGCCGCGGGAGGCCGACAAGGAGTCAAAATCGAGGGTCTACGGGTTTCTGCAAGCGACCGTTCATGCAGACGGAACGATCGACTTCAAGCTGCACGAGCTCAGCGAGGATGATTTGATTCAGGTGAAATGGCCGGAAGCGCCGCTCGGAGAGATTCACTGGTGCTATGCGCACAATAACGACCTGGACGACGCGCCGAAAGCGGAGAAGTAGAGTCTTTCCATGGCGGAAAGGAAAACATCCCTCAGGGGCTGAGGCCCACGTCTTTTTGGGACGTTCTGCGGCATGACTGAAGTCGTGCCCTGACTCAAAGTTGATTCGCGATACATTTGGCACGGCTAAAAGCCGTGGCCTGTCACAAGACGGGCTTGTACAAGGCTTCTCTAGAAGATGCGGACGCGGAAACCGGCGCTGATGCCGAATGATGACCTGGCCGCGTAGTGGAGCTGTGGCCAATACTGGTACTCAACATCGGCAAGGCGAATGTGGACACGCGGGGAGATATGGTAATCGACACCACCGCCGGGCGCAGCGACAAAGTCGTTGTCGGTACCGAGGCCATATGTGTAGTGGAAGACGCCGAAACCGACCAGGCCTTTTGCATACAGCTGGAATTTATCCAGATTGATCCGGTAGCGAGGGCCGCCGAGATAGGTTTCGGCATGGATATTTTGCGGCTGAGGCTGATTGAATTCAAGGAAGCGAGCTTCGGCTTCAATGCCGTAATGACGCCATATGTCGATGTCAGAGAATGCCGTGGGTCCAAGCACCCGGGTCTGGCCGTACTGGAGGTAATACTCCGAGGCGGTTCCGCCGGCGGAGATGGAGATGCGGTCCTGAAATCCGGCGGGCACCACCTGGGCCGAGGCAGTGACCGCACCTGCAAAGCAGAGTGCCGCGCCCGCGGCCAAAAAGGCTGCGCGACGAAGAAAAGGCGGCATCGCGCAAAGTTGAATCAAAGTAGGATGAAAGCTCTTCACTTATGTCCTATCGGCGAACATTCGGGCCCGCGTTACTTTGTAATCGTGATGGTGACGTTCTGGTAGTGCACAACATCGCTGTTAGCCCCAGTACCGGTCACCTGGATCACATAGGTTCCCGGGGCGGCGCTGACCTGGGTAAAGCCTGAGCAGGCGGTAATGGCCATGGAAACCAGGCCAAAGAGCACGACTGCGAGGCAGGTGAAGACGGCGCTTTGGCGCTTGCGGAGTCTCCAGAAGAGGCAGCCGAAGAACAGGCTCAGGGGCAAGGTCAGGCCGGCAAACAAGGCTTTAGTACCGCCCGGACGCTGCACGCTGGAGGTGGAAGCGCCACCGCCGAGTGGATTGTTGGTGTCGATGGTCAATTGCACATTCTGGGTCCCGTTGGCCGTAAGCGGCTGGCTGATCGTGGAGAAGTGGCAGTTGACGGCGGCAGGCAACGATGCGCAACCGAGACCGATTGTGTCAGTAAATCCGCTATAGGACGTGAGAGAAACATTGAGTGTCGCGCTTTGCGTGGTGGCGATTGAGATGCTTGGCGGGGTGACGGTGACGGAGAAGTCGATCGGAACATTGGAGACGGTGACAGCCTGGGACTGGGAAGCAGCATGGATAGTGTCGCCGCTGTAAATGGCAACTATGTTGTCGATCCCCGCCGGCAGGTTGGGCGACAGGATGGCCACGCCGCTTGAGTTGAGCGGAGCAGATCCAATGACCACGTTTCCCATCTGGAATGTAATAGTGCCGGTGGGAGTCGGACCGCTGGCTCCGACGACCGTCGCAACCAGGATGACCTCAGGGGAATTACCGCCGGAGGTGGCAGACGCGAGGGCGGTGGCGGTGGGAATGGTGCTGACGGTCTGGGTGAGCGTACCGTTGCTGGGAGCGTCGTTGGTATCGCCGCCGTAGGCAACGGTGATGGAGTGGGAACCGACGGTGAGATTCGCGTCGCTTAAGCTGGCCGCGCCGGTGGCGCTGAGTGTGGCCACACCAATCGAAACGCCATCGACGCTGAAGGTGACCGTACCCGTGGGGATGCCGCCGTTGCCGCTGACCTGGACCGAGAAGGTGACCGGCGACAGGACTACGGAGGGATTCAGGTTAGAGGCTACCGTGCTGGTTGTTGTTGCAATCTGTACCGTCAGCAAGAGCGGCGCGGAGGCGCTGGCCATATCGTTTGTGTCGCCCGGGTAAGTGGCGACGATGGACTGGCTTCCCGGCGGGAAGGTAACGGTGATTGTCGCGGTCCCGTGGGCGCCAACCATCGCGGTCCCGAGGGTGGCGGCGCCGCTGGTAAACGTGACCATTCCTGTGGGAGTGGAGACGCCCTGGGTTACGGTAACGGTGGCCGTGAGCACGATTGGACCGCCGGCGATTGCGGGCGAGGGGGACGCGCTGAGAGCGGTGGCAGTCGCTGCCATTTTGACGACTTGCGAAACAGGATTTGAAGTGCCGGAACCGTTGTAGTTGTCGCCCGCATAGGCCGCAGTGATGGATAACGTTCCTGCGGGAAGAGCGGACGTGGTGAAGACCGCCTGGCCAGCAGCGTTGAGGTTGGCGGTACCGATTTGCTGCGCTCCGTTAAAGAAGTTGACGGCGCCCGTGGGCGTCTGAGTCGACGCGGAGGTGACTGCAGCCGTAAAGGTGACGGAGTTTCCGAAGACGGACGGATTGGACGACGAGGCCAGCGCGACGGTGGAAGGAAGAAGCACAAGCTGATTCACAGGGCCGGACGTGGCCGACTGAATTCCCTTTTGCATGTCGCCGTTGTAGGTGGCAGTGATGACGTGGAGACCGTTGCTAAGGCTCCCGGTGGTGAAGCTCGCAATGGCTGCGCCCACAGCTCCGGAGGGGGAAAGTGGGATTGTCCCGAGAATGGTGGAACCGTCGAAGAAGGTCACGTTTCCGTCTGGGGTCGCGCCGCCGGCCGCACCGGAAACAGTCGCAGTAAAGGTGACATTTTGGCCAACCGCGGAGGGATTCAAACTGGATACAAGCGTTACGCCCGTGCCCTCAAGTACCGTCTGCACCAGAACGGCACTGACGGGGCTCATCAGGTGGGCGCCATTGGTGTCCGTGTACTGGGCCGAAATGTCGTTGGCTCCCACAGGGAGCGTGGTGCTGGTGAATGTGGCAGTGGCTGAGGCGCTTTGGGCGGAGTCAATGACTGGGATGGGCGTCTCGAGCACGCCGTCCACGGAAAAGGTGATTGTGCCGTCGAGCGCACCGGTGCCTGTTCCGGTGGTGACGGTTGCGGTAAACGTAACGGATGTTCCGAGGGTGGATGGATTGAGGCTGGAAGTGACGACGACGGTAGTGGAGTTGGCGGGTATGGCGTCGCCGACCAGAATAATGTCGAGCGGCTGGTTCACGGCGGCGCTGGCCACATCAATATTGCCGAACTCGGGGCTGGTGGGCGGGACCGAAATAGATGGCGAGAACTCGGCGCTTACGATGCATTGCGTGTCGACGGCGAGCGGCATGCCAGCCACACAGGTAGTCCCGGCTGCGTCGATAGTAGCGTTCTGGTCCGAAGTAATCGCAGTCGGATTCCAGGACTGGTTTCCGTCGTTTTCGATGATCTGCTTCTGAGGTGCCGACTGCTCACCCTGGCGGATGGGGATCGCGGTGAAGTTGAGCACCGAAGCGTTGCTCTGAATCTCCTGAATCGAGTTGTTCAGGGTGTCAGCAAAATAGAGATCGCCCAAGCCATTGAGATAGAGCCCAGTGGGACCGTAGATGCTGAGCTGGGCTGGGTTTGAACCTTGAAGAATGAATACTCCGACGTTGTTTACAGCGAGTGTGAAGATCAGCCCGGTAGAGGACATGATCTTCCGGATGGCGGAGTGTTGAGTGTCGGCGATATAGACGTTACCCGCCGCGTCGACGGCGACGCCGGAGGGCCCCCAGAGTTGAGCGCTGACTGCGGGGCCGTCGTCGCCTGAGTAATCTGTCGCGGTACCGGTCGAGCCATTTCCTGCAAAAGTAGTGATTGTCCCTGAGGTGCTGACCAGCCTCACTCGATCATTTTCCTGGTCGGGAATGTACATGTTTCCCGCAGCATCAAAGGCGACGGGGTAGGGAAAGTTCAATTCAGCCTTGGTGGCCGGGCCGTTGTCGCCGGAGAATCCGCCATCACCATTTCCCATGATGAACCCGTTTCCGGCCACGGTGGTGATGTCGCCGGCTGCCGGGCAAGCTGTTCCGTTGATTACGGTGCCGGGCGCGACGGCGCAGATCATGCGGATGCGATGGTTAGAAGTATCGGCGATGAAGATGTCGCCCTGTGCGTCAACTGTGACTCCTGTGGGTGAAAAGAGCGTGGCCGAAGTTGCCGGGCCGCCGTCTCCGGTGCCTCCCTGGACCCCGTCCCCGGCGATGGTGGTGATGATGCCAGTTGCGGCCCAAATGACGCGGATGGCGTTGTTGCCTGTGTCGGCAATATAGAGGTTGCCTGCGCCGTCAAGAGCCGCACCCGAGGGCGCGGCAACGGTCGAGTTCACCGCAAGCTGTCCTTCTCCGGTGTAGGCCGGGTTTCCGTTGCCAGCAATGGTGGTGATGATGCCGGGGTTGGGGTTCGCGGCCGAGCAGACAGTTCCGCTGATGGTCGCGGCGATGCCTCCACAAACCATCCGGATCCGGTTGTGATCGGTGTCGGCGATGTACATGTTGCCCAAGCCATCCAGAGTGACGCCAGAGGGCAGGTAAAGCCCCGCGGTGAGCGCGGGACCGCCGTCGCCAACCCCCCCGAGGTAGCTGTCAAACTCGTTCACCACGGGGATGACGTTACCGGGGACCAGTTCACCCAGCCCTCCCTGTCCGGTGCCGGAAATTGGCGCGGTTGCAAGAATGTTGCCGTTG
>Ga0302325_10032645_pt1 | contig 10685 bp, 6 predicted proteins | sample Palsa_T0_2_FD_201948 | JGI IMG/M metagenome (GOLD analysis project Ga0302325, IMG submission 201948) | Peat permafrost microbial communities from Stordalen Mire near Abisko, Sweden - Palsa_T0_2 | ecosystem: Environmental > Terrestrial > Soil > Palsa > Peat permafrost | place: Sweden: Abisko...
AGGCCGACACGCTGGTGCTGGCGGGCCTGTCCACCAGCGGGGTGGTGCTGTCCACCTACCGCCAGGCGGCCGACCTTGACTACCGGCTGGTGGTGCTCGCCGACGCCTGCGCCGACCCGGACGAGGAGGTGCACCGCGTGCTGACCGAGAAGATCTTCTCCCGGCACGGTCTGGTCACCACCGCCGACGAGTGGGTCGCGTCCCTCTAGGCGGGGGTGGCGTCGTTTCAGCGCTGCGTTTCAGCGCTGCGCGCCTCTTGCTGTTATCTCGGTCGCCTGGTTATCGAGGAACTTAACGCCGCGGGCGGCAAACCGGCGTTAGCCGGTAACCGTCAGGACGTAGACGTCGTCGCTGAACGGTACCCCGCCCTCGCCCGCGCTCGCCTTACGGGAGACGCTCTCGGTGCGCTCGGCCGCCTGCCAGCCGTGCGCCCGGGCGGCCGCCAGCACGTCGGCCACGAAGGCGCTGGCGCCGTCGTCGTAGCCGTCGGGGTGCGCCGTGTGGAAGGTCCCGGGGCCGCCGTCCACGCAGTGGTAGGCACTCCCTGAGTGGGCGATCGCGTAGATCTTGTTGGCGCTGGCGGTCTGCAGCTTGCCGTCGCGGACCAGGCACATGGTCTCGTAGCTGGCGGCGATGAACCAGGCGCCGTATTTGCTGCCCGACACCGCCTGGTGCCAGATCCGCACGTGATCCTCGTCGCCGGTGAGGGAGAGCAGGTTGCCGTCGGCGCAGCCGTGCAGCCGCCAGGCCACCTGCTGTGCCTGGTAGCCGGCCCCGGTCACGGCGGCCGACTCGGACGAGATGCACTTGAGGTGGATGCCGGCCACGGTGACGGCGGTCGCGGTGGAGACCGTGTCCCAGTCGCCGAGCGCCTGCTGGATCGCGGTCAGGGACACGGTCGAGCGGGCGCTGATGACCACGTTGAGCGGCTCGGAGAACGGCGCGATCTGCGGCAGCGGGGTGGAAGCGCGGGCGGTGTCCCAGTCGGCGGGCGGGCAGAAGTCGGCGTCGCAGCCGGACGCGGCGGGCGAGGCTGTCGCCGGCAACGACACGGCCGACGACGCTGGCGCTGCCCCGCTGGTGCTCTCGCTGGCGCAGCCGGCCAGGGCCAAGGCGAGCGTGAGGGCGGCCGTCACAGCCAGCGGCAGGCGTCGTGCGCCCCGTGATGCGGATGATCCCATCCGGTAATTATGGGGCGTGCCGGCAACAGCGAAGCCAGTCAGGACTCTTGCTGATGCTCGGCGGTGCCGGGGACGGCGCCGCTGACTACCGCTCTCTCGATGCGGCGGTCGGGGATGACCCACAGGGCGGCGACGCCGACGAAGCAGGCGACCGCGATCCAGATGCCGGGGCGGCCGGCGCCCGAGCCGCCCCCGCCCACCAGGGCGGCGACGGCGCCCACGACGTAGGCGACGGGCGAGATCTTGCCCTTGAAGTCGGCACCGATCGCCTTCTTGAGCGCCGAGTCGGGGCCCTGGGAGCGGATGATCACGGTCTGCAGAATGTAGTAGGCGAGGCCGGCGGCCAGCAGGTTCACGCCGTAGATGAAGGCGGGAACGTGCGCGTACTTGGTCGTGTCCACCCACTCGGTGGTGTAGGGGAACAGCGACAGGGTGAACAGCAGGCCCAGGTTGGCCCAGAGCACGCCGCCGGTGACGCGCTCGGTGAGCTGGAACATGTGGTGGTGGTTGGTCCAGTAGATGCCCACGTAGACGAAGCTGAGCAGGTAGCTGAGCAGGCCGATGCCCGCCTCGCTCCACAAGGCGCCGAGGCTGGCGGTGGCCGGCGGGTGCAGCTCAAGCACCATGATCGTGATGATGATGGCGAGCACGCCGTCGCTGAACGCCTCGACGCGGCTGGTCGGCACCGGCTCCTCCTGCGCGTGCTTGCTCTCGGCGGGCCGCTGCCCGGCCCCGTGGTTCGGTGGTCCCGTGGTTCGGTGGTCCCGTGGTTCGGTGGTCCCGTGGTTCGGTGGCCCCGTGGTTCGGTGGTCCCGCGGTTCCGCGGATTCCGCGGTCGCCGGGAGTTTACAGGTCGGTGAGGTAGCGGCCCTGCGGCGGCGTCCGGCGCTGCCTTGGCAGCTCGGCGACCAGGCCGTCGCTGCGCTTCAGCATCCCCGCCGCCAGCTCCGGGTCGACCGGGGGCGACAGCAGGTAGCCCTGCCCGAACTGGCAGCCGGTGCTGACCAGCAGCTCCCGCTCGACCGGGCTCTCGATGCCCTCGGCGATCACCTCGAGCTCCAGGGTCCTGGCCAGCCTGACGATGCCCTCGACGAGGGCGTGCTGGCGCCAGGAGGAGGAGATCCCGGTAACGAACGACTTGTCGATCTTGAGCACGTCGATCGGCAGGTCACGCAGGTAGCTGAGCGAGGAGTAGCCGGTGCCGAAGTCGTCGATGGCCAGCCGGACGCCGGTCTCCTTCAGCTCCGCGAGCTCGGCCCTGATCCGCTCGGTCCCCCCGATCAGGGTCGACTCGGTCAGCTCGAGGAGCAGCGCGGACGGCGGCAGCGCGGACGCGCGCAGCGCCTGCCTGACGCTGTCCACGAACCCGGGGTCGCGGAACTGGCGAGCGGAGACGTTGACCGAGACGTGCAGTTCCCCGCTCTCCGCCGGGTCCGCGGACGGCGCCCGCGACGCCGACGGCAGCTGGCGCCAGCGGACCATCTCGCTCAGTGCCTGCCGCAGCACCCAGGAGCCAAGCGGCACGATGAGGCCGGTCTCCTCGGCGAGCGGGATGAACTCGCCGGGCAGCATCATCCCCCAGCGCGGGTGCTGCCAGCGGATGAGCGCCTCGAAGCCGGCGATCTCGCCGCTGCCGAGGGCCACGATCGGCTGGTAGACGAGTTCGAACGCGGAGCTGTTGACCGCGTCCTCAAGCGCGGCCTGCAGCTCGCGCCGCCTGAGCATGCCGCTGGTCAGCACCGGCTGGTAGTGCCGCCAGCGCCGCTTGCCTGCCGACTTGGCCGCGTAGAGTGCCAGGTCGGCGTGGCGCAGCAGCTGGTCGGTGTCGCTGCTGTCCTGCGAGGTGGCCACGCCGACGGTGACCGTGGCGAGCACCTTGGACTCGCTGAGCCTGAACGGCTCGGTGAACGAGACCACGATCCGCTCGGCGAACGCGTCCACCGCCTCGGGATCGGCGGCGTCATCGATGAGCAGCGCGAACTCGTCGCCGCCAAGGCGCGCGGCGGTGTCGGACTGGCGCACCGAGGACGACAGCCTGGCGGCCGCCGCGACCAGCAGCTCATCGCCCACGCTGTGGCCCATGGTGTCGTTGACGACCTTGAAGTCGTCCAGGTCGACGAACAGCACGCCCGCGGTCCGGCCGGCGGCGCGGGCGGCGTCGATCGCGCCCTGCGCCTCGCGGGCGAACAGCGTGCGGTTGGGCAGGCCGGTCAGCGCGTCATGGTAAGCGCGGTACTCAAGCTCCTCCTGCAGCCCGCGCTGCTCGGTCACGTCTCGCAGGGTGAGCACCAGGCCGCCCACGGTCGGATCGGCGCGCATGTCGCTCCAGCGGACCTCGATCATCGCCGCGCCGCCGTCGAGCCGCTCGATCTCAAGCAGGTAGCCGGGCAAGTCGCCGCCTTCGCCGCTGAGGGTGAGCATCAGGTCGAGCACGCGCTCCACGTCCTCGCGGGCGGCCGGCGCCACCAGGTCGGCGAGGTGTGCCCCCTCCACGGTGACGTCGCCGAAGATGCCGGCCGCGGACGGGGTCGCGTAGCGGATCCGGCGGTCGTCGCCGACGATGAGGATCACGTCGGTGGCGTCCTGCACAAGCGTGCGGAACAGCGCCTGCCCGCGCTGGCGGATCACCTGCTGGGTGAGCTGGACCCGCTCGACCGCCAGGGCGGCCTGGCCGCTGAGGATCTCCAGGGTGTTGGACAGGGGGCTGAGCACCCGCCGGTCGCCGAAGAAGATGAGCAGGCCGATGAACGGGTCGCCTTCCGGCCGGTCGTTGAGTGTGAGCGGGCAGATCAGCGCGCCCTCGAACCTGACCTCGGTCGGGAACTCCGCCGGCGGGTCCGGCAGCGAGGCGTCGACCCGCGCCTGGTTCATCTGGAAGGTCGTGACGAACTGCGGGCGCGGCCCGTGGACGAGCTTCAGCCAGATGCTGAGCGGATCGGACGGGTAGTCTCGCAGTTCCTCCGGCCCGCCGACAATCCGCAGCAGGTCGCCGTCTCGCACGGCGAGAATTGCGCCGTGCGAGATGGCGACTTCCGGAAGAAGCGCGGTCGCCGCATTCCTGACGGCGTACGCGACCTCCTCAGCGGTGCCCGCCGCGGCGAGCGCGGCGCTCGCCATGCGCAGCGTCCGCTCACGGGCCAGGCTGCGCCGGTTCGACGCGGCGACGTCCCACAGTCGGGAGAGCAAGAGCAGGTATAGCACCCCGCAGCAGATCGCGACGACCGCTTCGACCGTATCGTGCCTATCGGATGAGTGAACGAGCAGCACGATCGACGGCAGCAGCGACGCGAGCATCAGCGTGAGCACGCTGCCGGGGGCGGCGTCGGAGACCCGCTGCCTGGCCGGCTGGTGGGTCAGCTCGGTCATCGACGGGTGCAGCGCGGCCGCCCCGCCGGCGGCGTAGCAGATCAGCCAGCCGAGGCCGAGCAGCGGCTCGCCGTGCGGGTAGACGGGGTTCTCCAGCAGGTCATAGGCCACGTCGGAGGCGATACCGCAGACCGCGCCAAGGGTGATAAGCAGCGTGGCCGGGCCGCGGGCGGTTCCCGGTGCCAGCAGCCGGGCCAGCGACAGCAGGATCAGCAGGTCGCCAAGGGCGTAGGTGACCGACACCAGGCGCACCGGCCAGGATGCCGTCGGGTTGGTCCAGTCAGGCGCGATGATGAAGATCAAGAAGAGCATCGCTATGCCGACCGTGATGATCAGCGCGTCGATAACGCTGCGCAGGTCACGCTCGCGCGACCTGGTCACGATGAACAGCCCGAGGGCGACCACCAGGAGCGGGTACTCAAGGAGGTAGAAGGCGTCCGCGAGCGACGGGAAGGGGATGCGGCCGTGGTGCGACGCCGCCATGACGCCGTCGGTGGTCGCGCCGGCCGCGCCGGCCACCAGGGAGCCCGCTATCAGCAGCCAGGGCGCCCGCCTGGCGGGCCGGTTGCGGGCGACACCCGCGAGCACCGCCGCCGCGGTGCTCAGGTACACCAGCACAACGCAGACGGTCCCCAGCGGCGACCCCGCGTAGCTCCCGGCGACAAGGAGCGCCATCCAGACGGCATAGCCGGACAGCACCTGCCGAGTTGTCAGCCGTATCCCCATACGTCTCCCCCAGCGCCGCTGATTTTCATGCCCCCGCAGTCCGTCCTGTTCAGCGACTAGTAAGAACTCTATTCGGAACTGGGGCAGATGACTCCTTCGGGCGCTTGGATTGGCCGGAAGACGAAGTCACGCGCCCGTTCTCCCTGGGCCTTGCATTTTGCTTTCCAAGCGGCGGGGGCGGGGTTAAGCGTGCCTATAGCGGGCATCACGCCGCCCAGAACTGGCCGTTAGCATGTGGACCGCGTGGGAACCGGTGCCGGAGGAGAACGGGTGGACGGATGAGTCCGAGGAACCTGCAGGAGCTGCTCGACAGCGCCGGCAACATCGTTGAGCTGCTGCGGAATTCCCAGCTCGGGGCCTACATCTACCCAGTCGTCCCGTCCGAGTTCACCAACTTCAGGCGCGAGGTCATCGCCTGGCGGGAGACAGCGGCCCTGTACGACCAGTCGCATCACATGCATAACATCTTCATCTCCGGGCCGGACGCGCTGAAGCTGGTCACCGACACCGGCATCAACTCCACCGCCGTCTTTCCATCGGACACTGCGAAGCAATTTGTCCCCGTTTCTCCGGAAGGAGGGGTTATTGGGGACGGAATCCTATTTCGTAATTCCGAGGAGGATTTCACCTTCGTCGGCCGCGCGCCGGTCGCCAACTGGCTGCTCTACCACGGCTCGCGGGGCTACAACGTGGACATGCTGCTTGACCCGCGTTCGCCGTCGCGGCCGTACGGGCGGGCGGTGCGGCGCAGGCTGTGGCGGTTCCAGATCCAGGGGCCGAACGCCTGGGCGGTCATCGAGAAGCTCAACGGCGAGCCGCTCGACGGGGTCAAGTTCTTCCACATGGGCTCGATGAACGTCGCCGGCGAGAAGGTCCGCACGCTGCGGCACGGGATGGCGGGCGCGGCCGGCCTTGAGATCTGGGGACCCTACGAGTCGTACGACAAGGTCCGGGACACGATCCTGGAGGCGGGCCGGGAGTTCGGGCTCGAGCTGTGCGGTGCCCGCGCGTACTCCTGCAACACGCTGGAGTCCGGCTGGATCCCGTCGCCGCTGCCCGCCGTCTACACCGCGCCGGAGCTGCGGCCCTACCGGGAGTGGCTGGGCGCCGACTCCTACGAGGCGACCAACGCGATCGCCGGGTCGTTCGTGTCGCCGGACATCGAGGACTACTACACGAACCCGTGGGACCTCGGGTACGGGCCGTTCGTGCGGTTCGACCACGACTTCATCGGGCGCGACGCGCTGGCGGCGGTCGACGCGGGCGCGCGGCGCCGCAAGGTGACCCTGCTATGGAACGCCGAGGACCTGGGCAGGCTGCTCGCCTCGCCGCTGGGGCCGTCGCCCGGGTACCAGTTCTTCGACCTGCCCAACGCGAACTACGGGTCGTCCAACTTCGACTCCGTGCTCGACGCGAGCGGGAAGCTCGTCGGGCTGTCGATGTTCACCGGCTACTCCGCCAACGAGCGGGCCGGCCTGTCGCTGGCTACCGTCGACTCCGACGTGCCGATGGGCGCGGAGGTCACGGTCGTCTGGGGCGAGCCGGACGGCGGGACGAGCAAGACCACCGTGCAGCCGCACGAGCAGTTCGCGGTGCGCGCGACGGTGTCGCCCGCGCCGTACTCCAAGGCGGTCAGGGACACGTACCAGCCGGGCTGGCGATCGGCCAGCTGACCCGCTGCCGGCTGGCCCTGGCCCCGGTCACGGCCGCTTGCCGGCGAGCCGTCACCCGCGCTCGCGCGCGGTCGCGCCCCGGGTGGCGATGTCGTCAAGCTGGGTGGATACCCAGTCGTGGACGTCGTGCACGCGGACCTGCTCGGCCATCTGGGCCAGGGCCCTGCGGCGGATCTCCGGTGACTGTCCCATCGCCTGCTCGATCCGGTAGGAGAGGCCCTCCACGTCGAAGGGGTTGCACAGCACGGCCTGGGAAAGCTCCACCGAGGCGCCGGTGAACTCGCTGAGCACCAGGCCGCCGCTGCCGTCGTTGGCGTGCTGCACGGTGACGTACTCCTTGGCGACCAGGTTCATCCCGTCGATCAGCGGCGTGACGAGCAGCACGTCGGCGGTCGCGTAGTAGGCCGCGAGCTGCTTCTGCGACAGGCTCCGGTACAGGTAGTGCACGGGCACGTCCTGGCCGGGCTGGGTGTACATGCCGTTGATCCGCCCGACGTGCTGCTCCACGGCCGCGCGGAGCGTGCGGTACTGCGGCAGGTCGTCCCGGCTGGGCACCGCCAGCTGCAGAAATGACAGGCTGGTGCGCAGCTCCCGGTTCCGCTCAAGCAGCAGCTCCACCGCGAGCAGCCGCTCGATGATGCCCTTGGTGTAGTCGAGCCGGTCTACGCCGAGCAGCACGGTGCGGCCCGCGAACTGCTCCTTGAGCTCCGCGATGCCCGCCTGCACCTCGGGATCGGCGGCGAAGGCGGAGAACTCGGCAACGTCAATCGAGATCGGCGCGGTGCTGGTGGCCACCACCCGGCCGTCGGGCAGGTCCACCGACGACCCGCGCACCTTGACCCCGGCGTCGCCGAGCAGGCGGGTGCAGGAGCGCAGGAAGTTGACGCGGTACTCGTCGGTGTGGAAGGAGACCAGGTCGGCGCCGAGCAGGCCCCACAGCACCTGCTCCCGCCAGGGCAGCCGGGCGAAGATGTCCGGCGACGGCCACGGGACGTGCAGGAAGAAGCCGACCGACTGGTCGGGCCGGCGGTTGCGGATAAGCTGCGGCACCAGCATCAGGTGGTAGTCGTGCACCCAGGTGATCGCGTCCGGCTGCCCGTCCACCGCGCTCATCGCCCGCTCCGCGAAGATCCGGTTGACCTCCTGGTAGGCCCGCCACCAGGAGCGCTCGAAGCGCGGCTTCTCGATCGCGTTGTGCAGCAGCGGCCACAGCGTCCCGTTGGCGAAGCCGCGGTAGTAGTCGCGGACCTGCGCGGCGGTCAGCCCGACGGGGACCAGGCTGACGCGGGAGTCGGGCAGCGTCGGCGGCATGCCCTTGGTGCCGCCGTCCCAGCCCACCCAGGCGCCGGTGTGCGTAGCCATGACCGGCCGCAGTGCGGTGACCAGACCGCCGGGAGACAGTTCCCAGCCGGCCTCCTGGCCGTCTTGGGCCTCGCGCCGCTGGACGGGCAGCCGGTTGGCGACCGCGATCACCGGGCTGTCGTTCTTCATCGGGCGGCTTCCACGTCACGGGGGACAGCCGTACTTGTGCCGGTCATACCGGTGCGCTACCCGCGACGGGCGTTGCGAACCGCAATCAGCGGGTGGCTAATGGCACAATGCACCTTTCATCACTTTAGCCACAGCGGTCATCACTTTAGCCACAGCGGGCGGACGGCCGCCCGCGGCCGTCGCCTGCGAGCAGCTTGACCAGGATCTATTGGCAAATGGCGATCTATTGCGACATACGATGTGGTGGTGACCGCCGCTGCCCGCCTCTCCCCCGATGAGGCCGAGTCGATCGCGCGGCGGCACTACGGGGTGCGCGGGAGCGCCCGGCGGCTGGCGTCCGAGCACGATGACGCGTTCCGGATCGTGGCCGGCGACGGGTCGTCGCGGCTGCTGAAGGTCGGGCCGCCGGACCCGGGCGCCGAGACCGGGCTGCCCTCGTTCCAGACCAGCGTCCTGCTGCACCTCGCGACGGCCGCTCCCTGGCTGCCGGTGCAGCGGGTGGTCACCGCGCTTGACGGGGCACCGGAGGTGGCCCTCCCGGCCGGCGCGGGGCCCGCGCGGCTGGCCCGGATGACCTCGTGGCTGGACGGGGAACTGCTGGGCCGGGACGCGGCAGGCGCTGGACCGGCCGGCGGGGGGCTGCGGCGGGAGATCGGCGGGACGCTCGCGCTGCTCAACCGGGCGCTGCGCGGGTTCAGCCACCCGGGCGCGGGGCGGACCCACCAGTGGGACCTGCAGAACTTCTGGCGGCTGCGGGAGCTGCTTGACGAGCTGCCGGGCTCCGGGCTGCTGCCCGAGGTCGAGCAGCGGCTCGACAGGGAGCGGGCGCCAGCCGGTACTGGGCTGGGCGAGGAGCTCGGCGGGTGCCTTGACCACTTCGATGAGAGCGTCAGGCCGCGGCTGGCCGGGACGGCGGTCCAGGTCATCCATGCCGACTTCCACGGGGAGAACCTGCTCGCCGACGGCGTCAGCATCACCGGCATCCTCGACTTCGGCGACGCGCTCAGCGGGCCGGTCGCGATGGACGTGGGCGTCGCCGCCTGCTACCAGCTCGGCTGCAGACCGGACGGCGCCACCATCCTCGCCCCGGCCAGTGACGTGATCGCCGGGTACCACGCCATCGACCCGCTGACGGCCGCCGACCTGGCGCTGGCGGCGGAGTTCATGGTGGCCCGGGTAGCCGCGCGGATCATCGTGTCCCAGTGGAACGCTGTCCGCGAGCCCGCCAACCGGTCCTACCTGCTGCGGCGCACGCCGCAGGCCGTCGGGCAGCTGCTGGCCCTGCGGCGGCGGCGCCCCGATGACATCGCGCGCTTCCTGCCCGGGTAAGGGCACCGTGAGAATGCTGATCTGTGAGGTGGTTCGGTGACCGTGCCCATGCCCGCGACGGTGAACGGCTTCGACGGCTCGCGCGCCGATGAGCTGCCGTCGTCGGCCAGGGAACTCATCCAACGCCGCAACCAGGCGCTCGGCGGCGGGTACCGGCTGTTCTACGAGCAGCCGGTCGAGTTCGCCCGCGGCGAGGGCGTGTACCTGTACGACCCCGCAGGCAACGCCTACCTGGACGCCTACAACAACGTCCCGTCGGTCGGGCACTCGCACCCGCGGGTCACCGAGGCGGTCGCCAGGCAGCTGGGCACGCTCAACACGCACACCAGGTACCTGACCGGCGGGCTGGTCTCCTACGCCGAGCGGCTGCTCGCCACCCACGACCTCGGCTCGCCCGCGCACGCCATGTTCACCTGCACCGGCAGCGAGGCCAACGACCTGGCACTGCGCATCGCCAGGGAGCACACCGGCGGCACCGGGGTCATCGTCACCGCCAACGCTTACCACGGGGTCACCGCCGCGACCGCCGAGCTCTCCCCCAGCCTCGGCCAGCACGTACCGCTCGGCCAGCACGTCCGCGTGGTGCCCGCGCCCGCCGCCGGGGTGAACTTCACAAGCGCGGTGGCCTGGGCCATCGCCGACCTGCGGCGACACGGGATACGGCTGGCGGCGTTCCTGGCCGACTCGCTGTTTTCCTCCGACGGCGTCATCCCCGACCCGGCCGGGTTCCTCGCGCCGGTCGCCGAACTGACCCGCGCGGCCGGCGGCCTCTACATCGCCGACGAGGTACAGTCCGGGTTCGGGCGCACCGGGACGCACCTGTGGGGCTACCAGCGGCACGGGATCGCGCCCGACATCGTCACCATGGGCAAGCCGATGGGCAACGGCCTGCCGATCGCCGGCCTCGTCGCCAGACAGC
>Ga0302325_10032646_pt1 | contig 10685 bp, 8 predicted proteins | sample Palsa_T0_2_FD_201948 | JGI IMG/M metagenome (GOLD analysis project Ga0302325, IMG submission 201948) | Peat permafrost microbial communities from Stordalen Mire near Abisko, Sweden - Palsa_T0_2 | ecosystem: Environmental > Terrestrial > Soil > Palsa > Peat permafrost | place: Sweden: Abisko...
GCGGGCCGCCATCCGGAATTGCACGAGCGCGAGCCGTTCCGCCGGGGCTTTGAAGAAGGCCGTGCTTATCTCGAAGCCGTAAGGCATCGGCATAACTAGGTTTTTGGCACCTTCCAAGCTGTCCTGACACGCGGTAGCACCCGCCATCGCGTCAGAGCCGCGGCCGCCTGCTGCGGTTCTTGCTGCCCCGTAACCGTACGTTTATATGCGTCTCTTCCTGGATGCTCGCGCCCCCGCGACCATGGTGGTGGTGGCGCTATTCCGTCCAACTTAGGCTGCGCACGCCGGGCAGAGTGCGGAGCTGTTCTATGACTTGGGGCGTTTTGGGGACACGCACGATTCGCGCATTCCATCTCAGTTCACAGTTGAGGCTTGCGAGTACCGTGGCTGGGTCGTAGAGCACGGCCCAATTTGTGACGATCCAATTTTCCGCGACTAGCCGTTGGCGAAGATCCGCTTCACCCGGGGAATCCGGCGAGAGTGTGAGTTGGAGGGTAGCGTGATGTTCGCGGGGAAGGTAGTTCTCCATGTGCCGGATGGCCCAAAGAACGATGAAGGCGATAATCGAAGCCGCGCTACCCAAGTAAAGATTGCCGCCTCCGAAAAGCAGACCCAGAACGGTGACGAACCACATGGTGGCGGCGGTGGTGACGCCGCTCACGTTGACGCCGCGCTTAACGATCACTCCCGCGCCAATAAAGCCGATGCCAGAGAGGATGCCGAGCGGCAGGCGCATCAGGTCCATCACTACGAACGAGGAGGGATCCTTGCCTGCGAAGGGGAGAAGCAGGTTGACCTGCAACATGGCCAGGGTGGCGGCGAGGCAAACCAGCATGGTGGTGCGGATGCCGGCGGGATGGCCATGCTCGTCGCGGTTTAGTCCGATAATGAAGCTGGCGATCGAGGCTAGTGCCAGGCGGATAGCAATCTGTTCCCAGGTGAGAACCAGGGGCATGTGAGTTCCTTAGCAGCGTGCGTCAAAGCCGAGCCCAGAACCGCTGCAGCGATCTAAAAGACGCGGCTCTTTCTCTTGATCGACGTGGCCGGCGAATGGTTGCAGGGGATTGGCGTTATGTGCGGCGCGGTATTCCGTATACGCCCGATGATCTGGTCGCCAGGACTTACCGATACCCTCCCGCGTTCGGTGGGTACGTTGGTATCAGTGACGATACCCCGACCTTTGGAATTACGCGGATGTGGGGGGTAACTTTTGCCCGGCTTGGATCGCGCTCGAAACTGCTGCGGCCACCCGCTTGAGTTCACGGACGATCAGTTTTTCCTGGGCATGGATTCGGTGGGTGGGCCCGGAAATGCTGATGGCTGCCACCGGGTGATTTTGAGCGTCAAGAATTGGCGCAGCCACGCAAGTTGCACCGATCTCCGTTTCTTCGTTATCCAGTCCATATCCACGTTTTTGGACTCGAGCCAAATCTCTTTGGAATTCCGCCCGAGTCATCAGGGTGTGGGGCGTCAGGCGCAACCAGGAGCACTGAGATAACTTTGCCTTCAGATCGTCCTCGGGGAGGAATGCCGCGATCGCTTTCCCGAGGGCCGTGGAGTGAAGGGGCACACGCGATCCTACTTCTGCGGTCATGCGGAACGCCCTGCGGCTTTCCATGATTTCGATGTAAATGATTTCGCCATCCTGGAAGACCGCTAAATTCAGTGTTTCGTTGAACCGTGCGTACAATTGGTCCATGAAGGGGCGCGCCAAATGCACGAGCTTCTGGCTACCCAATGACCTTGCCGCGAGCTCCATCAGTTTGGCGCTCAACCGGTAGGTGCCGGAGGTTGGATTCTTGAAAATATAGTCCAAGCTCCCCAGGGTGAACAGGATTCGAAACGTGGAAGTTGGCCCGACGCCTGCGCGCGCACTGATATCTTTCAGGCTCAATTCCGCGTCGGCCTCGGCCAGCGCCTTGAGGATCCGAATCGTGTGCGCGACCATCGGGACACGATAGTTTCTGGGAATCGATTTCTTCATGGCCTTAGAATGTGGGTTCATGAATTTGGAAAACACGCGGTCCGCAGGTGGCCGTTTTAACCGCGGCTGGACCGGGGTTATTTTAATGGCGACCGTGTGCACATGAAAGCCATTTCTTCCTTGAAATCCATTTTTCTCCCATAACCGGACCGGTGGCCGTGCGTAGCTGGTCCGCGGCAATCAGATCATTCTCTCTGCAAAATACGATTCCTCATTTGAAATTATCTTGACAACCCTTTTGACGAGGGGTTTTAATCATGGCTCGGTTCGTGTCGCCTGCCTAAAATGGCGTTTCGAGGGAGGAATCGGTCCTTCCGGCCTGCAGGTGGTGTGCCGCCTAGTGGGTGCGAAGCGCAGCCGTTTGCCGCGCAAACAACGATCCTGCCGATCGGGGAGACGCCATGATCCTTAGGCGAGGCTTTTGGGTGTTTGTTCCCTTCACGTTACTGTGGTGTTTGGGAACTGGAACGGCCTTTTCCGCCGATGAGGCGGTTAGGGTTGCTGCGAACTGGGCGAAAGTAGACCGCGTCTCGAAGACGGTGATCTCGATGGAGGTTTGCGTTGAGCCACCGATGCGCCGCGGCGCCCCGATTCACGACCAACTATTTAAGGCCTTGCGCGATCTCGATGCGGACTACGTGCGGTATTCGCCTTGGTTTCCGTATCCCAAGCTCGCCGTGGCGGAACTCGATCCTCCCCAGGACGGAAAGGTCCATTGGGACTTTTCGCAGCTGGATCCCATCATGGAAGATCTGACCCAAGCGACCGCGGGGCATCCCATAATCATGAACATCAGCACGATTCCGGAATGGATGTTCAAGACGGAGCGGCCTGTTTCCTATCCGGCCGATCCAGACGAAATCGCGTGGGATTATGAACAGGGTTCGGAGTTACGCGACCCGTCCCAAAAGGAAGTGACGGATTATTTTACGCGTCTGGCTAGTTGGTATATGAAAGGCGGCTTCAAGGACGAGGATGGTCAAATGCATCCGTCGGACCATCACTATCCGGTGGCGTACTGGGAAGTGCTCAATGAGGTGGACCTTGAGCACAAGATGGCACCCGAGTTCTACACCAAGATGTATGACCGCATCGTTGCATCGCTTCGGCAAGTGGATCCAAAAATGAAGTTCGTGGGGATGGCCTTAGCTTGGCCCGGGACGAAGCCGGACTTCTTCGAGTATTTTCTGAACCCCAAGAATCACGCCGCGGGCACGCCGCTCGATGCGATTTCCTATCATTTCTATGCTTTCCAAAAAGGTGACGAAGATCCTCAAACGATGCAATACGAGTTCTTCGCGCAAGCGGATGGATTCCTGGATTCGGTGGGGTACATGGAGTTAGTCCGCAAACGGCTGTCGCCGAAGACCGAGACGTTCGTCAATGAGATTGGATCGATATTGGCAAACGCGACAGCGCCGAAGCTGGCGAAACCGATTCCCAATGCCTACTGGAATTTGAGCGGTGCGGTTTTTGCCTACGTGTACGCCCGGCTGGCTCTGATGGGAATCGATATGACCCATGGATCGGAGCTCATAGATTACCCAGGTCAATGTGCGGGAACCAATCTTGTCGATTGGGAAAGCGGCCGGCCCAACGCACGATACTGGGTGTTGAAGTTGCTCCGCGATCACTATGGTCCGGGAGACAAACTGGTTGCCACGTCAGTGACCTTCCCTCCAGAAGCCGACACTTCCAGCGTCTACGTGCAAAGTGCTGAAAAGCCTGACGGGACACGCGAAATCCTGGTGATCAACAAGCGGGACCGGAATTCTGAGGTGGTGATCGCCGGAGGAGCGGGCGCACACGTCGACGTGGTCGATCAAACCACGTCATTCGACCCACCTGCCAGGCGTCAACTCGACGGCGAAAAACTGACCTTGCCCGGGTTTGCGGTTGCGGTGGTCACGCTGGCTAAATAGCAGGGATGTGCGACACGGCGGCTTTGGCCTGGTGGGGCAAGGCCAACCGGCAGGATTGAATCGATGAAGACTATCCACGCTAAACGATTCCTGTCTCTTTGCACCATCGGAACGTTAACTGTTTTGGCCCTTGGCGGCACGGAACGGAAGGGAAATGTGGAAAGATTGAGCCGCGAGCTCGATCAGATTGTTCCCGCCAGCGCTACGGTTGAAAAGCTCGCCGGTGATTTCAAATTTGTGGAAGGTCCCGTGTGGATTCCCACGGGGTTCTTGCTCTTCAGTGACATTCCCCCCAGCATTATCTACAAATGGGTTCCGGGCGGGAAGCCTTCGATTTATCGCGGGTCCGGGGAGTTCACCGGGAAAGACGATGCGACTTCCGCCGTCGCTGGGACGAACGGACTGACTCTTGATAAGCAAGGCCGGCTTACGATCTGCGATCAGGGAAATCGCCGCATCGTGCGACTCGAGAGCCATGGCAACCTCACTGTGCTTGCAGATCGCTACCAAGGCAAGCGGTTCAATAGCCCGAACGACCTGGCTTACCGGTCCGATGGCTCTCTATATTTCACCGACCCACCCTACGGGTTCGCCAAGGAGGATCAGGACCCGCGGAAGGAGCAACCTTACAACGGAGTGTATCGAGTTATAGATGGAAAAGTGCAATTGCTGGTGAAGGATATGATACGCCCGAATGGCATCGCCTTCTCGCCGGACGAGAAATTTCTGTATATTGACAATTCTGAACCCAACAAAATTTACCGGCGTTATCCCGTGAATCCTGACGGCACCCTGGGTACAGGAATCGTCTTTTGTGACATGAATTCGAGCCCGGGCGAGGGCGTGCCGGATGGGATGAAAGTGGACCAGGAAGGGAATATTTACGGGACTGGCCCGGGAGGCGTCTGGATCATCTCACCTCAGGGCAAGCATCTTGGGACCATTCCACTTCCCGAAGTCCCCGCAAACTGCGCATGGGGAGACGCCGATGCTCGGGCTCTTTACATTACAGCGAGCACCGGACTATATCGAATTCGGCTCACAATCCCTGGAGTTCGGCCGTAGCACTTGGCGCTTACTTCCGGGTCTTCAATAACATTTCACCGTAAGCCCACCGTCCACCACCATCGAACTGCCGGTCACGAATGACGAGGCGTCAGAAGCCAGGAACACCGCAACCTCGGCAACCTCTTTCGGTGTGGCGATGCGTCGCAAGGCATATTTGGAAGAGACTTCCTGCCGGAAATGAGCCGGGTCGGGGTTACTGTCAAAGTAGGCTTTTACTAGAGGCGTCTCGACATCGCCAGGACAAATACAGTTGACCCGAACTCCGTTTGGGCCGTAGGTCAACGCGGCTACCTTCGTTAAGGCAATCACTCCGCCCTTGGCCGCGCAGTAAGCAGCCAAGTCCGGATCGCCGACGAACCCCAGGATGGAGGCCATGTTGATAATCGAGCCTCCCCTACCTCGGATCATGGCAGGGATGGCGTACTTACAGCCGAGAAAAACGCCTTTCAAGTTAACGCTGTGAATCCGGTCCCAGATTTCTTCGGTGGTTTCGACGAGTTGCGCCATGATCTGAGTGGCGGCATTGTTAAAAAGAATGTCAAGCCGGCCGTACTTATCCAGGGCGGCATTCACCATCTTTTCCACGTCTTCACTTTTGGAAACATCGGCAAAGCAAAAGGTCGCTTCATGGCCCCGACCACAGATGTCAGAAGCAGATGCTTCGCCGTTCTCCCTGTTCCAGTCGACTACTACAACCTTTGCGCCTTCCTCGGCGAAAAGCTGCGCAGTTGCCTTTCCTATTCCCGAGCCGGCTCCGGTAATGATGGCTACTTTTCCGCTCAATCGCATCGGGTATTTGCTCTACGAGAACATTGAGGCGGCGTGCCGCGCCATCGCGTCCTACTTCGTCGGCACGCCGCTAGGAATGACTGGTGTTCACCGGGCTCCATCAATGGCGACGTCGTTCGAGTTCGCATGATTGACCTTCACCTCGTAGTCGCCCCCTCCGAGAGGTTGAACGGTGTAACCTTCGCCCTTAAGGTCGTCCCGCTTCGAAAGGGCGGATGAAGCAGCCGTCACTTTCGCAGGAAGGAAGCTCAGACGCAGAGTCTCCGTCCCGGATTTGTCGAAGGTGCGGTATTCCACTCGTCGCGGGGCGTATTTTACTTTCTGAATGATCGAAGACGAGCCGAGCAGATGGTCTTGCCCCACCGGGGCAAAATCCGGGACCGCGGCCATCGCCCACATAAAACTGCGCCCCGCGTCACTATACCCATCTTCGAACCAATAGTCTCCTGCGATACCGGGTCCGCAGCACGATATCCTTCCATCCGACCCGGCGAAGTAGGTGGCGTAGTTGAGTGAGCGGAAAGCGTTCTCGTATGCCGCGCCGTCACCCGTCTTGTCGTAGAACATGGCGTTGAGCGCTCCCCATTGCGATGTCCGGCAGACCAGCCCGGACCGTGAGCAACATCCGCGATTGTCCGTTCCCATCAAAGCGTTGCCATGCGGGATAAATTCGGTATCCACGGACGAGGCGTTAAGAATTCCACCGTCCGGACGCATTTGCTCGTCGATGGCCCAGGCCCCAAAGAAAGGCCCCCGCCCGAGCAGGGCGCGACTACGGTCGATCAGGTGGCCGACATGGACCAGCCAAGTGGGATCCACTGTGGAGGGGTCATCATGGGAAAGGATATAGTAAGCGGTCATGATCGAGGTCATGTCGTTGACGTTGATCGTGTCCTTGGGTACGTCTTCGTAATACCCGCTCCACTTGTCCCATGCCGCACTGTTCAGGTTCAAAGGATTGTCCTGCACCCATTTCCAGGCCATGTCCCGCGCCTTCTTAAAGCTCGCGGTATCGCCGACGCCCAACTTTATAAGTTCGTCGAACAGCCGGACCGGGCCGACAATCATCCCTCCGTATTCTTCGCCATCGAGGACGTCGCCCGTTTGTGCGTCAATACGGTAGGGCCAGGGCGTGTGCCAGGCGTCGCCGGGGCGAATATATTTGGCCAGTTGCTCGGCGCACTTCAAGCCTTGGTCCAGATATTTCTGCTCCCCGGTCATCTCGTAGACCTGAACGTACGACAAGCCAAGCTCGCCGATCTTATCGGTTTCTAGCCCTCCATAGAATTGCTTCGGCATGTCTTCAATGCAGTGGCCGTAGTCCTTGTCGTCTTGGCAGTTGGTTGTAAAAGGCACGCCGGCCCACTTCCAGTTGGCGGGCGTCATGCCGTGCGCGAGGTGGTAATCGAGCATCTCCCGAATCACGCGAATGGATTCTTCATCGCCGGAGTACGGGTACCATCGGAGCATCGCATCGGTCTGGTGCGCGAAAGTGGTCGCCGGAACATGCTGCCAGTTAATTCCCTGGAGGGTGTCAGGGTCATAAATGGAGTGAGTGAGGTAAACCTTGACGCCGGTGTGATGGTCGATAGGAACTTTGTGCTCGAGGAAGTCCCAATCCAGGTGCATGAACTCGTCGTAGCCCAGATTCTTCTCGGGGTGATACCAGGCCAGAATACGTCCTTGAGAATCCAGCACCGCTTTGTGCCATGGCAACTCAGCATTCACAAAGTATTTCTGCTCCACCCCCTGGGTTTGTGCCGAGAGAGTTGCGGCGGTTGGCAGGCATCCTAAAGCAACCAGCCCTGCGATCAGCAGCCAATTCGAGGGGGACCCTTCAAATCTCATTTCGCCCTCCGTCCTTTAAATTGCTTTTCCGAGCAACCACGTTTGCAGAAATACAACTTCCAAGCCAACCCACAACTAATCGCGGACCAGCAGCCGGCACATTCAATACTTCAGAAGTTAAACTTCAAAGCCGAAAAGCGTCCGTATTCGGCGTCGAAGGCACCCATTATCAGCCGGAACTCCTGAATCGAGTCCAAGGTTGGGACTACCGACGCGCCACTGAACATGGACTCCTCTACGTCACCCCCATTCACCAGGAAACCGTTCCCGCTCTCGCGGTTCCCGTTAATACAGCACGCCGGAGTTTCCATTCCCCGAAACCGGCTGGCCGCCGGTGACGCCGGAAGCAATCGGAACTACACCAGGCTGCAGGCCCATAAGATCAATGTAACCGCGCTCAGCGGAACGGCCGTCATTTTGGTGTCTTCAATGACGTCGCCCAATTGGGTACTGGTAGACTCCACCTGCACGGATGTCGCCGACACGGTGACCCTTTCGCTCACCTTGCCGACCTGCAGGTGAAAATCCACACGGTAGGACTGGTTCACCAAAAGCTTGATGTCCGATTGGAACATCTTCTCAAAACCTGGGTTCTCTACCTCAACCACATAACCTTTACCAATCGGAACGGAAAGGAAAGGAAAACTGCCGGTGGCGTCGGTCTTCACGGAGTGGATATAGCCCGTATCGGGATTTCGCAGCATGACGCTTGCACCGACAACGACTGCACCCGAGGAATCCACCACCGTTCCGAGAATGGTGCCGGTCACATCCGCCAACAGCGGTTGGCACAGAATTACGAAAAACAACACCACACCCACAATGAAGGGCCTTGCCGATAGGACGTGCGGTCTCATCGTGACCTCCTGAGGATCCGTACCCAGCAGCGCGCGCGAAATCTGCGAATTCTGTTAACCCAAGCTCGCCGGGCATAACCCGGCATAATTCACGTTTTGGGAAGCATGAGAGCTCCCGGTGCAATAAAACTGTTGCCCAGACGATGGCTGGACCACAGAAGGGGGTTTGTCGCTGGTTCGAAGAAACCACAACATAGCGTTTGCTCTTCTCCGATTATTTTCCCGAAACCCCGCGGTAGTAGAGCCCGCGGTGATGGAGTTTGAACAGCGGCAAGGCAGTTCCGCCCGAACATCCGCGGAACATTTCTGTCTTAGCCACTCCGCCCCCTGCCGCTCTCTCCGAGTGCGTTTGGGGCAACAATCACCACCGGCTTCCAAAGCACTCTCAACCTGCCTGAACCGCGCCGCGATGGACCGTCCTGGCGCGCCGTGGATCATACGGCGGAAACTATCAAGGGTCGGCTTGACCTGTCAAGCGTTTTTTCCGTATTGCAGCTGCGTTCCTCTATTGCAATAACGATCAACGGGACCATACCGCGATGCTCGGACAAGCAAGATCGGGAACAATTAGAGATTCGTGAGCCCGGCGTGCGTTAGCGCGAAAGACTCGTTATGGGGTGACATGAATTTCATTTGATCCGCTGTGGCGCACACGAAGTTCGTAGTCACCTTCGGACAGCGGCCGGATCGTGTACCCGTCTTGCGTCAGATCATTCCGCTCCGTCAGGGAAGTGTTTCCGGCCGCTACGTGCTCCGGTTTAAAGCTCAGGCGAAGAACTTCCGTCGCACTTTTATCGAACGTCTGATACTCGATATTCCGGTTTCCGTACTTCACCTTTCGAACGATGGAGGAGGAGCGCAGAAGATGATCTTGCCCGATCGGAGCAAATTCCGGAACGGCGCCCATCGCCCACGTGAAGCTGCGTCCCGCATCCGCATAACCATCCTCGAACCAGTAGGAAGGAAGAACACGAGCTCCGCAGCAATTGATCTTGCCGGTCGACTCGAGGAAGTAAGTTGCGTAGTTCAAGGAACGGAAGGCGTCCTCGCGCGCCCGGCCATCGTGGGTCTTCTCGTAGTACATCGCATTGATCGCGCCCCATTGCGACGTCCGGCATACCAGACCCGCTCGCGAACAGCAGCCACGGCCGAAAGTGCGAAGCAGAGCACCCCCAGGAGGAGCGAAGGTTACCTCTTCCGAAGCGGCTTCCAGGCGGCCACCGTCGGGTCTCAGTTGTTCATCGATTGCCCATGCTCCGAAGAACGGACCTCGCCCGAGTAATTCCCGACTGCGATCAAGCAGGTAGCCCACATCCTCCTTCCAGGCCGGATCCAGTACCGCGGGATCATCGTGAGATAGGATGTAATACGCTGTCATCATCGGAGTCATATCATTCTGATCGACGGTAGTTTTCGGAACGTCCTCGTAGTAGCCCACCCACTTGCTCCAAGCCTCGCTCTCTTTGTTCAAGAGGTTGTCGCGGATCCATTGCCATGCCAAGTCACGGGTCTTCTTGTACGATGCTGAATCGCCCTCACCAATCCGCACCAGTTCGTCGAACAGGCGAACCGGCGCAACGATCATTCCTCCGTATTCTTCTCCCGCGATGACCTGGCCCGAATGGGCGTCGACCCGGTAGGGCCACGGGGTGCGGACCGCATCCCCGGCACGTACGTGCTTGGCAAGTTGGTTGGCACACTTGATTCCTTCTTCCAGGTACTTCCGGTCTCCCGTCAGTTCATAAAACTCAACGAAGCTTAGTCCAAGCTCTCCGACCTTGTCGGTTTCAATTCCGCCGTAGAAGTTCTCCGGCATATCTTGAATGCAGCGGCCGTATTCTTTGTCGTGAAGGCATGCGGTTGCAAAAGGCACGCTGGCCCAGTCCCAGTCCGCTGGAGTTAGACCGTGCGCCAGTTGATAGTCCAGCATTTCCCGCATGACGCCGATCGATTCACTGTCACCCGAGTATGGATACCAACCCAACAGCAAATCCATGAAATGAGCAAAGGTGCCGGCGGGATTGGTCTGCGCATTGATGCCCTGGAATGTCGTTCCGTCGAACATTGAGGCGGTCAGGTATACCTTCACGTCGGTGGCCGTGTCGATTGGGACTTTGTGTTCCAAGAAATCCCAATCCAATCGTAGGAATTGGTCGTAGCCCAGATTTTTCTCGGGATGGTACCAAGACACTACCCGCCCCTGGGAATCCAGCACAA
>Ga0302325_10032647_pt1 | contig 10684 bp, 10 predicted proteins | sample Palsa_T0_2_FD_201948 | JGI IMG/M metagenome (GOLD analysis project Ga0302325, IMG submission 201948) | Peat permafrost microbial communities from Stordalen Mire near Abisko, Sweden - Palsa_T0_2 | ecosystem: Environmental > Terrestrial > Soil > Palsa > Peat permafrost | place: Sweden: Abisko...
CTGTTCTAGCTTCCGGTCGCAAAAGCACCGAGTGCTTCGCTACGGGCGAGCGGGGAAGGCCCCGCTACTTCTTTTTCGGTGCAAATATCATGACCATCTGCTTGCCCTCCATCAGCGGGTTCTGCTCGACGACACCCGCGCTTGCGAGGTCGACGACCACCCGATCGAGAAGCTTGCGGCCGATATCCTGATGCACCATCTCACGGCCGCGGAAACGTAATGTCACCTTGGCCTTGTCACCCTCGGTCAGAAAGCGAATCAGATTACGCAGTTTGATCTGGTAGTCCGCTTCACCCGTACCGGGACGAAACTTAACTTCCTTAACCTGTATGTGCTTCTGCTTGCGCTTCGCGGAGTGGGCTTTCTTGTTCTGTTCGAACAGGAATTTGCCGTAATCCATGATGCGTACCACCGGCGGTTCAGCGGTCGGCGACACCTCGACGAGATCAAGCTCCGCTTGATTGGCCATCTGGAGCGCGTCGTACCGTGACATGACTCCGGCCTGCGCTCCGTCCGCTGCGATCACGCGCAATTGCGATGCGGTGATCTCTTCATTGCGCCGGATGCGCTTCGTTGCAATTGCGATGCGTTAATCCTCCCACTTTCGGCGCCCGCGGCTTTCGAGCTCGACGCGTAGGCGCTCCAGGAACGCCTCTACCGACATCGTGCCCAAGTCCTTGCCGCTTCGAGTGCGCACAGACAACAGATTAGCGGCGACCTCCTTATCGCCCGCAACCAATAAAAAAGGAACACGCTGCAGCGTGTGTTCGCGAATCTTAAAGCCCACCTTCTCATTGCGCAAGTCGGTTACAACGCGAACCCCCTGATTTTTCAGTGTTTCCGCGACTTTAAGCGCGTATTCATCCTGACGGTCGGTAATGGTCAGCACCGCCGCCTGCACCGGCGCGAGCCACGCCGGCAGCCGCCCCGCGTGGTGCTCGAGAAGGATCGCGAAGAAGCGCTCGAGGGAGCCGAAGATGGCCCGGTGCAGCATCACGGGAGTGCGTTTGTGGCTGTGCTCGTCGATGTAGTACGCACCCAGGCGGCCGGGCATATTTAGGTCGACCTGCAGCGTGCCGCACTGCCAGTCGCGGCCGATGGCGTCCCGCAGGACGAATTCGAGCTTCGGACCGTAGAACGCGCCCTCCCCGGGATTCAGGGTGTACTCAATTCCGGCCGCGCGCGATGCCGCCTTCAACGCCTCCTCCGCCCGGCTCCAGATGTCGTCCGCGCCGACCCGTTGCGGGGGCCGATCCGCGAATTTGATCTTGACATCATCGAAGCCGAAGTCGCGGTAGATATCCAGAAGAAGGCGGGTGATGGCGACGGATTCGGAGATGATCTGCTCCTCTGTCACAAAGACATGGGCGTCATCCTGGGTGAAGGCACGCACGCGCATGAGGCCGTGCAGGGCGCCCGAGGGTTCATAGCGATGCACCTTGCCGAACTCAGCAAGCCGGATCGGCAGCTCCCGATAGCTGCGCAGGCCGTGCTTGAAGATCTGTACGTGCCCGGGACAGTTCATCGGCTTGATGGCGTAGAGCCGTTCGTCCGGCGTCTGCGTCAGATACATGGCGTCGCCAAATTTCTCCAGATGCCCGGACTGGCGCCACAGGCTCGCGTCCATGAGCTCTGGCGCACTGACCTCTTCGTACCCTGCGGCGCTCTGCCGCTCGCGCATGTAGGCGATCAGAGTCTGGAATATGACCCAGCCCTTGGGATGCCAAAATACGGCTCCGGGGGCCTCCTCCTGCAGATGGAAGAGATCAAGTTCGCGCCCGATGCGGCGGTGGTCGCGCTTTTCCGCCTCCTCGAGGCGGTGCAGGTACTCATCGAGCTGCTTCTTGTCCGCCCAGGCAGTCCCGTAGATCCGCTGCAGCATGGGATTGCGCGAATCCCCGCGCCAGTAGGCCCCTGCGATTTTGGTCAGCTTGAACGCCTTGAGCCTGCCGGTCGATGGCACATGCGGGCCACGGCACAAGTCCACCCAATCCCCCTGCCCGTAGAGGCTGATCTCCTCCTGTCCGGGAATGGCGGCGATGATTTCGGCCTTGTAGTGCTCGCCGAGCTTCGTGAAGAACTGCACGGCGTCATCGCGTGCGAGCACGCGCCGCTGCATCTTCAGGTCCGCTTTGGCAAGCTCGTGCATCCGCGCTTCAATCGCGACGAGGTCCTCGGGCGTGAACGGGCGTTCGTACGCGAAGTCGTAGTAGAAGCCGTCCTCGATCACCGGGCCGATCGTCACTTGCGCGTCCGGGAACAGTTCCTTGACCGCTTGGGCGAGAAGATGCGCGGTGGAATGCCGGATGATCTCAAGCGCCTCCGGATCCTTGTCCGTGACGATCGCGACTTTGGCGTCCCGCGTTATGCGGTAGGAGGTATCGACCAGTTTGCCGTCGACGCAGCCGGCGAGCGCGGCCTTGCGCAATCCCGGTCCGATGCTGGCCGCGACCTCGTCCACCGTCACCGGCTGGTCAAACGGCCGCTGACTACCGTCGGGCAACGTGACGATGGGCATCGATGCAAGTTTCTCGCGGAAATAATAAAGGCGCTCCCCGCGCATTCATGCAGGAGCGCCTTCGGGCATTGCAGATGGTGTGGGTGCAACAAATGCACCGCTCGAGCGATCCTACACCACGCAAGGCCGACTGCCAACGCGTGCAAAACCGCGGTATCACTGGGCCGCGTGCATCATCGCATCGCGACGCGCCTTGAACTCAGAATCGCTTTTCCATTGCGGAAAATCCCGCTGCTGCGCGCCGGTGTATCCAAGCTCGAGCAGCAGGCGCAAGTCCTCCACCGCGCCCGCAAGAACCCAGTCGGGCTTCACCTCGTCGGAGGGTTTGTGATAGTCGTGCGCCACGAAATCCTGATGTTTCTTCATGCCCCAATCGGCAGGTCTGCCGATGTAGTCGTAGCCGCCGCCGTAGCTGATGCCCGGAACGCCGACTTTGGCGAATTCAAAGTGATCCGATCTATAGTAGTGACCCTTCTCAGGCTCCTGATCCGGCAGCAGGGTGCGGCCGTGCGCTTTGGCAAGCCCACTCAGCGTGTCCTCCAGAGTCGACTGGCCCATGCCGGGAACCGTGAGATCGCGCGTGCGCCCCCACATGTTCAGCACATCCATATTGATTTCTGCTGCGGTGTGATCGAGCGGATATAGAGGATGGGCCGCATACCATTTGGAGCCGAGCAGTCCTTGCTCCTCGGCGGTGACGCTCATGAAGAGAATGGAGCGCGCCGGCGGCTGAGGAAGCTTTGTGTAGGCCTTCGCGATTTCGAGCAATCCGCCGACCCCTGAGGCATTGTCGGCGGCGCCGTGGAAGATCTGATTGCCCACGAGATTGGGATTGCGCCCGAAATGATCCCAGTGCGCGGTATAGATCACATATTGGTCGCGCCGCTTCGGATCCGAGCCCGCAAGGCGCGCGACGACGTTGTAGGACTCAAGCTCGCGCAGCACATTCGTCACCTGCAGGTTCGCTTGGGCCTTGAGCGCCACCGGCCTGAAATCCGCACGCGCCGCGGACTTGAACAGCGCGTCGAAGTCCTGCCCGGAAGCGGCGAAGAGCTCACGGGCCTTATCGAGCCTCATCCAGGACTCGATCGGCACGCGATCCATGTGTTGGTTCGCAGCCGCGGTGTCAAATTTCTCGCCGCTCCAGCTGTTCTGCACGACCTCCCAGGGATAAGCCGCAGGCTCCGTCTGGTGGACGATGATTGCAGCCGCGGCCCCCTTCGCCGAAGCAATCTCGTATTTGTAGGTCCAGCGCCCGTAATAGGTCATGGCGCGGCCCTTGAACATGTGCTCGTCGAGCTTGGATGGATCTTTGGGATCCGCCACCGGCGGATCGTTAATCAGCATGATGAGCGTCTTGCCGCGCACGTCGACACCCTTGTAGTCGTCCCAGTGGTACTCGGGCGCAACGACACCGTAGCCAACGAAGATCACGTCGGAATCCGCGACCTTGACCGAAGGCAGGAAGCGCTCGGTTCGCGCTACCGCATCCTTGGGGAACTCGAGCGTGATGGTATGGCCGCCCACTGCAAAGGAGCCGACGGCGGTGCCGCGCACGCCATTGAGAGCGACCGCCTGTACATAGGTGCCGTCCGGGTTGCCGGGCGCAAGTCCGAGCTTTTTGAATTGCTCGGTGATGTATTGAACCGCGAGCTCCCCGCCCCGCGTCCCCGGCAAGCGGCCGTCAAATTCGTCCGAAGAGAGGATCTTGATATGACCGAGAATACCTTCCGCGCTAATGGCGCGGCCGGCGTCGGCCACTGCTGCGTTGGGCGCCGATGCCGCGACGGCGTTCAATACGGCCGCCTGCGCAAGGAGCACACCTATGGCGCTGCGCCGAATCCTCAAAATCACTCCATCCATTCGTTGCCACCTCGAAGGCTCGTCCAGCCGCGCCGGTCCACGCAAACGTAGCCGCCCCGCGCGCGCGGATCAAGGCCGGAATAAGTTGAGGTCGACTGCGCGGCGCCTGCGTCATCACAGCGTCGACGTGCGCGCGCAACGAATGCGCGCGCTTCAGGGCTCATCCGGCGGCGGTGCGCCCAGCTGCGGTGGGTCATCCATGTGCTGCAAGAGATCCCCACGCGGCTCCATGACACCGACCTTGCAGACCGGTATCAGCATGATTGCAAAGACGATCGCGCAGCGATCGCTCAGGTTCAAGATGAAACCTCCGTCGGGCAACGACTCGAAGCGGTGCGTGGCCGCGTGCGACCAGCCGAACTGCGGCGCCCCAGGTGCCGCAGGCGCGAGACTCGCCGGTACTTTTTTGTGGGAAAAGGCAGCCGCCCGGCGCGCGGCCGCTTCCTCCGCGTCGACCTGCCGGGCGGCCGCCCGTTCGGCCTCCTTGGCCCAATCGATCATCACGGGCGCGTTGCTGTGTGCTTCTTCAGCAGGTGCCTCGCGGGGTTTCGCCTGCGGTTCCGGCAGGGGGGCGCGCCGAGTGGTGGACTGGGCAGGAGCGTTAGCGGGCGGTGCGGGCTGCGTAACCTCCTGCGACGGCAGCATGAAAAGGATCATGCTGGTCTCAGGTTCCGCCGTCGGCGCCGATGTCAGGCGCACCTTCGCCAGCACGAGGAAAAGAGCCGCATGCGCGGCGGCTACCGCGACGAACGTGCCGGGTCGCAAGCGGCCATTATGCATACAAACACATGCCAATTAGAGAGCACGCAGTAGGTTTGTTGCGCGGCCGCGTAGCCGCTCCGTTGTTCTCACGCGTACCGCAGTTTGAGATCGGTGCACGCCAAGAGTTCCCCGCTGCGCATTTGCGGCGAAAGCGCGACACCCGCTGAGCGCGCCCACGGCAGCGACAAGCGCACGGCGCGTGGATGAATTCGAAGGTCCCGGCAAGCGGCGGTGTTAGGATTCCGGCCACCATGAGCGCAACATCGCTGTTGCGAATGCACGCACTGCAGGCGGACATCACGACGCTTGCCGTGGATGCGATCGTCAATGCCGCCAACTCATCGCTATTGGGCGGCGGCGGCGTGGACGGTGCGATTCATCGCGCGGCGGGCCCGGCGTTGGTCGAGGCCTGTCGCGAACTCGGCGGCTGCACGGTCGGCGATGCAAAGCTCACCCCCGGATTTCTTCTTACGGCGAAGTTTGTCATCCACACCGTCGGACCGATTTGGCGCGGCGGCGCGCACAACGAAGCGCAACTCCTCAGGTCCTGCTATCGGCGTTGCCTCGAGCTTGCGGCGACTCATCGCGTGCGCAGCGTCGCCTTTCCGGGCATCAGTACCGGCGTCTACGGCTATCCGCCGGACCTTGCCGCGGGCATCGCAGTCGAGGCGGTGGCGGCCGGGCTGCAGCGCCTCGCCAGCATCGAGGAGGTGATCTTCTGCTGTTTTTCGGCGAGCGCGTTTAAGCTCTATCAGGCGCTGCTGTAGGGGGCGTGATGCATTCAGCCATTCCAGACCGCAGCAAACAGCCGGGCAAAGTTAGCGCCCAGGATCTTGCCGATACGGGCTTCGGCGAAGCCGCGGTTGGAGAGCAGCGCACCTATGCGCTTGAAGCGATCCGCGGAATTGAGGTCCGGCAGAAAGGTGTAGACATCGGCGCGTTCGCCCGGCGCGGAGATGCCGGCCGCACGGCGCTCAGCGACTTCGTCAGCAAATTTCTTACGGAACTCCGCATTGAAATTGACGGCTGAGATGGTCCCGTCGGTGCCGATCCCCACATGGTCCTCCCCACAGACATCGACCGCATGTTCGATGTGGCGCACGAGATCCTCTGCCGTGGGCTGGCCGGCGCTGCGCAGGAACGGCATGAGATAGATGCCGACCACGCCGCCCTTGTCGGCCAGCAGCTTCAGTTCGGCATCGGTCTTGTTGCGCGGCAAAGTCGCGAGCGCCGCACAGCCCGTATGCGAAATTGCAACCGGGACCTTGGATGCCGCAATCGCCTCGCGCGTGGTGCGCTCGCCGCCGTGCGAAAGGTCGACCAGGAGCCGGCGCTCATTCAGGCGCTCGATATACGACTGGCCGAACTTGCTGAGCCCGGCGTTGCCGGGCTCGAGGCAGCCATCGCCAACGAGGTTGCGCCGGTTATAGGTCAGCTGGAACACACGCACGCCGAGCTCCGCGAACATGTCGATGCGCTCCAGGTCTTCGCCGATTGGTGTCGCATCCTGAAAACCGAAGACAACGCCGAGCCGCTTGCTGCGCTTGGCTTCGGAGATGTCGGCACTTTTACGCACCAGCAGCAACACCTCCGGATGCGCGGCAATTTGCGCATTCCAGAAGGCGATGTTGCGGATCGTCGTGTCGTAATCCTTGCTGTAGCTGCCGACGCCGCTCACGGTCAGATTGACGGCAGTCAGCCCAGAGGCATGCACGTCATCAAGAGCGTTGGCAGAGAGCGGCGTCTCCGGTTTGGCACCGGGCTCGCCGGGGCCGCCGAGCGCGTCAATGACGATCGCAGCCGCATAGCTCGCATCCGTAAAGGCCGCCGCGCCGCCTTGTGACCGTGCCGATAGCGCAACGCTTGCACCGGCTAGCCCGCTTGACACCAGAAAGTCTCGTCGATCAACCATCCGTCTGCTCCGGCGCTGCGAGCTTGCGTTGCGCCCCGCTTGAGACGCGCCATTGCTCATCGTGCAGGAATGCTACCCCGGACAGCCCGAACGCGCCTACCCGCGTCCGACCCCGCGGAATCACGGCGCACTGCAATCTTGGCGCTCGCCCGTTTTGTCAGGTCGGGAAACTCGGTGCGCGCAGACGCCCGAGATCTCCTGCGCGCTGACGAGGCGATTGTGACGGGCGTCGCAATGCCAGTTGCGCTCTGGAGCATTCGCCCTAAGCGTGTTGGCGCACAGATGGAACTGTGGCCTGCGCGCACGCTAGTTTCCCTAGCGACGCTGGCGCCATGGCCAGGACGAGCCACATACCGTGATGTGCGAAAACATTTTTCATAGTGGCGCTCATTCGAGCTTGCGCCAAAATATGTGGTGGTGAGATGACGCGCGCCGCCCTCTTCTCCGATCTCGCGTCTGACTTCGACGACTTTCTATACGCGCCGATCCGTGAGGACAAAAGCGGAATGCCGCTCAGCGTTGTCTCAGCACTCGCGCGACTGGATGTCGATCCGTGGGAAGAGGCGGCAAGGTTAGCCGCCATGCCCGGCGAGGCCGCAACTCAAAGATTGAGTGCATTAATTGCGTCGCTGCCTGCTGAGCCGGCCACCGATCCGGAACGTCGGACGACTGCGGCACGCCTGGTTGCCCTTTTGCCGCAGCGCTTGGTGGCGGCGGGTTCGAAGGCGAAGAACGCGCCGCGCACCGAAGCGACGCGCAAATCGCCGGCCGTCGCCTACGCTATCTACTATGTGATCTTCGTGCTTTTCATCCTCCTGAGCCAATGGCTCATAGGAAGCCGGCAGCCGCCGGTCGCTGGCGAAGTCTCCGCGCCGAGCCTGATCACGGCGCCATCGCCGGCACTCCCGCGAAGCTCTAGCCCGTGACGGCTAGAGCGCCGGGACGAGGCTGGCGCGCCCCGATCCCCGGCTGACCATCACCCCGGGCGGCGCTATCATCCGCGCGAGGCGCGCGCGCGGAGTTGTCCCATGGGGAACCCATCAGCTGGGCGGATAGTCATAAATGCGCGCGATTGGCGCAGCGCCGCACCTTAAGTATGGGCTTGCTTGTGATCCGGAATCTCATAGTTTCAGTATCCGCGCCAGCGGCGTTCGTCGCCCTCTGGCTGTGCCACACGCCGACCGCGACCGCTCAGAGCACTCCAAGCGAGCCTGCGCATGTGACTATCGAGGCCTACGCTGATCAGCAAAGCATTGGGCCGGGTGACACCTTCCGGGTCGCACTTGTCGAGCGTATCCAGCCCGGGTGGCATACCTACTGGATCAATCCGGGCGATGCTGGCCAGGCGACGCGCCTGCGCTGGAGTGTGCCGGGCGGTTATCGTGTTGATGACGTGCAATGGCCGGTGCCGCACGTCTTTCGCTCCGGAACGCTCGTGACCTACGGCTACGAGGGCGAGGTAGCTCTGGTGCAGACCGTGCATGCCCCCGGCAGTCTTGCGTCCGCGCCGGCGAATCTTTCGGTCGAGGCGCAGTGGCTCGCGTGCCAGGACATCTGCATTCCCGAACATGGCGTGGCGCAAGTGACACTACGCCAGGAAGCAACAGCTGCGCATGCAGCGCCCGCCGCGTCAACGGCGCTCTTTACGGCGGCCGGGGCGCGGCTGCCAAAACCGTCTCCCTGGGGTGCATCGCTCGCCGTCGGGCCAACACACGTGGTTCTGACTGTTCGCGGAATCGCGCCGCACTTGCCATCGGCCGCCCAAGTGCAGTTCCTACCCCTGAGCTGGGGTGAGATCGACAACGACGCCAGGCAGAAGATGGCGCGCTCCGGCGACGATCTGCTCCTCACGCTCGCGCGCGGCGATCTGCGCTCTTCCACGCTCGCCAAATTAGATGGACTATTGGTCCTCGGGCGCGGCAGCGGGCAGCTACAGGGCCAGGGTTTTCTCCTGCATGCTCTGGCAAGCGGCACTGATGCGCCGCGCACAAGATAAGATGGATTTGTAGTGCACCCGGTTTTGGAGGATTAGCGATGATCAGCATTCATAGGTCCCGCAACGCATGGCTGGTTCGGATTTGTGCCGTGCTTCTGAGCGTCTCTGGGCTGGCCGGCACCGCACAGCGGGCCATGGCTGTCGCAGGTCCGACCATCGGTAGCGCGGCGCCGGACTTTGTGGGCATCGACAGTAACGGCAAGAGCATCGCGCTCAAGGATCTGCGCGGGCACATCGTTATATTGGAATGGTCGAACAATCAGTGCCCGTTTGTGGGTAAGCATTACCGCTCCGGCAACATGCAAGCGTTGCAGAAGGAGGCGACTAAGCAGGGAATCGTTTGGCTGACCGTCCTGTCGAGCGCGCCTGGCCAGCAGGGCAACGTCACGGCGGCTGAAGCCAATGAACTCACGCGCAGCAGAGGCGCCGCACCGACCGCAGTGATACTAGACCCCAGCGGCACTATCGGTCACGCCTACGGCGCGCGCACGACGCCCCACATGTTCATCATCGATAAGAGCGGGACGCTTGTTTATATGGGCGGCATGGATGACAAGCCGACGACTGATGTGGCTGACATTGCCACGGCGAAGAACTATGTGCGGCTCGCATTGACTGCCGTTACCGCCGGCACGCCGGTGCAGGATCCCGTCACACGGCCGTACGGATGCTCCGTCAAATACCAATGAGGCTCGCGCGAGACCTCTAAAGTCTGCCCTGCACAATCTGCGCGGCGGGACTAACATGCCGGGCGCCGCGGGCGTCCGCATCGCCTAGCTGCGGGGGCCGACGCACCTGAATAGACGCGTATTGCAATACCCATTAGAGTATTGCGCTCGAACAAGAAATGGCATCTCAATGCACATTACAAGGCGCCGCGCGGCGGAATTCATAGGGACACTTGTGTTCGTGCTCGGTGTTGCGGCAATCCGCTCCGCTGACCGCTGAGGCGCGTTGGCCCCAATAAAAAAACCAACAGCCCGAGCCCTCGTGCTTGGCCTGATTCCTTTTGTTGCGATGTGCCTGTCGGTGTCGCTCTGGGACCGCGTGTACCCGGTGCTCTTCGGCCTACCCTTCAATCTCTTCTGGCTCATCTGCTGGATCGTGCTCAGTGCTTTGTGCCTGCGCGCTGCTTACCGGGCAGAGATTGCACGCGCAGACAAGAACGGCGCCGCCCGATGAGCCCCAGCGCCGTGTCTTTGACGATGATTTTCGTCATCGTTGGCGTAAGCGCCGCCATCGGCATCCTCGCCGGGGCGCGCCGCAAAATGGACCTGGAGCAGTGGACGGTCGGCGGCCGCGGCTTTGGTGCTGTGCTGATGTATCTGCTGATGGCCGGCGAAACTTACACGACGTTCGCCTTTCTGGGAGCCAGTGGCTGGGCCTATTCGCGCGGTGGCCCAACCTTATACATCATGGCTTACCTGACGCTGGCGTACGTCGTTTCGTTCTTCATCCTGCCGCCGATCTGGGAGACAGGTCGCAAGTACGGAATGCAGACCCAGTCCGATTTCTTCAGCGTCCGCTACGGCAATAAGTATCTGGCCGGATTTGTATGCATCGTCGGAATCGCCTCCTTCATCCCGTACCTGCAGTTGCAGCTGACGGGGCTTGGGCTCATCGTCTCAATTGC
>Ga0302325_10032648_pt1 | contig 10684 bp, 7 predicted proteins | sample Palsa_T0_2_FD_201948 | JGI IMG/M metagenome (GOLD analysis project Ga0302325, IMG submission 201948) | Peat permafrost microbial communities from Stordalen Mire near Abisko, Sweden - Palsa_T0_2 | ecosystem: Environmental > Terrestrial > Soil > Palsa > Peat permafrost | place: Sweden: Abisko...
TCGGTCACCGCCGAGAGCATCGGCGCGGAACTGACCAGGACGATCATCCCGAGTAGCAGCATGAGCCCGAAGGGGATCGCAAAGTCATCGAGCTCGCCTTTCTTGTGAGCTTCCCGGATCTGGCCGGTTTTCACGTCTCTCGAAACCAGGCTGAGCCTTTCCACGGGAACCTCGGCGAGCACATCGTCAAAATGGCTCGCACCGACTCCCAGTTGGGCCAGGCGGACCCGCCGCAGACCGTCGTTGACGGGGCCCTCCAGCCACCCGCGAGCATCGTCGAAGGCGCCGGCGTTGGTATAGCAGGCCACCTTACCGGCCGTGGCATCGTTGCTACCGTGGGGCGGGTGGCGCGGATGCAGGTCGTCGGCGCCGATCTCGAGAAACGCGAAGAGTTGACCGCTGCGAACGCGGTCCGATAGCGCGAGACGCTGCGCGTTGGCATCGGCATCCGGCGGCAGTGACTCGAACACGTAGCGGGCCGCGATCTGCCGGTGCGTGACCTTGTCGAACAAATCCTTGGCATTGCTTTCCTGGGCGGCCTGAATCACCGCGGAGGCGGCCACGCCGGTACGGTCGACTATGGCCACGTGGCGATCCTTGATGTCCGGCTTGCTCTTCAATAGCGCAATGCCGAGAAACCCGCCGCCGAACAGAACGGGAGCCACCACCAGGCCGACCAGGAATGCTTTGGTTCGAATGGTGGCCAGGTAGTCCCGTTTGGCGATCAGGAGAATCCTACGCAACTTGCGTCTCCTCGGCTTCGGGGCCGGCAATGCGCACGAAAATATCGTGCAGCGAAGGCTTCATGATAGAGAAGCTGGTCACGCGGGTGCGTGAGATCAGCACGCGGAGCACCTCCTGAGGGTCGCAGGCGGCCGTCATGCGCAGCTCCTGCATCTGGCCGAGATCCCGAACTCTGTCCACCCCCGGAAGGCCCTCCAGAAACTGTAAGCCGCCCTCGGCTGCAACCTGGATGGTATCGATTCCGTAGCGGTCCTGGATGGAGGTGAGCGTCCCGTCGAGGACCTTCTTTCCGCGGAAAATCATAAAAATGTAGTCGCACATGCTTTCCGCCACGCGCATATCGTGCGTGCTGAGGATCACGGTGACGCCGCGCCGGCGCAGATCGAGAACCGCCGACCGGATGGCATCGGCGCTCACCGGATCGAGGCCGCTGAAGGGTTCATCGAGGATCACCAGTTTCGGCTCAGGGACAACGGCGGCGATGAACTGCACTTTCTGACTCATACCTTTGCTGAGCGTCTGCACTTTCTGCGAGGCCCATTTGGAAAGATTGAGCCTCTGGATCCAGCCATCCACTTCGGCGGTCACCTTCCGGCCGCCCCGCAGCTCGCCGTAGAACTCCAGCAGCGGGCGGACAGCCATCTTGCGATACAGCCCGCGCTCTTCCGGCAGGTATCCGATCAACTCCGAGCGCGCTCCCGACATCTGCTTTCCGAACACGTGTATGGTGCCGCGGTCCGGGTAGAAGATGCTCGTGATCATCCGCATGGTGGTGGTCTTGCCGGAACCGTTGGGGCCGATGAAGCCGTAGACGGAGCCTTGCGGAACGGCCAGCGACAGGTCATCGACCGCCGTTACGGCGCCGAACGTTTTTGTAACATTGCGGATTTCGACGGCATGCATGGTTATGGCACCGGCGCGCGCACGGCCCGGCCCGGCGTGACCGGTTCGAGGGCGCCGTCGCGGACCACCGGTACGCCATTTACTACCACGTAGCGAATGCCCTTGGAGTACCTGCCGGGCTCTTCGTAGGTGGAAGCGTCGATCACCGTTTCGGGATTGAAAAGTGTGAGGTCGGCGTCAGCGCCCACGCGGATGCGGCCCTTATCGCGCATCATCGGCACGCGGTCCTGCAAACGCTGGGCAGGCATGAGGCTCATTTTTCGAATAGCTTCCATAAGGGTAAGGGTATGGGCTTGGCGCACATAACGGCCGAGGACGCGGGCATACGTACCGGAGCTGCGCGGATGCCCCTTGCCATCGTGCAGGCCGCCATCGCTCGAGATCATGGCAAAAGGGCTCGCCAGGGCGGCCAGTACCGCGCGTTCGGGAATCATGTGCAGAATCACTGCGCCGCCGGTCTTGCGATAGCGGGCGAACGACTCAGCAGTGAGACGCTCTCCTGTATCGGTCCATTGCAGATCGTGATAGTCGATGCCGAGCATGGATTGCCAACCCGGATCGAAGAGCGCCGATTGGATGGAGGTCATCGCAGCGGTGTAAGGATAGAGCTCGGTGGTGACGTCCAGCATGCGTTTGCGCGCCGCGGCGATCATCTGCAGCAGGCGCGGCGTGGAGCCCAGCCCGCTGCTGGTGATATGCACCACGTGGAGCGGCGCGCCCGTGGCCGTGGAGTCGGAGACCACCTCCTCGAGCGCCTGCACACTGCCATCGCCCGCGGTGCGGAGATGGACAAAGCAGGTGGCCCGGAAGCGCGCGGCCACGCGGAACATTTCGAGGATTTCCCGAGGTGAAGCGGCGGGAGTGTATTGGATGCCCAGGCCGACACCGGCGGCGCCGCGCAGCAGACCGTGCTCGATGCGACGCCTCAATTCCGTGATCTCTTGCTCGGTGGCGGGGCGGTGGGCGGCATCGCCGGAGGGTAGGAAATCGCCCGGGTCATGCATGATCCGCATGCGTATGGGAATGTGGCCCACCGATGCGCCGTAGTTGATCAACGCATTGCCGTCGCGCGCCTCGTACCAGGCGTCCACATCGGCAACGCCAACCTCCATTTCGAGCGCCGTGGTGACGCCGTCCATGGCCTTCGCGCGGTAGTTCTCGGCGTCTTGCCCGTGCGAGTGCAGGTCGATGAAGCCCGGCGCCACTACCAGGCCGGCAGCGTCGATTACCGTCCCACTCTCCAATGGGGCGACCGAGATCGTTTGTATCTTACCGTCGGAAATGCCCAGGTTGCGAACGGCGTCCAGATCGCTTTCCGGGTCCATCACGCGGCCGCCCCGGATCACCAGGTCATACTGCCGGGCTTGCAGAGCCGAAAGCAGTATGAAGATCCAGAGAATGCGCATGAAAAACGCTAGTGCCCGGCCAGCATGGGCCGGATCGCCAGCGCGACTATAACCATGATCGCCGAGGCGGCGGGAATCAGCAACAGCGCCTTTTTCAGGCGTGTGGGATCGCCGCCTCCGATCGCGCCAATGATGCGCGAACTCACCGCGAGGCCGATCCAGCCGCTTGTGATCACTACTCCGAGCGCGGTCCCCGTCATGCGCGGGAATGCGTCGCCGACCATGGCCAGCGTGGTGGGGAAGACCGGCGCCATAGAGACGCCAGCTAGAAAGACCAGGATCCACGCGACGGTGGAACTCTTGGTGGTGAGCATCAAATATGTTGTGATGGTCATCAGCACGGCAGCGACCAGAGTGACCAGCGGCGCCGAAACGCTGATCAGGATCGGCGAAACCGCCACGCGGCCAATCAGCAGGCCCAAGGCGAAGCCCAGCGACAGGATGTTCAGCGCCCGCGATTCGGGAATGCCCTGGGCGATGAGATGTTGTGCCAGCCAGTTCCACACCCCCACTTCGCACGAGACGTACAGAAAAAGGAATAACGCCAGTAGAAATAGTTCGGGCCTGCCCAATACCGGGCCGACGTCGGAAAACACAAAGCTGCGAGCGCCGCTGGGCGGGGGCATGGGAGTGAGAATGTGAATCACCAGCGTGATCGCGGTCAGCGTCGCCACGGTGTAACACAATCGTATTGAATTACGTTTCATCAAATTGGCTGAAATGAAGGGCGTGGCCAAGCCGCCCAGGCCAAAAAACAGGTTCAGCAGGTTGAGTGTAGTACCGCGCCGCGCCGGATTGATATCGCTCACCAGAGCGTTGGCCGCCGTCACGATAATTCCGCCGCCGAGGCCCAGCAGCAGAATATAGCCCATGACGCCGCGAAAGCCTTTGGATTGGGGCAGGGCGAACAACGCCAGGGTAATCAGCGAAAGGCCGAGCACCAGACCTGCCTTCTTGCCCTCGTTGTCGATGAGCGGTCCGACCCCTATCGACGCGACGATCAGCCCCAGCGCCTGGGCGAACGCGATTTGCCCGTTCTGTCGCGGCGTGAGGTGGAAGCGCGCCGACAGATCGGGCAGGATGGTGCCCAACATCGCGGCAATCATGCCGTAAACAAAGATGGCGAGGATGGCTGCAAGAATTAGCATGGATTCAGAATTTTACCACCATGCGCCGGAGCGATTCCTAACGCGAGTTGGCGGGCGGGTTAAAATGAAAGGAATCCGTGAGCCGCAGAACAGACAGGGGTGTCTCCAGCAGGACCGTAAACGGGGAGAGCCGTCCGCCGAAGATTCGCGCGCGGGCGAATCCCCCGCAGCAAGCCAAACCTAAAGCAGGCGCGTTTTCGCGGGTTACTCCGTTCATGTTTATCGCAGGGGCGTTCTGCGTATGCCTGGTGGCCCTGCAACTGTACTCCCCGGCCATCAATGGAAGATTTCTGTTTGACGATATCAACCTGCCTTTTCACAAGGACATTGCGCATGAGCCGCTCAGCGTGTGGATGTCCACCGTGCGGCCGCTGTTGATGTTTACGTACTGGGCGAATTTCTCGACGTCGGGTATGTCGTCGGATGCCTACCACCTGACGAACATCGCGATCCATGTGTTGAACGTCTGCCTGGTTTTCCTGATTCTACTGAGAATCTTCATCTGGACTGGCTGGACGGCCAACGAGGCGCGGGTGGGGGCGTTGATTGGCGCGGCGATCTTCCTGGTGCATCCGCTGCAGACCGAATCGGTCAGCTATATCGCGGGAAGATCGGAAAGTCTGGCTGCCTCTTTTGTACTGGCGTCGTACGCGGTGTTTCTCTATCGTCGCGCTCCGGCCATCTCGTGGCTGGAATCCGGCGCTGTTCTGGTGCTCTTCGCCATGGCGGTTGCTACCAAGGAAAATGCCGTCGCGCTGGCCGGCGTGTTTCTTCTGACGGATCTTTTCTGGCCGGGCGATGGCTGGCTCGCGCAATTGTGGCGCAACCGCCGGCTGTACGGGCTGATGGTGCCCGGCGTGTTGGTCGCCCTGGTGGCGGTAGCCCGGGTGCTGGCCAACTCCGTAACGGCGGGCTTTTCTATCCCTGGCGTCACCTGGTATCAATATGGCTTTACGCAGGCGCGGGCGATCTTCGTATACGTACGCCTGTTTCTTCTGCCGGTCGGTCAGTCGGTAGATCACGACTTCGCGGTTTCCCATTCCATCACCGAGCATGGCGCTATCTTTTTTTTAGTGGCCCTGGCATTCCTGGTGGGGGCGGCAATCGCGTGGCGGCAGCGTTTTCGCCTGGAGGCTTTCGGGCTCTTGATGTTTCTGACCCTGCTGGCGCCAACCTCTTCGATCGTCCCCATCAGCGACTCACTGGTGGAGCGGCGTATGTACCTGCCGCTGTTGGGCCTGATCCTGATCGGCGCCGGCATCCTGCGCCGCGCCAAGCCGCGCCCTGCCATTGCCGCTACTGTGATCGGTGTATTTCTGCTGTGTGACATCGTGCTTTGTTACAGGCGAAATCAGTTGTGGGGCGACCCGGTACATTTCTGGATCGAGACCGTGCAGGACTGGCCGCACAAGTGGCGACCCTATGGCAACCTGGCTGAGACGTTTATCGCGCAGCACCGCTGCGCGGAGGCGCTTCCTTATTTGCAGCGAGCCCAGGCGTTGCTGCCGGGAGATGCGCGCGTCGAGGAGAGCTTGGCCCGCTTGTTGGAATGTGTAGGGCGGCGCGCGGAAGCGCTAGAGTTACTGGGACGCGCTGTAGTACTAGATCCGCGCTCCCGCGTCTTTGAATGGATCGGGCTGTTGTACGGCGAAATGGGACGGAGCGAGGAGTCCGGCCGCGCGCTGAAACACGCCGTCGAGATAGACGGCGGGTCCGTCAGCGCGCACGACGCACTGGCGCTGTGGTATGAGTCGGTGGGACAAGTCAAGGCGGCGCTGATCGAGTATCGCCATTCCCTGAATCTGGATGCCGACGATACTGCGGCGAGGATCGCGATTATGCGCCTCGAAAAGTAGTGCGCTGCCCCCAAACCCCACGAAAAAACTGCTTGCTGACGCGCGCGGCTCTGGAACGATACGCGGCTCGGAAACGATGAGCGCGATTTAACGCGAAACGGTAAAGAGTGTGGCGGCGGCGGCTACCGGCGCGACGACCGGATCTCCGATGCGCATTTCAGCCCAGTTGTAGCCGAATTCCTTACCGCAGTCCAAACACACGACATAGGTCCCGTGCCGCGAAACGCCGGCCGCGGACGAGAAACCCGATTTTCGTGCGGGTGTTATGGGGAAGGTCGTTCTGCGATGACCGCAACCCAAAAAAGCGTTCCATAATGAATTCAACATGCGAGCCCCCTTTTCACCTATCTTTGATGCTGGAAGCGATCTCATAGTTTCATATACGAATTAACCTGGAGATCGCCAAAGAAATAGTGAAAATTGAGAGCCGTTCGTTTCACGCGTAGAGCTTGGCGGCGATGGCATCCGCGATCTGCTTGCCGTGAAAGCGCCCGTTTTCGATGAATATTTCATTAGTATGCATACCCGCCACAATTACACCTGCCAGGTAGATGCCGGACCGCTCACTTTCCAAAGTAAGCGCGTCCGTACGCGGTTTCTGGGTGGCCGCCTCGAGCGTTATACCAATAGAATTCAAGAAGTTAAGATCCGGACTATAACCCGTCAGCGCGAATACGAAATCGTTCTTAAGGACAATTTCGCCTTGGGGGGTAGAGAGGACGATCGAATCAGGGAGGATCTCCACAATCTGTGAATTAAAATACGCCTGGACCTCTCCCACCTTGATGCGATTCTCAATGTTGGGTTTGATCCAATACTTGACCTTCTCCGAAATGCCGCTACCCCGGTGAATCAGGGTCACCCTGGCTCCAGTCCAGAAAAGCTCCAGCGCGGCGATGGCAGCGGAGTTCTTGGCGCCGACCACTGCCACGTCGTGGTTATAGTACGGATGTGACTCCTTGTAATAATGCAGAACCTTGCCAAGTTCCTCGCCCGGAACATTCAACAGATTAGGGACGTCATAATAGCCGGTTGCCAGTACCACCTTACGAGTGGGGTAGATTTGAAGGCAACCCAGCCGGTCCGTGGTAGATACCAGAAAAGCACCATCTTCCCCGGTAATACTCTCCACACGTTCGTAATCCTTAATATTCAACTTGTAGTGATCGGCTGCCCTGCGATAGTATTTAAGCGCTTCGTGCCGGTTGGGCTTCTCGTTGAGGCTGGTCATCGGAAGATTGCCGATCTCCAGCAATTCGGGCGTGGTAAAGAAGACCATGTTGGTGGGGTAATGGTAGATGGAGTTCACCACGCAACCCTTCTCGATCAGGACCGTGCGGAGACCGCGCTGCTGCAGCTCGATTCCACAGGCCAGGCCGGTCGGGCCCGCCCCCACTACGATCGCGTCATATTGTGCCGCAGCCTGCGTCACAGCTTGCCCTCGATCTCCGCATAAATTCTCTCGAGCGCTTCCGGAAGGGCCGCCGGATTCTTGCCGCCACCCTCCGCCATGTCGGGCCGGCCCCCGCCCTTGCCGCCCACGGCTTGCGCCAGCGAAGCAGCCAGCTTGCCGGCGTGTATTTTGGCCGTGAGATCTTTGGTCACGGCCGAGACGATGGACACGGTCGAATCGTCGATGGAGGCGAGCACTATCACGGCGCTCTTCCATTTGTTGCGGAGGGAGTCGGCCACCTCACGCATCTGCTGGCGGTCCATACCGACGGCCTCCTCAGCCAGCACCCGGGATCCGTTGACGGTGCGCGCGCGGCTCTCCAACTCCGCCGACCCGGACTGCGCAAGCTGGCTCCGGAGCTGGCGGTTCTGATGCTCCAGCACCTTCTCCCGGGCCAGCATTTTCTCCACGTGCTCCACCAGCTCCGGTTCGGAGGCGCGCAATAATTGGGAAAGCCGGTGCAGCGCTCCGGTGGTCTCCTGATACTGGCGGACGGCGGCTTCGCCGGTGATGGCTTCAATGCGGCGCACGCCCGCCGAGATGCTGCCTTCGTAAACAATCTTGAAAACACCGATATCGCCGGTGCGGTGAACGTGCGTGCCGCCGCACAGCTCCCTGCTGAAGTCCGGCACGGAAACCACGCGAACCTGGTCCCCATACTTTTCGCCGAACAAAGCCATGGCGCCAGTGGCAATAGCTTGTTCGAGCGGCAGCACCTTGGTTTCGACGCCCGAGTTCCGCAGGATCTGATCGTTCACCAGGCGCTCGACTTCCTCGATTTCCGACGGGTCCATGGCGGCGTAGTGCGTGAAATCGAAACGCAGGCGTGGGGGTTCGACGACGCTGCCCGCCTGCTTGACGTGGGTGCCCAGCACCTGACGCAGCGCCGCGTGCAGCAGGTGCGTGGCGGTGTGGTTGCGCATAGTCGAGAGGCGCAGCGGAACGGCCACTTCGGCGCGCAGCTCATCGCCCATTCTGATCGGCGCGACGGAAACGATGCGATGGACAGTCAAACCCGGTACGGCGGGATACACGGTCCGGACATCCGCGACTTTATCTCCGTTCAGTGCAAACAGGCTGCCGCGATCGCCCACCTGGCCGCCTGTCTCGGCGTAGAACGGTGTCCGGTCGAGGACCAGCTCGGCCTCGACGCCCGCCCCGATTTCGTCCCGCAGCTCACGCTCCACCAGCAGACCCTTTACCACGGAGGTGGACACCAGGTCCTCGTAACCCAGAAACCTGGTGCGCCCCTGTTCCACCAATTGTTGATACGCGGGGGCAATGTGGACCTTGTCGGCGCCCTTCCAGCTGGCCCGCGCGCGTACGCGCTGGCGCTCCATCTCGCGCTCGAACCCTTCGCGATCGATGGACAGGCCGCGGTCGCGAGCCATATCTTCCTGCTCATCGAGCGCCAGGCCGTAGGTGTCATAAAGCTTGAAAGAGATGGCGCCTGGAATGGCGTGGTCCGCCAGCGATTTCACTTCATCGTTAAAAACCTTTTCAGCCACCAGGAAAGTGGTCGCATAGCGATGTTCCTCGTCCTTTACGATGCGCGCGATGCGCTGCACGCTTTCCATCAGCTCCGGATACGCCGGCTTCATCAACTCGGCCACGAAGCCCGTCAGCTTGTACAGGAAGGGCTCTTCCACACCGATCATGCGTACGTGCCGCATGGCGCGCCGCATGATCTTCCGCAGCACATAGCCGCGGCCCTCGTTGGAGGGCAGCACGCCATCGTGAATGAGGAACGTGGTGGCGCGGCAATGGTCCGCCGCGATGCGCAGCGCCGTATCGACTCGCGAATCCGCGCCGTAGGAGACGCCGAAACTGTCCGCCGCGCGGATGATAATGGGAAAGAGCAGGTCCGTGTCGTAGTTGGAAAGCTTGCCTTGCAGGACCGCGGCCACGCGCTCCAGACCCATGCCGGTGTCGATCGAAGGCCGCGGCAGCGGAGTCATGAGGCCGCTCGCATCGCGGTTGAACTGCATGAAGACCAGGTTCCAGATCTCGACGAAGCGGCCGCCGGCATCGCTTGGAAACTCTTCACCTTCGTGCCCTGGCTCGGATGCCGTGGGTCCCATGTCGTAATGAATTTCCGAACACGGCCCGCACGGTCCGGTGTCGCCCATCTGCCAGAAATTGTCTTCTTCGTCGAGGCGAAAGATACGCTGTTTGGGAACTCCCGCCACGGTCTGCCACAGCCGCTCGGCGTCGTCGTCCTCGCGAAACACGGTGATGTATAGGCGGTCTTTCGGCAGGCCGTAGTCCTTGGTTACCAGGTCCCAGGCGAACTCGATGGCTTCGGCCTTGAAGTAATCGCCGAACGAGAAATTGCCGAGCATCTCGAAAAAGGTGTGGTGCCGGCGGGTATAGCCAACGTTCTCCAGGTCGTTGTGCTTGCCGCCCGCGCGCACGCATTTTTGCGAGGTGGTGGCGCGCGAATACGCACGTTTCTCCTGCCCCAGGAACACATCCTTGAACTGGTTCATGCCGGCATTAGCGAACAACAGAGTCGGATCGTTGGCCGGCACCAGCGACGAGCTGCGCACCACGCGGTGCCCGCGCGCGGCGAAGAAATCCAGGAAGCGCTGTCGTGTCTCGTTACCTGTCACGTATTCAATTGTAGCGGAGGTCGCGGGTACGGCTCCTTGGCTGCCCCATGGCCCCGGCGGCGCACTTGTCCGGTGTGATGGACGCACCGGACTAACCATTGCGCTCACTCTACACGCATCCGCTGTAGAAGGCGCCTGGCAGTGGATGCAGGCACGCCAGCATCGACCGACACTTACGTCGGGCGGCCAGGCTTCTAGCGGCACCCCAGATCGCATTGTCCCTTGGCCGGCCTGGGCATGAGGACGGGGCTAACAGGCGTGGACGTGTTTGCGGAATTCGTAGAAGTGCGGGCATCGCTCGGCAATTCTGTCGAGGTCTGCTGCACAAGCGATCTCTTCATACACTTTATCGTCTGCGGAGAGGCCAGCTTCAGATAGCTTTGCCAGGAATAAAGGCTTTGGATCCTTGATTTCTTCCAATCGCGCGACGGATTTGATCGACCGCGTTCGGCCGCGGACCGGGGAAACCTTGCCCAGAGCCTGCTCGTCGGCAAGGAGCCAAGTCTCGACCATGCATCTTGTCGCATAAAAATGGACCGGGAAGGTCGGCGTAAAACCCGAT
>Ga0302325_10032651_pt1 | contig 10684 bp, 9 predicted proteins | sample Palsa_T0_2_FD_201948 | JGI IMG/M metagenome (GOLD analysis project Ga0302325, IMG submission 201948) | Peat permafrost microbial communities from Stordalen Mire near Abisko, Sweden - Palsa_T0_2 | ecosystem: Environmental > Terrestrial > Soil > Palsa > Peat permafrost | place: Sweden: Abisko...
CGTACGAAGAGAAGGTTGTGTTCAAATGTAGCTGCGATGAAGGAAGTAAATATATTGGAGACGTCGTATTGACCAACAAGCTTTTCTAGAAAAGCTCGAACGCTCTATTTATACCCGTAGACTGAGCATTCACTTGAAGTTGAAAGTCCCGTTATGTCTGGGCTAGGCTAGATTCCTGACACGGACGAGGCAGTGAAGTATAAAGCCTGGTTAGCGGACGATCAAGAGTGGGGGACGCGAGAACTAGTCGGATCATATCTTATATGGAATTGGCGGATGAGTCTTCTGATTCTTATAGATGAAGGGCTATAGAGCAATTTTTTGCCAAGCAAGAGCAGCTAAGTCTACCGGTAGTCTCCCATGAAGTGGGTGGGGAAGGATCGCACGATATATGGGACTGCTGTCATTTTGAAGTGGCTGTCAAATTTCGATTCAGCCTCCAGACGAATAGCGTGTGAGGCTGGATTGCAAGTTCAGTCAAGCAGTACCTTGTGCCCAGAAAATAGTTTGGAAGACGCACAGTTTCGGGGATGGCAAATTGGCCCATTCGTGGTTGCGGTTGATGTTGACAATAGTGTGAGGGAGCAAGAATAGGAGGGCGCAGTCGGGATTTATAGAGGTGTGAAATGGAGAAAGTTCTATTCACTGTCTTAAGATATGAAGCAAAGGATATTTAAAGATATTGAAAATATAAGATGAGTATCCAGAGCGGTCTTGAGCCTTTGACGGGGTGGGAATGCATGTGCTCATCAAATCACATCCAAAATAGCATTGAAGATCTGCCTCGCCACCATTTGGCGCTGCTGTGAGACGCAGGATTTTTGCCGTTGAAACTTTCGTGGGAACCACGTAGCTCCATTTGTCAAAGCGCTGTTCAATGTACAACGGAAACTGCTTTCTATTCAAAAAGAGTAGTGGCCAATGGAACAAGATATCTTCGCTCGAAGGAAATCAACACTCCAGGCCGATCCAAGCACTTTTTAGGTCTCCATTGTTCTTGCTTCTCTCTTTTTTCAGTTGGGGAGAGGGATCGCTGGAGGCTCCTTGCACAACTCAACGGGCTTCCACGGTGTTTCTCCCACTGGTGGTAATGACCCAGCAACTCTCTCCGCCTTCACCAACACAGGAATAACCTGCCCAGTGCCCAGTCCAAACTCTCGATGTCCAATATCTAAACACCATCAGCATTCTCCTCACTCTCTTCTATTATCAAACTTACATTCCAGAAGCGACGAAATCATCCCTGAATGACTCGAGATACTAATATGCGTATTCTCATCACCATTAAAAATATCATCCATCGCCGACCTCGCCCTCGGCAGCCTAGCCGCATCCGTCTCCCTCAAATCAGGAACCCACAACGGATCACTTTCAGCGAATCCCTCTTCAAACTCCCAATCCGGATAATACTGCTGGATGACATTTTTCGAGCTGCGGCGGTCACATGTATGGACGCCTATGGCTTCTCGTAACATTTCTTTGATGGTCGGGATGAAGGGGTATTCTGAGGGGTGGTCGAAGCCGGAGAAGGTTACATAGGCGGTGGCTAGGCAGCGGAGGAGGGGACTGCTGTAGTAGGACTGGGGGAGGGTTACTTTTTGTTCGGTCACCATGGTGTGCCAGAAGTTGTTCGCATGCTCGGCTTGGGAGACACCTTTGGGGGTCAGGAGAGCGTCGGACCATTGGAGGTTGCCGTTGCCATCTTTTGCGGACCAGTAGCACTGCGAGGTGTCAGAAAGAGCTGGAGAGAGGGTGGGTAAACGAACGTCCCAGGCTTTTGTTCCATATAAAGCTTCAGCAACGTTGTGATACCCTTCCCCGTGACGACCAACTAGTGGACAGTAAGTATGTGAATTGAGAGGTATATTCGGGATGTTTACAGACGGTAGAGAACTTTGAATTGAACGTTGGATGCAGCGCGCTCATTCAACTCATCGATATGGTAATGAAACCGCTGCCATTGGGTCTTCTTGTGATCCGGATCGAACTGAATATCTGTGTAATACGCGCGCTCTATCAAACCAAAGTTGTGGGCAGCCTGAAACATGTCAGCATTTACCTCGGGTCGAGAAACCTTAAAACTTACAAAATCATAGCCACGAGGATCTGTTTCCGGTTCATCTTGTTCGAAATATCCTATGACTGGGCTGTATTTTAGATACGTAGATTCGGGGCCCGAGGATTCTCCCATCATGAGCAAGAAAGGTGCTACGATGGTTATCACAAAAAGTATCGGGCTAAAATGGACGGTGAGCTTAAGAAGGCATTGGAAAGGAAAAGGGTTGTGTCACCGTACATCAAAATATTGAGCTCGCAAATGGTGTTGCGCCGCTGCTTCCTGGGTTCCGGGAATGGTGGTTGATGCGTTTCTCTCGCCATGAGAAGTCCTACGAATATGAACCCATTGTGTTCATAAAGCTGATATTTGAGAGATAGCTTGGGTAGCTTGCGGATGGAATTCGAGGAGCCTCTCGCCGACCGAGATTACTCAAGCTGGCACGTGGCTGACTCGAACTGGGTCAACCACAAGCACGATATACATCTTTAACGGAAGATAATGAGATCCCCCTCTCTACAAGGAAGAGTCTCGAGGCTTGTAATTCAATGCAACGAGCAAAAGCTGAAAAGAACTTTTGCTAGTCACGTGTAGTATTTGCCATGTGATGCTTACATAATCATACCACATTCAAGGTTCAGCCACAGTGATGTAATGCGAGTAGTATATGGCTCCACCTTCCCCACACTTCAAAACGAACTCAGCTCGTGACATCTGCCACAATTCAATAATACAGCCCTGCTCAAGCATTGCCTTCAAGCAGTGAAGATACTCTGAAGTGAAGTGATTGAACAGAGTCTTGCCATATAAACAAAAGACGTCATCAGAATGTTGTGCGGTGGAAATTTGGAAACGCCGGAGCCAAGGTCCTGTACTCCTGTTCCCACCTCCTGATTAGATCGAGAAAAGGAGAATGGCATGAGTCGGGCCTGGGTCTAGTGTGCATCCCTGCACTGCCTTGAAAGTGAACGAGGGGCACGTCATTCCCCTCAATTTCACGTCCGCCAACCAGCTCCCGCCTGCAGCTCGAGCTACCAAGCGAGTGCCATCCCTCCCTCCTCTCATATATTTGAACCTGCACCACCTCATTCTGTTCAGTTTTTCCAACACTGTCAAAGTGGCATCTATTCAAGTACTTGAAGAACCTCCTATCGACCTTTTCCAACAACCTCACACATACGCAATCATGTCGCTTCACTGTATGTACACTTTTCTGCTTGTTCAGGGTCCGAGATGAGGTGACGACATCATGAGCTTATGATGAAGCTTGCATTTGCAACGAAACTCGGATTCAAGATATCTGAATAATTTCAAGCGCCGTCCTGGTCACTTGCTCATCCTTCAATCAAGGTATTGCACGTTCGTGATTGTGTTGCTAACTCTTTCCATTCAAGACCTCCCACCCGTCAAGCCCTCCGCCATTGCCCTCGGCACGATCTTTAACCATGCAGCATCCCTCGCTGTTCTTGGCCCTGTCTTCGGCGACACTTATCACCGTGCCCAAGCCGCCAACTCAAAGGAGGAGTTCGTCAAGTCAAAGGAAGCTGCCTCTGCTGCCGCCGCCTGGGGAACCTCCCTCGTCGGATCCGCTATCCAATCATATGGTGTTGGTGCTTTGATCAATGCTACCGGAACTCTCAGTTACAAGGGTGCTGCGTACCTCGGATCCTTGATCTTCATGGCCAGCTCAGCTCCTTCGGTGAGTTTCACATTGTTTCCCTAGTTGGATATTCAGCTGCCCCGCCCACTTCATTTGACCCCCAACGTTAGCAAAATCAATTTCTGGGTCTGTTTACTAATTTTCGAGATAGTTCATCGCCCAAGTCTTCACTGAGAAGCGTCCTCTTGATACCGTCGCTGTTGGTGCTCTCGCACGTGGTAAGTCCTCAAAATTTTCACTTGCGTTTAACAACCACTAATGCACCTCACAGTCTTCGAGACAGTTGGTCTTTCTCTCTTCCTCACCTGGTGGGGAACACATACCAACCCCTTCGAGTAAGCGATTTCGCCTGGAATTTGGGAGTGGGGGACGCAGGAAGTGATGGGGAAATTTTGAGGTTGCATGGATTCTCAGATGTATCAAGTCAGCTCCTATCAGGCAGCGACTCGGTGGTTTGGCAGTCACTTGCCCTCGGTGTTTTTCGGCTCATGAATAAAGAATAATTTCGTGGAAATTATGTGCCTCTATATTAATTGATTACATGTGCATGTAGTGGCTGAAGATTGAGGGTGAGTAAGCGGGGTCCATAGGATATATTGGCTCGCTTAAAAAGGGGAAGCGGGAAGGGAGTTGCATCGCATGAGTTTACAGCCACATATTTATATCCCGCTCGAGTGAGAACAATGAGACAACAGACCCATAGAGGCTTTGACTAGTTTTCTAAGCAGCAGTGTTTTGAAACGTCGATTCACAGTAGCGCAGGGCCACTTTCGCTCGTGTCTGCAGCTGTTCAAAAATGTCCATAGATTCGGCCGTGAACGATACACGGAAGAAGAACGTAAGGAAAAGACAACATCAAGACCCCCCGAAGAAGATGGACGAAGGCCTGAGACGTAAAGCCCACCCGAAAATCAAGCACACTGTAATGCCCCAAAAAAAATGAAGAGTCATTGAAAATTGGTTTTCTTTTGACAAATATCCTTCCGTTGGATGTTCGTCCAATCCTAAACATATATTTTTGACAACAGGAGGAGTTTTAATAACAACACACGGTCTCTCTCTTAATAAAGTACTACTTATTAAAACTATATACAAACTTTCGGAGTTTGGTGAACATCAGTTAGAGGTTGTATTCTGCTTTCATTGAGCAATTCCAGCAAGGACTCCCTTCAGACGCTCGATTCCCGCCTCCTTACTCAGTAACGCGCTCTGATCGGAATCTTATTGTCTTGGCCTATCCTCTTCTTGACGACTGACTCCAGGAGTGTTTTATACCTCGATCTAAAATCGAGTCTTGCCATCGTCGGCTCCGGCTCCGGCTCCGGCTCCAGCGCCCGTTGCAGTCAGGGTGGCTTTTCAAATTGACGGCTTTGGAGATATGATCCATCACCCTGGCTGTTTCTAGTACATCTTCGAACGTAATGCTCTGGGTGGGTTTATTGCCGTCTTCGAGAGTGATATATATCCTTCCTGCACCTCACCTCAGGTACCGTTCAGATTATTCTTGACGTTGATGGAAACGATATACTAATTGCTAGAACTGCACTGGCCTATTAGGTACGTGTGAAAGATGAGCAGCTGTTGGAAACTGAAAATAAAAATGAGATGCTGCTTCCGCTGCCACTTGCTGCGTATTTTTTAGTCTCGCCTTACGAGAATGAAAGCTCCGAGTTAATATGCGTCACTGATACATTACAAGTCAAACCACGTTGAACCGCTGATTCCGCACCGAGTCTATATCTTGCCATTAATTCCTTTTGAACTCCATGCATGCAACGAATGAAATTCATCTCTGAACTCCTACGCCTTCTGACTCTCATTCTTCTCCACCAGATCTCCAACACCCAGCCCTCTCCCAACCCTGACCTTCCTCTTCTTCCCCTCCTTCACGACCACCTTCCCATCTCCCTCTCCATCTTCCGCCTTGCCCAGCTCCCCAACAGGCTCGCCCTCATCCAAATCCCTTTCCTCTTCATCCATAATCTGCTCTCTCACAAATCCTAAGTCCAGCTTCATGCTGTAAGCGTCCTCGCCATCGGCATAGTATTTCGCTTCCACCTTCTCGTTCTTGAAACCCAGGGTATCGCGGTAGAGACGAAGAGCAGCATTGTTGGAGACGCGGACGTGAAGGGAAACATATTGTGCGCCGAAGGTTTCGACCATTGCTCTTTCTGCCTGAGGTTAGCTCCCTGACATTCCCAATTCTCCGTTTCTGGGTGGTGCAAAAAGACATACGTGATTGTTTCATCAACTTCTCCGCGATGCCTAACCGTCTATGCGTCCTCATCACACTCAAGCTGGTAATATGTCCATGCTGCACTCCATCCGGAGGATCCTCTTCCATTTTCGCGAGCACATAGCCTACGATTCGGGGATAGTCGTAAGGCGTCTTCTTGGGTCGGGAGACATCGACTGCAACGTACGAGAGCTGGGGCCAGGAGAGGGCATGGTAGAGGTAGTATTTCATGAAATAGCTTGGAGAAGTCAGAGTTAGCTTAAGCTTGAAGTAAGGGAGAGGAAAAGAAGTACTTTTCTGGCAGGTTCGTGATATTGGCATGCTGCACATGCGGTATATCTGAAGGGTGCAGTAGTCGGATATCCATTGCTGCTGTGGTGTCTCTGGTAGAGGAAGCTGTCCCATGCCTCCTTGACCGTCACTTTTCGTTGATCGGATTGGGGCGCTAGTATGAATGTGGGGCTCGGCTAAACTGTTAAATGGGACCTCCAATCGCGGGGTTGATTTCACCTTTCGATGACTATTCTCCCACTCCTGAACTTAAATTCATTTGATGATTCGGAAATAAAGTATTTAATTTCACTTTATGAACTTTGGCTTCTCGCAGCTTCACAGTTCTGTTTAGTACACAATGGATTCTCTACGCATGAGAACAGCAGCTACAAACCTTGGCGGGGCAAGTGGTTATCGAATCCTCGAAGGCAAGCTTGCAATCATAACAGGAGCCTCAAGAGGTCTTCCCCTCTACCCTGTTCTCCATCACCTCTAACTGTTCATAGGTATTGGTGTCAGCATAGCCCACAATTTAGCAGCTAAAGGAGCAACCCTAGTCCTAAACTACACATCAGACTCCTCCGCTCAAGCATGCAACGATCTCTCCTCCTTGCTCACAGAAGAACATGGCACCACCTGCCTCGTAATCCAAGCCGATATGGGAACTCCCAATGGGCCAGCCCATATCGTCAACACAGCCAAAAACCACTTCTCCCACCCAAAAACAGGAAAGTTCCAAATCGACATCATCATAAACAACGCCGGAGTTTCAAAAAATCTCAAGATTGAGGAATGCACGATTGAGGATTATGAGTGGCAATACCGGATTAATGTTTTGGGTCCGTTGCTGTTGATGCAAGCTGCATTGCCATATCTGCCGCATGACAGGAGTGGGAGGATTGTTAATTTGTCCTCGGTATCAAGTTCGCTGGGATTTATAGGACAGAGTGTTTATGGTGGTACGAAGGCTGCGCTAGAAGCCATGACTAGGACATGGGCGAGAGAACTTGCTGAGAGAGCGACAGTTAATGCGGTTAATCCTGGTCCGGTGAATACGGATATGTGGGCTGGTACTACCGCGGAGTTTAAGCAGAGGTTGAAGCCGTTTATTCTGCAGACGCCTGGGAGTGCGATTCGGTCTGAACTCGATAACCAAGATTTAGTAGCTGATGCCGAGAATGCTGGTGGAAGACCAGCGTATACGGATGAGATTGGAGGAGTGGTCGGTATGCTGTGTACGCCAGATAGTGTATGGTGTACTGGGCAGGTTGTTTGTGCTAATGGTGGAATGAGGATGGCCATCTAAATTAAAACGCCTACATGTTAGCCTAGATAAATTTGATGAAATCAGAACGCAAGCTACTCATAACTCAATTCAGCTATCAACTCTGTCTAGTCTGTTGAGATGGTAGATGCAACAAAAATCCTTCAAAAAGCAAAGACTAATTTTTTCTACCTTAACAAATGAAACCAGTGCTCCAGCTCCAGCTCAGTGTCTTCATGTATCCTTGTGATTTCTCATCACCCCACCCAAGCCGAATTGCCAAAACGCCACTGATGCACACTGTTCATACCAACTCGTCTTTTGTGGAGCAGCTGCAAGCTCTGACGTAAAGGCTGGAGTTGTCACGATACCGGCCTGAATCCACTCCCACAAGGCTGGTCACGTGCTCACCTTATTTCGGGTTCACAATGGAAATTCTCACGAACCAAGCTCAGTTTTTCATCAACGAGTAACCACTTTACGATTAACAACATTACAACTATAGTGATGGATCCCAACACTTTCGATGAAGTTCTGGGCCTGGAGGAGCACTTCTACAATGATGGTTTTCGACAAGGTTTAGCAGACGGAGTCAGATCAGGCCAGATCGAGGGTCGAACCTTTGGACTTGAGAAAGGGTTTGAGAAGTATTTTGAAAGCGGAAGACTATATGGCAAAGTTCTCGTCTGGGCAAATCGAATGCCTGCATCACAAGACTCCCTCGCCCCTGAGGATCGACAACACCCCCGCACAGCATCTAACGCCACGCCACATGCTCATGACCAAAAAGAAACCTCGCACACTACACTTCCCTTACTGCCCCATAACCAACGATTATCGAAACACCTCAAAGTACTACATGCCCTGTCAGAGTCAGAAAGTCTGTCTACGGAAAATACTGAGGAAGCCGTCTCTGACTTTGACGACCGACTGAAAAGGTCACAAGGCAAAGCCAAAGTTATTGAAAGGATGGTCGGGGAAGGCAGAGAGGAAGCAGATGTCGATGGGCAGATGTCTAATGGAAAATCAAACAGCACCAAAGATGTTAATAATCTGAGCCCCAGGAATTAAGACGATTGGAAAGACATCAACACAATCATAGAGCGGAGATGACTGGGTTGTCATGATTTGAGCCTGAATTTAATTTATCATTAATTCTCTTTTAAACATGCGTTGAAATTACTTAAGCTGTTTTGAATTTCACTGAGTTTCGTTTCTGTTCCCTGTATGTTACTCCAGATTATTGTAGTTCATGATCTAAAGATTGGCACCCATTCAGTGGTTCTCGTCACAAGCGGATGTCGATATGGCTTAATTCGAAGTTAGTTATTCATAGTCAAATCAGACGCTGTAAGGGAGACTATGCTTTGGCAATTTGCGGGTCCTGTTTATTTTACTTGGGCAATGCAAGCCAACAGTTCATTTTCGTCATTGTTTGTGGAACGTCTAATCTACCAGTTCGTGTTTAGAATTTGAAACTTTTTCCTCGTCTTTAAGCACTGGCTAACCGCCACTCCAAAGCCCTTTGCCGACTCAACTCAACCAAGGCGAACCCAACCTGCTAAGTGCCATCACCCTCGACGTACTACGTGCCTACACACAACCTCATCCCTTACTCTATTCCTCGAAATCAAACCTTCCTCTTGTTGTACATGTAGACCTGAATACACGTGGCAGTGTCACCGCCATTTGAGCAACGGCATTAGACCAGATCATTGACATGGCCGCCAAGGGATCTCTCAGTCTCCTCGAGGACCACCCAGCTGTATGTCCGTGACCGCCCTGATACCTCATTCCTTGTTGATCGTCATATTATACTACCAAGATCAAGATGCCGAAAAAAGACTAGAGATTAACAAGCAAAGTGCCTATTCTTCGACTGCCGCTTCACATTCCAGGTTGGCAAATTGGTCGGTGTCAAGTTGCGTCAACTGGAAGGCCTCGACAACTTAGAGTGCGGCTTGGCTGGGTTTCGCATAGGATCAACACTATGAGATTACGTTGAAGAATTTGAACATTGGTATTGTACGTGGTAGGGCGGATCGTTGAGATTGTTGGATTTATGCCATCCTCCAGAACCATCGTATCAATGCAAGTGGTAGGCTATTTGTATGATGAAGCTATTATATTGCGGGTACAGCACGCCTGACTAGCTCTCATCGGGGGGGCCATTCAGGGCTAAGGTCTGCTCGAGTAGCCAATCAGAGCCTTAAATGTCCTCCTCTAAGGGCTAGGGAAGCCTGCTGTCGCTCCAATTGAATAGGCTCTATCTAATGGGCCCTATGTATACATCTGTAGGGACGGTGGGATGGTTGATTGACAATAAATCCGATATAGCCGTCGATGGTTTTAGTGAGGAAGGATGCAGGAGCTATAGGCCAAAATAATTGTATTTTAGGCTGCTCGGGCCCTTGTCGCTTATATAAAACCATCCTATTTATGCTATCCTCTAGAACTATTGTATTAATGCAAGTAGTAAGCTATTTGTATAATAAAGCTATTATATTGCGGGTATAGCACGCCTAACTAGCTCTTATCGGGGGGGCTATTTAAGGCTAAGGTTTGCTCGAGTAGCTAATTAAAGCCTTAAATATCCTCCTCTAAGGGCTAAGGAAGCTTGCCAAACGAAGTGCTATCTTAATAGTGTATAATGTAAAGCATTATAAGGAAGTTATATATAATCGGTTCGGATTTGTAAGAGGAGGATTCGAGTATATAAGGAGGTTTAATGAATCGGGGTTTGAAGATCGGAGGAAGTAAAGCTTAAGAGGGGCCTATTCCTTGTTAAGACTGTCTTAAGAAAGAATATAAGTAATTATAACGTAGTTAAGGCTATTTGGGGTGATTTTCTAGTAAGGAATTGCATGCTTAATGCGAACCTTTGCAACCTTTGCGTGCTAAAGTATAGCTAGAAAGCTTATAATATTTACTTGCTTAGTTTTTATATGTCTAATTCTAATATGCCGTTATTTGACGCCGTTTGCGCTGCCCCCCGGCAAAAGCTATAGCTTATATAAGTATAAGGTTAAGGGATATTATGTGCTTATAGCCTTTGCTAAATTATCGGTATAACGTTAGTATAGCTAAATAGCTTATCTTAAAAGCAGAATAGAGGCTTAGTTCGAGGTTGGGGGTCTTATTCGAATAGTATACAGAGTGCTTTTATAAGGCATATCGAGGAATTTGTTGCTGCGA
>Ga0302325_10032652_pt1 | contig 10683 bp, 10 predicted proteins | sample Palsa_T0_2_FD_201948 | JGI IMG/M metagenome (GOLD analysis project Ga0302325, IMG submission 201948) | Peat permafrost microbial communities from Stordalen Mire near Abisko, Sweden - Palsa_T0_2 | ecosystem: Environmental > Terrestrial > Soil > Palsa > Peat permafrost | place: Sweden: Abisko...
TGGCAATGGTTTACCGTCACCTCTGAGTGTGTGAACTTCGCTTGGCTCGGCAATTATGATCAAGGGGACGTCATCTCCACCACAGCCTGAAGCACCACAATCCTCGTCAAGACGAGGCGATCTCACAATCCGCCCGTACACAGCAGCCCACTCATTCGGCGTCACCGCGGTACTAGGTTGTCCGTCTGCCTTGAATCGTGGCTCTTGGTGAAAGCCCAGCCTTGTTGTCCTGCGGACGACGGATAGTTTTGCGGCGGGGACTATTAGGCTAATGCTGCGCTCCATGCGTCCGACAACAGCTACGGCAGTATCGGCGTACCGATTCACATCGCCGAGTACTTCGCAGACTGTCAGCACCTGTACATGCCCATTCGATTTCTGTTGTCCAAAGGCGATGCCGGGCGTAATCATCGCAGCGATCATCCAGTAAGAGCGTGTCTGCATCCAATACCCATCCTATATTCTGCGGCTCCCCGGTCGGTATTGCACATGAGAGCGAGAAGCAGGCTGTTAGGAAAGTACGCCACGATTGTTCGGTTCGACACGGTGGTAGGAGGGTTCAACCGTCTACCAGGCGTGACTCTTCGGGCGTATTGACGCGTCCTTACTATCGGGCAAATCAGGCTGGCATCTCAATCCGCATATTTAGGATGCCGCGGTAGTTAAGATGCGGAGTGTGGGCAGCATCGGAGCCCTCCGGAACGGACACATATGGTAAACGCCCGACGAATACCTGGGGTTAGTCGACGGTCGGGCCCCGGTCGCAAGCAGTTCTGCGACTGGGCGACAATTTGTCTATATGGGTCAGCGGCTAGCCAGTTTCCGATAAGCCCGTTTTTCGACGCCTAACGTCCATGGTGTCATGCTTTGCATATACAATGGGGACGCGGTGTTCGACTGGGATCACAACCTTAGTAAGATCCGTGCCCATCGGGTCAAGCGCGGCGACGTGGAATTCGCGCTGTCAAACGCCCTCTTCTGATCTACGAGCAGAACGTTGGAGGGGAGCTGCGCTTTGTATACTACGGCGAGACCGATACGGGACGATTGCTTGCGGTTGTCTTAACGGAACGCGATGGTCGAATCCGCGTTGTTACTGCGTACAAGCTTGATGCCGGGCAGAAGAAGGACTATTTTGCATTGCGGCTTCGAGGGGAGTGAACCATGAAAAAGACGATCCAACTACCGACGTTTGCAAGCCAGGACGAGGAGGCCACTTGGTGGGCCAGTCGCCAGGGACGGGACTTCTTGAAGCAAAAATCGGCGGAGCCTCAAAAAAACCTCGCGAGGGGGTCGCGTCTCGTCGGTCAATTGAACCGGACCACAAGCGTTCAGATCGCATTGCGGTTGCCCAGCCCAGACATAGAGAAAGCTAGAGAACTCGCAACACGCATGGGCATCGGCTACCAAACTCTGCTCAAGATGCTCGTCCACGAAGGTCTGCGCCGCGAGGCCAAGCGAGCGTGACAGCTAGAGTTGAGGTCCGGAGCGCCGTGGGTCTGCGATCGCCGGTGAGGGCGCCAAGCTAAGCTACATCGGAGCCATCAACTCGGCCGGCGCGTCATCGGCCTCCGCGCACCTTATCTGCAGATTCCGCTCCAAAGACCGGTAGCCCAGGATCCGTCAATAACCCGATCTGCTTCAGTACCGAAGCCTGATCCCAGTAGATGTGTTCATGCGCAAGCTTACCGTCGCGGAAGCGCACAATCGCCACCAACGCCACTTCCACATAGCGATTGGTCGGAGCAACTCCCGGCAACATCCATGGCATTTCCAGAGTGTGTGTGAACGAAAAGATCATTTCATCGACAAGCTGATCTTCTCCCACCGTGCGGGAAATCGGTGTGAGCTTGGTGTCGGGCGGCATCGCCGGAATGAAGTCCACCGAATAGAAAATGCGCAGGGCGCTTTTCCCCACGCCACCCGTCAGCACCGGCACGTGATTGACATAGGCGTCGTCCGCCATGGTAGCCAGCGTCGCTTCGGTGTCGCGCGTTGAGAATTCATGATTGGTGTGTTCTTCCCATAACCGGGAGAGATCTGCTTGGGCCATGCAGCAATTCTAGCGTTGGCCGATGGCTGTGGGCGACCTGTCGGCCGCGCCCAGACGTAACTTCAGTTCGACGGCCCTCGCCCGTCGTGGACTTCGCGCAGAAACTTCCGATAGGCTCCGTTGTTGTATGTGCTCCACGGCTGGAAACCTCTCTCCTGATAAAGCTGGTACGCAAAGTCGATGTTGGTCCGGCAATCCAGCAAATCCCGCAGATTCAATCCCACTCGCTTCAGATGCACGGTATTGATCTGGAAATACCCCCAATCCAGAGTGCCGTCGGAATTGTAGTGGTAGATCTCGCACGCGCCCCGCGGATTCTCGGCGCGTTGAATGGCCAGGGCCACCCGGCACGCCGGGCCGAATTTGTTGCAGGCGTATTGCTGGTAGGCCGTCAAGCGATGGCCGGACTGATCGGCCTGAGCTTCTATGGCATCTTCACCGGAAGTTTTAGCCGCGACAACCAGCGGCCACTGAAAGAGGATTTTCACCGGCGACTGAAGGCTGAATGTGTATCGGTCCCGCAGAATCAAAACCGCAAAGGTGGCGGCCACTGCCAGAAGCAACACAACCCCGGCCGAAGTAGCGGAGATCGGCGATTTGGACGGACCACTCCGCCTTCGACGGGGCCGCTTCGGCGGAGTCGGGAGTGCCGCTTTGGTTCGGGCGCTCATCGGGTGGCGCCAGCCCGGGGCAATCCTAAGGCGAATCGGCGAAAGCGCATCACTTCGCCAGATTACTACAGGGCATGCGGGATTCGCGCTTAGCCGATCTGGGACACAATCGCCGAGATGGCCGGGTTGACGGCAGCTTGCGTTCTTGCGGGGCAAGCGCTTTCGCCTGCCAAGTGCGACGGAGTGGCCAAATCCCCAAAACGATTAAGCATCCTCCGGGGATTCCCGCGTTCGTCACGGCCCCGCTATGGTTATAATTGATGCAGCCAGCCTCCTGCCACGGGAATTGTACGTGCGCAACGGACGCCCGGCCTGTTACAATTGATCCAATTAGCCTCCTATGCCCTTAAGACCTTTTTCGCCCGGCAACGGGGCCGGAAAGAAGATATTCCTGCTCAAGCCGCGGGGCTTCTGCGCAGGCGTAGTGCGGGCTATCGACGTGGTGAAAATTGCGCTCGATCTCTATGGCCCTCCGGTCTATGTGCGCAAGGAAATCGTCCACAACAAACACGTCGTCGACGAATTGCGCGAGGCTGGAGCGATATTCGTCGAAGAGCTCGACGAAGTGCCCGTCGGCGGCCGCGCCATCTTCAGCGCGCATGGCGTCGCGCCGTCCGTCCGCAAGCAGGCCAAGGAGCGCAAGCTGCACGTAATCGACGCCACTTGCCCGCTGGTCACCAAAGTGCATCTGGAAGCCGTACGATTCGCGCGCGATGGCTCTAGCATCGTGTTAATCGGGCATAAGGATCATGACGAAGTGATTGGTACTCTAGGCGAAGTTCCAGAACAAAGCTACCTTGTCGAAACTGTGGCAGATGTCGATAATCTGGCACTTGCCGACCCGGCACGTGTCAGATATCTGACACAGACCACTCTCAGCCTCGATGAGACGCGCGAGATCATTGCGCGCCTCAAGCAGCGGTTCCCGCACATTCAAGGTCCTCCGGCGCAGGATATCTGCTACGCCACCGAGAACCGGCAGATGGCGGTGAAGGGCGTCTCCGAGCACTGCGACCTGCTGCTGGTGGTGGGCTCGCAAAACAGCTCGAATTCCAAGCGCCTGGTGGAAGTGGGCGACAATTTCGGCGTCCGCTCGTATCTGGTCAACGATAAACGCGACATCGATACAATCTGGCTGGAAGGCGTAAAGAACGTGGCGGTGACTGCGGGAGCGTCGGCCCCCGAGCACCTGGTGCAGGAACTGGTGGAGTTCCTTCGCGATCGAGGGTTCCATGATATGGAAGAGATAGAACTGGTGGAAGAGGATGTTCGTTTCTCTTTGCCATCGGAGCTAACCGTGTCCATAAGATGATACGACACTATGAATACGCCATGAATACGCCACAATGAGCGCGCCGGTACAAATCGGTAACACTTTGGTGTCCGCGGCCTCGGAAGCTGCGCGCCGTTCGGCCGCGTACATCGCGCGTCTGCAGAAGCCGGATGGCGAATGGTGCGCCGAGCTGACTGCCGATAGCACGCTCGAATCGGATTATATTCTCTTCCAGCTTTGGCTCTACCCGCCGGTCAATGGCATCTGGCATCCGCAGACTCGCACGCAGGTGGATAAGGCCGCGCGTTCCATCCTCAGGCGCCAGCTGCGCGACGGTGGATTCAACATCTACAAAGAGGGTCCGTCGGAAATCAATGCGTCGGTGAAGGCCTACTTCGCATTAAAGCTTGCCGGGATCGCGATGGACGATTCGCGCATGGTCCGCCTGCGCGAACGGATCATGGCCATGGGCGGAATTCAGGCAGCCAACAGTTACGTCAAGATCAACCTGAGCCTGTTCGATCTCTACCCGCGCGAGCATTGCCCGTCGATTCCACCCGAGGTCGCGCTGCTGCCGTTTAATGTGCTCTACCAGATGTCTTCGTGGTCGCGCACCATCGTGGTTCCGCTGGCCATCGTACATTCGGCGGACCCGCACCGTCCAGTGCCGGCGGGCTTCAACCTGGATGAGCTTTGGGACCCCAGCGTCAGTCCGGCCTTCCGGCTGAACCGGCAAATCGGCTGGCGCAATCTGTTTCTAACCATCGACCGCCTGCTGAAGTGGTGGGAGCGCAGCGGGTCGAAGGCCGTCCGGCGAATCGCTGTCGAGAGGGCCAAGAAGTGGATGCTTGAGCGGCTCGACCGTTCCGATGGCCTGGGCGCCATCTATCCGCCCATGATGTATTCAGTGATGGCGCTCGATGTACTCGGCTTCGCGCCCAACCATCCGATACGCGTCGAAGCGCTGCGTCAATTCGACGCCTTGATGGTGGATGACGGCGAGCGGTTCTTTATCCAGCCGTGTTTCTCGCCGGTCTGGGATACGGCGATCGCCTCCTATGCCATCGGCCAGAGCGGTTACGAGACTTCCACGCTGGGCCCTGCGGCCGATTGGCTGCTAGAGCGCGAGATTCGCGGCAAGGGCGATTGGTCGGTGAAGCGTCCCGACACCGAGCCCTCCGGCTGGGCCTTCTTCTATAAGAACGATCACTCGCCCGATATCGACGATACGGCCATGGTGATGCTCGCATTGAGCGAAGCGCTCGGCGCCGATTCCGCGGCGCAGCTAGCCTGCCATCAGCGCGCCTTGAACTGGCTGCTGGCGTTGCAATCGAAAGACGGCGGCTGGGCGGCCTTCGACGCCGATAACAATTGGGAGTTTCTCAGCCACGTTCCGTTCGCCGATCACAATGCCATGCTTGACCCCACCTGTCCCGATATCACCGGGCGCGTGCTGGAAGCGCTGGGGGCGCACGGGCTCACCCGCGATCATCGCGCGGTGCAGCGCGGCGTGGGGTATTTAATCCGCCATCAGGAGCAGGATGGAAGCTGGTACGGCCGCTGGGGCGTCGCGTATATTTACGGCACCTGTTTTGCGCTGCGCGGTTTGGCCGCGGCCGGCGAAGACGACCGGGAAGCCCACGTGCTGCGCGGGGGCGAATGGCTGCGCTGCATCCAAAACGCCGACGGCGGTTGGGGCGAAAGCTGCGCCAGTTACGATAACGACGCGTTCACGCCCGGCCCCAGCACTTACTCGCAGACGGCCTGGGCCATTCTCGGCTTGATCGCCGGCGGAGATTTTAGCAGCCGCAGCGTCCGGCAAGGCATCGAATATCTTTTGGAAACGCAGCGCGAGGACGGCAGCTGGGGCGAAGAGCTCGCCACCGGCACGGGTTTCCCGAAAGTGTTTTACTTGAATTACCACATGTATAAGGATTACTTCCCGCTCTTGGCGCTGTCGGCATATGTAAAAGCGCAAGCGGGTTAGGACGGAATAACTATGAAATTTCCGCTTTCCATGACCGCCGGCCTGGCCGGATATATTATCAAGAACCGCCTCATGCCGCGGCCCGAGTGGCAGAAGAACGCCGCCGCAGCGCCGGATGCGGCGAATCCCTTCCGTATATTGCCGGCCAACGCCGCTGCGCCCGGCGAGAAGCGCGCGCCGCACCCCATGATCAACAAGCGCTTCCCCATCGTGATGATGCTGGAACCGCTGCACGCCTGCAATTTGACGTGCACAGGCTGCGGCCGCATTCGCGAGTACGAATCCACCATCACCGAGCGCATTCCGCTCGAAGAGTGCCTGGCGGCGGTGGACGAGTGCGGCGCGCCGGTGGTTTCCATTTGCGGCGGCGAGCCGATGATGTACCCGCAGATCGGCGAGCTGGTGGCCGGTATTCTGGCGCGCAACAAGCATATTCTGCTGTGCACCAACGGCATGTTCGTCCGCAAGCGCCTCAAGGAATTCACGCCCGACAAGCGCTTCTACTTCAACATCCATCTGGACGGCATGGAGAAGACCCACGACATTTGCGTGGAGCGCGAAGGCGTCTTCAAGGAAGCGATCGAGGGCATCAAGGTGGCCAAGGCGGCCGGTTTCCGCGTCTGTACCAACACCACGGTCTACAAAGAAACCGATATGAACGAAGTGGAAGAGCTGTTTGAATACCTGAAACAGTTCGACGTGGATGGCCACCAGATCGCGCCGGCCTACGGCTATTCGTCCGTCAACGACCGCGAAATCTTTCTCACGCGCGACGACGTCCACGAAAAATTCAAGGACATCACCCGCATCGCAGCCAAATACAACGTGCGCCAGACGCCGCTCTATCTCGATTTCCTCAAGGGCGAGCACGATTTCCCCTGCACCGCGTGGGGCAACCCCACCTACAACGTGAAAGGCTGGAAAGGCCCGTGCTACCTGATCACGGACGGCCATTACAAAACGTTCGAGGAACTGATGACCCGGACGCCGTGGGAAAATTACGGCAAAGGCAACGACCCGCGCTGCGAGCACTGCATGGTGCATTGCGGGTATGAGCCTTCTGCCGCGCTGGGCATCAATGCAGGCATCGCCGACAATCTCAAGATGCTCAAATGGAGCCTGAGCTAGTGGTATCGCACTTGGTAACGCCGGCGGTCTTGCCGCCGGTTCTTTTGGGCGATCGCGGATGCTGAGAAGGAGAATCCAAGTAAAACACCGGCGGCAAGACCGCCGGCCCTACCAAGTTTGATGCAGACCGCCCTAGTCACCGGCGCGTCCGGGTTTCTGGGCTGGCATATCGCGAGCCTGCTAGTAGAGCGAGGCCATCCGGTACGCGCGCTGGTGCGCCTGGGAAGCAACGTTTCCGGTATCCCGGTGGAAGCCGTCACGGGCGATTTGTGCGACGCCCCGTCGATTGAGCGCGCCATGGCAGGATGCAGGTTAGTGTTCCACGTAGCAGCCGATTACCGGCTGTGGGCCAGGCATCCGGTTGAGATTTACCGGTCCAATGTGGATGGGACGCGCAACGTGTTGGAAGCCGCCAAAAAGACCGGCGTCCAGCGGGTGGTTTACACCAGCACCGTGGGTTGCATCGGAATCCCGCGCGAGGGGCTCGGGGATGAAAACACGCCGGTGTCTCTGGCGGACATGACAGGCGATTACAAGAAGTCGAAGTTTATGGCGGAACAGATTGCGCTGGAATATGCTCGCGGGGGGTTGCCGGTGGTGATCGTCAATCCGACATCGCCGATGGGCGGCCACGATGTGAAGCCCACGCCCACGGGCAAGATCGTGCTCGACTTCATGCATGGCGCCATCCCCGCGTTTATCGACACCGGGTTGAATATCGTCGGCGCGCGCGACTGTGCCACCGGCCATCTGCTGGCATGCGAGCGCGGCCGCATGGGCGAACGATACATTCTAGGAGCGGAGAATCTGACGCTGCAGCAGATTCTCTTCAAGCTGGCCGAAATCACCGGGCGCAAACCGCCCACCACGCAGATTCCGTACTTTGTGGCGTACGCTGCGGGAATGTTGAGCACCGGCTGGGCGCAACTGACGGGCCGTCCGCCGCACGTGCCCCTAGATGCAGTCCGCATGGCGAAGAAGAAGATGTGGGTGAGCCACGAAAAAGCGCGCCGCGAGCTGGGCTTCAACCCAGGGCCCGCCGATATCGCTCTCTCGCAGGCCATTGAATGGTTCCGGACGCGCGCCGCATGAAACTACTCTTCATCGCATCCGACAAAATGGAGTTTCGCGGGCTGCTGGCTCATGCCACAGCAGTGCGCGAAGCCGAAGTGGCGGCGCACTGGTCGCGCTTTGCAACGCTCGGCGCCAATGAAGTGCTGCTGGTGGCCAATGGCGCAGGTCCGGACCGCGCGGCGGCCGCGACCGACGCCGGCATGAAGGTGTTCGATGCGGCAGCCATCGTCAGCACTGGCTTCTGCGGCGCCCTGGCGCCGGAACTCGGAATCGCCGATCTGGTATCGGCCACCAGTCTCGAGACGCAAGTGGGGCGGGGCCATGCCCTGCCAACCTGGCCGGACGCTCTTTGCGCACACCAACCTGCGATACCCAACGGAGCCCAGGCTCCGCGCCACTTTTCCGGCCCCATACGATCCATTCCTTACATCGCGCAGACCGCCGAAGAGAAGCGTAATCTGGCTGTAACCGGCGCAATTGCGGTAGAAATGGAAGCTGCGGGAATCGCCGCGCGCGCCCAGAGCCACGGATTGCCGCTCTATTGTATTCGCGCCGTAACCGACCTTGCAGGCGAAACTTTGGCGAACGACTTTAATATGGCCCTGCGTTTGGACGGGCAGTTCGATACAATACTAATTTTAAAGGGAACTTTACGCCATCCAATGGTCCGGCTGCCGGAGTTGTTCCGGCTGCGGAAACGATGCGTCCGGGCCGCGCACGTACTGGGAGATTTTTTTGCCTATAGCGGAATTTGATACGATCGCCATTCCGGATACCATGCATGCGGCCGTCTACCGCGGCCTCAGCGTGGTGAACGTGGAGGAGATTCCCACGCCCGCCATACAGCCTGGCGAGATTCTGATTCGCGTGGAAGCTTGCGGTATCTGCCATACGGACCTCAAGAAGATTGAGTACAACCTGCTGGCGCCGCCCCGAGTATATGGGCATGAGACTGCCGGCGTTGTGGCCGCAGTGGGCGCGGGCGTCACGAAATTCCGTCCCGGCGACCGCGTGCTCGCGTTCCACCACATTCCGTGTTTGGAATGTTTCTATTGCCAGCATAAGCTCTACGCGCAGTGTCCGGTATACAAGCGAGTTGGGATCACGGCCGGGTTTGAGCCGGCCGGCGGTGGATTCTCGCAATACGTTCGCGTGATGGATTGGATTGTCGAGCGCGGCGTGGAAAAAATCCCCGAAGGAATTTCGTTCGAGCGCGCCACTCTGGTGGAGCCGCTCAACACCTGCCTGAAGGCGGTCGCGCAATGCGATCCGCAACCCGGGGATTTCGTCCTGGTCATGGGGCAGGGGCCCATCGGCCTCATGTTCACCATGCTGGCCAAGCGTACCGGCGCGCGCATCGCGGCCACCGACACCATGGCCGAGCGCCTCGAGATCGCCGCGCGCTGCGGAGCCGGGTTTACGTGGAATCCGCTGCAGCGCGACGTGGCCGCCGAGGTGAAGCGGTTGACTGAAGGCCGCGGCGCGGATATCGTGATCGTAGCCGCTTCGGCCAAGGGAATCGTCAACCAGGCGATTGCCAGTTCGCGTCCTGGGGCGCGGATTTTGTTGTTCGCGCAAACTTCCGCCACCGAGCGGATTGAAGCCTCGGGAGCGGATATTTGCGTGGGTGAGCGCACTTTATTCGGCTGTTATAGCGCTTCGGTGGATTTGCAAAAAGAGTCCGCCAGGCTGGTTTTTAGCGGAGAATTGCCAGTGGAAGAGCTCATTTCGCATTGTCTGCCGTTAAAAAAAATTCGCGCAGGCTTTGATTTGGCATTGCATCCGGAACCTAAATCGTTGAAAATAATCGTTCAGCCACAGAGGTGGTCCTAGTGAACAACCACATGATGGCTGCCGTGCTTTACGGCAAGGAACACTTGCAGGTAGAGCCGGTAGCCGTGCCGAAGATCGATACGGGAGACATTCTGGTGCGGGTCAAGGTTGCACTGACCTGCGGTACGGATGTGAAAGTCTTCCGCCGCGGCTACCACGCCCGGATGATCGTCCCGCCTGCCGTATTCGGGCATGAATTAGCCGGCGACATTGTCGCCGTGGGCGAGGGCGTCTCCAATTTTTCCGTAGGTCAGCGTGTTGTCGCCGCCAACTCCGCGCCTTGCGAAGAGTGCTATTTCTGCAAGCGAGGTTTGCAGAATCTTTGCGAGGATCTGCTCTTCAACAACGGTGCGTATGCGGAGTACATTCGCATTCCCGCGCGCATTGTGGAGCGCAACACTTACCTGATTCCGCAGCACGTGGGCTATCACGACGCGGCGCTGGTTGAGCCGCTCGCCTGCGTGGTGCGCGGTCTCGAAGAAACCGCTCCGCAGCCCGGCGATACGGTCGCGGTGATCGGCTTGGGCCCCATCGGCTTGATGTTCGTGAAACTCGCCAAACTGTACGGGTGCCGCGTGATCGCCGTGGGACGGCGCAAGACGCAGCTCGACCGCGCAGCCGCGCTGGGGGCCGACGAGTTGATCGTAGGCGCCGACAGTTCGAA
>Ga0302325_10032653_pt1 | contig 10683 bp, 15 predicted proteins | sample Palsa_T0_2_FD_201948 | JGI IMG/M metagenome (GOLD analysis project Ga0302325, IMG submission 201948) | Peat permafrost microbial communities from Stordalen Mire near Abisko, Sweden - Palsa_T0_2 | ecosystem: Environmental > Terrestrial > Soil > Palsa > Peat permafrost | place: Sweden: Abisko...
GGTGTCGGTGCTGTGCCGGATGGCGTTCGACTTCGGGCTGTGGAGCGACGGCGCTTCGCCGCTGCTGTTCGTCTGCGAAGAGGCGCATCGCTACGCCTCGGCCGATCGCAACATCGGTTTCGGGCCGACCCGCAAGGCGATCTCGCGCATCGCCAAGGAAGGCCGCAAATACGGCGTCTATCTCGGCCTCATCACGCAGCGCCCCGCCGAACTCGATGCCACCATCATTTCCCAGTGCAACACGCTGTTTGCGATGCGGCTCGCCAACGATCGCGACCAGGCGCTGTTGCGCTCGGCGGTCTCGGATGCCGCCGCCAACCTGCTGTCGTTCGTGCCCTCGCTCGGGACCCGCGAAGTGCTCGCTTTCGGTGAAGGCGTGGCGCTTCCAACCCGGCTGCGCTTCAAGGAAGTACCGGTTCATCAACTGCCGCGCAGCGACGCCGCCTCTTCGACGGTACCGTCGGCCGCCGCCGGCCACGATATGCATTTCGTCAGCGCCGTTCTCGAGCGCTGGCGCGGAGCCACCTCGCATCGCGACGTTCCCAACGATCCCGGCATCAACGAGCGGCCGGCCGTGCGAACAGTGGAGCCGCGCGCGGCGGAAGCCCCGATGCTGCAACCGTCGATGGGTCTCGATCCCGACCGGTATTCGCTGCTGAAGAAACCGCTGCGCTGATACCATCAGGCGAACTGAACGGGCGCGGATCCAGATCCCACTCCTGGAACGCGACAGACTTAAGGCCAGGCGAAGATTTCGCTGATTCTGGTCGAAGTTTCCTATGCTTACACCCCCAATTTGGGGGGACGATTACCGGCACGGTGGGGGCTTTCGGATAGCTATTATCTGTTTCCGCGAAATTCGACTTCAATTACACGCGTCAACTCGTAATCGCCTGTTTCCTGCCATGAACCGAAGATCGAGCAAGATCAGAGCTTTCAGGGGTATCGGGGTCGCTGTTTCCCCGCGTCACGGAAGGTTGCTTTTCGCGCGGGCATCTTCGAGATAAGCGCCGAGTAACCGAGCCAACGCAGCCTGCTGCAGTGGTTCGAACCTACCAGGGTCGAGCCAGCCGCTGAAGTACCTGTCGATATAGCCTCGTTCAGCATCCTTCTCTTCTAACCACGTTGCGCCGGCGAATTTTGAAGGGCCGACTTCCCAGAAACAGATGACGAGCCCTTTCCGCTCGGAGATCCCGAAGATCTCCCCCCCATCCCTCGGCGCTTCGCTCATGGGCCGAATAGAATGCCCAAACTGCGCTAAGACCTGTTCGATATGCATGCGACGAACTCGGCGGGGTCCTATTTTGGAGTCGAGAATAGCCTTATGAGCTCGCCGAGCGGAATGCTTCGGCCGGCCAAGGTGGTGAGGCGGCGTTTGAGGTCTGGTTCGATCTTCCGGCCATTCAGGGTCCGCGCTTAGTAACGTTAAAGCCGTTTTTTGATTGCGAGGCCTGGACCCCGCCCTATCGTCTGCGCGTTACGCGTAGTCGGTCTGACAATCCCGCCAGACCGGTCCCCTGGCGTGACGCGGGACCGCCGGGCCTGACGCTTCGACGGTCCCGCATTTCTTTCTCTTGTGTCGTGTGTCTGGCCAATGGCGGGGGGCCGCCTAGCTCCTCAAGCGTGAGAATCCCGGCAAATCATCGTCTCCTTCGATGTACCCGGTGCCTTCTTGGACTTGGATTTGGATTTGGACTTAGGTCCGTAATTCCAACGCAGGTGGTAAATCCATCAGTTTCTCGCGCCACTGTTCCACAAGGCACAGCTTTGACCGTTCGCGTGGAACCATCTGGGGCCACTGTGTTCAACCCTGGCCCCTCGCTGGGTTGCGGTAATGGGCCTGTGGAGTACGGCGTTGGCGGTGCCCCGGTGGGCGTGTACGCCCCGGTGTAGCCTTTGGATGGCGGTGCGCTCGTCCCAGGTGCCGAAGGGGCTGGTGCGGACTGTGCCGATGATGAGGGTTCCGGAACTGGCGGTGGACCAGGAAGCGGCGGCGGTCCGGGAAGCGGCGGCGGATGATCTATCGTGTCGCCAACAGTTTTGTCTTGGGTGGTCCCGGGTGACTGCTGAGCTAGGACCGCAGACGACAACGTAACGAGCAGAACTGAGACTAAGCAAGACATGCTTCGCATTTTGGAAACTCTCCGTGACCCAGCGGCGATGTTACGTCCTTCCAACCAAACACTCAACATCGGCGAAACTGCCGAGCAGATCGACCAGGGAGCGGCCGAGGCGATCGACTGACCATGCTGCCGGCATGTCGACGTCGCGGCGGCGACGGCCTTGAGCAGGCGACCGAGGCGCGGTCTTTTGTAGAACCACCAAAAATGGTTGGGACCATGAGCAAAATGGAACAGCGGCAGGTTTCCGGTTGTGATCGGCTGATAGTCAAAAGTAGCGGCGTTTCCAACGATGGGTTTTGCAATCGCGCTGGGACTGTTTCTTGGGAACGAATGCCGCTGTGGCAACTTGGCTAGGAACGACCGCCGGATGGAATATCAATGCAGCCGATCCTTGGAATTATCTCATTGGGCGTATTCTTCGCCACGTTGTTGGGAACGTTAGCTTATCTCGTGTATGCGCCATTCGCCCGTAAGAAACGCCACCGTGCGGGGCGACGAGCCGGAAAGTTCTTCGCGCGTTAGCTTGGCGAAAATTGCAAACTGGTTTGTCATCATTCATTAACCCGACTCATCCAGCGTAAGCTAAAAGAGCCGCGTGTAGCCGAACCGGCGGCGGCTTTCCTTATGCGGGCCGCATTGCATTCGCGCCACATCAGACTGACGGGGGCTTAGTTGCCAATTCTAGTCGCGCCAGAATCTCGGGAACGAATTGAAAGCGACACTATTGAAACAACCTTCGGGAGGTTCGATGTGCACCGAACCGGCGATAGCTTTACGGAAACCAGCAAAGAACAATCCGCCACAGTCGGGCCGGAGATACCGCTCCTCGGACGAACCGAAGACGCCTTCGACATCGATTATTCAATTCGGCCGAGAACCGGGACAGGCGCTTGGCACCGCTGGACGGTAATCATCCCCAGGCGATCAATCGATGGAGGATTTGTTTGGGGAACCGTTTTGCGGCGCACCAATCGGAGCCGATGGCTCTACAAGAAATTTGATGGATAATTGCCCTCCCGCACATCCGGCGATTAAATAAATAAAGCCTCTGGCGGACTCCCCTTCAGACTACTCCCCCTTCAGACCTGTCCCGCGCTTCACGGAAGCCGCCCGCTTCATCAACTGGCGCGGCGCCACGTCGCAGCGCGAGTTTCCCAATGATCCCCCGTCAACGAGCGGCCGGCCGCGAAAACTGAAGCCGCGCCGGTAGAAGCCCCGATGCCGCAACCGTCGATCGGTCTCGATCCCGGCCGTTATTCGCTGCTGAAGAAACCGCCGTGGTGATCCCAACAGGCGAACTGAACCGGCGTAGGCCTAGCGGACGTCTGTCGACCAAAAACATAAGTCATTGTAAAACAACCACTTCTTGGGTTCGTTTTGCACATCCCGGAATACATGCCGCTGCGCGTCTTAGCGGTCGAAGGTGACGGCCAAGCGGTATCCGGTAACGATGCCCCAGCAAAGAAATCAGGTGGCACCGATTTAGTTCGCCCACTTCTCATATTGGAAGGACGCCGCCATTTCACGCAGCCCACAACGTTAAAAACATCAATGCTCAAGTGCCAGACGCTTTCTGATCTCGTCAACCCGTTTTTCGATCGAGTCAAATCGGGCATGCACTGCTCTGTCGTGAAGATAGAATATGTATCCGAACGCCATAAAACCAAAAATCCAATGGTGAGTTTCCACGTAGCCTATCGTGGACTCAATAGCGTGGCCAATTGAATTTAGTAGATCCATCATCACCCCCCGGTTTAAACACAACGATACTACATTAGATCCACGATTGTCTTCCGAGGCACCTCTAGAAAATCGGTACCGGTGGCAAATTTGTGGTATCGTGTTTGTAGTCGATCAAAGGCGGGCAACCCCATGATCAACGCAACCCATTCCATTATCAGCGGCTCATTCGGTTTTAAAAGGCTGGTTTGGGCTGGCGTCACCCTGTCGTTATTTTCTTGTGCAGCTTGGGCACAAACCTATCCGGTCAGCGGCGTGTGGGTCGAAAGAGATGATCATTTTCCAGGCTCCCCAGCCGGCGCCTGTTCGATCCTCAAAAAATTGGGCGTTGATGCCGCCTTGGAGCAGCCCTTTCCAAATTTGATGATTTTTTCAAAGAACCAGCGATTTGAGATACGAGGTGATCATCTGGCGGAACAAAGCATCAGATCTGTCAAGAGTGCGAAGGACGGAGGCTTCCAAATCACCGAATCTCTTGGGAAGCGTTCGCTACCCTTTTCAAAAAAGCGGTCTTTCACATTGAATGTAATTGATCCAACAACCATCCAAATCATAGAAGGAACGGTCAGCAGCGAGTTCTTTAAGTGTTCGGCTATCAGCCCGCCGCTTTGATTCCGGTAGGTCATCCATGGTTGGTGTGGGGCGGACATCAACGACCGGTATGAAAGCCGGAACCCGGTGTCCGATTTCTTCCATTCGGGGATCAAAGCCTGATACGATTCCCAATATTGCGAACAATGAATTTTGGGGAGCACGTAAATGCAGTCCCGGCGCTTTGCAAATTGGTGGTTTCGGATGGTTACGTCCGGCAGGTTTCTTGAGAAAATTTTCGGCTGGGGTCGACGAAAGAAGTAGAGCAGCGCTCTGCCTCAATCACCTTCTCGCTCGCCAATCTCATTCTCACGAGGCCCCCGTTGGTACGGCAATTTACCGCATCGACAGCGGTCGCTGCCTAGTGGTTTCCAAAGTCTGAAGCGTCATCGCTGTACAGCAAACACTATCTTACCAAAGTGAAAGAAGTTTTCGGCACCGTTGATGAAATTTGAATGCATCAACGAGGGCGTCAACATGTTGGATCTTCGGCAGCGTAAAGCCCGAACTAAAGTGACGCACGCAGCCAAGATTCTCGTGAGGGCGGCAACGGCGTATGATTGCATCGTCGACGATCTAAACACGCTTGGCGCCTGTCTTAGTTTTAATGCGGCAACCGCCGCCGAATTGCCTCGGACCTTCGACCTGACCTTTGACGACTGCCGCACGTTTTGGTCCTGCCGTGTGATATGGCGGAGCAAAAACGGCCACCAAATCGGTGTGACTTGGAAAAATAACTAAAGGCGGCGCCTCAATCGCCCAAACAACGTGGTGAAGCGAACGATTGGCGCAGCGGCGGTAAAGGCAGGTCGGTTGGGCGTATCTCTCGATATCTCGATACCTGGGACTAACAAGAGCGCTAAATACGAGCCGCTCTCGCTGCTCAGTAAATAGTCTCGCTTAGGCTGGCGCCCTGAATTCGGATGTAACCGCAGCTCTTCGTTAGGCCACGGGAACGGACTTTATCGACCGTATTCATAGTTGCGGCGGCGATATGCGCCTTCTATAATCAGAAGCATTATTGGCCTTCGAGCAGATCAAGCTGTTCTGGTGGCGAGTGAAAAAATTTGTAACCTCCGCCATTTTTACGCTCGCTTTCTTTGGGGGCTGCAGTTATTTGGCTGCCCAAAATGCTCACGGCGTCAACAGCACGGCTTCACCCCCGCTGGCTCAGGCTGAGTGGAATAGGCTTACAACGACCGAGTTGTCGTGTGTCGATCAAAAGTTGCATCAGAAGGGTTCAAACCTCCAGACAGCGATTCAACAGGGCATCAAGCCATCTGACCCACAACTTGCTGATGTTAGATCTCTTTGCAAGCCGTCGATCGAACATAGATCATCTGATACGTTGGTCTATCGCGTTGCCAATACGACACCCCCCGACACATTCGTTTTACTTAGATCCAAGCCAAGTACATCGGCCGGTCGAGCAATAATCACATTGCCAAACGGCATTCTGTTGAGGGTACTAAAGCGTCGAGATGATGGATGGTGGTACGTCAGGGTTATTTCGTCAGGAAAAAAAGGTTGGGCAAGAAGTCAGATCGGCGATGCATCAGTGATCGAATGTTGTGAAATTGAAACAGGCCCAGTAGCGCAGAAACCAAGTTTCGACTGCCTAAAGGCCGCGTACGCCGATGAGCGCGCCATTTGCAACAACGCCGAATTAGCGCTACTTGATAAAATTTTTGCAGCCGGCTTGGAGTCCGTTCGGCAACTGCACGGTGATCAATATATGAAGGGAATTTCGGTTCCGCTCCTACAATCCCGACATTCTTGTAATTCCGACGTGACCTGCATCAAGCTTCAGCAGCATGCCTCTATTAAAGAACTTCAAAAAAGCGGAGCGCAGATTAGCTATCCGAGAGTTGCTGAGAATGAAGTGCCAGCTGCAAATGTTGCAGCTATCGACCCAAAGGCGTCGGCTGGCGGATCGGATTCCAGCATAATGGCGCAGATTAAGCCTGCTGAAGTTGAGGGCAATGTAAAGCTGTTGCGAGATGAGACATCAAGCATTCCTCAAAGGGACTCTCCAAAACGTGTTGCGCAGATCCCATCAAACGTCATCGCTGATAAACCAGTTGAACCAGAGGCGGCGAAACCTAAAGCTGAAGAAACAGTTCAGCAAAAAAACAACGAACCCACAAAGCAAATTGCCGAAAGTTCTGCAAACCGAAGGGCTGCTGAGGTGGCCGCATACGAGGAGCAGGCGGCGAAACACAATTTGATGCTGTCCTCCCTCCTTGGCGTTGTTTTGCTTGCAAGTTCAATTTTACTTTGCCTATTTGTCATTCCAAGAAGAGAAGGCCAAACGATTGTTGCCAACCCGCCTAATTCTTCGGCGCCGTTGCTCGATACAACACCTTCGGCACCGTTGCTCGATACAACATCTTCGGCGCCGTTCCTCGATGCAACATCATCGGCGCCGTTGCCCGATACAACATCTTCGACGCCATTGCTCGATACAACACCTTCGACGCCTTTGCTCGAGACAACAATTGAGCCCTCAGCTGCGGAAGTAGAACGGCAACCCACCATCGCCGCTGTCGAAAAAGAGACCGGTGCGGATGGAGGGGCGCTGGTTGCAGGAGAGCCAGCCAGCAGTCCAAGTTATGAGCAGATTAGCTTGGATCTCGAGGCGCATAATAAGCGGCTGACTACGCTCCATGTTGTTAAATCAGATAGCGATCCAACACCAATTTCCGGCGAGGGCTCTTCCGAAAGGACGAAAGAGCATGCAAAAATCCAAGCCGACTATATTATTGAGCAGCTTTCTCAATTTGCGACTCTACGGGCTAACGGCACATTGGCCGAAGACGAATATCGTAAACTGATATCGAAATTGATAGGACTGAAGGATGGTGATTCTCGGTTGAACGAAGCGGAGCCACGTATTGAATTTGATTTTCGTCCGCAAAAAAAGATGCGAGGGCCCGGTTGGGTGGTGATGGTGAGCGGAGTTGGTCTGATTGTCGCGCTAGTTTACTTGTGGGTTTTTGTTTAGCTCTCAAAAGTATCCACTGCGAAAGATCGATCAAGCTCCGGCATCACTCGCCGTACCGTCCCAGAGCGCGGTCCTGTTCGTTAGACGGCATCGAGCTCAAGCAGTCTTCTGGGATTGATCGGTCGGGGCCGTAGCGTGGCCACTAAATCGCGTTATCGCTGCGGCAAGCAAACAAAAAGGCCGGCACTTCTGCCGGCCTTTTCATGCTGGAATAAAGTAGCGGAGATTAATATTTCGCGACGACGGGAGCACCCCAGTTGAAACGGTAGTTCACGCCTGCCTTCACCACGTCAACCGTAGCGGAAGAGCTTACAGTCGAAATTCCGCTGACGGTGCCAAGGATCGTGACGTTGGCCGTGCCAAAGTCAATATGATTGTACTCAAGCTTCGCCGACCAATTGGGCGCGAAGCCCCATTCCGCGCCAACCCCGACGACCCACCCGCTGCGATTGGTACTGGAAGACGTCGTTTCAACAAATGTTCCGACACCTGTTCCTGAAGAGCTGGTCTGACCCCACGCCCCGCCGCCCTTGGCGTAGAACAGCCAATTATCCGCCGCATAGCCGAGGCGGCCTGTTGCCAGCGCATAATTCTTTTCCTTGGCCGTTACCGTGCTTGAGAAGCCGTTCACGGTGCTTACCGTGGTCGCGGTCCCAGTCACATCCGCCCAGGAATACTCGCCTTCTACGCCGATCACCAAGTTGGTGCTGGCCTGCCAATTATAGCCGCCCTGAACGCCGCCAAGAAAACCACTCAGGTCGCTTTTGGTGAAGGCGGTGCCCACCGGAAAAGCCGGAGTTCCTGAAACCTCGGTCGACCCGAAATCAGACCAACCCCCGCCGATATGACCCCCGATATAAAAACCCGTCCAGTTATAAACGGGCGGAACATAGACCGGGGCCTTGGAGTAGGTTGCTGCCGGAAGGTCAGCAGCCAACGCGGGGCTAACCGTGATCATTGCCAATGCGGCGCCCGCCAAAAGCAGTTTTTTCAACATGGCGTTCCTCCGAAAATCAATAAATTCTGGGAGCAATCTTACCCTGAGTCCAAAGGCTGCGCTGTGATATAGATACAACATTTTGCAAAATTGCCTTTGGGCAAAGTTTTAGTGTGCGCCGCTTTGTTCTCCTGGCAAAAGGTTAGGGATGCTGACCTAGGTGACAAATCATGAAGCGAACTCTGGGGCTTAAAGCGCTCAATATCGGACCATAGCCATATGGTTGCGTCCTCGACACAACCGACGCCGCGAGTCATTCTTGACCCGCTGAGGTCACAGGGGACTTTGACGTGACACTCACCCGCGGCAGTATCATCGGTTATAATTCCGAGCGCATGATGTTTGAATTTACGATGAAGACGCCCGACCAAAGAATAATCACCTGCCAAATTAGTAGCATCGCGATGGACTATATGGACGGCGTACGCGGTACTCCGCCCTTGGAGCGTGAAGCACAATTCATCCGGCTCCGAGACGCCATCGAGAAGTTCGCTGCCGAGATCTTTAGGGTTGAGGGTGGCGTGCATGCTGGCATCGTTCGCATCTTCGAGAAACATCTGCCCGATGGACGCGCCAGAAAAGCGATGGGTTAACAGCATGCTCGACCCGAAAAGACGGCAACGTCACGGTGGTCACGCTGCAACGCGCCGCCGAACTGCTTGGCCGCAAGGTTAGACTGGAATTGGTTTGACCGCTGACGATCGGAGGGGCGCAATCCTGCTAACTCGATGCCATTGCCGAGCGCAAAAGCTGAGACAGCTGATCCGAGAAGCCCACTGGCCGATTTCGACGATCAAGTGGAAGGCGGATAGTGGCAATGAAGAAAAAAGCGCTCGGCGCCATTATCGTTGCGCTTGCTGTCTCTGCTATTCGCGCGTGTTATGCCCGTGAGAAGTGGAGCTGGGGCGGTCGGTTATCGCGCGGACATGGTACCAAAGTTCAACGCCGCCGTCCGTGCAACGCCCAAGGCGGTTTCGCTAACGGAATTCCGTCATCAGCGAGCAACAGTTAGGGTTAAATTTTGGAGTGCGTTGCGCATTGCAAAAATCGCCGCTAGGTTGCCAGCATGAAATCGGATGAGACCAAGTCAGACAGAAAACCGACTGCCCGCAACGAGCAGGTGGCGCTTGCGCAGCAGTATCAGGAGCTCCTTAAGCTCCGGCGCGAATTGCTGTCTCTTGAAAAGAACGAAAAACAGACGAAGCGGACGAGCGTACCAAGCCGCATTAATCCGTGAGCTCGGCGAGTTTCTTTTTTAACTGAGCCGTCTCCGAAGCAATCTTTTTGGTCAGTATTTTTTCAAGCGTGCGATAAACCTTCATCAGTTCATCGACGGACATGTTCTTAAACGTCGCCGCTGCGTCAAAAGCCGAGCGCGTTTGGCGGCTGGAACCGCCTTCTGTAGCTGGCGAGCGCTTCTCGGCGACTAGCATTAGAGTATCCAAATTTGCATAATTTATTTGCAGTTAATTAACTATACCGGCCAAGCATTAACTTTTGGTTTGTTTTGCCCCTGGCAGCGGCTGACCGTGGCGTCCAGCGGGCGGCATCGATCTCCAGCACGGCGCCTACAGCAGCGAACTCAGCGGCAGCGGTACCAACGCTACGATCTGAACCTACAAGGCGGGGGCGCAGTCGTCGGCTTGATCTAGCTAGTGCATCGCTGCTCCGCTGGGATCGCTCTGAGATGACTCTTTGTGAAAAATTGGGTTTGTTTTGTGGAATGAGTGCCCGTTTCGTGGTTAGCAACCCCAGCGCGACTGCTTTGTGAGCGCTATCTACAGGCCCACTTCATCGCCGCCGCCCGTCATGGGGCCAGCGCCAGCGATTGGCGGTGGCTAGGTCCTTTTTGACGTGCGAGACTTTCAGGCCACCAAGTTGAAGGGATTTATTAACCTTACCGAACTACGTTGCATGGGCGAGTGAACATCATGGGCCGTCATCCAACAGAACGTTGGTGGCGGCCCTTCGCTTTGGCCGCCGCTGGCAGGAAGTCCCGGCGCCACGGAGGACACTTCCAAACAGGTCCAGGCCGTTCAGCGCCAGAACAAAGGTCGCGAGAGCGCGGACCCACGGTCGGGCTGCCCTCTTTTACTCAAGACAACCTTCATGCAAAGTATATTTTCCCCTGTCCTGCGCCGCATCTGCGGCGCGACAATCAGGATGGGAATCCCGCGACAATCAGGATGAGAATGCGCCGCTGCCGGGGTGACGAAGGGAGGGCGTAG